>ENA-UONQ01000199-UONQ01000199.1-human-gut-metagenome-genome-assembly--contig:-CS26-NODE-199-length-87545-cov-11.245742_pt1 | contig 87545 bp, 72 predicted proteins | sample MGYA00242460_ERZ724007 | MGnify/ENA metagenome assembly ERZ724007
ACATTTCCGCTCTATCGCCCCTCATTTCTATTTTATCTTGTTTGTACCCCTTGTATACCGATGTTTTGAACCATTGAAAGATATTAATTTTTTTATGAATGCATGCACCATTTTGAATGGGACATTGGCATGGGATGTTACTGGAACCAGAGATTGCAGTAAGTGTCTGGATATAGATCCAGAGATGTTGTATGGGTTGGAAAATGTAAGTGAAAAGATTGCATAAGGAGTTGCCGTCATTCAATGGCGGCAATTATTCATGACAATAGAATGCACGCAGAGCGTGCATTCTATTGTTGTATAGATAAAAACAATATAACAAAGCGGAATTTATAGGAGGTAAAGCGGCATGAAGTGTCCATATTGTGGTGAAGAAATGATAAGAGGATACCTAATGAGCTCACGAGACATTACTTTTGCAGTTGATAATGTGACAAAAGTTTTTCGTATTAAAAAATCGGACGATCTGGACTTGAGTAAAGGTTCAGGCGGAATCCCGCATTGTGAAGCTTATCGTTGCAGTAGTTGCAAAAAGATTTTGATTGATTATGCAAATAAATAAATTCAAGTTTAACGAACAGGAGATGATGATCACATGAAAATCTTATATGAACTATCTTGGTTATGGGAAACGCTGGGCATTGCACTTGTGGCTGCGGCTGTTTGTGTGGCTTGCGCCACGCTGATCTGCAAGGCAGCGAAGAAGAAGTTCAACAAAAAGGTGTTGGCAGTCATAGGGGCTGCGGCATTTGTGGGCGCGATTCTGGCGATCATTCTGATCGCCCGGACACCGATGCCGCTTTGATAGGACGGAGGATTGAATAATAGAAGGTCAGGGTTGGACCCCGGGCAAACTTTCACCTATGAGAAGTGTCAAGGTTTTCTAATCACCACATGAATATAAATTGACAAAAATGACTATAATGACTACAATGATTATAATGGTGATTAGGAAAACTACAGGAGGTGCCTTATGACATTTATTGAGAGCGAAACTATCGAACTCAAGTCTTCGGTTGTTGCAGACCTTTGCAAAGAGGTGATTGCCTTTGCTAACACAAGAGGCGGCACTCTTTACATTGGTGTTGAGGACAATGGTACGGTGATTGGTGTGGATAGTGCCGACCGTGTTACCTTGCAAATAAATAATATGGTTCGGGATTCCATCAAACCTGATATTACGATGTTTGTCCACTACGAGACACAGGTGATAAATGATAAACAAATTATCGCCGTGACCGTTCAGGAGGGTACAGACCGTCCCTATTATCTGGGCAGTAAGGGATTAAAGCCCAGCGGCGTGTATGTCCGCAATGGTACATCTACAGATCCTGCCTCTGATACCGCCATTCGAAAAATGATTAAAGAAACCGATGGCGACAGTTTTGAAACCATGCGCTCTTTGGAGCAGAATTTGTCATTTCAGGCAGCTGAAGCACAGTTTGCCAAGAGGAAGGTTCCCTATGATGCTGCTAAGATGCAGACTTTGGGAATGGTTTCCTCGGACGACATTTACTCCAATGTAGCGTTGCTTCTGTCCGAACAATGTCCGAGTACCATCAAGGCTGCAACCTTTGCCGGTGTTGATCAGAGCGTATTCCAAGATAGACGTGAGTTTACCGGTTCGTTGTTTCAGCAGATGGAGGATTTGTATGCCTATCTCGATCTGCACAATCAAACCAAGGCCACATTTGAGGGACTATACCGAACTGATACCAAAGATTATCCAGAGGACGTGCTGAGAGAAACATTGATGAATTCTCTGGTGCATAGAGATTATTCTTTTAGTGCCAGCACCCTTGTCAGTATCTATGATGATCGAATCGAATTCGTATCCGTGGGCGGTCTGCCTGCCGGAATCACTTTGGATGACATTATGCTAGGACTTTCCGTTTGCAGAAATCCGAAATTAGCAGCTATCTTCTATCGCTTACAGCTGATTGAAGCTTACGGAACCGGTATGCCCAAAATCATGAAAGCATACGCAGGCACAGGGGTAGAACCTAAAATTGAAGTGACAAACAACGCTTTCAAAATTACACTCCCCAATAGAAATGCCGTTAAGGCAACTGATAGCATGCCTAATGAACGTAAATCCAATGAAGAAAAGATTCTGGACTTGATTGCCCAAAACGACTATGTAGTGCGTAGCGATGTGGATCAACTGTTGGATGTCAGCCAAACAACGGCCAGCCGTATTCTAAAACGCATGGTTACAGACGGCTTGATCTATCAGGACGGAAGCGGCAGAAAAACAAAATACAGAAAAGGTTAATCGTTTGCAACAACTGGCTTAAAACCCAGGGGGCTGACCCCGGTCAAAACCCATCCAAAGGTTTGTCCTCTTATAGAAAGAGTTCATTTGATTTCTGGACGGAACAGGCTTTCTTGATAGCTGATGCCACAACAGAAACCGTTACCTTGTTAAGGCTGCGTGCATGAACAGGGCAGATTGAGACACATCTCATACAGGAAATGCACTTGGATTTATCGGTGACCTTGCCATTATCCTTGGAAATCGCCTGAGCAGGACATTTCTCCGCGCACAGACCGCAATTTGTGCAATGAGAATCAGCAGAGGGAACAAATCCACCGCTGGATTTGTTGTAAGGAGTTTGCCGGGAATGGCTGGAACTGCCAAGGAGCCGGATAGTGCTTTTTCAAAAATTTTGGTACCGAATGCAGAGAGTTGTTTGCAGTCTTCTGCATTGGGACGGCCAGCGGCATATTCGTGAATAATTGAATGTTCTGCAACGGCAGAAATGGCGGCAATCACCTGAAAGCCAGCGGCATTTGCAGTATCCTCCATTTGAACAAGTGTACTCTCATAGGCGCGATTCCCATATACTGCCACAAGAACGCACTTCGCACGATTTCCATTGATCTGAGCAAAACGATCAATTGCCAGCTGTGGGGCTCCTTCACCAAAAGATGGCATGGCGACAAGTACCAGGGAACTGGATTCAATGAAGAACGATGCAAAATCTGTGGAGGTAGATGAAAGATCAATCGTCTGGACTTCCGGCCAGTTCTGGGTAATAGCAGTGGCAACTCTTTCGGTTCCGCCAGTGGGACTGAAAAGAATCTGATAGCATTTCATTATAAACACTCCTTCAATGTAAAAAATAGAGTTACAGCTTTGATATCAGTATAGCAATTGTGAGGTGTCGTGTCAATATTTACAGCAGGAGAGGACTATGCTAAAATGAAAGCGGGAGGGCAAAGATTATGCATGTCAGTAACAAATGTTCGATTGCTATTCACTGTTTGATCTTTATCCATGAATATGGAACAGAGAATAAAGTGACGAGCGAACTGCTGTCGCTTTCTACCGGCTGCAATCCGGTGACAATCAGGGGTATTCTCAGTGCGCTGAAAAAAAGCGGTGTTCTGTATGTGAAGTCCGGTACTGGCGGTGCGACTCTTGCAGCAGAACCCGAAGATATAACACTTTATCGGATTTGTACAGCAGTGGAACCGGATGCCATTGACAAAATGATCGGTATTCATTCGTCACCATCACCGTTTTGCCCTGTGGGCAGGAAGATTCAGTCAGTGCTGGATGATACCTACGAAGAGTTGAAAAAAGATGTGATTGCCAGCATGAAATCCATTACACTGGATAAGATTCTTGCCGATTATCACGATAAACAGCAGAAGAGTCAATGAAATATTTTTTGAAGCCGGGATGGGAAGCGATGAGAGGTCAGGGAGCAGACCCCGGTCAAATTGAGATGTATTGAACTGATCGTCACATTGTTTGATGGTCTGTTCGACCGGGATTAATAGAAACATGAGATGTATTGAAATTATTTCAGAGTATGGGAGAGTAAGTTAACATATAATTATAATCTATTAGATGTAAATAGTATAAAGTGGCGTTCTGCATATATTTAAGTTTTAATGGAATGTGTCACAATATCGGAAAAGATATAAAAAAGAAATGTGACCGAGCAGAAAATAGATGACCTTAAGTTCTAGTTTGAAAAGAAGGATTAGTGTATGTTTAAAATTATTGAGGGCGATTTTAAAAATCAAGAATATGGAACGGAAAATTATCTTACGAATTGGCCAATGCTTTATATTTTAGAGAATGGGAAAGAGGCTTATATTGGTGAATCAAATCATGTAAAAACACGTATGAATCAACATCACATGTCTGTTGAAAAATCCATATTTGATAAAGTACATTTTATCTATTCGAAACAGTTCAATCAGTCGGTAACTTTTGATTATGAGTCAAAACTTATTCAGTATATTGTTGCAGATGAAAAATTTGTTGTTATAAATAAAAATGCCGGAATTGCGGATAAGGAATACTTTGACAAAGAAAAATATGACGTGGATTTTCATATTCTTTGGCATAAATTACAACGAGAAAAATTAGCTAAGCATTCAATTGAAGAAATAGAAAACTCAGATCTATTTAAATATAGTCCGTTCAAGGAACTGAATGATGATCAGCGAGATGCGGTTGATAAAATAACGCAGAGAATTAAACAAAATCCATATCAGGCAATTGTTGTTAATGGTATGCCGGGAAGTGGAAAAACTATTGTAGCAATTTATATTATGAAGTTACTTCGTGATAGTGAAGAATATAAGAATAAAAAAATAGGATTTGTTGTTCCTCCTACATCCTTGCGGAAAACGTTGTCTAAAGTGTTTCGAAGTATTTACGGATTAAAAGCGACAGATGTAATTGGACCTTCCGATATTGTAAAGCAACATTACGATATTTTACTTGTTGATGAGGCACATAGATTGCACCAATATAAAAATATTGTAAATAGAGCCAGCTTTAAGGCGAATTGTAAGGCACTGGGGTTGACGACCGAAAGTGACGAACTTGATTGGATTATGCAACAGTGCGATTGCCCAATTTTGTTTTATGATAAAATGCAGGTAGTTGGCCCATCTGGAATTAATATAGAGCGATTTGATGAAAAAATGAAATTGGAACAGAATCGCAGATTAGTCACGTATTATAGTTTACTTACACAAATGAGAGTAAATGGTGGAAATGATTATATTAATTTGGTGAATAGTATTCTTTCTGGAAAATGTAATCAACAAGCTTGCTTGGAAAATTATGATTTCAAAGTAATGAGTGATTTTAACAGGTTTAATAATCTTCAGCAAAAACTGGAGGATGAGTTTACTTTGTCACGCATGATTGCGGGATATGCCTGGGAGTGGAAGAGTAAAAAGGATAAGTCTCTTTACGATATGGAATTGGATGGTGTTAAAAAGCAATGGAATTATAGATTAGAGAATTGGGTGCTTTCTGAAGGTGCAGATAAGCAAGTTGGATGTATTCATACAATACAAGGTTTTGATTTGAATTATGGATTTGTCATTATGGGGAATGAGATCGGCTATGATCCTGAAAGCAAAGAAATAATTGTTAGACCTGAAAATTATTATGATCAAAATGGTAGAAAAACAGCTTCGAAGGAAGAATTGTTAGAATACATAAAGCATATTTATTATGTACTTATGACGAGAGGAATTAAGGAAACATATTTGTACATTTGCGATGACAATTTGAGAAAATATGTATCATCAATAATAGGAGTGATTTGAATATGAAACAGGAAACAATAGATCGAATTCGAAAATTTACAGAGGATAGGGATTGGGACCAGTTCCATTCTCCGGCAAATCTTGCAAAATCAATAGTGATTGAAGCAGCTGAACTTCTGGAATGTTTTCAATGGAATGATGAGGTATATGATTTACAGCATGTAAAAGAGGAAATAGCGGATGTTATGGTTTATTGCCAGAATCTATTGGACAAGTTGGGGCTGGATGCAGATGAAATCATCAATATGAAGATGGCACAGAATGAGGCAAAGTATCCAGTGGAAAAAGCAAAGGGAAGTGCAGCGAAGTATAATCAGCTGTAATATACTGTGTGAAAGAGAAAAATGTGTCAGTAACTTTTGGAAGGGTATAAGAAGTTATGAATGACAGTAATCCGGTCCCTGGCCCCAACATGTATGACAACCGATTGGAAATTACTTTTCCAGGAAAGCTGCCAATGGGACAAACGATAGAGCGTATGGAAGAAGGTTATTCCAAAATCAGAAATGAAGCCCTTGTCCATGCGTTTGCTTATATGAACCTGATTGAGCATTGGGAAAGCGGTATTCCGAGAATTATTGATAAAGTAAAAGCCGCCGGCCTGCGGATTTTCTGATTTCCTACGCGACACTCAGAAAATCCTGGCCGGCTGAGAAAGACAAGCCATCTCGAGAACGAGGTTTATGAGATATAGTTCCCGGTAATACTGTTTGGGTTTTCCTTTATTTCCTGCGGCGTCCCGCTGGCTATGACCTGTCCGCCCACTTCGCCGCCGCCCGGTCCCATGTCGATTACATAGTCCGCATTTTTGATCACATCCAGGTCGTGTTCAATGACGACAACGGTCGCACCGTGATGAAGAAGCGCCTGAAAGACGCCCAGCAGAACCTGCACATCCAGCGGATGCAGACCGATGGAGGGCTCGTCGAAGACGAATACGGAATCCTCCTGGGTCTTTCCGATCTCGCTGGCAAGCTTGAGCCGCTGTGCTTCGCCTCCGGACAGTCCGGGTGTTTCTTCGCCAAGGGTCAGGTAGCCGAGTCCGAGCTGCTTCAGAATTTCCAGCTTCTGGCTGACGCTTTTTATATCCCTGCAAAAGTCGATGGCAGTGTTTACGTCCATATCCATCAGCTCCGGTAAGGAAATGTGCGCGCCGCTTTTATTGGTGAGCTTTACTGTGTAAGCTGCCTTGCTGTAGCGGGAGCCTCGGCAGTCCGGGCAGGGGATGTTCACATCCGGCAGGAACTGTACATCAAGACTGACAACGCCGGTTCCGTCGCAGCCGGGGCAACGGAGCGTCCCGGTGTTGTAGGAAAAATCACCGGCCTTGTAGCCGAGGGCTTTGGCATCCGGAGACTTCGCATAAAGCTTGCGCAGCTCGTCGTGGATGCCTGCATAGGTTGCCACAGTGGAGCGGACGTTGATGCCGATGGGCGTGGCGTCCATGAGCTTGACGTGTGCAATGCCGTCGGCATCGACTGCGCGGATGTGGGCAGGCAGCGCACTGCCACTGATCTTTGCCTGCAGTGCAGGAATCAGGCTCTCCAGTACCATAGTGGTCTTGCCGGAGCCCGATACCCCGGTGACAACTGTGAGCCGTCCTTTTGGAATATCGACCTCCAGGGGCTTTACGGTATGGATCCGATCCGTGGACAGGTGAATCCTGCCGTTTGTAAAGAGCATTTCCTTTTCGATGCAGGGGCGCAGTCTGGTGTTCGCTGTGCCGGAAAGAAACGGCCCGATCTGGGAAGCAGGATCTGCTGTGATGGTGGAAATATTGCCCTGCGCAATGATGTGACCGCCTTTTGCGCCGGCCTCCGGACCCATTTCTATGAGCCAGTCGGATTCCTTCAAAATCTGCGTATCGTGATCGACTAAAATGACGGAGTTTCCGTCAGCAACAAGATCCTGCAGTACACCGGTAAGCCCCACAATATTAGAAGGGTGCAGACCGATGGAGGGTTCATCGAGTACATAGAGGACGCCGGTGGTGCGGTTACGCACGGCGCGAGCCAGCTGCATCCGCTGCCGCTCGCCGGTAGAGAGTGTGGATGCGGATCGATCAAGGGTCAGGTAGCCGAGTCCCAAGTCCGTCAGCCGCTTTGCGGTGCTTTGAAAGGCTTCACAGATACTCTGGGCCATGGGACGCATTTCTTCCGGCAGACTTTGGGGGACGCCTTTTACCCAGACGACCAGCTCAGAGAGTGTCATAGCGCAGGCTTCGTCCAGCGAAATACCCTGCAGCTTCGGCGCACGGGCAGCAGCAGACAGGCGTGTGCCATGACAATCCGGACAAATATCTTCTTTGAGAAACTTTTCTACCCGTTTCATGCCTTTTTCATCCTTGACCTTGGCAAGGGCATTTTCTACGGTGTAGATGGCATTAAAATAGGTGAAATCCAGTTCTGCAAAGTCGTTGGAGTCAGATTTTTTCGGACGGTAAAGAATGTGCTTTTTCACAGCAGGACCGTGGAATACGATCTCCTTTTCCTGTTTTGTCAGCTCCCGAAACGGCACATCCGTGCGCACACCCATTTCCCGGCAAATGTCTGTCATCAGGGACCACATCAGGCTGTTCCAGGGGGCAACAGCACCTTCGTTGATCGTCAGCGAGTCATCCGGCACCAGCGTATCCGGATTCACAGTGCGGACGATCCCGGTGCCGCCGCACCTCTGACAGGCCCCCTGGGAATTAAAGGACAGCTCTTCTGCAGACGGTGCATAGAAATGTGCGCTGCATTCCGGACAGACAAGCTCTTTTCCTGCGGCTACAGCCAGAGACGGAGAAAGGAAATGTCCATTAGGGCAGCGGTGGCTGGCAAGACGGGAATACATCAGGCGCAGACTGTTGAGCAGCTCTGTTCCTGTGCCGAAGGTACTGCGGATACCCGGCACACCGGGGCGCTGATGCAGTGCCAGTGCAGCGGGAACATACAGGACTTCATCCACACTGGCCCTGGAGGCCTGGGTCATGCGGCGGCGGGTATAGGTGGAGAGGGCTTCGAGATAGCGCCGGGAGCCCTCAGCGTAGAGCACGCCCAATGCAAGGGATGATTTGCCGGAGCCGGACACGCCTGCAATTCCCACGATTTTCCCAAGCGGAATATCCACATCAATATTCTTCAGGTTGTGGACCTTTGCTCCACGGATCAGCATTTTATCGATCATATTTTCCTCTCATTTCTGTTCGTTTTGATTTCTAAAGCGTTTCGTTTTTGGGAGCTGCTGCATGATTGCCGGAGCGTGGCAGCTCTGCAGCGATGGTGGTTCCGCTGTCTGAGCTTTCTGCAACCCGGACAGAGCCTCCGTGAAGGGCTGCAATCTCCCATACCAGCGCAAGACCAAGACCGGCACCGCCGAAGGTTCGGCTGCGGGACTTGTCTACACGGAAGAAGGGCTGAAAGATACTCTGCTGATATTCCTCCGGAATCCCCCGTCCCGTATCGGAAACAAGGATCAGAAGCTTTTCGGGCTCCTGGGTGATGCAGACCTGTACAGAACCGTCTGGACGATTGTATTTGATCGCATTCTCTGTTAGATTGAAGATCATACGATAGATCAGTGCGTCGCTGCCGGTCATAACACCGTCACCTGCAAGCTCCAGAGTGATGCCGGATTTCTCCGCCAGCGGCGTAAGGTCTGTAAAAATTTCCTCCACCATGGGAGCAAGCTGAATGGATTCGTTTCGTTCTACCTGCTGCAGATTACTCATCTCCAGCAGGGGTTTTGTCATCTGGGACAGCCGTTCTGTCTGTTCCTGCAGCAGGGAGAGAAAGTCTGCCGTCTCCGGCGGCATGTCGGGATGCTCTGCACAAAAAAGCTCCAGCTGGGCCTGCATCAGCGCCAGGGGTGTGCGCAGCTCGTGGGCAGCGTTGCCGGTAAACTGTTTCTGGGCAGAAAAGGCATTGTTTAACCGCTCCAGCATCTGGTTCAGGGAGTGACCAAGCTGTCTGAATTCCGGAAGAACATTTTCGTTGATCCGGATATCCGCCAGATTGTTCAGCTGCACCTTTTCTGTCTGGGAGGCAAAGCTGCGCAGGGGCTTCAGGGCATGCCCGCTGACGAAGTAGGCAAGAATACCGCTCAATGCCGTCACCACCGCCGTGATATACCAGTTTGTTGTGCGAAAGCGGCCCTGTGCTCCATCAATGAGGATCGTCAGCTCGCCGTCAGGCGCTGCCAGCTGCGGATCAAAGCTCACGGTGTCTTCCTCGTCGAGGAGAATCCTGTCGCCGCCCTGCAGTGTGTCGGCGATGGTATCCATATAATAGATGCCGGAGGAGCAGAGCAGCAGATTCATGGCGATACAGGTAACGCCGATGAGGAGAGCAGTCATCAGCGTGATGCGCCATTGCAGAGAAATTTTTTTCAATCTGTGTCACCTCCCATCAGATAGCCCTCGCCGATGCGGTTGCGAATGGGGTCATAACCTAATGCAGCGCGCAGTTTTTTACGCAGGGCAGAGATATGCACACGGATGGAGTTGCTGAAGCTGTCCACGCTGTTGTCCCAGACATGCTCCATCAGTTCCTCCTGACTTACCGGCCGTCCCTGATGTACCATTAAATATTCCAGAATACCTGTTTCCTTGCGGGTGAGGGCCAGCGTCTGTCCGTTAACGGTGGCGGTGCGGGAACGGGTATCGAAGCTCAGAGCCTTGAAGGTCAGCAGCACATCCTGCTGGGTGAACTGCCGCAGAGTCAGGCTGCGGATGCGGGCCTCAAGCTCGGCTAAGTGAAAGGGCTTTGAAAGATAGTCGTTGGCTCCGGCATCCAATCCCTCCACCTTGTCCTTCACCTCACTGCGGGCGGAAAGGATCAGCACAGGGGTCTTACGATCCCTTTGACGAAAGGTGCGCAGTACTGTCATGCCATCCTTACCGGGCAGGTTCAGATCCAACAGAACCAGATCATACCGCTCTGTGCCAAGAAGCTCCAGTGCCTTATCTCCATCGTAACAGTGATCCACGCTGTATGCCAGACGCCGCAGACTGCGGACGATTGTCTCGCACAGGACGCGCTCATCTTCAATGACCAAAAGGTGCATAAGAATCCTCCTATTTTAATAGCGATTGTTTTCCCATAATTATAGCAGAAGCAGATAAAGTTTGTGTTAATTTTTCATTCTTAACAGAGACTTTAACTGATTTGTGCTATGATCAGAACGTAAAAAACAGAAAGGATGATAAAAAATTGCGTTACAAGAAAAAAGTCGCAGCGCAGATCGCACTGCTGATAACAGGAGCTGCAATGCTGTGCTTTGGTGCCTGGAGAGGCGAGGCAGCGACGGTACTGAGTAAAGCCATCAAATTATGTCTGGAGTGTGTGGGAATTGGATAAGAAAATTTCAGGTGTATCACAGCTTATGTCCCGTTTTCGGGGCTGGATCCAGGCAGGCGCAGCTTTATTGACCAATCTGCATCTGCCGAATTTTATCAAGGGCGGACTCTATCAGGGCACAGGAAAAACGGTCTGCGTACCGGGGCTGAATTGCTACTCTTGTCCGGCAGCCTCCGGCGCCTGTCCCATTGGGGCATTTCAGGCAGTGGCAGGCTCCTCCCGGTTCCGCTTTTCCTATTATGTAACCGGCTTTCTTATTTTGCTGGGAGTATTGCTGGGACGCTTTATCTGCGGGTTTTTGTGCCCTTTCGGCTGGTTTCAGGAGCTGCTGCATAAAATTCCAACGAAAAAGCTCTCCACAAAAAAGCTGAAGCCCCTGACCTATCTGAAATACGTGGTTTTGCTGGTAATGGTGGTCTTGCTGCCGGCATTGGTTGTAAACGATGTAGGCATGGGAGATCCTTTTTTCTGCAAATACCTCTGTCCTCAGGGTGTGCTGGAGGGGGCGATCCCGCTGTCTATTGCCAATTCCGGCATCCGGGCGGCACTTGGCTCTCTTTTTAGATGGAAATTCACCATTTTGCTGGGAATCCTTGTACTGAGCATATTGTTCTATCGCCCTTTTTGTAAATGGCTTTGTCCGTTGGGAGCATTTTATGCCCTGATGAACCGGGTGTCCCTTTTTCAGATGAAGGTGGACGAGAGCAAATGTGTTTCCTGCGGGAAATGCGCCGGAGCCTGCAAAATGGATGTGGATGTGACAAAAACACCCAATCATGGGGAGTGCATCCGCTGCGGGATGTGCGTTCGTGCCTGTCCTACCGGTGCGGTTTGCTTCCGCTACGGCTTTGGCGACGGGAAAGAGGCTGCAAATGAAACGACAAAAGAAGCTGTAAATGAAACGACAAAGAAAACTACAAAAAAAACAAATATGGAGGAATCAAAATGAACAAAAAGAAATGGATCAAACTGGGACTGACTGTACTGCTGGCATTTTCTCTTACAGCCTGCGGCACAAAGGACAGCGGGAATGCAGATCAGAGTAACAGTGCTGTTACGATGACGGCGGAAGCAGAAAATGCCCAGGAGGCACTTTCTATGTATAAGAAGCTGATGGATCAGGAGAACGAGATTCTTTCGGAGAATACCGATTTGTGGGAAAAGGTCTATATGGAGGCTGACAAGGGTTCAGCCATGCTGGAAAACGGAAAAAACTACGGAGATTTTCTGCTGGACACGATAGAGAATGTCAAAGATCAGTTTTCGGACGAAGAATATGAGCTGCTCAAAACCTCTGCTGAAAAGATCAGCGAGATAGAAAACAAGCTGACGGAGCTGGAGCAAAAATATCCTGAGATCGTGGAGCAATCCATGGACAGTGAAACGAGTATCCCTGGGGACAGTGCCCAGGCAGGCTCCTCTGAGGATAGCAGTGTACAGAAGTTTCCTGCCTTTGAAGGCAAGGATCTGGATGGAAACCCGGTCAAGAGTGACGAGCTGTTTTCCAGGAATGCAGTAACCGTGGTGAATTTCTGGTTTACCACCTGCAGTCCCTGCGTAGGCGAGCTTGGGGAGCTGGATGCGCTGAACAAAGAGCTTGCAGAGAAAAACGGCGCACTCATCGGTGTGAACTCCTTTACGCTGGATGGGAATGAGGCAGAAATTTCCGAGGCGAAGGACGTACTGGCCAAGAAAGGCGCTACGTATCAGAATGTGTATTTTGACTCTGACAGCGAGGCGGGAAGATTTACCACCGGCATTTATGCCTATCCCACTACCTATGTAGTAGATCGGAACGGCAATATCGTTGGGGATCCCATCGTGGGCGCTATTACGGAGAAGAATCAGGCGGAAACGCTGCAAAAACTCATAGATCAGGCCATTGCTTCCGATACGGGAGAAAACGAGGAATAACAGGACTACAGGCTGTGGCGTCACCCGACAAATTTTTGAAAAGTGCATTGGATTTCCTGATGTAAGATGGTAAAATGTCTTCAAGGCAGAAAAATGGCACGTGTCGTGCATAGCTAAAATTTGGAGGGAAGCATGGGAAAATCAACAGTTTATTTTACGGATTTCAGGTGCCCGGTTGGTACAAGTCAGCTGGATAAGTTAAAAAAGGTCTGTCTCGCGGCAGGCATCAAAAACATTGATATGGACGGCAAGTTTGTCGCGATTAAAATGCACTTCGGCGAGCTTGGAAATCTGGCATTTCTGCGTCCGAACTATGCAAAGGCAGTGGCAGATCTGTGCAAGGCACAGGGTGGCGTTCCGTTTTTGACGGATTGCAACACCCTTTATCCCGGCAGCCGCAAAAATGCGCTGGAGCATTTGGACTGTGCAAATTTAAACGGCTTTAATACCATCACAACAGGCTGTCAGATTTTGATCGGAGACGGTCTGCGGGGTACGGACGAGGTAGAAGTACCGGTTCCGAATGCAGAGTATTGTCCTGCACCGAAGATCGGACGTGCAATTATGGATGCGGATATTTTTATCAGCCTGACGCACTTTAAGGGACATGAATCTACCGGATTTGGCGGTGCCATCAAAAATATCGGCATGGGCTGCGGCAGCCGTGCAGGCAAGATGGAGCAGCATACCAGCGGAAAGCCGGCTATCGATCTGGAAAAATGCCGCGGCTGCAGACGCTGTGCACATGAGTGCGGAAGCGATGCGATTACATATCCGAATGGAAAAGCGGTTATCGATTACGACAAATGTAAGGGCTGCGGACGCTGTATCGGAGCATGCAGCTTTGATGCAGTCTACAATGAAAACAGCTGTGCAAACGAGCTGCTGGACCGGAAGATGGCAGAATATGCGATGGCTGTCTGTCAGAACCGTCCCTGCTTCCATATTTCACTGGTGCAGGATATCAGCCCCAACTGCGATTGTCATGGCGAAAATGATGCGCCGATCCTGCCGGATATCGGTATGTTTGCAAGCTTTGACCCGGTAGCACTGGATCAGGCGTGTGCGGATGCCTGCCTGCAGGCGACTCCGATCGCAAACAGCCAGCTTGGAGAACATCTGGCAAAGCCCGACTGGCATCATCATCACGATCATTTCCTGGATTCCAATCCGAATGTGGAATGGGAAGCGACGCTGGATCAGGCAGAAAAAATCGGTCTGGGCACCCGTGCATATGAACTGAAACGGGTCTGAATTGATGTGTATTACCAAAAACGGCTCCGAAAACAGGGAGCCGTTTTTGGCAGATCATCTAAAAAAGAGGAGGATATGGGGTATGTCTTATTTTCAGGATGCGTCACCGGAATCGCTGGGGATCAGTTCCGGGGGAATTCTCCGGTTTCTGGACCGGATGGAGGAAAAGAACATCGAGCTGCACAGCTTTATGGTGGTGCGGCATGGGAAATGTGCGGCAAAGGGCTGGTGGAAGCCGTATGCACCGGAGCTTGCGCACCCGCTGTATTCCTTTGGCAAGACCCTGACGGCAACGGCAATCGGGTTTGCACGACAGGAAAAAATCCTGTCACTGGAGGAGCGGTTAGTGGATCTTTTTCCGGAGCTTCTTCCGAAGGAGCCGTCAGAAAATCTGCAGAAGGTCACCCTCTGGCATCTCCTGACCATGAGCTGCGGACATGAGACGGAAATTGATATGGAATCCCCCGACTGGATTCGGGAGTTTTTACAGCATCCGTTTTTACATGAGCCGGGAACATTTTATAAATACAATACAGCGGGCACAAACATGCTGGCGGCTGTGTTGAAGAGAAAAACAGGCTGCGATGTGACGGAATTTTTAAAGCCCCGTCTGCTGGAGCCCCTGGGCATTACTTCCCTGACCTGTTCGAAGTGCCAGGGACCGGAAGCAGTGGAAATGGCTGGCGGCGGTATGCGGATGACGACGGAGGACATGGCGCGTTTTATTTATTTTGTGTTAAACCGTGGACGCTGGGAAGGCAGGCAGCTGCTGGAAGAGGAATGGTTTGACCTTGCCTGCACCAAGCAGATCGAGACTGCCGGAGATGCGGAAGGACACGTCAAAGAATGGGCTTACGGCTACGGATTTCAGTGCTGGATGTGCAGGACACCCGGATCCTTCCGTGCGGATGGCGCCTTCGGACAGTTCGGCGTTGTGCTGCCTGATAAGGATTTGTTTGTGATTCTGACGACGGGAACCTATCAGACCCAGGACGAGCTGGATGGAATTTTTGAAGAAATCGTTCCGACCCTGACAGACAGTGCACAGGAGGCGTCGGCGGCAGCAGACGTGCTGAAAGAGCGTACCGGACAGCTGACAATCAAAGTGGGCGCTTTGTCCGAAAAAATCCACCACATTGCGATCATCGGAAGCGATTATGAGCGCTCCAGACATTTTTATGTGGATCTGCTCGGCTTTACGGTGATCCGGGAAAACCACCGGAAAGACAAAGCAGACTGCAAGATCGATCTGAAATGCGGAGAGCAGGAGATCGAGCTGTTTATCAAGCCGGATGCACCCAAGCGTCCGAGCTATCCGGAGGCACAGGGACTTCGGCATCTCGCATTTTTTGTGGAGAGCGTGGAGAATACGGTTGTGCGGTTAAACAGCCTAGGAATTGTGACAGAGCCGATCCGTACCGATGAGTTTACAGGAAAACCGATGACATTTTTTGCAGATCCCGACGGACTTCCGTTGGAGATTCACGAATAAGCTTTCGAAACAATACACCCTACGAATCAAAAGCTCCTGTGCAGGAATATGCACAGGAGCTTTTTGAAGTGAATTTTGGTGATTTAATTTTCCAGCTTCGAGATATCGGTTCCGAAGTATTTTTCCGACAATGCGGTCAGCTCGCCGGATTCGTCCAGCTTTGCGAGAGCGTCGTTGATGGCTGCAAGCAGCGTCTTTGTATCGTCGCCCTTGCGGACGGGGATTGCAACCTTTTCTACCTCGTCAGACAAAGCGGCAATTTTGATATTTGCATCAGGATGTGCCTTTAAGTAGTCATAATAGGTCACTTCTGTGTTGAGGGTTGCATCGATTCGGTTGGAAAGTAAAAGCTCGATGGTCTGATTCAGGTCATCGACGCCCTTTACCTCTGCACCGTATTTTTCCGCAAGGGTTGCATAGGTACTGCTGATGGTGTTTGCAGTGTGTTTTCCCTTTAAATCCTCCATGGAATGAATTTCATCGTAGTCGCTGCGGACGATGACAGCAGTTTTATTATAGGCATAAGGTACGGAAAAATCGTATTTTTCCTGACGCTCCGGTGTAACACCTACGCCGTTTACCATGATGTCGTAGCGGCCGTCGTCCAGGCCGGCGAGCAGACCGTCCCATTCGCCCTCGACGAAGTTGACATCGACGCCGAGCTCATTTGCGATCAGCTTTGCAACCTCTACGTCGTAGCCCACCAGCTCGTCGTTTTCATCGTGATAGGTCCAGGGGGCCCAGGTACCTTCCATGGCAACCGTGATGCTGCCCCGTGCCTGGATCTGGTCTAACAGGTCTTTGCCTGCTGTGTTGGAGACAGCTGCTGCAGTGTTGTCAGAACCGCAGCCGGTTAAAGCAGCCGCTGCCAGCATAGAGCCGGAAAGCAGCAGTGCAATAGATTTTTTGAAGGTCATAAAAAATAACTCCTTTCTGATATTCTTGCCAGCGGCAGCCGGACAGGTAAAGCGCCGGATTACTGCTGGTCAAAAGACTGTAAAAATGCTTTGGTACGTTCTTCTTTCGGATTTGCAAAAAACTCCTTCGAGGGGCCCTGTTCCACGATACGCCCGTTTTCCATCAGGATGACCTTGTTGGAAACATTTTTGGCAAAGCTCATTTCGTGTGTGACGACGATCATCGTCATTCCCTCGTTTGCCAGGGAACGCATGACGGAAAGGACTTCACCGGTCAGCTCCGGGTCGAGGGCCGAAGTCGGTTCATCGAAATAGATGATTTCCGGTTGGGCGGCAATGGCCCGCGCGATTGCGACACGCTGCTGCTGACCGCCGGAAAGCTGTGCCGGATAAGCGTCGCTGCGGTCGGCAAGCCCGACCTTTTCCAACGCCTTCATAGCGATTTCACGTGCCTGCTCTTTGGGCATTTTGCGACCGACAATCAGTCCCTCTGTGACGTTTTTGAGGGCGGTTTTGTTGGCGAATAAGTTATAGCTCTGGAACACGAAGGCAGTCTTTTTGCGGAGCCGAGCGATGTCCTTTTTGGAAATTTTATTCATCGCAAAGGTTTCCTGGTCAAAGACCATCGTGCCCTCGTCGGCCTGCTCCAGATAATTCAGGCAGCGCAGCAGTGTGGTTTTGCCAGAACCGCTCGGACCGATGATGGCGATAACATCTCCCTGGTTTACGTCCAGATCGATTCCGCCTAAGACAGGAGTGCTGCCAAAGGATTTATGAATATTTCGGATTTCCAGCATAGGTCAGACTCCTTTCTGTCCGTAGGAACCGAGTTTTTTCTCACCGACAGCCTGAAGCTTTGTCAGGACGGTGGAGAAGATCAGGTAGATCAGACCGACTTCGAGATACAGAAGAAGCGGCTCGTAGGTACGGGCAACGATTCGCTGGGTTACCATGAACATTTCCGTTACGGTGATGTTGGCTGCCAGAGAGGTATCCTTGACCATGGAGATCAGGGAGTTGGACAGCGGCGGAAATGCGGTACGCATCGCCTGGGGGAGCACGATGCGGAAAATGGTCTGTAAATAGGAAAGTCCTGCACAAAGACCGGCTTCCAGCTGGCCCTTCGGAACGGATTCCAGTGCCGCCCGGATGGTTTCTGCACAGTAAGCGCCTTCATTTAAAGAAAAGACGATGACTGCGGCGGGAAACGGATCCAGGACGATGCCGACTCTGGACAGACCGAAGAACACGACGAACAGCTGTACCAAAAGCGGCGTTCCACGGAAAATCCAGATATAAAAACGGGCGATTTGCTTGAGCCCCTGAATATTTGCAAACTGCACGAGGGCCGCAACCACCGCGATCACCAGCGCCAGCGAAAAGGAAATAATTGTCAGCGGGATGGTTGCCGTCAGGCCCGGGAGCAGGATTTTGGGAAAAGAGTCTAAAAATAGCTGCCATAATCGACTGCTGAACATGATAAGTATCCTCCTTATTCTGCCTTCGGGGCATAGTTTTCCAGCGCACTTAAGATCGGACGGGAAAGTCGGTCGGAAGGCTTTTTAGGGCTGTCGTTTTTTTCAGACGAATCTTCTTCCTTCTCAATAATATCCCGGATTGCCTGCATCTGCTCGTCGAGGACAGCGCTTAAGCGTGCGCATTCGCTCAGCTGGTAGGAGGTCTGCTCCATTAACTCGGGTGACAGGTCTTTTTTATAGCGGAGCTGGTGTTCGAGATTTGCCCAGAACTCCATGGCAATCGTGCGCAGCTGTACCTCCGCTTTCATGATTTTTTTCTCATTCTGTAAAAAGATCGGCACCTCGATAATCAGATGCAGGCTGCGATAACCGTTTTTTCTTCGGATTTTTGATGTAATCCTTGCGCTCGATCAGCGTGATATCGTCCTGCTGCAGCAGGCAGTCGGCGAGCATGTAAATATCGTCCACAAAGGAGCAGACGACACGGATGCCTGCGATGTCGAAGATGTTGTTTTCAATTGCCTCGAGGGTAAAGGGCAGCTTTTTTCGAAGCATTTTGTCCAGAATGCTGTCGGGGGACTTTAAGCGGCTCTGGATGCTGTCGATGGGGTTGCGGTCGTGCTGGAGGGAAAAGCGTTCGTTTAATACGCGGAATTTCGTTTCAATCTCCATAATCGCGCAGCGATAGCAGGACATCAGATCCCGCGTGGAGCTGGAAAGCTCCTGAAACGCGCGGATCGAGTGGTCAGCAAGGGCGTTGCGCATTCTTTCCTGAAGGTTCTGGAAAGGGTCTTTTTTGGTATCCATTGGTTGAAAGTTCCTTTCTTAACGGTGGTGGCGGTATCAGATCTCTCCGATCAGGTAGTCCTGTCTGCCGTCGCGCAGGAACACGGGGAGCGTATCCATCGGCGCATCCGCCATGATCCACTGACCGCCCTCATAAACTACTCCGGTGCGGGCATCTGTCCAGGATGCGCCGGCAGGAAGATAAACCTGTCTGTCTACTGCATGCTCATGGCAGATCGGTGCGACTAAAAGATCAGATCCAAACAGGTAGGAATCCTTGATGTCCCAGCAGATCGGATCGGACGGGAATTCATAAAACAGAGCACGGAGCACCGGATGACCGTTTTCGTGTGCCTGCTGCATGAGGCTTCTTGTATAGTCTCGCATCAGCTCACGGACATGGATGAATTTTGTCATGATCTGATAAGCCTCTTCGCCATAGCTCCATACCTCGTTATCGGTTCCGGTTCCCTCGCGAAGCTCGCCCGCCTTGTTATAAATTGGGGTATAGGGCTGGCGGCTGCCATGCAGACGCATAACAGGACAGAAGGTACCGAACTGGAACCAGCGGATCAGCAGCTCTTTAAAATCGGGATCTGCAGCAACGCCGTTATGGAAACCGCCGATATCGGTTGTCCACCACGGAATGCCGGAAAGTCCCATATGGATTCCGGCACAGATCTGCTTACGGAAGTCCTCATAAGTTGACATAATATCTCCGGACCAGACCAGAGCACCGTAACGCTGGCTGCCTGCCCATGCGCAGCGGATCAGATTGACGATGTCGTCCTGACCGTTTTCCTTTTGCCCCTCGTAGAAAAGCCGCGCGTATTCTCTGGGATAGATATTGCCGGTTTCCAGTACCGTACCGGAATAGTAACGGTAGTTTTCAAAATCGTAGGACGTATACTCCGGCTCTGCAACGTCCAGCCAGAATGTGCGAATGCCGAGGTCCGCGTAGTTTTGTTTGCATTTTTCCCAGACATAGCGGCGTGTTTTGGGATTGGTTGCGTCCATAAAGGCATTATTGCCGTGGAAGATCATCTGGACATCGACGCCGGAGTTGGATTTTACCAGCATATTCTGCTGCTTCATCTCTTCGTAGTTTTCACTGCGAAAATCTACGGCAGGCCAGATAGAAACCATGGTTTCTACGCCAAGCTCCTGCAGTTCCTTTATCATGGCAGCAGGATCTGGGAAGAATTCTTCATCGAAACGCCAGTCACCACAGTAGGGCCAGTGATAGAAGTCGATCACGATGACGTCCAGGGGGATATTCCGTTTCTTGTATTCACGGGCAATGGAAAGCACCTGCTCCTGATTATAGTAGCGCAGCTTGCACTGCCAGAAGCCAAGACCGTATTCGGGCATCATGGGAGATTTTCCGGTTGCGTTGGCATAAGCTTCTTCTATTTCAGCAGGAGTGTCACCTGCAGTGATCCAGTAGTCCAGCTGTTTACAGGAGCGGGCAGTCCACTGTGTCGTATTCGTGCCGAAATGGACATCTCCCACAGCGGTATTATTCCATAAGAAGCCATAACCGAGACTGGAAACGTAAAAGGGGATGCTCGACTGTGAGTTGCGGTGGGCAAGCTCCAGATTACAGCCTTTTAAATTGAGGGTTTCCTGCTGATACTGTCCCATACCGTAGATTTTTTCTGATGGGTTGGAGAGAAAGGATGCGGTCAGGAAAAAAGAGTCACCGAGCAGGGACTGAAAGCGACGTGCCTTTAAAAACAGGGCACCGCCGTTTGGAATTTCCTGCAGCAGAAGCTCGCCCTTTTGATTATAATAGGAAATCTGCAGCTCATCGCCCCAGTCCTGCAGGGAAAGCACAGCGTGGATTTTGCCGTTGGTAATTACAGCCTGACGTTCCCCGAGTTCGATAACAGGCTCACTTTTTGCCGGAGAAAGAAGTGCCGGACTGTTGTCTGAAAGCTCGTTAAACAATGCCGCCCGCGTGCGCAGGCTGTCTTCTCCCCAAGGGGAAACCATGACGGTTTCTCCGTTTAAGCGAAAGATCAGACTGTCATTTTGACGTTCAAAATACTGCATTTTGTAACCTCCTTGGTGTTTCGTTTGGTACCTCCTTTTAGCATACTACGATATTGAAAAAACTGCAAAATATCTTTGACAAAATAGGGGAATAATGCTATGATAGCTCCAGAATCAATTTGAGCTTAGAACTGACTGTACTGAAAAGTCGTCCTTTTCTTTATGGTGGCTTGCGGACAGTCTTTTTTTACGGATAGATTTCGTAAGTCAGCGCGCAGCGGCGTCTCCAATTGATCCAAATTATTCAGGAGGTACTTGAAAATGAACACAGGTGTAGTTAAGTGGTTTAATTCCAGCAAAGGCTATGGCTTCATCACCAACGATGCAAACGGCGAGGACGTATTCGTACACTTCTCCGCTATCCAGGTAGATGGCTTCAAAACTCTGGAAGAAGGCCAGAAGGTAACTTTCGATGTAGAAAGCGATCCTAAGGATTCCAGAAAGCTGAGAGCGGTTAACGTTCACATCGCATAAGGATGACTAAAAGAGCCCCGCATATGCGGGGCTTTTTTTAGCAGTGGAGATATCAATGCATCGCAAAATCTTACAGAAAGGAATCGGAAGTTGGGCACAAAAAAGGTAACAGTCGGTATTCTGGCACATGTGGATGCCGGAAAGACCACACTGGCAGAAGCAATTTTATATCGGACCGGTATGCTGCGGCGGCTGGGCAGAGTGGACCATCAGGATGCCTTTCTGGATACGGATGCGATGGAGCGGGCCCGGGGTATTACGATTTTTTCAAAACAGGCGAAGTTTGTACTGGGCGATTTTGACGTGACGCTTCTGGATACGCCCGGACATGTGGATTTTTCTGCAGAGATGGAGCGGACCCTGCAGGTGCTGGATTATGCGGTGCTGGTCATCAGCGGCGCGGACGGGGTGCAGGGACATGTGGAGACACTCTGGCGGCTGCTTTCCCGTTATCAGATCCCCACCGTTTTGTTTATCAACAAGATGGACCAGGAAGGGACAGATGAGGCAGAACTTCTTTTGCAGCTGCAAAAACAGCTGAACGAGCACTGTATCAAAGTGTGCAGTATGCCGCAGCAGCCAGACAACGCAGATATAGCATCCGGCATCAGGCCTTTGGGCACAGGTACAGACGTAATGTCCGGTATGCGCGCAAACGCTTCGGACAGCCTGCAGCCATGTGAAGCACCGGTTCCTGTCCCGGATTTCTGGGAAAATGTCGCCATGTGTCAGGAAGACCTTTTGGAACGATATCTCGATGGCGATACGCTGACCTGGGAGGATGCAGCACTTCTGGTAAAGGAAAGAAAGCTATTTCCGTGTTTTTTTGGATCGGCACTAAAAGTCTGTGGCGTGGATGCGCTATTGTCCGGGCTGTCGAAGCTGATGAAAGAGCCGGAATACACAGAGGAGTTTGGGGCACGTGTTTTTAAGATCACGAGGGACGAAACCGGAAAGCGTCTGACGCATATGAAGCTGACCGGAGGAAGTCTTTTTACGCGGCAGAGCCTGAGGGGACAAACTGCTGATGGACAGGAATGGGAAGAAAAAGCCGACCAGATCCGGATTTATAACGGAAGTGGCTATGAACAGGTACAGCAGGCGGCAGCAGGAGAAATCTGCAGCGTGACAGGACTGTCAAAAACCTATGCAGGAGAAGGGCTTGGGGCGCAAACGGAACCGGTGCTGCCGCTGCTGGAGCCGGTATTAACCTATCAGATCGAGCTGCCGCCGGACTGCGATGCGCATACGATGCTCAGAAATCTTCGGCAGTTAGAGGAAGAGGAACCGGAGCTTTCGATTGTCTGGGAGGAAGCCTCCTCTGAGATCTGTGCGCAGGTCATGGGCGAAGTGCAGATGGAAATCCTGAAAAACCAGATCAGAGAGCGCTTCGGCGTGCCGGTTTCCTTCGGACAGGGCAGCATTGTATACCGGGAAACCATCGCAGCGCCCGTCGAGGGCGTCGGACATTTCGAGCCCCTTCGGCACTATGCGGAGGTTCATCTTTTGCTGGAACCTCTGGAACGCGGCATGGGACTGCAGTTTGCGTCAGCTGTCAGCGAAGATGTGCTGGACCGTAACTGGCAGAGGCTGGTGCTGACCCATCTGGAAGAAAAACGCCATAAAGGTGTTTTATGCGGCGCAGAGATCACGGATATGAAGATCACGCTGGTAAATGGCAGGGCGCATATCAAGCACACCGAGGGCGGCGATTTTCGCCAGGCGACCTACCGGGCACTCCGACAGGGACTGATGCGAGCGCAAAACGTACTTTTAGAGCCTGTTTACAGCTTTCGACTGGAGATTCCACAGGAGCAGATCGGACGGGCGATGACGGATATTCAGCGGATGAACGGTACCTTTGAGCCGCCGCAGACGGAAGGGGAGTTTGCGATTCTGTGCGGAAGCGCGCCGGTTGCATGTATGCGGGGCTATCAGCAGGAGGTTACCTCCTACAGCCGAGGCCGTGGAAAGCTGTTCTGTACGCTGCAGGGCTATGCTGCGTGCCATAACGCAGAGGAAGTGATGGCGGCAGCCGGCTATGATCCGGAAGCAGACCTGGAAAATCCTCCTTCTTCCGTTTTTTGTGCACACGGAGCCGGATTTGTGGTACCATGGGATCAGGTGGAGGAGTATATGCACCTCGAAGCAGTTGCGCTGCCGTCTGAAAAAGGCAGTGCAGACGAAAAAGAAGCGTCCGGGATAGCGCAGAGCAGCCGCGCAGAATATTTTGTCCGTGAAAGAAAAGAGACGCCGGAAACCTTTGTCAGCGAAGAAGAGCTGGAAGAAATTTTCAAGCGCACCTATTATCAGAACAGCGAGCCGAAGAGCAAAAAGGGCTATCAGAAGCGCTACAGGGAAGAAGCGCCCGCACGGCGCCTGATGGAACACCCCCGTGCGGCAGAGGCGGATCGAAGCAAGCCGCGGGAACGCTATCTTTTGGTTGACGGCTATAATATCATTTTTTCCTGGGAAATGCTGCGCGAGCTTTCGAAGGTTAATATCGAAAGCGCCAGGAACCTCCTGATGGATGTTCTGTGCGATTACCAGGGCTTTAACGGCTGCACGCTGATCCTCGTCTTCGACGCTTACCGTGTGGAAGGCGGACAGGAACGCGTTTTCAATTATCATAATATTCACGTCGTCTTTACGAAGGAAGCGGAGACGGCTGACCAATATATCGAAAAAACCGTCCACAAAATCGGAAAAAAAGCCGATGTGACGGTAGCGACCTCCGATGCGCTGGAGCAGGTCATCATTTACGGACAGGGCGCGCGCAGGATGGCGGCGCGGGAGCTTTTGGAGGAAGTCGAACTGACCCGCGAAAAGGTGCTGGAACGGATTGAAAAAAGACCGGGCAGCACGCAGAAACAACTTACGGAAAACGACCATAATTACCTGTTTGACCATTTGCCGGAGGAGTTGGTCTCTTATATGGAAGAGGTCAGGCTGGGCAAACGGGAATTATAGGGAGTTTATAAAAAAGGGAAAAAGGAAAGGGAAACAAGAAAGGGGAAACACAATGGACATGTTTTTCACACAGCGAAAGCTGGAAGGAAGAATCCGGGAGCTGGGAGAATACCGTTACCGGGACGTCAGAAATTTTGAATCGTTTCTGGCAAAAGAAGACAAAAGCGGCCTGGTAAATCCGGATGTGCCGACAGATTTTACCGGCTGGGACAGGATCTGTACCGGCTCTGACTGGAAGGGCAGGGATTTATATCTCTGGCTGCATGGGGAGATGAAGGTGCCGGCAGAATGGGAGGGAAAGCGCGCGGTAGGTGTGTTTGACTTCGGTATGACAGGCGGCGGCAACAACAGCGGGTTTGAATCACTGCTGTTTGTAAACGGCGAACAGTATCAGGCGGTTGATGCCAATCATAAGGAAGTATTTTTCAGACCTGAGATCTGTGGAAATGAGGTCAGCCTGACCTTCCGCCTCTGGTCCGGTCTGGAAGGCGGCGGACTGCCCAGAGAGATGGAGCATCGCTTAAAGAGCGCATTTTTAGGCTATCTGGATGAAAAGACAGACGACCTGTATTATCTTGGCCTGATGGTCTGGAAGACAATTGAAGAGCTTTCCGAGAACGATCCGGTTCGCCATAACCTGCAGGTAGCCCTTGACCGTGCATTTTTAAAGATTGACTGGTCTTATCCGGGCAGCGATGACTTCTATGCATCTGTTGCGGAAGCAGACGACTGCTTAAACGCAGCAATTGACGCGATGGACAAGCACTCCGATATCCATGTATACACAGTTGGACATACCCATATTGATACTGCATGGCTCTGGAGACTCAAAAACACCAGAGAAAAGTGCGGCAGATCCTTTACAACCGTCATGCGCCTGATGGAGATGTTCCCGGAATATGATTTCCTGCAGACACAGCCCCAGCTCTATGAGTGGGTAAAGGAAGATTATCCGGAGCTGTACAGCCAGATCAGAGACCGCGTGGCAGAGGGCCGCTGGGAAGCGGACGGTGCAATGTGGGTTGAGGCAGACTGTAACCTGACAAGCGGTGAGTCTCTGACCCGTCAGATCTTAATCGGCAGCAAATTCATCAAGGATGAATTCGGCAAGGAAGTAGAATTTCTGTGGCTGCCGGATGTATTCGGCTATTCCTGGGCACTCCCCCAGATCCTGAAAAAAGCCGGCATCGACATGTTTATGACGACAAAAATCAGCTGGAACCAGTACAACCGTATGCCGCATGATACGTTTTACTGGAAAGGCATCGACGGCAGCAAAGTGCTGACCCACTTTATTACGACGCCGGAGCCCGGGAGAGAAAGAGACAGCTGGTTCTATACCTATAACGGACTGATTGAGCCCCGTACCGTCAAGGGTATCTGGGACGGATACAGCGAAAAGGAAATGAATCATGACCTGCTGCTTTCCTATGGTTACGGAGATGGCGGCGGCGGTGTCAACCGTGATATGCTGGAGCAGCGCCGCAGACTGGATAAGATTCCGGGACTGCCGCATGTGGAGACGACTACCGCAGGCAAATATTTCCGTAAGCTGAAGGAAACGGTTGCAAAGACAGACCGCTATGTCAATACCTGGGATGGCGAGCTGTATCTGGAATATCACCGCGGTACCTATACCAGCCATGCGCATAACAAACGCATGAACCGTAAGATGGAGCTGTTATATCGTGAGGCAGAGTATTTTACCGTACTGCGTGCATTGCTTGGTAATGATTTGTCCCTGGCGGAGCAGGAAAAGCTGACAGCCGGCTGGAAACATATCCTGACCAACCAGTTCCATGACATTATTCCCGGCTCCTCGATCTTCGAAGTATATGAGGATTCCCAAAAAGATTACGAATGGATCGCAACACAGGGCGAAGAGGTGGAAGCAGGCTTTATTGCAGACGCCGTAACAGAAGAAGCCTCTGTTTATACCGTTTTTAACAGCAACAGCTTTGTAAGAAAAGGCGGCTCGGTTCTGTTGCTCGGTGCTGCAGGAAACAGAGCTTATTTGGAGGACGGAACGGCATTAAAGAGTCAGGAAACAGAAGGCGGACTTCTTGTGGAAATCCCGGAGGTTCCCGCAATGGGCACCGTTGCGGTTGTCCTGAAAAAAGCACCTGCTGCAGAGAATACGGCATTTACCGTAGACGGACATAAGGTTGAAACTCCGTTTTATCTGGTTGAGTTTAATGAAGCCGGTCAGATTTCCAGACTGTATGATAAAGAAAATGACCGTGAGGTGCTTGCACCCGGACAGTGCGGCAACGTTCTGCAGGTATTTGAAGATAAGCCGATGGGCAATGACGCATGGGATATCGATATCTACTATCAGGAAAAGATGCGTGTCATTGACGGACTGACCTGTTTTGAAGTCAAAGAGTGTGGATCGGTTCGTCTGGTGCTTCACATGGGATGGAAGTATATGAATTCCACCATTGACCAGGATGTTATCCTGTATGCAGATGACCGCAGAATTGATTTCGTGACGGATGCAGACTGCCATGAGCGCCATCAGCTGTTGAAGGCTGCATTCCCGGTTGACATCCGCACCACTTACGGAACGTTCGATGTACAGTATGGTAATGTACGTCGTTCTAATAACTGGAATACAAGCTGGGATCAGGCGAAGTTCGAGAGCGTTGCACATCGTTTCGCAGATCTTTCCGAATACGGCTATGGCGTCAGCCTGTTAAATGACTGCAAGTACGGTCATGATGTAAAGGATAATGTACTGCGCATCACTCTGATCAAGACAGCAACCTATCCGGATCACAGCCAGGATCAGGGCGAGCATCACTTCACTTATGCGCTGCTGCCTCATACTGGAGACTTTATTGCAGGCCGCACCGTACAGGAAGCGAGCGATTTGAACTGGCCGATGCACAGCGTTGCAGGCAGCGTAAAACTTCCGTTTGCAGGTTCTTTTGTAGGCTTTGACAAAGAGTGCGTTGAACTGGATGCTGTCAAGAAGACAGAGGATGGAAAATATATTGCAGTCCGGTTCCACGACTTTACCGGCGGCACGAACAAGCTGACCGTAACGCCCGGTTTCGCGTGGAAGCGCTACTGCGAATGCGACTTAAGAGAGCGTCCGCAGGGCGACTTTAAAGAAAACGGTACGATTCAGATGACCGTAAAGCCTTATGAAATCGTGACGCTGCTGTTTGAAGTATAAAAATGTGAGTTCTGAAATTTTACGGATTTATATAAAATTCGGTACTTGTTTTTTTAGGTGGCTCTGATAAAATCACATACAGAAATGCCCGGTGCTTTACAGGGAACTTGGCACCGGGCTTTCTTATCGTATAGGAAACTTCGTTTCCATACGATAAGAAACGCTCTACGCGGATCGCACGCGAAAAATGCCGTGCCGGGCGCAGCTTGTATTCGCGCGGTGCGCTACCGCGTAAGGTCCCACAGAGAAACCGACAGAAAGGTGTACACTCATGTTGACGAAAATTTTGGACAAAAAACTTGGAAGCTCGATTTTTACAGGACGTCAGATCATTTCGATGCTGATGCCGCTGATCATGGATTCGTTTTTCGTTTTCGGTATCGGTGTACTGACAACTGCGATGATCAGCTCCTCCAGTCAGGAGTCGGTAGCGGCCATCAGCCTGGTCGGGCCGCTCTATATGATGGTATATGCCATCAACAATGCCATTTCTGCCGGTGGTACCGTTGTAGTTGCAATGTTTAAGGGAAAAGGGGAAACCGAACGGGTAAAAGAGGCAGCAGGTCAGCTGATCGTGGGACTGCCGCTTTGTTCCCTTGCTGCATGTATCCTTCTTGTGCTCTGTGCAGATCCGCTGATCCGTTTCCTGTTTCATGGAATGGAGGAAACGATTCTCGTAAAGGCAGAGCATTATCTGATCGGGGTTGCGATCTCGGCGGTATTTTTATCTGTCTACATGAGTGGATTTGCAGTATTCCGTGGACTGGGAGAGACGAAAAAATGTCTGCACCTGTCGATTTTGATCAATGTCCTGCATTTTGTGGCAAGCTTTGTATTTATCAATATTTTGAAGCTGGATATCATGGGAAGTGCACTTTCTTTGAATCTGGCGCGTCTGGTGGGCGGCATGGCTGCAGTCCTGATGCTGATATCCAAAAAGAGTTCTATTGAGATCCGTCCGAGGCACGTTTTTCGAATCGACTGGCGTATTCAGAAAGAAATCTTTCGGATCGGCATCCCCTGTGGAATGGAGCAGCTGTTTATGAACGGAGGCGCGATGCTGGTTCAGGTTTACATTGCAAAATTGGGAACGGCGAGCGTTGCGGCAAATGCCGTGTCCAACTCGATCTTTTCTGTTTTGTATGCGGCACCGTCCGCAGTGGCGACGCTGGCTGTGACGATAGTTGGTCAGTGTATCGGTGCAGGAGAGAAAAAGCTGGCGCGCCGTTACGGCAGATCCATGGTTTGGCTGTGTACTGTTCTGGTGTTATTGTCACTGGCGATCGGAATGCCGTGTATTCCGCTTCTGTTAAAGCTTTATCAGGCGCAGGCAGAAACGGTTCCGATGATTTACCGGGTACTGATCATTGCGGCAGTCAGCATGCCGTTTTTCTGGGGGGCATCCAGTGTGCTTCCTTCTGTCATGCGTTCGGCGGGTGATGCGTCCTACGCGTCCTACTTTTCTCTTGTTACGATGTGGGTGGTTCGTGTCGGACTGGGCTACCTGATGGCGATCCCGATGGGACTGGGTCTGGAGGGCGTCTGGATAGCGATGTGTACCGAATGGGCGGTCAAAACAGTTGCCTTTGGTCTGCGCTTTCGCGGAGAGAAATGGCTTGCTCATTCCGACCGGATGGATAAGATGTGATGCAACAGGGGGATTTAAATGCTGGGAGATAAAACTGCTTTTCTAAACCAATATGCCATTCCGGAAAAGATGTATGAAGAAGCCGGTATGAGTTGGGCGGATCTGGAAGCGATTGCGGAGGACTATGCCTATCGCGTGGACGGCTTTTACATGATTCGGGATATGTTTTTAAAAGAACTGATCGAAAATAAAGAAGACGAGACCGGTTTGCATTCCTATCGTACCAGAATAAAGACACCGGGGCATCTGGTAGAAAAAATTATCCGCAGACGGGTTGAAAATTATCGGAAATATAAAGACCTGACGAAGGAGAACTATCTGAAATTCGTTACAGACATCATCGGGTTCCGTGGACTTTTGCTGTACCGGGAGGACTGGGTGGTGTTTCATAAATATCTGCTGAAGCATTTTGAAAATCATGCTTCATGGTATGTGCATGACTGTCTGAAGGATTTTGACGAAAGCCGCGACCGCTATATGGTGGAAGCACCCAAGGTACATATGCGCCCGGGGGATTTTGCGGACATTTATGCAGACTGGATTGCCAGCGATGATATTTATGATCAGAAATATTACCGTTCCGTGCATTATATTCTCAAATACCGCGGCATGTACCTGGAGGTGCAGGTCAGGACGCTGTTTGAGGAGGGGTGGGGAGAAATCGATCATCACATTCTTTACCCCTACAAAAAACAGAATCCGATGCTGACGGAATTTTCGGAGCTGTTGAATCGTCTTGCCGGAATGGGGGACGAAATGGCATCCTTTTACAGACGTCTGCAGGATGTTCCGGGGGATGCCTTTCTGGACAAAAAGAGTATGGTGGATGTCCGGCGGGAATATGAGACTCATGAAACCCAGGTCGGATGTGTAGAACTGGAAAAAATCGAGACCGTTCAGGATGCGATCGATTCCATTCTGGCGGAATAAGGAGGTTGCATGGAGGATAGTTTATTCTGGGGAATTCCCAAGAGTGCGTATGAAAGCGCGGATCGAATGCTTACACTTGCGCGAAAGGGCGGAATTCGCCAGCACCTGCTGGGAGATACGTCCCGGATCCGGCATGGCACGATTGAGGATCAGAGCGTGGATGAATACTGCAATTTTTTGCAGACAAAGCTTTGCTGTGAGATTCTGCAGCTGGAGGGAGCAGACATGTCTGCTCAGGGCGAGACAGCATCGGATGGATTGGCTGCAGAGCAGGGAGAGAAAACAACGCCTGCCGCCTGCTGCAGGGAGGAACAGAAAGGGAGAAATGCCGGATGGACAGCGGAATGAATTCTATCGAAAGCATGTATTTGAACTATAGCGGACTGTTGGAGGAATTTTCGGAGGATGTCATCCGCAGCAGGTACGCTTTTTTATACAAGGAATGTATGGAATTTTTGAAAAGTCAGAAGCTGGAGTCAGAGGTGCGGCTGGATGAAGTACTGCTGATGCATGCAGTGCTGGATTATTTTTCGGATGTGTCGAGACTGAAAAAATTCCACCATATCCATCATATCAACGAAACAAAGGTGATCGCATACGAGACATTCTGGCTGCTGCGCAGAAAACCACTGCAGGTAGTGACACAGCGGCAGGATGATTTTCTGGCATTTATCAATGAAAAATTTGTTTTCTCCAGACTTGCGGCATTTTTGGTTGGAAACCGCAAAGACCAGGTGCTGCGGGAACAGGATAAAAAGGCGTTTATGAACTATCTGGATACACTCTACTATTTTCTGAAATACCGCCAGTACGACCCGAAAATGCTGGAGCTGATGCTTCTGGGCTTTCGCGCCGGGGAGATCTGGGGACGGCAGTGAAACAGCCGTGGCAGTGAAACAGCCGTGGCAGGAAACAGATGTTTGCAGATACGCTCCGGTTTATGTAATTCGGATTTCGCGATTTTGTTCCATTTAAATTTGTCAAATTCCTCTTTCTGGGGTATAGTAGAAAATAGAGGACGCGCTGAGGCATCGGGGGAATTTGTCCTGCAGCGCAGGAAAAGGAGGGTATTTTTTGAAACTGAATTACAAAAGAACATTTCTGGTAGGACTTGCCTTTCTGTCCATCTGTGCGTTCTGGCAGATGTATGACAACATCATCCCGCTGATTTTGCAGGGAACGTTTCACTTAAATGAGACGCTCACCGGAGCAATTATGGCGGCAGATAATGTACTTGCGGTATTTTTGCTTCCGCTGCTGGGCTCATTGTCCGATAAAGCGGATACCAGATGGGGAAAACGGACGCCGTTTATTGTGGTCGGGACGGTACTCGCGGTTGTTTTGATGATGCTGCTTCCACATGCGGATAAAACAGGAAATTTTGTGCTGTTTGTCATCAGCCTGTTTTTCCTGCTGATTGCGATGGGATTGTACCGGTCGCCTGCAGTAGCGCTGATGCCTGACCTGACACCGAAGCCGCTGCGCAGTCAGGCAAACGCGATCATTAACCTGATGGGTGCAGTCGGAGGTATTTATACCCTGATTTTGATCAGTCTGCTGTTAAAGGGCGGAGACAAACCGGATTATACGCCGGTCTTTCTGGGCGTAGCACTTCTGATGGTGGTTGCTGTTGTACTTCTTGTTTTGACAGTGCGGGAAAAGAAGCTTGCACAGGAGGTTGCGAAAGCAAATCTGGAAGAAGAAACAGAGGAAGAACAAAAGGCGGACAAGACAGGAGAGCTTACTCCGGGAGTAAAGCGCAGTCTGACGATGATCCTGATCTCGATCTTTTTGTGGTTTACCGCATATAATGCAGTGACGACAGCATTTTCCCGCTATGCCCGTACCGTATGGGGCATGGAGGGCGGCGGCTTTGCCAACTGCCTGATGGTAGCAACCGTAGCAGCGATTATCAGCTATATCCCCATCGGCATGATTTCAGCGAAGGTGGGCAGGAAAAAGACGATTATGGGCGGTCTGGTACTGATGCTGATCAGCTTTTTTACGGCGATTTTCTTCACGGAATATCACGCAGTTATCAATCTTGGCTTTGCCCTGATCGGAATGGGTTGGGCAGCAGTGAGTGTAAACTCCCTGCCAATGGTTGTGGAGATGTGTTCAAGTGAAGATGTCGGAAAATATACGGGGCTTTATTATACCTTTTCCATGTCGGCACAGATTGTGACCCCGATTCTGTCCGGCGCGTTTTTACAATATGTTTCCTATCGGACGTTATTTCCGTATGCCTGTGTCTTTACGGTTGCAGCGATGATTACCATGAGCATGGTGCACCACGGCGATAATAAACCGGAACGCAAAAAAAATCTGCTGGAAAATTTTGACGTAGAGGATTAAAATACTTTCATAGTTCAGAATTGCGAAAACGACAATGAAACGGAAAGATGACTGGATAAAAGGAGAGGCATACCGATGAAAAAATGGATACCGGCGGCAGCGACCGCTGCAGGTGCTTATTTAATTGCAATCGCTCCGAGACTTTGCGAACGGCCGGAGCGTATGCCGAAGGTGTATTACGCGCATCGCGGTCTGCATGATAATATTTCAGACGCGCCTGAAAATTCCCTTGCAGCCTTCCAAAAAGCGGTGGATGCAGGCTATGGCATTGAGCTGGATGTGCAGATGACTGCAGATGGAAAGGTTGTCGTTGTACATGATTTTAACCTCAAGCGGATCAGTGGTGTGGACAAGGAGATCGACCAGTGCACCTATGAAGAACTGCAGGATTATCCGATCTATGGAAGTGACCAGAGAGTGCCGCTGTTTGAGGATGTTTTAAAGGCAGTGGACGGAAAGGTACCGCTGATCGTTGAGCTGAAATATAAAGAGGGCAGCAAGATCTGTGAAAAAGCCCAGGAGATTTTAAACAGCTATACCGGAATTTACTGTATCGAATCCTTCCATCCGCAGGTACTGGTCTGGTATCGGAAAAACTATCCCCATATCTGCCGCGGACAGCTGTCGATGAATTTTGAGCGGGACGAAAATACAAAGGGTGCGCAGTATTTTGCACTGCGTCATCTGTTGACCAATTTTCTTGCAAAGCCGGATTTCATCGCATATGACTGCCGCGCAATGCATGCGGTATCCAAAAACATCTGCCGGAACCTGTTTGGCTGTCCGTCCGTTGCATGGACGGTAAAATGTCAGGCACAGCTGGATGCCTGCAGCAGATCCTTCGATTACTTTATTTTTGAGGGATTTGCACCGAAGCAGTGAGGCAGGATGGTGTGCGCGCGTCGGAAGTAATTTTAGTATTAGAAATAAAAACAGAGGCGGGATTCCGAAAGAGTTCCGTCTCTTTCCTGTTAAAAGGGTGCTTGAAAAGACATGCCAAAAAGCAGGAAAATATGCAAAATATTTTCAAAATGGAGGAAATCATGCATAATCAGTTGACGGAAAGCGATATCAAAAAGATGCAGGAGGAAATCGAATACCGGAAGCTTGTTGTCCGCAAGGAAGCGCTGGAGGATGTAAAAGAAGCGCGGGCCCAGGGCGACCTTTCGGAGAATTTCGAATATTATGCTGCAAAGAAATTCAAGAACAAAAATGAAGGCAGGATTCGTTTCCTGGAGCGGATGATCAAAACGGCAGAGGTTGTTTCGGACGAATCCGCAGCGGACGAGGTCGGTATGAATAATAAGGTAGAGGTCAGGTTTGAAGAGGATGACGAGACAGAAACCTACAAAATTGTGACGACAATGCGCCAGGATTCCTTAAAAGGACTGATTTCCGGCGAGTCTCCGCTGGGGAAAGCTTTGCTGGGGCATAAGGTTGGTGACAGAGTTTTTGTGGAAATCGGCGCTGGAGACGGCTACTATGTCGTGATCCGTTCGATCGACAAGTCGGCAGGGGATGACGATGAGCTGAGAAGCTTTTAAGGAGGAACCTTATGAAAATCATGGTAACAGGCGCTGGCGGCTTTGTGGGAAGCCGTCTGGCAGCCTATTATGGGAAAAAATACGACGTGTGGGGCGTAACCCACAAAGACCTGGATCTGACGGATGAGGCAGCGGTATTCAAAACAGTGGAAAATTACCACCCGGATGTGCTGATTCACTGTGCAGCGATTTCGGACGTAGCAGAATGCAGTAAAAAACCGGAGCTGTCTCATGCCGTCAATGTGCTGGGAACGGAGTACCTTGCGAAAGCCTGCGGAAAAACAGGAACAAAGCTCGTAATGTGCAGCTCGGATCAGGTTTATTTCAGAAAACGGGGAGAGCAGGAGAGTCTGGACGCATATCTGGAACCCCACTGGGAGGATTGCGTCGAAACGCCGGAGCCACTTTACGGGAAACAAAAGCTGCAGGGTGAGGAGCTCTGCTTAAAATACCAGCCGGAGAGCGTAGTGCTTCGGCTTTCGTGGATGTATGACAGCCTGACAGAGGACGAGCTGGCAAAAGGCAGACGCAACCTTGCAACGATGCTTCGGGAAATGCTCGACCAAAAGCAGTCCCGGAAATTTTCGGATACGGATCACCGTGGTGTGACGGACGTAACCCTTGTTGTAAAGAACATGGAAGCGGCGTGGAAACTGCCGGGCGGCATTTACAATTATGGAAGCAGCAACGATGCAGACATGTATGAAACGGTGCGCCGCGTGATGGCGTCCTTTGGGCAGGAAGCCCTTGCAGAAAAAGCGACAGGCGGTAATGTCCGCAACCTGATGATGCGTACAGACAAACTGGCGCGGCACGGAATTTTTTTTCCGGATACGGCAGCAGGGCTGGAAGCATTTCTACGGAAAGGCGGAGCACTATGAATGAAATTATAAAAAGTTTATATGACCGGAAATCGGTGCGCGTCTATGAGGACAGACCGATTCCTGAAAAGATGAAACAAATCATTTTAGAAGCTGCTGCACAGGCGCCGAGCGCGGGCTGTCAGCAATTGTATACAATCCTGGATATCACTGATCAGAAGCTAAAGGACGAGCTTGTAAAAACTTGTGATAACCAGCCGTTCATTGCAACCGCGCCGATGGTTCTTGTCTTTTGTGCAGACTGTAAAAAATGGTACGACGCTTATCTGGAAGCGGGCTGCAGTCCGAGAAAGCCTGGCGTCGGCGACCTGATGCTGGCGGTGACGGATACAGCGATCGCAGCCCAGAATGCGGTCGTCGCCGCACAGAGCTTCGGGATCGGCTCCTGTTATATCGGAGACATCATGGAAAATTGTGAAGAACAGCGCAGAATTTTGAACCTGCCGGAGTATGTTTTTCCTGCCGTGATGCTTGTGTTCGGCTGGCCGACGAAGCAGCAGCTCGAGCGGACAAAACCGCAGCGCTGTGACCAGAAACATATCGTGCATGAAAACACCTACCGCAGTATGGATGGAAACGAACTTCGGGAGATGTTCGGATATCAGTGTAAGAACAGAAGCTTTGAAGACTGGATGAATGCGTTCTGCAACCGGAAATACGATTCCGATTTTGCAAAAGAAATGACGCGTTCAGTCGGAGAATACCTGAAACAGTTTGAAAACGAGTAAAAAACACCCTCGGAGCTGGCACTCCGGGGGTGTTTCTTGTCCACTTGGACATCATTGCATTTCTATATCTAATTGTAATGCTCGGAAGGTAAAAAATCAATCCTTCCAGCTGCTTTCGCGACCTGCTTCCTCCGCCGACGTTTTCTGTCTGCTCTTTTGCAGCAGCTCGATGACTGCAGATGACAGCGTAACTGTCAGCAGGGAAAAGAAGATGTTGCGCAGCGGAATGTAGGAAATCGAAAGCATCAGCACGACGAAATCCGTAAAAAAGTAGGAGCGGGAAATTTTCCAGCCGGTCACCTGATGGAGGATGAGCGCCAGTGCGTCATCTCCGCCGGAAGCGCCGCCCCTGCGGACGATTAAGCCTGCGCCGATGCCAACGAACAGACCGCCGAGGATGGCGGCGATAAGTGGTTTATCTGCGTAGGAGGGCAGAAACGGCCCGGTAAATTCCCAGAACCGGTACAGCAGTGCGTAGCAGCAGGTGGAAAAAATGGCATTCTTCAAAAAGCCGGTGCCCAGAAGCTTGAAGCCAATGATGTAGCAGGTCATGTCGAGCAGAAAGGAAAAGATGCCGGGTGAAATGCCCGTCCAGTGGTGCAGAAACAGGGTAAGTCCCAGGATTCCGCCCTCTGTGATCTTGCTCTGGCTGTGGACGTTGAACAGGCCAAAGGACAGCACTGCTGCGCCGAGCAGCATGGAACCGTAGTGAAGGATGGTATCTTTATTTATTTTTTGTTGAAACATAAAAGCTTAAAACTCCTCTGACTCTCCGGCGAGCTTCTGACACAGCGCCAGAAACTGTTCGCCGTATTTTTGGTATTTCAGCTCGCCGACGCCATGGACAGCGAGCATTTCAGTTTTCGTCTGAGGCAGAAGGACACACATGGATTCCAGTGACTTGTCGGAAAAGACAAGATAGGGCGGAATATGCTGTGCCCGTGCGATTTCGGTACGCAGCCTGCGCAGCGCCTCGAAGGGATCGCTGCCGGTGTGCAGGGAAGAACGCTTTCTGCCGGATTTGTCCGTGCCGGGAAGCTGCCCGGCTTTTGCAGGTGTCTGCGTAGTCTTCCTTGCTGCCTTCATCGTGAGTACGGGGCGGAATTCCCCGGACTCTGCATAAAAAGACAGTCCCTTTTCTTTCACTTTTACAATAGGAAACTGATCGTCTGTAACGACCAGATAATCCGTCAGAACGAGATAATTGAGCACCTGCCGCAGAAAAACGATGGTATCCTGGGCGTGCGTTGCGTAGTAACGGTTGGAATCCAGACCAAAACGCAGTACCTTTTCGTTTTTGCTGCCGCGCAGCGTGTCGAGAATGACGTTGACGCCAAAGCGCATGCCGCTTGTTAAGATACAGCCGATCAGGTCATTGGCAAGCTCTGTGATGTCGATGGTTTCAAAGGTATTTAAACAGTTGCTGCAGTTGCCGCAGTAGTTGGAGCCAAACTCACCGAAATAGCGCAGCATGTAGTCCCGCAGACAGTCGGTGGTGTGGCAGTAAAAGGTCATTTTCTTGAGGCGTTCGCGGTCTTGTCTGCGAACCTCCTCCAGTGCTTCGCCGGTCAGCTCTTCGTTATCACGATCCTGTTCGATAAAAAACTGGTTTGTGATAACATCCTGACCGCTGTAAAATAAAATACAATCGGCCTTTGCACCGTCCCGTCCGGCGCGCCCGGCCTCCTGATAATAGCTTTCCATATTTTTCGGCATGTTATAATGCAGGACAAAGCGGACGTTCGATTTATCGATGCCCATGCCAAACGCATTGGTTGCGACCATGATCGGTGCATCGTCGTAGGTAAAGGCCTCCTGGTTTGCGCGCCGTTCTTCGTCGGAAAGTCCGGCGTGATAGCGGGTTGCCCGAAAACCATCCGCAAGGAGCCTGTCGCAGACCTCTTCGACATTTTTGCGTGTTGCACAGTAAATGACGCCGGAGCTGTCGGGATGGGCGAGCAGATAATCGCGGATGCTGCGGTACTTGTCCTTATCGTGGCGAACCTCGAAATAGAGATTTTTTCGGTCAAAACCGGTTACAGCGACATGGGGATCGGAAAGCTCCAGCATCCGGATGATGTCTTCGCGAACTTCCCTGGTTGCCGTCGCGGTAAAAGCGCCGATGACGGGACGGATGGGCAGCGTGCGGACAAATTCCGGGATTTTTAAATAGCTGGGGCGGAAATCCTGCCCCCACTGGGATACACAGTGGGCTTCATCAACTGCCAGCAGCGAAATCGGTGTGGAGGCTGCAAACTCCAGAAAATCCTCTGTCAGCAGCCGTTCCGGCGCGACGTAGATGATCTTATAACGGCCTGCTTTGGCATAAGCGAGGGCCTTTTTATATTGATTCCAGGAAAGAGAGCTGTTTAAATAGGCTGCGTGGACCCCCATCTGATTCAGGGCACGAACCTGGTCCTTCATCAGGGAAATCAGGGGGGAGACCACGAGGGTAACATGAGGCAGCAGCAGGGCTGGAACCTGATAGCAGACGGATTTCCCGGCGCCGGTGGGCATAATGCCGCAGACATCCTGACCGTTTAACAGACAGTCGATCAGCTCCTCCTGTCCGTCACGGAACGTATCATATCCATAATAGGTTTTTAAAATATCGTATTTGTCCTGCTGTTGCTTCATAATAAAAATCCTTGTCTCGTTTTGCTCCTGCTGTAATGGAACCTATCCTGTGAATCGTAATGGATTGATTTTAACATGGTTTTGAAAACAGGGCAAGTGCTGCAGGGCCACGCACCATTCGGAAAGATGCGAGGGAACTTCAGGGTTAAGAAAAAGGGGATAGAATATGAGTTTTTTATATCTTGACAGACTGGGAAAAACCCAGCACTATAGAAGTATCTAAGAAGAGAGGAGTACATACCAATGAAAGAGAATTTACCGGTATCCCTGCAGAAGCTGATTCACAAGGTGGAAGAGACCTTTGCAGAGGATCCTGCAATGGTAGAACTGTTTATCAACTGTTTTTCCAACACCCTGGATACAACTGTGAAAAAGATGGAGGACGGCACAACCCATGTTATCACCGGTGATATCCCGGCGATGTGGCTGCGGGATTCCGTTGCACAGGTGCGCCCCTATCTGGTAGCTGCAGCAGAGGATCAGGAGATTTCCGACCTGCTGGCTGGTCTGTCCAGAAGACAGTTTTTCTTTGTAAACCATGATCCCTATGCAAATGCCTTCAATCAGGAAGAAAACGGCAACTGCTGGGATCACGATGAGACGGAAATGAGCGATTGGCTCTGGGAACGCAAATATGAGATCGACTCTCTGTGCTATCCCGTTCAGTTCGCATATCTGCTCTGGAAAAACACCGGACGTACAGACCATTTTGATGACAATTTCGTAAAAGGCCTGCACACCATCCTGAACGTATGGAAAACCGAACAGTATCACGAGGAGAAATCCCCTTATTCCTTCCAGCGTAAGGGCTGCTACTTTACAGATACCCTGTCCAGAGAAGGCAAAGGCGCTCTGGTAAAATCCGGCGTAGGTCTGACCTGGTCGGGCTTCCGTCCCAGCGATGATGCCTGCATCTACGGCTACCTGATCCCGTCCAATATGTTTGCAACAGTTGTTCTGGGCTATATGGAAACCATTGCACATGAAGTATTAAAGGATGAGGCTCTGGCAGCAGAAGCAGCTTCCCTGAAAAAAGAGATCCACGATGCCATCGAAAGCATGGCGATCGTAGATAACTATTACTATGGTAAGGTTTATGCATACGAAGTAGACGGCTACGGTCAGTATATGCTGATGGACGATGCAAATGTACCCAGCCTGCTGGCGATGGATTACCTTGGCTACGAGGCGGATGACCGTCAGGTTGTGGAAAACACCCGCAATTTTGTGCTCAGCTGTGCAAATCCTTACTATTATGAAGGCAGCTGTGCAAAGGGTGTAGGCAGCCAGCACACCAAGCCTGGTTACATTTGGCACATCGCTCTGGCGATCCAGGGTCTGACCAGCAAGACAAAGGAAGAGAAGCTTGCGATCCTGAACACCATGAAAAATACCGATGCCGGCAAGCACATGATGCACGAGGGCTTCGATGTCAATGATCCTGCAAACTACACCAGAGAGTGGTTCTCCTGGGCAAACGCTATGTTCTGTGAGCTGGTTCTGGACTACTGCGATATCCGCGTAGCACGGTAAGATATACAGGACGTGTGAACTTCAAAAAGTCGATGAGGCGGCAAGTCTTCTGCAGTGATAAAAACTGCAAAAGATAAATCGTTAATCTGACAGCACTGAGACTCAAAAACCGGGCAGAGAGAATCTGCCCGGTTTTTGAGTCTTATCCGCAGTCCTTAGTGGAATGTATCCACGGAATAATCATGATAATGGAAGCCAAACCACCGTCCGGGTACATCACCGGGGAAATGGGGCGCTTCGTAGGTAAGGAATTGACCGTTTTCGCCCAGCGCCTCGGGGGTATACTGTGCGGTGTGCTCCAGCAGAAGCTTCCAGAGCTTTGCCTTGCGTTCCTGCCAGGCAGGGTCCTCTGCGAGATTATGCTGCTCCATCGGATCGGTGTTTAAGTCGAAGAGCAGAACGTGATCGCCGACTGCAGAGTAAACCAGCTTCACCTTTTCCTCCATGACGCAGAAATTCTTGTTTAAACAGTTTCCAAAGAACATACGGTCCATGGGAACCGGCTCAAGCAGATTTTTTCCGCTGACAGAAACAGGGGAAGAAAGTCCTGCCATTGCAAGGATCGTAGGATAGATGTCTACAAGGTCAGCCGGGGCTTCTACGCTGATGTTCTGAGGAAGGCTGCGTCCCTGGGGAGGCATGATCAGAAGTGGTACATGGGCGCTGCCTTCAAAGAACAGATTCTTCTGGGACATATGGTGGTCTCCCAGCATCTCGCCGTGGTCTGCAGTAAAGATGACCCAGGTGTTTTTGAACAGGTCATTTTCTCTCAGACAGCCAAAGATACGTCCCAGTGCATAGTCGACCTGTGTGATGCAGGCATAGTAGGCGCGTTTGGAAGCAGCACGCTGTTCTTTACCAAGCAGATGCAGGTTCGTGTTTTCGTAAGAGCCTGCAAGGAAGCCCTGAGGGGTCTCTTCAACGGTTCTGGACCAGTCGCCTGTAACCGCGTCCGGCATCGGGATGTTGTCATACAGCTCCCAGAAGTCACGGCAGGGATCAAAGGGCGGATGGGGCTTGGTAAAGCTTGTCCATAAAAAGAACGGACGCGTCGTATCACGGGTCTCCAGAAAATCAATCGCTTCCTCCGAGATCCAGCTGGTAATGCTGTCCTTGACCTCTACCGTGGAGATCACAGGCTCTACCTCACACTCACCGACACCGTGGGCCTTGGGATGTGCAAGAACCTGCTTCTTATCATATTCGCGCATGTAGTCAAGGGGCAGCTTCATATGCTCAAAACCATAGTGGGCGCGGGCGGGCTCAAAGTGCATTTTACCCTTTGCACAGGTCTGATAGCCAGCGTCTGTCAAAACGGCGGGAAGGGTAGAGCGTTCCTCGGTACAGGCACGCATAAAGGTCTCATGTGTTTCATTGGAAATAACACCGCTTTCGTAACCCTGACGTCCGGTCATGATGGTTGTACGGGACGGAACGCAGATTGGGCAGCTGGCATAGCAGTTTTTGTAGCTGATGCCCATTGCCGCCATATAGTTCAGATGCGGTGTAAAGATACTCTGATTCCCCCATGCGTTCAGAGTGTCGAAACGCTGCTGATCCGTTGTGATCAGCAAAATATTATCCTTTGCCATAATATAAGATAACCTCCTCCAGATGGCAATATTGAGGCAGAGCATGTCAGAATTCTGCCGAAGGACGGACAAGACCGTTGCCTTTATGCACAGTATAAGCCTTATAAAAGTGTGGTGTCTATCCTAAAAAAGTAAGATGGCGTATTTCAAAAAACACCCTTTTTTATGCGTAACCACAGTGAAGCAGCAGAACAAAAAACAGGGAAACATACAAAATGCACAAAAAAGAGCTCCGCTTTTGTATATTGAAGATAATATTTTTATACTGGTATATAACATATTTTAGGTTGTGCGGACAGATTTGCTAATATATAATAAATACATCAGTTCGGAACATAAGAATGTATACCGAATGACGGACGGAACGATTGAATCGGCCCAAAACGATTCAAATTGTTCAAAAATATTCCTGAGAGGGAATTAAAAGTGCAAAAGTGCACAAAAGGAGGAATGTATGAAAAAGAAGAACGTAAACAAGCTTCTTGCGCTGGGCCTCGTTTCTGCTATGACAGCTGGTATGCTGGCAGGCTGCGGAAACACAGCATCCACAACAACAGACAATGGTGCTGCTGACACAACCGTTACAGAAGCTACGGATGACAAAACTTCCACCGATACTGCGAAGGCAGACAATGGTGAAGTGCCTACTCTGATCTGGTGGAGCATCGGCGGAACACCTCCCGATGATTTCGATAAGACCATCGCAGAGATCAGCGACTATACAGAAGAGAAGATCGGCGTAAGAATCGATGTTAAGATCGCAAGCTGGGCTGACTGGGGAACCAAGATGAACAACATCGTTAACACCGGTGAGTATTTCGACCTGATGTTTGTAAATAATACAAACTACAGCAAGTTCGTTAACCTGAACGCACTTGCTGATATCACAGATCTGGTACAGTCTGAGACACCTGAGCTGTATGATTTCATTCCCGAAGACCTGTGGAAAGGCGCTACCATCAAAGAGAAGGTATACGCAGTTCCTACCTACAAGGATTCTTCTCTGACTCAGTTCTGGATGCTGGATGACTCTATTGTACAGAAGTACGACATTGACATGGAAAGCATTAAGGATTTTGCAACTCTGGATCCCATCCTCCACACCATCAAAGAGGGTGAAGGCAAGTCTGTATATCCGATCCATCTGTCTCAGGGAGCTACCTTTAATGGTTTCTTCAACGGCTATGACGGATTGGCAGCAGGTGTTGAGGTCATGGGCGTTAAGTATGACGATGAGAGCCGTAAGGTTGTAAACCTGTTGGAGCAGGATGATGTAAAAGAAAACCTGAACTACCTGCGCAAATGGTATAAGGATGAGATTATCAATCCCGATGCTAACGTTGTAACAGATGCCGGCAAGGGCGCTATCTTCAGCACAGGTCAGGGCTGGCCTGCAGCAGCAGAGTCCTGGGCATTTGGTCAGGGTATTGAGAAGTACGATGTAACAAAGGTATTCGGACCTCTGTATACAACTGAGACAATTCAGGGTTCCATGAATGCAGTTTCTGCAAACTCCAAGTATAAAGCAGAAGCACTGAAGGTTCTGCAGCTGATGAACACCGATGCGAAATTCCGTAATATGTGTGCATTCGGTACCGAAGGCAACTTCATGCAGTATGAAGAGGATGGCACTGTTACAAAGCTTCGTGATGACTGGGTATGGCCTACTTATACACAGGGTACCTTCTTCATCCTGGCTACACAGTCGGATGGCGATCCGGATGCTTGGAAGCAGGTACAAGAGCAGAATGAAGCTGCAACCTCTTCTACATGCCTGGGCTTCGTATTCGATCCCGAACCGGTTCAGAACGAAATCGCAAATGTAAACACTGCTTGGGAGAAATACAAGAACGACCTGTTAACAGGTGCGATTGATCCTGAGACAACTGTTCCTACAATCATTGATGAACTGAATGCAGCTGGTCTGCAGACTGTTATCGATGAAGCTCAGAAACAGCTGGATGCTTTCTTTGCTGAATAATGATTCTGTCATCATAAAAAGACCCTCCGGATTTCCCGGGGGGTCTTTTCCATAGGGAAACAGCGTTCCTCACAGACTGTATTCAAAACGTTAGGTGAACGATATATAACCTTATACAGCTTTTACACTCCAATGTAGGCAGCATTGGGTGACCTCGGATAGAACTGTGTAAAAAGTGCACAAAAAAGTAAAAAGAAATTGTACACCTGAACTGGATTTTTTATACCAATATATAATAAATTTTAGGTTGTAGAGTCAAAATAACTAAGTTATAATGACAATATAGTTTCCGAGTAAAGGAATTTACGTGAGGAATCTGCGAAGAAGGAGGAAAACGGAAAATGAGTAACGAAAAGACTGGCCGCAGAGGCAAGAAACGCATCTGGGGTAAAGACGACACAGAGCTGTCGTTATTGGCACTGCCGACTACCATCTGGTATTTGCTGTTCTGCTTTTTGCCGATGTTCGGTATTATCATCGCATTTAAGAACTACAAGGTATACGGCGGATTTTTAGCAAGCTTTATTAAAAGTGAATGGGTGGGATTTAATAACTTTAAATTTCTGTTTTCCACGAGGGATATCTGGCTGATCCTGCGTAATACGCTGGGATATAATGTCATTTTCATTATCCTTGGCATTGTGGCACCGGTTGCTGCAGCAATCGCAGTTGGACAGCTCCACAGCAAGAAGCTTGCAAAAGCGTATCAGACTGCGATGTTCATGCCTTACTTCCTGTCCTGGGTCGTTGTAAGCGCACTGGTTTGGGCATTTTTGTCTTATGACAAGGGTCTGATCAATGGTATGCTGGAGTCCTGGGGAATGGAACGTCAGCAGTGGTATATGAAGCCTGCTATGTGGCCTCCGTTCCTGGTATTTATGAACCTGTGGAAGGGTCTTGGCTACGGAATGGTCGTTTATCTGGCAACCATCACCGGTATTGACAAGACCTATTATGAAGCAGCCGGTATTGACGGCGCTACGATCTGGCAGCAGATCCGCTACATCACTCTGCCTCTGATGAAGACCGTTATCATCATGATGTTTATCATGGCAGTAGGACGTATTTTCTACTCCGACTTCGGTCTGTTCTATCAGGTGCCCAGAGATTCCAATACGCTGTACAATTATGTATATACTCTGGATGTATATGTTTACAAACAGTTGAAAACTTCGACCACCGGTATGGCGTCCGCTGCGGCCTTTGTACAGTCTGTTGCCGGATGTATTACGATTCTGACGGCGAATGCGATCGTTCGTAAGATCGACCGTGAGAGCGCAATGATTTAAGGGAGAAGAACAATGGAAACAACGAAAAAAATTAAAAGAGTAAACAAAGACGAGCCTACCGGGTTCGACCGGTTCAACCGGGTATCCAAAGGCGCCAACGCTGTACTGAATATCATTTTCATTATTATGTCGCTGCTGTGCGTAATACCGATCCTGCTGGTTGTTGCGATTTCCTTTTCTGCGGAGGCTTCCATCACAGAATACGGATATCGTTTCATCCCCAAGATCTTCTCTCTTGAGGGCTACACATTCCTGGCTTCTCAAAGTAAGATGCTGCTGAGAGCTCTGGGTGTCTCTCTGTTTGTAACGATCGTTGGCACGGTTCTGGGTGTTATGCTGACAACTCTGATGGGCTATGTACTTTCCCGCCCGAACTACAAATTAAACGGCTTCCTTACAATGGTGGTATTTATCCCCATGGTATTTAATGGCGGTCTGGTTTCCACCTACTTCGTAGTCAGCCAGCTGCTGGGCTTAAAGAACACGATATGGGCACTGATCCTGCCTCTGGCAGTTTCATCCTTTAACGTTATCATCTGTCGTACCTTCTTTAAGACAACAGTTCCGGAATCCCTGATCGAATCCGCGAAGATGGACGGCGCATCTCAGCTGACGATTTTCAGCAGAATCGTTCTTCCGATTTCGCTGCCGGTACTGGCAACCATCGGTCTGTTCCTTTGCTTCGCATATTGGAACGACTGGTATCAGTCCATGCTGTACATTGATAACACCAAGCTCCTTTCCCTGCAGGCTCTGTTAAACCAGATTCTGACCAATATCCAGATGCTGGTACAGAATGCAGCAACACTGGGTGCATCTGCAGCAGAAATGCTTGCAAAAATGCCGAAGGAAGCGGCTCGTATGTCTATCGTAGTTATTATCGTATTGCCTATCGCCTGCGCATATCCGTTCTTCCAGCAGTACTTCATTTCCGGTCTGACGGTTGGTGCGGTTAAGGGCTGATATTTCCCATATTATCTGTGTGTTTTAATTTGATATCCTGCCGGAAGGACCGGCTGTGGTATAGAAACGGGCTCTCTGCATACAGGGAGCCCGATTTTAAGGAGGAGACATTATGAAAAACAAGAGCATGAACAAGATTCTTGCCCTGGGCATTGTTGCCGCTATGACAGCTGGAATGCTGGCAGGCTGTGGAAGCTCTGCGTCCACAACAACAGATGGCACAGAAGCATCTGCAAAGGCGGACAAGGGTGAAGTGCCTACCCTGGTATGGTGGACTGTAGGTGGAACACCTGCAGACGATTTCGATCAGGCTGTATCTCAGATCAGCGATTACGCAGAAGAAAAGATCGGTGTAAGAATCGATGTTAAGATCGCAGGCTGGGCAGATTACGACACCAAGATGAACAACATCATCAACACCGGCGAATACTTCGACCTGATGTTCGTAAACAACACAAACTACACCAAATTTGTAAACCTGAACGCTCTGGAGAACATCACAGACCTTGTTCAGTCTGAGACACCGGATCTGTACAACTTCATCCCTGCAGACCTGTGGGAAGGTGCCAAGATTCACGGTAATGTATATGCAGTACCGACCTACAAGGATTCTTCCCTGACACAGTTCTGGATGTTGGATGATACTTATGTACAGAAGTACGGCATTGATGTAGACAGCATCAAAGATTATGCAACCTTAAATGACGCTCTCCAGACCATCAAAGAGGGCGAAGGCAAATCCGTATATCCGATGCAGCTGGCTCAGGGTTCTACCTTCAACGGCTTCTTCAACAACTATGACGGTCTTGCTTCCGGTCTGCAGCCCATCGGCGTGAAATATGACGATGCAAGCCGCAAGGTTGTATGCACACTGGAGCAGGATGATATCATGGACGGCTTAAACTGGCTGCACAAATGGTATAAGGACGGCATCATCAATCCTGATGCAGCTGTTGTAACAGACGGCGGCAAAGGCTCCATCTTCGGTTCTGCACAGGGCTGGCCTGCAGCAGCAACCACATGGGCATTCAACCAGGGTATTGAGAAGTATGACCTGACTCAGGTATTCGGACCTCTGTACACAACTGAGACCATTCAGGGCTCTATGAACGCGATCTCCGCAAACTCCAAGTATAAGACAGAAGCGCTGAAGGTTCTGCAGCTGATGAACACAGATCCCAAATTCCGTGATATGTGTGCATATGGTACAGAAGGCAACTACATGGAGTACGCAGAAGACGGCACAGTACAGAAGCTGCGTGATGACTGGAACTGGCCGTCCTATACACAGGGTACCTTCTTCATCCTGTCTACTCAGGCGGATGGCGACCCGGATGCATGGAATCAGGTAAAAGAGCAGAACGAATCTGCTACAGCCTCTACCTGCCTGGGCTTTGCTCTGGATGTAACCAATATCCAGAACGAGATCGCAAACTGCAACACGGTTTGGGATAAGTACAAGAATGAACTGCTGACCGGCGTATCTGATCCGGCAACTGCAGTTCCTGCTTGTATCGAAGAGTTGAAGGCTGTAGGCCTGGATACCGTTATCGAAGAGGCACAGAAGCAGGTTGATGAGTTCTTTGCAAACTAATCTGCAGGGGAAGGATGCCGGACGCAGAAGAAACTGTAAAAGGTGAAGTAACATTTCCCTGTCATATTGATTGGATAAGGAACTAAAGACAGGCCGTCCGAACTTTGGTTCGGGCGGCTTTTTCCATAACAGCTCCTTTGTGTTTTCCCATGTACAGATAACCTGTCCCCATGCAGATCTGTGCATGGGAAAGCACGAAGAACACAGCGTCCGCAGAGTGGTCACGCTTGCAAAGTCTATATAGACAGGATATAATCGAACTAGAAATAGGGATCGGAAAGCTGCGGCTTCGCAGAAGATGTATGACACAGGAGAAGACAGCAAATGAGCAAAGGCCACAGTACATTTTTGGAATATCGGATCTATCGGAAAAAATTTCTTGGGACAATCATCGTAGTCATTGTGCTTTGCCTGAGCGCGTTTTCGGGCGTTCTGTTTTTCTTTATCCGCAACTGGGTCAATGATGTGCAGATCCAGTCTCAGTACCGCTTCCAGCAAAAGGAGCGCCAGCTGGAAAATGTTCAGACCTGGACACGGTCCTATGTGGAAGGCTTGTACACCGACGCGGCGCTGATGGAAGATTTAAAGGCATTGTTTGGCGCTGTGAACAATCAGGATTACATCGCGAAGCGCCGGGAAAACAGTTTGAACAGTGATTCGGAAATCCGGTATGTGCCGGCAGATGTCAAGAAGCTGTTTTTAGATGGCAGGACGAAGATCTGCGGTGTAACGCTGCGGTCGGATAACGGTATAAAAGCTCTGCGAATGACGAACTATGATCTGTGGGTGGATTTTGAATGTCGCACAATCGAGGATGTGAAGACAATTCCAGGATTTGGGGATATTATGGCGTCCTCTTATTCGGTTCGTGACCCGGATACCATGAGTATTTCAATGGGAACGATGGATTTCTGGATCAGCACGGCGAATTTTTATGAGGTCAATGATGAGATCAATGCTTCCTGGGGGATTTTCGATGCAGATGGGGATATGCTTGCCCACAGCAAGATGAGCCCACAGCAGGAAACAGAGCTGTTCCAGGCGGCCCTGCGGGGGGTACAGTTTGACTGGCTGGAGAATACCGGCAGCCGGAGGACTTTTTTTACAAAACATACATCCAATCAGGGAACGTTTTCCTATGTTGTCATAAAAAGTATCGGAGAGCTGGTGGCGGATAATCGTTATGTCGTTGGCGTGATAGGGACAACACTGTTTCTGATAGCCTTTGGGATCATTCTGTTTACCAATATGCAGCTGAAAGCGGATTATGAGTTTCTTTCCAAGATCATTCATATGCTTTCGCACATGGAATCCGGTGAGTTTGCGGATGTTCAGGAGGAAGATTTAAGCAGCGAGCGGCGCAAAAATGAATATGGCATGATCGCAGTTGCCCTAAAGGATGTGGGTGCAAAGCTGCAGGGGCATATCCAGCGGGAATATGTCTGGAAGCTGAAGGAGCAGGAGACTCAGATGCGTGCACTGCAGCATCAGATCAACCCGCACTTCTTATATAACACACTGGAAACGCTGCGCTCCAGGGCGTTGCTGGAAGGAGACCGGGATACAGCGGATGCGATCGCATTGCTTGGGGCACTGTACCGTGCCAGAACCCATACGAAGGATACGATCACGCTGGGAGAAGAGTTTAAGCTGCTTGAAATGTATCTAAAGATCATGGAGCTGCGGTTTGGAGATAATTTTTTCTATCAGGTCGAGCTGGAAGATGCACTTAGAGAAATCCCGACGGTGAGTTTTTGGCTGCAGCCCCTTGCGGAAAATTTCTTTACTCATGGCTTTGACCGGGAGAGTATGTATAATCTGCTGATCATCAGCGGACATGCACAAGGACCGGACACCGTGATCGAAATCATGGACAATGGCTCCGGTGTTCCTGCAGATCAGCTGGAGCAGGTACAGAAGACGATGCGCGAAGGAAATGACGATCCGGAAGCGGATATCGGACTGAGAAACGTATATATGCGTTTGAATTATTTTTATGGAAATGGTTTTAAGATGGAAATCGGGAATAACCCGGAAGGGGGATTTAAAATTTCTATCCTGATACCGGGAAAGGTGGAAGAAGATGTACACATTGGTGATCGTGGATGATGAACCTGCCATTGCCGAAGGCATTTGCAGGCTTCTTGACTGGAAATCTCTTGGCTTTGAACGAATCCGGACCGCCAGAAGCTGTTTTGAAGTGGTATCCCATGTGGTGGACTGGAAACCGGATGTCTGCCTGGTGGATGTACGGATCGGCAATGAATTTGGCTATGAACTGATTAATTGTTTAAATGGAATGGGTGTCAAATCCAACTATATTATGATGAGCGGATATGACGATTTTCAGTATGCCTGTGAAGCACTGCGGTGCGGCGCAGTGGATTATCTGTTAAAGCCCCTTGATAAGGATCAGCTTCAGAAGCGCATTGAACAGGTTGTGGTAGAAAACCTGCACGGAACTGTGCAGCTGGAGGTACGTAAAAACGAAGATCCGATCCTGCGGCGGCCCTATGAGGAATTTTCCCCGCTGATCCGTAAGATCGTTATGATCGTGGCAATGGAATATGGGCAGCATATTTCCTTAAAAAGTATAGCCGATCGATTCCGGATGAATGCGACCTATCTTGGTCAGATTTTTATCAAGGAAACAGATATGAAATTTTCGGAATACCTGATGGCATACCGGATGTATGTCGCGCGGGAGAGGATTCTAAATACCGACGACAAGATTTCTTCGGTAGCCGCGGAAGTCGGATATTCCAACATGAATTATTTCTATCAGCATTTTCATAATTATTATGACAGCACACCTTCCGAAATGAGAGCGGGGAAAAATTGAAAACTGCAGAAAATGATTTTCTGTTGTTATAAAAAATGGGGAAAAGGAGCAACTCACAAATGAGAGTATTACTGTTTGACATTGATACGCTGCGGGCGGATCATATGGGCTGTTATGGCTATGGCAGAAATACCACACCTGTAATGGATGAAATTGCAAAGGAGGGAGTGCGGTTCGATGATTATTACTGCCCGAATGCACCGTGCCTTCCGTCCAGAGCATCCATGATCAGCGGACAGTATGGAATTCATAACGGAATTGTAGGGCATGGCGGTACAGCTGCGGATATGCGTCTGCAGGGAACCACCAGAAGCTTTACGGATGACATGTCTGAGAACGGATTATTCATGCAGTTTAGAAGAGCCGGAATGCATACGGTTTCCTTCTCTTCCTTTGCAGAACGTCACAGTGCATGGTGGTTTAATTCCGGTTTCAATGAATGCTACAACGTAGGCAGGAGAGGCAGTGAGTCCGCAGAGATGGTAACGCCTCATGTGCTGGATTGGCTGGAGAGAAACGGCAAGAAGGATAACTGGATGATGCATGTGCATTACTGGGATCCTCATACACCTTATCGTACACCGGCAGATTATCCGAGCCAGTTTGCGGATACGCCGCTTCCGGATGACTGGATCGACGAGAAGACCTTTGAAGAGCACCTGCTGCACATCGGACCCCACTGCGCAAACGAGATCAACATGTGGAATGATGATACGTTTCCTCAGTGGCCAAAGCACCCAGGTAAGCTGACAACTCTGGAAGAGGCAAAGCACCTTCTGGATCTGTATGATGACGGTGTAAAATACACAGACGATAACATCGGTCAGATCATTGGCTGGTTAAAGGATAACGGACTGTATGACGATGATCTTGCGATCATTATCACAGCGGATCACGGCGAAGACCTTGGCGAGTTTGGTATCTACGGAGAGCATGGCACTGCGGATGAGCCGGTTTGCCGTATTCCTATGATCGTTCGCTGGCCCGGCATGCAGAAGGACGCAGTGGTTAAGGGCTTCTATGACAATACAGACCTGACACCTACCGTGCAGGAACTGCTGGGTACACCGATGTTTTCGGATCGTTATCATTATGACGGCAGCTCCTTTGCAAAGGCATTAAAGGATGGCACAGACTGCTCCAAGCCCTATGCGATTCTGACCCAGTGTGCCCATGTGTGCCAGAGAAGTGCCCGGTTTGATGACTATGTATATATCAGAACCGTACACGGCGGGTATCATCTGTTCCCGGAGGAAATGCTGTTCAATGTAAAGGAAGATCCTCACGAGCAGCACAACCTGGCAGAGGAGCGCCCTGACTTGTGCGCAAAAGGTGCGAAGATGATCCTCGACTGGAATGACAAGATGATGAAGACCTCCCATTACGATGTAGATCCCATGTGGACCGTGATGCGGGAGGGCGGCCCCGAGCATTGCAGAGGACAGCTGAAGTCCTATATGGAGCGGTTGAAGGGTACTCCGAGAGAGTACGGAATCGAGTTACTGAAAGAAAAATACGGAGATTGTGAATAAATGAAGGCATATCAGGATGCTTCTTTAGCTCCTGCCAGGAGGGCGAAGGCTCTCCTGGAGGAGATGACGCTGGCAGAAAAGGTCGGTCAGCTCAATCAGCGTCTTTACGGATTTCGGATTTATGAGCGAAAATGCGTAAATGGTGAGGATACCATCGAACTGTCGGAGGAATTTCGTCAGGAGGTTGAAAAATACAGCGGTCTGGGAGTTCTGTACGGTTTATACCGTGCGGATCCCTGGGCGGATAAGGATTACGAAACCGGTCTGACCGGCGTGTTTTCCAAAAAAGCATATAATCAGGTACAGCGCTATGTTCTGGAGCATTCCAGACTCGGTATTCCTGTAATGATGAGCTCGGAATGCCCACATGGACATCAGGCGCTGGACGGCTATCTGCTTCCGGTAAACCTTCTGGCCGGAGCGACCTTTGATCCTGCAATGGTACGGGCAGCGTACCGGGTAAGCGGCCGTCAGCTGCAGAACATGGGTGTGGATTTTGCTTTAATGTCGATGCTGGATGTGTTGCGGGATCCCAGATGGGGACGCAGTGAGGAATGCTACAGTGAAGATCCGTATCTGTCTGCGCGGATGGCAGAAGCTGCCGTAATCGGTATGCAGGAAAGCGGACCTGAGGTTGTAGCCAAGCATTTTGCAGCACAGGGCGAAGGAACCGGAGGCGTCAATGCGAGCGCGGCAAGAATTGGAGAACGCGAACTTCGGGAAATTCATTTTCCTCCGGCAGCGGCTGCAATCAAAGCAGGAGCCAAGGGCATCATGGCTGCCTATAATGAGATCGACGGCGTTTACTGTCACGCAAATCGCTGGCTGTTAAATGATGTCATCCGCAAGGAGATGGGCTTTGACGGTATCGTGATGTCTGATGGTGTTGCCATCGATCAACTTGACAGCATGACTGGTGATAATGTGGTGTCCGGTGCGCTGGCCCTGCAGTCAGGCGTGGACGTCGGTCTGTGGGATGAGGCGTTTGGCAAACTGGAAGAAGCAGTACGCAGAGGTCTTGTAAAGGAAGCCCAGATCGATCAGGCAGTGCTGCGTGTGCTGACCCTCAAATTCGAGAGAGGACTGTTTGAGCATCCTTACCTCGAAGAAGAGGGAGAGATCCATATGGATTATGCACAGAATCCGGAGAGTGTACAGCTGGCGCGGGAAGGGCTTGTGATTCTGCAAAATAAAAACCAGGTGCTTCCCTTTTGGGAAAACCAGGCATCCGGTAAAAAGATCGCTGTGGTCGGACCAAATGCAGACGATCTGTATAACCAGATGGGTGACTACACACCTCCGCTGCGCAGGGACGACGGCATCACGGTATTGGACGGCATGAAGCTGATTTTCAAAGAATCCGATATCCGGTTCTCACAGGGATGTTATCTGAGAAAACGAGATGAAAACCTGCTGAAAGAGGCAGTGGATACTGCGAAAAACAGTGACCTTGTGATCTGCGTGCTGGGCGGTTCCTCGAGCCGGTTCGGCGGTGCAAGTTTTGGCACAAACGGCGCGGCGCTTTTAGATAATGCTGCGGCCGACGACAAGGGGACGCTGATGGACTGCGGAGAGGGAATGGACTGCAGCGACCTTGAGCTTCCGGATGCGCAGCTGGAGCTGTTAAAGGCATTGAAAGAAACCGGAAAAACTGTGATTGCAGTTGTGATCTGCGGTCGCCCGCTGGTGCTGACCCAGGTGTGTGAGATTGCGGATGGTGTGATTTTGGGGTTCTATCCGGGTCCCAGAGGCGGACAGGCAATTGCAGAGGTGATCTCAGGAAGAGTTGCTCCCTCCGGAAGACTTCCGGTTTCCCTGCCGCGATCGACAGGACAGGTTCCTGTTTATTACAATTATAAAAATTCCTACCGGGCGATGACCTATATGGATGAGGAGGCAGGACCGTTGTTTCCCTTTGGCTACGGACTTGGCTATGGGACCTTTGAATGGGGAACCTGCAGCTTAAGCACAGAACGGTGCAATGCGGCTGTGTTGGAAAATAAGGGCCTGACCATCAGCTTTTCTGTGAAAAATACCAGTGAAAGTGGCGGCTATATTGTACCGCAGATTTACGTGACGGACGTTGCAGCATCCACGGTGCGGAGAGTGAAAGAATTAAAAGCCTTCCAGAAGGTATGGCTGGATGCAGGACAGGAAAGAACCGTTTCCCTGCAGCTTGGCAAGGAGGCATTCTGCCTGTGGAATCAGAAGATGAAGTATGTTGCGGAACCTGGAGTATTCCGGATTGAGCTGTCTGACAGCGCGCAAACCATATGGAAAGGAGAATTTACATTATGTATTTAATTCCCGCTCCGGCGAAGCTGGAGAAAAAAGAAGGCCGTTTTATCTGGGCCTATGACAGATATGTGACGGTAGATCAAAGCTGCAGCCAGCTGGTGACCCGTCAGGCGTCCCTGTTTTGTGACGGCGCAGAAAAAGAACTGGGCTACCGTCCCCTTCTGACAAGAGGGGCTGCCAAAGCTGGTGACGTCGTTTTCAAGCAGGACGACACCATGAAAGCCCAGAGCTATGTGCTGGATATCACCGAGGATGCAATTGTACTGACCGGTGATGAGGCAGGTCTGTGGCATGGTATGCAGACACTGCTGCAGATCATCGAACAGGAGGGCGCATGCCTGTCCGCTTTACATATCGAGGATGCTCCGGCTATTGTAAACCGCGGCTATTACTTCGACTGCACCAGAGGACGTATCCCGAAGCTTTCCTGGTTGAAGCAGCTGGCTGACCGGATGGCTTATTACAAGTTAAACCAGTTACAGCTGTACGTAGAGCATTCCTATTTGTTCCGCGGCATGACAGAGCTGTGGAGAGATGACACTCCGCTGACTGCAGAAGAGATCATGGAGTTTGATCGTTACTGTGCAGAGCGCGGCATCGAGCTTGTACCGTCCCTGTCAAGCTTTGGACACCTTTACAAGCTGCTTTGCTCCAGAGAATACTCTCATTTATGCGAGCTGGAGGATTCCGAAGGAAAACCATTCTCCCAGACCGGCAGAATGGCACACCACACAATCAACACCTCCGATCCGGAGAGCCTGCAGCTGATCGAGGGTATGATTTCCGAATATATGGAGCTGTTTACCTCCAGACAGTTCAACCTCTGTGCAGATGAGACCTTTGACCTGGGCAGAGGACGCAACAAAGAAGCAGTGGAAAAGCTGGGCAAGGACAGAGTTTATATCAATTATGTAAAGAAGCTGGCTCAGTTCTTACTGGATAACGGCCGTCGTCCCATGTTCTGGGGGGATATTATCGTCGGCTTTCCGGAGATGATCAAAGAGCTTCCCAAAGAGATCATCTGCTTAAACTGGGGTTATATGTGGAACCAGCGGGAAGAAGAGACAAAGTGGATGCACGAAGCAGGAGCGGTTCAGTATTGCTGCCCCGGCTGCTGTGGATGGAATGAATTTTCTGCACTCAACTGGTACGCATACAACAATATCATGAGAATGTGTACCTATGCAAACAAGTACGGTGCGATCGGGCTGTTAAATACGGACTGGGGCGATTATCTGCATGTCAATCATCCCGATTTCACAAGAGTCGGCATGATCTACGGTGCAGCGTTCTCCTGGAACAGCAATATTCCTTCCTACGAGGATATCAACCGTCAGATTTCCAGAATCGAATATCGGGACAGCAGTGAAAACTACCTGGCTGTTGTAGCAAAGATTCAGGAAAACAGCGGCTACGACTGGAATGTTGCAGTACGCTACTGGGAAATGAAGCGCGGTCTGCATGAACAGGATGAAGTCAGCGTTGGCCTGATGAAGGAACGCATCGGTCAGATGGACAACATCGATCAGAAGGACGCAAATCTGAAAGAAATCGCAAGAGAGCTGTATGCACAGATCGAGCAGATGGACAGCAGCAAGCGCGCACTGGTAATGTCCCAGATCGTTGCAGTGGATGCGATCCGCATCTTTAATCAGATCGGTAAATTCGCAACTGCGGATGTGCTGGGCTGCACCTATGAGAGCATGCCGGACAGCTGGGCACTTGCCAAGGAGCTGGAGACATGGTTCTATTTTTACAAGAGAGTATATCGCAGCATCAGTGAAGAATCTGAACTGCGTTATATCCAGGAGCTGGTATGCTGGTATGGAGATTACCTGCGTCAGATCAAATAACAGAATGTACGAAAGGAAAGGGAACAGCAATGAAACAGCAGTTTTTACATGAAAACTGGGAAATGCGGCAGATCGGCAACGACGAATTTCTGCCTGCAGCCGTACCCGGAAGCGTATACGGCGACCTGCTTTCCAACGGAAAAATGGAAAACCCGTTCTGGAAAGACAATGAAAACGATGCCTGCGAGCTGATGGAGGAAGACTACGAATATGTTTCTCACTTCGATTGTGAGGACGGTCTTTTAGACAGCGACCGCGTAGTGCTGCGTTTTGACGGTATTGATACTGTCGGCGACGTTTATTTAAATGAAATCCATCTGGGCAGCCCTCTGAGCATGCATCGTGTATGGGAATATGATGTGAAGGAAATCCTGCATGAAAAGGACAACGAATTGAAGGTTATCCTGCATTCTCCAAACAAATGGATTCGTGAAGCCTTCAAAAAATGCCGCACTCTGGGCAATGACGATACCTTCGAAGGTTTCGTACATCTGCGTAAGGCACACTATATGTTCGGCTGGGACTGGGGCGCACATCTCCCGGATGCCGGTATTTTCCGTCCGGTTTCCCTGCTTGGCATCAACACTGCAAGAATTGACAGTGTATACATTAAGCAGACCCATGAGCGCACCGGCGAGACAGAGCCCGGTACCGTTCGTCCCATCACAAAATCCGTTACTCTGACCTTCGACGTGGAGCAGGAGGTTGTGGGCAATGCAGAGAGAGGACCGAAGCTAAAGAACATTACCGGCGGTCATACCTGCAAAAAGTGCGGCAAGGCTTATACCTACACCGTAGAGATCACTGCTCCGGATGGAAGCAAGACGCTGTATGAGAACTCTCCGGTTGAGGTCAAGATCGACGATCCCAAGCTGTGGTGGCCGAACGGCTACGGCGAGCAGAACCTGTACGAAGTAAAGGTTACCCTGTTTAGCGACGGCGTTGCGCTGGATGAGTGGACCCGCAGAATCGGTCTGCGCACCATGACCATGCACATCGAAAAGGACGAGTGGGGCGAGTGCTTCGCACATCAGGTAAACGGTGTGGACGTCTTCGCAATGGGCGCTGACTATATTCCGGAGGATAATCTGCTTGGCAGAGTGAATCCTGAGACCACCAGAAAGCTTCTGGAAAAAGCAAAATTTGCAAATTACAATGCGATCCGGGTATGGGGCGGCGGTTACTATCCCTCCGACTGGTTCTATGATATCTGTGATGAGATGGGTCTGATGGTTTGGCAGGACTTCATGTTCGCGTGCGCAGTTTATGAGCTGACACCTGAATTCGAAGCAAACATCCGTCAGGAATTTATCGAGAATGTAAAACGTCTGCGCCATCACGCATCTCTGGGACTGTGGTGCGGCAACAACGAAATGGAACAGTTCGTATTCGAACGTAACTCCTGGCTGACCAAGCCCTCCGAAGTCAAGGATTACTTCCTGATGTTCGAGCGCATCATCCCGGAAATCGTTCATGAGTACGATCCGCAGACCTTCTATTGGCCTGCAAGCCCGTCTTCAGGCGGCTGTCTGGACGAGCCTAACGATCCGAACCGCGGCGACGTACATTACTGGAAGGTATGGCACGGAAACCGTCCGTTCACCGAGTACCGCAAATACTTCTTCCGTTATCTGTCTGAGTTTGGTTTCCAGGCATTCCCGTCTGTGAAAACGATTGAACAGTTTACGGATAACGAAGAGGATATGAACCCCTTCTCCTATATCATGGAGAAGCATCAGCGTCAGTACAGTGCAAACGGAAAGATCATGGGTTATATGCAGCAGACCTACAAATATCCCAACAGCTTCCCGACCTTTGTATACGCATCCCAGCTGCTGCAGGCAGACGGTATCCGTTACGGTGTAGAACACTTCCGCCGCAACAGAGGACGTTGTATGGGTGCTGTGTACTGGCAGTTAAATGACTGCTGGCCGGTAATTTCCTGGTCTTCCGTAGACTACTGCGGACGCTTAAAGGCACTGCATTACTATGCAAAACGGTTCTTCGCACCGCTGATGATTTCCTGTGAAGAGCAGGGCATGATGAGCTCTGAGGCGAACATGAACCGTGAGCATTTCGTATTCGAGAAGTCCATTCGCTTAAACGTTGCAAACGAAACCATGCAGGATCAGAACGTAACCGTTCGCTGGGCACTGCGGGATCCCGGTGCAGCTGTTTTGGAAAGCGGCGAGCAGGAGCTGACCGTTCCCGCCCTGACCAGCACATGGCTGGATAAGGTAGAGTTCCCGGATGCGGATATCTTCTCTCATTATGTAAGCTACGAGCTGATCTGCGACGGCAAGGTTGTATCCGAGGGTACGGTAAACTTCTCTTATCCGAAGTATTTCCGTTACGAAGATCCCGAGCTTACCTGCCGCGTAGAGGGCGATGAGATCGTTGTATCCGCAAAAGCATATGCAAAGAGCGTTGAAATCCTCAACGAGAACGAAGACCTCGTTCTGGAAGACAACTACTTCGACTTAAATGCAAATGAGAAGCGTGTGAAGGTGATCTCCGGCAGTACCGAAAACCTGCGTCTGCGCAGCGTATACGACATTCGCTGATCGAAAGCATGGTACGCAGGCCCATAGGAAAGCCTGGCGTACCGCGCTGTAGTGCGCATCTATAAGTTAGGAAGAGGCCGGTGCACAGACGGTTGTGCACCGGCTTTTTCAAAAATCAGGATTATGGAAGAAAACAATGGGAGGGACGCTTACTATGTTATTCCATAAAAAAGAAAAGGCTCCGGAGGGACAACAGGCGGGGGCAAAACCGGAGAAGCCCAGGAAAGTGCGCTGGTCGGAAAGAAGAGAACCGTCAGAAGCGGGGCTGGAAAGGTTTCAGGATTATCTGCAGACCTATTCCACGAACAAAGACCATCCGATAAAAATCCTATGCAGTTTTTATAAAGGCAAGCAGAAGAAGCTGGTAGAAACAGGATTTTTCCTGATCCTGCAGCGCTCTCCGATCTGGATCATTCCGATTGCAACGAGCAACATCATCAATGCGGCGACGAATCCGGATGCAGGCTCCCTGGAGATCATCCTGCTGAATGTGATGGTTGCACTGCTCTTTATTATGCAGAATGCAGGAACGAACTATCTGGCAACGGTTGCATTTGCCAGCGTCAACAGAGGAATCGAAGGCTCTCTTCGAAATGCAATGGTCAGAAAGCTGCAGCAGCTCTCTATCATGTTCCACAAGGAAGTACAGTCAGGACGTCTGCAATCAAAGATCATGCGAGACGTGGAAAATGTTACGGAGCTTTTGAACCAGATTTTCAGGACCCTGTTTTTCTTTGTCCTGGATATTTCCGTGATCATTGTCATTACTTTGCGGAAAAGTCCGATGGTATTTCTGTTTTTCCTTGTGGTCGTACCCTTTGCAGTCCTTACCATGCGGACATTTAAAAAGCCTGTCCGGGAGAAAAATCAGGAATTTCGAAGCGAGATGGAAAACACGCAGGGTGCAGTTGCCGAAATGCTTGAAATGATTCCGGTGGCGCGGGCACATGGTCTGCAGGAAGTGGAAATCAGCAAGATGAATACCTACCTGAACCGGATCGTAGACCGCGGTTACAATCTGGATCTGATCAATGCACTCTTCGGTGCAGTCAACTGGGTCGTATTCCAGTCCTTCCAGATGATCTGTCTTGCCTTTACTGCGTATCTGGCAGTCAAAGGCAAAATTTCGGTTGGCGAGGTTGTTCTGTATCAGACCTACTTCACCTCTCTGGTGGGACAGATTTCGACGCTGATCAATATTTATCCGCAGATCAGCAAGGGTTTGGAGTCTGTCAAATCCATCGGCGACATCATGGGCAACAGCCATGTGGAGGAAAACAATTCCATTGTGCCGCTGGGGGAATTAAAGGGCGCAGTAAAATTTGTCAATGTGGATTTTAAATATCCTGGCAGCGATAAAAATACGCTGAGCGATTTCACTCTGGATGTAAAGCCTGGGGAGAGCATTGCGCTGGTGGGAGAATCGGGCGCCGGAAAATCTACGGTTCTGAACCTGCTGATCGGCTTTATCCCTCCGGTCAGCGGAAAGATCCTGATCGACGGCATCAATATGGTCAATCTGGATATCAATGAATACCGTCATCAGATCGCAGTCGTGCCGCAAAATACAATCCTGTTTTCCGGAACGATTCTGGACAATATCGCTTACGGTCTGGAACATGTGACGGAAAAGGAAGTGATGGAGGTCATAAAGGATGTCGGACTGGAGGATATGATCGAAAAGCTTCCGGATGGCATCTATACGCAGCTGGGAGAACACGGGGATAAGCTTTCCGGCGGTCAGCGTCAGAGAATTTCCATCGCCAGGGCACTGATTCGTAAGCCGAAGATCATCGTATTCGATGAAGCCACGAGCGCACTGGATTCTGCCTCCGAGAAAAAAGTTCAGGAAGCGACCAGCAACATGATGAAAAACTGTACGACCTTCCTGGTGGCACACAGACTTTCCACGATCCGCAATGCGGACAGGATCGTTGCGATGCGGGACGGTAAGATTGTCGAAGTCGGTAGCTACGACGAGCTGATGGAAAAGAAAGGATATTTCTACGAGCTGAAAGCACTGCAGTCCTGACGCTGCAGCGTAGCTCGCCGTGGGTGCGGTGCGCATCGACGGACGAAAAAGCGTATCGCAGGGGCGCTGAGCGCGCAGGATAGCGCGACTGGCTTGTGGAAAATTAAGGAGAAATATACGTTATGAAACAATTGAGCAAGGCAAACTGGATTCGGCTGGCGTGCTTCAGCGCCGGGGGGACTCTTCTCTTTTATCTGGTGCCGCTGATTTTGATGCAGCTGCCCGATCCGGCAAAAGGCAACGCCATGGTTATTTTGGTTATGTTCGTCAATCAGGTCTTTATGGGTGTCGTTGGCTGGCATTCGAACTACTTTGGCAAATGGGGTATCTATATTCCGATGGTGCTGATCGTCCTGTATGGGATTTCAGAAGTCCTTTTCTTTGGGGGAATCGGCTGGAATATGGAGATCAATTACCTTCAGACTGCCTATATCATCTATTTCTTAAAACGGATTATGAACAAGAGACAGCGGATGCAGGAACAAAAGAATCAGGTAAACTTCCCGAAGGGAATGGGGAGAAAACAATAGAATGCACGCTCTGCGAGCATTCTGTTGTCATGAATAATATAATGGACGGCGGATTATAAAAATCCGCCGTCCATTGTGATAATCTGCCCGGTTAAGTAAAGGGGCGATTCTGCAAGCTTTAACGCAAGCAGTCCGACTTCCTCAGGCTGTCCCAAGCGGTCTGCGGGGATCTCTTCGATCAGTGCCTGCAGTTCCTCTTCAGAAAAACAGCGGTTCATGTCGGTGTCGATGACGCCGCAGGCAATGGCGTTTACCGCAATATTGCTGGGCGCAAGCTCCTTTGCCAGCGCGCGGGTCAGACTGTTGACTGCGCCTTTGGAGGCGGAGTAGGCGGTTTCCATGGAAGCGCCGACGTTGCCCCAGACGGAGGAGATATTTAAAATCCGCCCGGAGTGGCGGTGCAGCATGAGTGGGACGGCGAGCTTACAGGTATAAAAGCAGGCGTCCAGATTGGTTGACATAACTCTGTGCCATTGGTCAGGAGACATATCCGTTAAAAGTCCGATATGGGAAATTCCGGCATTGTTGACCAAAAGATTGAGACGGCGGATCGGGGCAAAAAGTTCCCTTACCGTTTCATAGTCGCCGAGGTCGCCGATAAAAGCGGCTGCCTGGATTGAATAAGCTTCGGAAAGGCTTTTACAGAGCGTTTCCAGCTTTTCCCGGTTCTGGCGGCAGGTTAAAATCAGGTCATAGCCTGCCTGCGCAAAGGTTTCGGCGATTGCTTTTCCGATACCGCGGGACGCGCCGGTGATCAGCGCGATGGGGCGGGAGGAGCTTTCCGCCGGAAAAATAGGGGTAAGATCAGAGTACATAAAAAATCTCCATTCCGCAGGCGTTTTCTGACACCTGGCACTACTGTGATGTTACAGTTTACACGTAGCTTTCATGGCACGAGGAAACTGTAATACTAGGATCAGCGTAGCACAGATTTCTTGCGTTGTCACTTGTGAAAATGCCGGATTTTGCGTATACTTTTGAAGAGGCAGTCGGCGCACAGGAAACAGTAACGATTCCAATGGTGCAAGCGTTGTCTGCAGAATGGAGGAATTATGTACGATTTAATCATTATCGGTTCCGGTCCTGCGGGGCTCGGGGCGGCAATATATGGAAAACGGGCGGGATATTCCACGCTCGTGCTTGAAAAAAATCCCATGAGCGGCGGTCAGGTGTTAAATACCTGTGAGGTGGATAACTATCTGGGGCTTCCCGGTATCAACGGCTTTGACCTCGGCATGCAATTTCGGGAACATGCGGACAGACTCGGTACGGAATTTGTGGAAGCGGATGTGACCGGAATCAAAAATTTGCCGGACTGCAAAAAGGTTCTGACGTCGGCTGGGGAGTTTACGGCAAAGGCGGTCATTATTGCAGCCGGTGCGGAGCACAAAAAGCTTGGCGTGCCCGGGGAAAAACGGCTGGCTGGCAGAGGTATTTCTTATTGTGCGACCTGTGACGGCGCTTTTTATAAGAAGAAAGTGACGGCAGTGATCGGCGGCGGGGATGTTGCTGTGGAGGATGCGATTTTCCTGGCGGGACTTTGTGAAAAGGTTTACCTGATCCACCGCAGGGACAGCCTGCGTGCGGCAAAGAGCCTACAGGAAAAGCTGTTTACCCTGCCGAATGTGGAGCTGGTCTGGAACGCAGCTGTAGAGGAAATCACGGGAGAAGCGTTCGTGACCGGCGTGCAGCTTTTGGATACACAGACAAAAGAAGAGCGTTTTGTCGCGGCGGACGGAATCTTTATTGCGGTCGGGATTCAGCCGGTGTCCGAGAGCTTCAAGAGCCTTGTAAAAACGGACGAGGCAGGCTATATCTGTGCGGGAGAGGACTGCTGCACGAGCGTGCCGGGCATTTTTGCAGTCGGGGACGTGCGGACGAAAAAGCTGCGTCAGATCGTGACGGCGGTTGCAGACGGGGCAAATGCGGTCAACTCTGTACAGGAATATTTCCAGACACGGTAAAAAAACAGCGTCCAAAGGGAAAACTGCTGGTCGCCGGAACAGCTAAAGATGCTTTGGCTGTATGAAGTCATAAAAAATTCATAAATTTGTCACAGTATTTCCGTCAGATTGCGATCTGCAGGAATTGACAAAAATGACATGGAGTGCTATAGTATATTTCGAATTTAATAATTTTGTAACAAATGTAACAATTTTGAGAATCGGGAGTAATCCATGCATTATCATAAGATTAAAATGACAGCAGCGGCTATGGCGATGGCAGTATTAGTTACCGGAAACATGCCTGCTGCAGAACTAAATACAGCGACGGTATCCGCAAAGTCTGCGATATCAGCAGTCCTGCCGGCAGCAGGCGTTGGCCTGGTATTAAATGACGGTGTTTCGGTATCGCAGATTCGTGAAGAAATTAAAAAGAGAAAAGAAGAAAAAGAGCCGGCAGAGCCGGTTGCATCCAGCGACACCAAGGCATCTGTAACACAGACAGTCGCAGAATCTGCGACAGAGGCAGAGGCTGCAGTGGAGGCAGAAAGCACAGCTGAGACGGAGATTATCGAAGCGGTAGAGCCGGTATTAAAAGAGCCTGAGACGAAGATCTCCGATGAAGAGCGTGAAAAGGAACAGGACGTTCTGATCATCGCGCAGGTCAACGATTATGTAAATATCCGCAGCACCGCCAGCACGGACGGCGAAATCGTCGGTAAGCTGTATAACAATTCTGTCGGCACACTGGTTTCAAAGGACGGCGAATGGTATCAGGTAAAATCCGGCAGCGTAGAAGGCTATGTTAAGGCGGAGTATTTCAAGACCGGAGACGAGGCGGAGAAGATCGCAGATGAAGTCGGCCAGAAGATGGCGACTGTCAACACCGAGACCCTGAAGGTCAGAAGCGATGCGAGCCTGGAAGCGAGCGTTATTGGTCTGGTTCCAGGAGGCGAAGAGCTTTCCGTTCTGGATGAAGAAAACGGTTTCGTCAAAGTCAGCATCGAAGAAGGTGACGGCTGGGTTTCCGAGGATTATGTCGTAGTTGCAACAGAGTATGTGACCGCAGAATCCATCGAAGAAGAGAAAGCCAGAATTGCCGAAGAAGAAAAGGCAAGAGAAGACGCAAAGAAAGCCGCGCAGGCAGCGGAAGAGCGTATGAAAGCGAAGGAAAAGGCAAAGGAAGAGAAGAATACCGAAATAACGGATAAGACCGCTTCCTCCGAATCCACTGCTTCTCAGCAGGTGACTGTTTCATCTTCTGGTTCCGGCTTGGGACAGTCCGTTGCAAACTATGCGGTAAAGTTTGTCGGTAATCCCTATGTATACGGTGGGACAAGTTTGACAAACGGTGCGGACTGCTCCGGTTTTGTTATGAGCGTTTATAAGAATTTCGGCGTATCCCTGCCGCATTCCTCCACTTCCGACCGTTATGTCGGTTATAACGTAGGAAGTCTGGCAAACGCGCAGCCCGGTGATTTGGTTTGCTATTCCGGACATGTTGCGATTTATATCGGTAACGGACAGATCGTCCATGCCAGCACGGAAGCAACCGGTATCAAGATTTCGAACGCAAGCTACAGAACACCTGTGGCGATCAGACGTATTTTCTAAGACGGCTGCAGCAAATACGCAAAATAAAATAAGAAATAGATGAACCGCTGTGCAGGAATGTACAGCGGTTTCTCTTTACAGGGAGAAAGCGAAAATCTGCCCATTGTTTCAAAACACGGAAATTGTCTGATATTGATAAAAAGCAGCAATGGAATTTCAGGAGCCGGATTTGTTAAAATGCACAAGAAGGAACAAAAATGTGCGAAATAACAAAAATGAAAACTCACATAGTTATCCACATCGAAAAAAGGCGAAAAATGCAGGAAATTAAGTTATACACTATTTTATCCACATTATCCACAGACGAAAAAACCGAATCCTGTGGAATACGGAATGTCCAAAACAAACAGTTGTTTTGTGAAGTTATCACAGCAATCCAGTTTTTGCGTCAGTCTGAAAAGAAATATAATTGTCAGAAAAAAAAGACAATTGTTTAAAATGCTCAGAAAATATTGCCTGGGACGAGGACTTATGGTATAATCTGAATAAGGATAGAGAAAGAAAGCTCTTGCAATATCCTAATTATGGACCAGAAGGGATGATGATTTTATGAAGATGATTATCAGCGGAAAAAACATTGACGTTACACCCGGTCTGCGCAGTGCAGTAGAAGCAAAGCTCGGTAAGCTGGAGCGGTATTTTACAGCGGATACGGAAATCTATGTAACATTAAGTGTGGAAAAGGACAGACAGAAAATTGAAGTGACCATCCCGATGAAAGGAAACATTATCCGGTCGGAGCAGACCAGCAGCGATATGTATGTATCGATCGATCTGGTAGAGGAAATTATCGAGAGACAGCTCAGAAGATACAAGACGAAGCTGATCGCACAGCAGCAGGCGGCTGCAAGCTTCCAGCCTGATTACCTGGAAGGGGATGAAGAAGAGGAGGAAGAGGTTAAAATCGTCAGAACCAAGAAGTTCGATATCAAACCGATGTATCCGGAGGATGCCTGCGTACAGATGGAGCTTTTAGGACACAGCTTTTATGTATTCTGCAATGCAGAGACGGATCAGGTAAATGTTGTTTACAGAAGAAAAGGCAATACCTACGGGCTGATTGAGCCGGAAGTATAAATCTGGACAGAGCCATTGACAAATTTGAATCAGCAAACCAAAATCGGGCGGGAGCGAAAGCTTCCGCCCGATTTTGCGGTGCGCTTTACAGCGATGTACGTTATGCCGTAAGGCGCACTGCGCAGCACTTCTGCAGTTGCCCGCCATCCTGTATTATGCTAAGATGTAACAGACACGAAAGAAGAAGGAGAAAGAACATGGCTGTTGTTTTGCTCGCTGCTTTTTTAATGATCGCCTGCCTGCTGGCGCTCAGATTTGAAAAGCAGCTGACGGCTGTCCTGCCGTTGGCAACCTGTATTCTGATTTTAATATTATATGTGCTCGCATTTTTCCGGCGGCTGTCCTGGATCGATTATTTCAGCACAGCGATTGTGGTGGGAGCAGTTTTGAGAGTTCTGTTTTTATCCGGAGAAAAGAAGAAAAAGCTGTTTGCACAGCTGCGGGAGCTGTTCTTTGCGCCGTCTGCGATTGCTGCCATGGTGTTGCTGACCGGTGCAGTGCTTCTGACCGGAAATAAAATTGCAACGTGGTGGGATGACTTGAATTTCTGGGCAACGGACGTCAAGGCATTGTATGCGCTGGATGGCTTTGCAGCGAAATATACGAATGCAGCTTCGGAGTTTGGCGATTACCCGCCGGGAATCCAGCTGCTCAAATGGTGGTTTGTTCATTTAAAGCCGGACGGCTTTTCTGAGGGGCTGATGTTTGCCGGATACTATTTCGGCGTGTTTGTTTTTCTGACGCCACTGCTTAGCAGGCTGGACGAAGCGCTGCAGACTGACAGACGGACGGTGAAGCAGCTTTTCTGGACCGTTGTGCTTGTGGTCTGCCTGGCAGCGTTTCCGAGTATGACAGAGACGTTTTACCTCGGAGGAATGTGCGCCGACCTGGTGATGGCGGTGATCTACGGTGTGATACTGATGAGCTGTCTGGAAGATCGGGCTGTGCCTGGTGCAGACACTGCCGCAGCAGACACTGCTACCGCAGACATTGCTGATGCAGCTTCCCGTTCCCACGTCTTCTCCAACCTGCGGATCGCCCTGTATCTCGGCGTTCTGGTGCTCGTAAAGTCCGTTGGATTTTTGTGGGCGGCGTTCGCCCTCGTCTTTGTCTGGTTCTGGCGGCTGCATGGCGCAGCGGACAAAAAGAAAGAAATACGGCAGCTGCTTTGCATCACAGCACTTCCAGCCGTCAGCGGAGGAAGTTGGATGCTGTTTTGTCTGCTCATGAAGCGGGTGGCAAAACTGACCGGGGCGGCGGTTTCGATGGCGTCGGGCAACCTGCCGATCCTGCTTGAAGGAACGGTGCAGAAGCTGTTGTATGCGTATGCAGAAGCATTTGCAGCACGGGCGCTGCATCGGGATGGATTTTCTTGGATCGGTGTATCGGCGCTTGCCCTGTTTGTGATTTTTCTGATCGGAATCGCATGGCTGTACCGCAGGAAGCTTCTGACCAAAACGGAGCGGAATTTCCTGTTTGTGTATGTGCCGCTGACGGGAATTGTTTTTTACGGCATCAACCTTGTGAGTCATCTGACGATTTTTGCGACGGAAACCCAGTATCTGGAAGCAACCGGGATGATTGCGTCGATCGAACGCTACAGTGCACCGTTTACAGTTGGAACGTTGTATCTGCTGTTCGGGATTTTTCTGGAACGCAGTCCGAGGCTGTGGGGAAAAATTTCGCCCTATGCAGCGCTGGCTGCAGCTGTATTGTTGTGCGCAAACTGGGGCGCTGTCTACGACGGGATGATCGGTTACCGGCAGCGCTTAGGTGACGATTTGCAGGCACGGTCGAACATGATCACGGAAGCGTCGGAAGAATTTCTGGAAAAAATGTCCAAACAGGACGTGGGTAGCGGGATGCGGGTGCTGTATCTGAAAAATGCGCAGGATGCGGCGCAGTGGGTCAGAAATACCTACATTTCGTTTGAGGCGTCTCCGGTGTCAGTGCTGTTTGGCGGAATCGGGGAAGACACCACGTCCGGACAGGTGTGGGAGCTGGTGCAGGCTTCCCATGCGGGCTACTTATATGCAGATGAAACGGATGAAGCGTTAAAAGAGCTGTTTGCGCCGTATACAGAGGAATTTGCATGGAAAACGTTGTATCGAATTCAAATGAACGATGGGACATTGACACTGGAAAGAGCGGAAGAAAGCCGACAGGGACAGCCATAAAAGGAATCAAACGGCGTTGGATAACACCAGAGTAAGGGTACACAGAAATAACGCAAGGAAAACATTGGAATGGAGAATACAATGGAGAAACGGATACCGGTCATTATACCGGCTTATGAACCGGATGAAAAAATGATCCGCCTGCTGCAGACGCTGCAGGAATCTGGAATCGAGAGAATCGTCGTGGTGGATGACGGAAGCGGAAAGGAGTATCGGAACCTGTTCGAACAGGCAAAACAGCTCGGCGCAATTGTTTTGACTCATGCGGTGAACCTGGGGAAAGGGCGTGCATTAAAAACTGCTTTTAATGAAGTTTTAAACAGATACCCGGAGGCGATCGGAGCGATTACCGCGGATTCGGACGGACAACATACGCCCGCCTGCATTCAGAAATGTATGGAAGCGATGGAAAAAGAGCCGGAAAAGCTGATTTTAGGCTGCCGGAATTTCGATCAGGACAACGTCCCGGCAAAATCGGAATGGGGCAACAAAATCACACGTCAGGTGCTCAAATACCTTTGCGGCGTGGCGGTATCGGATACCCAGACCGGGCTGCGCGGCATTCCGGCTGCGTTTATGCGCCATCTGATGAACGTCAAGGGCGAGCGGTTCGAGTTTGAAACCTACATGCTTCTGGAGGCAGGAGAGCAAAAGGTCGGCATCCGCGAAGTGCCTATTGAAACGGTTTACTTAAATGATAACAAAGGCAGCCATTTCAACCCGCTGCTGGATTCAGCTCGGATTTATCTGGTATTTGCAAAATTTTTGTTTTCTTCCCTGTCATCGTGCATCATCGATCTGGTGCTGTTTGCGCTGTTTTGCAGCCTGACGAAAGAAAGAATGCCGGAGGCTGTCAGCTATATTGTGGTTTCGACCGTGCTTGCGCGCGTGGTGTCGGCGGGCTACAACTTTTTTCTGAATTACAGGGTCGTGTTTAAAAGCAGCGGCGCAGTGTGGAAATCGGCGGTGCGCTATTTTGTGCTCGCAGTCGTGCAGATGTTGGCAAGCGCCGGACTGGTCAGCCTGCTGTATGGCGTTCTGGGTGGCTCGGAGGTGGCAGTTAAGATCCTGGTGGACGTATTCCTGTTCTTTATCAGCTTCCTGATCCAGCGGGAAATCGTGTACCGTTAAAGAACGCTGCTTGTAGCTTCCCTCAAAAGTTTAAGTCTTTCTTAGGATTTGGACGAAACGATTGACGCTTTCTGAAAAAAATGGATATAATACTCTCAACAGGAAATGAGAAAACGGTTTCGGAGAAAACAGGGCAATGGAGTTTTCAGAAACCGGATTTACAGCCAGTCGTTACGCAAAACGGAGCTGCAGTTCGTTAGATGGATCGAACCACGCGGTGCTGAGCCAGCTACCCTGCATCCATTCCGCACTGTCGTAACGACCCGGCTTTGCCCGAGGGGTCGACGGACAAATACGGGAATGGGGTTTCCCGATATCCGGGAGAAAAGTCTTGTCGTTTCAATCATTTACATTTGCCGCTTTTCTGGCGGCAGCAGTAGGAGGATTTTATGCCGTGCCGAAAAAGGGACGGCTGGCAGTTTTACTGATTTTCAATATCCTCTTTTTCGAGTGGGCAGATCCGTTTGCGGGCATCTGGCTGCTGAGTTCTGTGTGTCTGACGTGGGGCTGTGCCCTTTTAGTGGAAAAAGGCGCAGACAGGACGAAGCGCCTTTTGCTGATCGGAGCGTGCCTTTCTTTTCAGCTGATTCTTTTGGCAGTGTTTAAATATCTGCCGGTCTGGAATGAAATCATCAACAAAACATATGGAAGAGGTCTGCAAATCGTTCATTTGGATGTTGCAGCGAAGTTCGGACTCGTCGCACCCATCGGAATTTCGTTTTATACGCTGGAAGCGATCGGCTATCTGATAGACGTTTCGAGGGGAAAATATCCTGCGGAAAAAAGCTTCTGGCGCTTTGCGGCATTTCTCTCCTTTTTTCCGAACATTATGAGCGGACCGATCGAGCGTGGAGACCATTTTCTGGGACAGCTTAGAGGAATTACGAAAAAAAAGCGGCGTGAGCTTCTAAATTACGATCGGGTCATGCAGGGGCTGATTGCGATGCTGCTCGGCTATGGGATGAAGCTGATCGTCGCGCAGCGGGCGGAAATTCTCGTGAATCAGGTTTACAGCATGTATCAGGATGCCAACAGTTTTACGATGCTGATGGCAGCGCTCTTTTATGCGGTTCAGATTTACTGTGATTTTGCGAGCTATTCGATGATCGCGGTCGGTGTCGGCAGACTATTTGGCTTTGAGCTGGTCCAGAACTTTAAGCAGCCCTATTTTGCCAGAAACCTGACGGATTTCTGGCGCAGATGGCACATTTCTTTGAGCAGCTGGCTGCGGGATTATATTTATATTCCGCTGGGCGGCGGCAGAAGGGGACTTGCAGTCAGACAGCGCAATATACTGCTTGTTTTTCTCATCAGCGGTCTGTGGCATGGCGGCGCGCCGCAGTTTTTGGCATGGGGGCTGCTGCATGGTGCCGGACAGGTCGTGCAGGATTTTTACAAAAAGGCGAAGCAAGCGGTATTCGGGGAAGCAAAAATTGGCCTGGAAAAGCTGCGGCATATGCTTTCGGTTCTGCTGACCTTTTTTACGGTGATGTGTTTTTGGATCTTTTTCCGCAGCGAATCGGTATCGATGGCAGTGATCTGTCTGAAAAATATGTTTACCAGGTGGAACGGATTTCTGTACTGGAGACAGTTTTTGTTCACGATGGGATTGGAAAAAACGCAGTTTTTCATTGCAGTCGCTGGGATTGCAGTGCTGCTTGGAATCGATTTGATTTCTGAAAAAAAGAAACAGGAGCCGGCAGTCTGGATTTATAGGATGCCGCTTCCGGTGCGCTGGGCGATCTGTCTGTTTTTGATCGGCGCAGTGTTCGTGGTCGGGCAATATGGAAAGGGCTTTGACCCGTCCGGATTTATTTATGTGGAATTTTAAGGCGTGTGGGGGATTAATGGGAAAAATAAGCGTGATCGCTTATTTTTCACACTGCTATTTGTGCCGCAGGCGTCACAAAGTAGCTGGGATTGCAGAGCCGAACTGGATGTTCGCCTCGCGATTCCTTCGGCGCAAGCGCCTGTGAAATGGAGAATAAAATGAGAAAAAAGTGGATTCGAGGGGGCATTTTTCTGTGTCTGGTGCTCCTTTTACTGAGCAATTTAAATCGGATTCTGTGTGTCAAATCGCCGCATGGAGTCGATCAGGCGCGGTATCTGTATGTGCAGCCGAAAAATAAAATCGACGTACTTTTTCTGGGCAGCAGCCACGTTCACTGCAACGTGAATACGCAGCTGCTCTGGGACGAATACGGCATGGCAGCGTACCTGATGACCGGCGCGGAGCAGCCGCTTTGGAACAGCTATTATAATCTGAAAGAAGCGTTGAAGACCCAGAAGCCGAAGCTGGTGGTGCTGGACATGTTCTGTCCGAGTCGTTTTTATGATGATTTCCAGCCGGGATGGGCAGATGAAAACCTTGACGGGATGCGGATATCCCTGAATAAGCTGGAAGCAGTGTATACAAGCGTGCAGGAGGAGCAAAGTCACTTTTTCCTTGGATTTACGGAATATCATTCCAGATATGATCAGCTGACGACAGAGGATTTTCAGAATTTCGTCTGGAATCGGAAAACGCAGGAGCGTTGGAAAGGCTACACGCCGCTAAAACGCCACGCAGAGCTGACGGAGCCGGATATGAGCCAGGTGACGACATCGCAGGAAATGACCGAAAAATCAAAGGAATATTTTGAAAAAATCGTAGAGCTGACAAAAAAAGAAGGCATTACACTTGCGCTGATTTCCGGACCGTATCTGTTGGAGGAAAGGGATCAGGAGGTTTACAATTCCATTGGGCAGCTGGCAGAAAAAGATGGACTGCTGTTCTGGAACACTAATACGCCTGCCCGTTATCGGGAGATGGGGCTGGATTTTTCAACGGATTATGCAGACCACGCGCACTTAAACGAGGCGGGCAGCGCAAAGTACACGGCGTATCTTGGAAAGTGGCTTTCCAAAAACTACAGCTTTCCCGACCGCAGGGGACAAAAGGGCTATGAATCGTGGGAAAACCAGCTCATGAAATCCGGAGAATGAGGACTGCGTGCTGACCGGGCGAAAGCTTTACAAAAAACGGGACTTCTGGTATGCTGTCAAATATGGTTTCGGACTGGAATGTGCGCGCCGGATGCGCCGCAGATTGGTAAAATATACCGCTGCTGATCGACCAGGACGCGCTGCAGTGCAGGCAGGAAGCAAACAGACAGAAAGGAAATTGACATGGACATTTTAAATAAGCTCAGAGAGGAACTTCAGGTAGAGCGCTGGCAGGTAGAAGCAGCGGTCAAGCTGATCGACGAGGGCAACACGATTCCCTTTATTTCCAGATACCGTAAGGAAGCGACCGGTTCCTTAAATGACGAGGTACTGAGAAATCTGTACGAGCGTCTGAACTATCTGCGTAATCTGGAGGAGAAAAAGACCTCCGTTATGGCGAGCATCGAAGAGCAGGGCAAGCTGACGGACGATCTGAAAAATAAAATTCTGGCGGCAGAAACGCTGGTTGTCGTAGAGGATTTATACCGCCCTTACCGTCCGAAGAGAAAGACGAGAGCGAGTGTTGCAAAGGAAAAGGGGCTGGACGGACTTGCCGATCTGATCCGGGAACAGAAATTTTCCGGTTCTCTGGAAGAAGCGGCAGCTGCTTATGTGAATCCTGAAAAAGGCGCAGCGGATACAAAGGAAGCGCTGCAGGGCGCACAGGATATCCTTGCGGAAGGAATTTCTGATGAAGCGGATTACCGAATGTACATCCGGAAAATCACGATGGACGAGGGCAAGCTCACCAGCACCGCGCGGGATGAAAAGGCGCAGAGTGTTTATGAGATGTACTATCAGTACGAGGAGCCGCTCAAAAAGGCAGCGGGACACCGTGTGCTGGCATTGAACCGCGGCGAGGCGGAGAAATTCCTGACCGTTAAGGTGGAAGCACCCCGTGACCGTATTTTACAGTACCTTGCAAAAAAAGTAATTACCGAAGAAAATCCGGTGACGGAGGCGGTACTGCGCGCCGTGATTGAGGACAGCTATGACCGTCTGATCGCCCCGGCGATCGAGCGCGATATCCGCAATGAGCTGACAGAAAAAGCCGAAGAGGGTGCAATCAGCGTCTTTGGCAAGAATCTGGAACAGCTTTTGATGCAGCCTCCAATCGCCGGACATGTAGTGCTCGGCTGGGATCCGGCGTTTCGTACCGGCTGTAAGCTTGCTGTTGTGGATGCGACCGGAAAGGTACTGGATACGAAGGTCATTTATCCGACTGCACCTCAGAACAAAGTAGAAGAAGCCAAAAAGGAATTAAAGAAGCTGATCGACAAGTACGATATTTCGCTGATCTCTGTGGGAAACGGCACTGCGAGCCGCGAGTCCGAGCAGGTGATCGTCGATTTGATCAAAGAGCTGAAAAAGCCGGTTCAGTATGTGATCGTCAACGAAGCGGGCGCATCGGTTTATTCTGCCAGCAAGCTGGCAACGGAAGAGTTCCCGCAGTTTGATGTGGGACAAAGAAGTGCGGCTTCGATCGCACGCCGTCTGCAGGATCCACTTTCCGAGCTGGTAAAGATCGATCCCAAATCCATCGGTGTCGGACAGTATCAGCATGATATGAACCAGAAAAAGCTTGGGGAAGCCCTGGGCGGTGTGGTAGAGGACTGTGTAAACCGGGTAGGCGTGGACTTAAATACCGCATCTGCTCCGCTTTTGGAGTACATTTCCGGTATTTCCAAGACGGTTGCAAAAAATATCGTAGAATACCGGGAAGTAAACGGACGCTTTACAAACCGGAAGCAGCTGTTAAAGGTTCCGAAGCTGGGGCCCAAAGCATTTGAGCAGTGCGCAGGCTTTTTGCGGATTGCGGACGGAGAAAATCCGCTGGATGCGACGAGCGTACATCCCGAGTCCTATCCTGCGACGATGGAATTGTTAAAGAAACTGGAGCTTTCCATGGAAGATGTGCGCATGCTGCAGGCGGAAGCCAAAAAGGGACGCGCTGCGCAGAACACATCGGGCGCTGACAGCAAAAATACTTCAGGCGACGCTGCACGCCAGAATGTGTCTGCCAAAGGCAAAGCAAACCGCAAGGACCGCAGACAAAACGGCTTCAACATCCGCAATACGGATACGGCGATGGGACGCGCACTGGCAGCAGCCATGCAGGGAATGACTTTGGATGCAGACAATGGCGGAACCGGCAAAAAAGGAGCAAACGCATCGGGGCGGTCTGGTGCAGGAGCATTGAACGCTGCAAATGCGTCGACAGGAGCCGCTGCAGGCAGCAGCACATCCGGCAGCCAGAAGGCAGGAGCCGTTTCTGCACTGGAACGCCGCATCCCGGACAAGAAAAAGCTGGCGGAAGAGCTCGGTATTGGCGAGATCACGTTGACAGATATTGTAAGGGAGCTGGAAAAGCCCGCCCGCGATCCGCGTGAAGACATGCCCCGCCCGATCCTGCGCAGCGATGTGCTGGATATGAAGGACCTAAAGCCCGGCATGGTGTTAAAGGGAACCGTCCGTAACGTCATCGACTTTGGCGTATTCGTGGATATCGGCGTCCATCAGGACGGACTGGTGCACATTTCCCAGATCACGGACCGTTTTATCAAGCATCCGCTGGAAGCAGTCAGCGTTGGGGATATCGTGGATGTAAAGGTGCTGGACGTTGATCCGGTCAAAAAACGGATCGGCCTGACGATGCGGCTGGATCAAAAATAAGAAAAAATAAATTTTCTCTTGATTTTTTATCAAAAACGTCATATACTCAACACGTTAATAAAGGTAAAGTTCTTCAGGGTCGGGTGCAAGTCCCAACCGGTGGTATAGCCCACGAGCCTTTCGCTGTATAAGTCAGCGGGGCATGATTCGGTGATCCTTCTGCAATGGGAGCAGACGGAAACTCCGAAGCCGACAGTACAGTCTGGATGGAAGAAGACGATTGCTTTTTCTGATGCGTTTTTGCCGACGCAGAAGAAACCCAAAGCAAACAGCGCACAGACCCGGAAGATTTCTCTTCCGGGTTTTTTATCGTATAGGAAACTTCGTTTCCATACGATAAAAATGCTCCGCGGGGATGCGCACTCGGCGCAGGGGTAGATGGTTGCTAAAGCAACCGCGCCTCGGCGCGAGAATGTGCCAAGGCACATTCTTTTTATGTGTTCCAAAGGAAGGGGATATCCTGGGAAGAAAATCCCTTTGGCAGGATCCCTGACAGGCATATCGCTGTGCAAAGAACTTTCCTGCAAATCGAAAGGAGACTTAAAAATGAGTTCTTTATGGCAAACCGTATCTGAAAACGTAGTATTTGTATTGGAGTTTCTTGCACTGATCGTGGTGATGTTTCTGATCGCCTATGTCATTGAAAAAGCAGTCAAGAAAAAAAATAACGACACAGAGCGTGTCCTTGCAACCAGAAAAATCGTCGTGATCGGCGTATTTTCCGCAATTGCAGCGATCCTGATGGTACTGGAGTTTCCGGTTCCCTTCGCACCGTCCTTCTACGGACTGGACTTTTCCGAGCTGCCGGCGCTGATCGGTGCATTTGCATACGGACCGGTGGCGGGTGTCATGATCGAGTTTTGTAAAATTCTGATCAAGCTTGTGTTAAAGCCCTCTTCCACAGCGTTCGTCGGAGAGCTGGCAAACTTCTCGATCAGCTGCATGCTGGTGCTGCCTGCGTCCGTGATCTACCTGTTCAAAAAATCGAGAAAACAGGCGATTCTCGGCACCGTTGTGGGTACACTGATCATGACGGCGTTTGGCTCCTGCTTCAATGCCATTTATCTGCTTCCGAAATTTTCTGAGCTGTACGGAATCCCGCTGGATGCGATCATCGGAATGGGAACGGCGATTAACCCGGCGATCCACAGCATCAGCGGACTGGTGCTGATGTGTGTTGTACCGTTAAACCTCTTAAAAGGCGGCCTGGTATCGCTGATCACTATTTTAGTTTACAAAAAGCTCAGCCCGATCTTAAAGGCAGCGCATAAATAATAAAATGCACGCTCTGCGAGCATTCTATCGTTATGAATAAAAAAATCGATTACATGGCTGCAAAGCAGCTGTCGTAATCCACACAAATTCCCACCACGCACCGCAGAGGCGAAATCCTCTGCGGTTTTGTTTTTCAAAAAAGTGGACCCTGCCCTCCGGGTTCTGATTTCTTTGGAAAAATTTAAGAAAGATTTTATGAAAGACGGGGGATTTTTCAAAGGTATTCAGGTACAATGAACTACAATGTGTAAAACCTGTGGGTTGACAGAAAAGCACAACCGTATTATTGTATTATACAAATAATACAGAAAGGGCAAATCAATGGCTGCACTTGTGGAAGTTAAGGATATCTGCAAGATCTATAACCCCGGTGAGAACGAAGTCCGGGCGCTGGATCATGTGTCGGTATCCATTCAGGAAAAGGAATTTGTGGCGATTATCGGTCATTCCGGCTCGGGCAAATCGACGTTAATGAACATGCTCGGCTGCCTCGATGTGCCGACCAGCGGCTCCTATTTTTTACATGGAAAAGATGTGTCGCGCATGAGTGACGATGAACTGTCGGACGTCAGAAACCGGGAGATTGGTTTTATTTTTCAGGGCTTTAACCTGATCGCGAATCTGACGGCGCTGGAAAATGTAGAGCTGCCGCTCATTTACCGTGGCGTCGGCAAAAAAGAACGCCGGGAGCTGGCGGAAGCGGCGCTTGAAAAGGTCGGACTGGGACAGCGTATGTCGCATAAACCATCGGAGATGTCCGGCGGACAGCAGCAGAGGGTTGCGATTGCGCGGGCAATTGCACAGGCGCCGCCGGTGATCCTGGCGGATGAACCCACCGGTAATCTGGATTCGGGTTCCACCAAAGAAATCATGAGCATTTTAAAACAACTCCACCGCGAGGGACGAACCGTGATTTTGATCACCCATGATAACGATATCGCGGCGCAGGCAAGGCGGGTCATCCGCATCAAAGACGGAAAAATCGAGGCGGATTTCGAGCAGCAGGTAGAAGATTGGTAACTGCTCAGTAGGTCTGCGCATTTACTGCGCTGACCGTAAGAAAACTTAGACCAGAAGGCAAAAATCCTATCGGCACAGCCGATTTGGAATGGATTTTTGCGCGTAACTGTGAGGGTACTGAACAGTTTCGAAGATTGAAAAATAATCTTTTTCAATCTCGGGATTTGTGTCTGCGCGCACTTGACACAAACTCGGCATGCGCAAAAAGCGTGCGCAGAAATGAGAGGAAAGACTGAAAATGAGCGATCAGATGGATAAAATGGAGAGCACGCAGGAAAACGGCACAGAACGGACTGCAAAGGAAAAACGTGCAGCAAAGAAAAAAGAGCGGGCAGCCAAAAAGGCGTCCGGAACCGGGAAAAAGCACCGCAAGGCATGGATTGCAGCGATTGCTGCAGTAGCGGTCATTGGCGTAGGGCTGTATGTGAAAGCGAGCAGCAGCAAGGTGCTTCCGAGCGTTCTGTGTCAGGCGGCAGCTGTCGGGGATGTGGAGGAGACGCTTTCTGCAAGCGGCAAGGTGGGCAGTGCGGAAACGCAAACCTACTATGCGCCGGTCGGCACGATTGTGCAGGCACTCCATGTCAAAGAGGGCGACGCGGTACATAAGGGAGATGTTTTGGTAACGTTCGACACAGAGGATCTGGAGCTGACGAAGAAAAAGGCAGACCTGGATGCGGAAGCAAGCGAGGGCAGCTATCAGAGCGCTCTGCAGCAGAGCAACGAAAACCAGAATAAATATTCCGACGCGTCCATTGGTCTCGATGAATTAAAACAGATGAAGGAAGATCAGGAACAGTACGTTCAGGGTCTGAAATACGAGCTGGAGGATGACAAGAACGCAAAGCGCAAGGATCTAAACGAATGGGACAAGAAGCTGATGCAGGAGCAGAACTATCAGAACCGGAAGCTTTCCGAGCAGCAGGCATACGGCGGCGATACGGAGTCCATCAGTGAAGTCATTGACAATATCAACAGTCAGCGTGCGGATGTGGCGAACCAGCTGAGTATGATCGACAGCGACGAAAAGATTCTGCAGAAGCAGCGCCTGATTGACGCTGAGCAGAAAAAGCTGGAGGATATGCAGGAGGAAATTCAGAAACGCGAGAGCAAAAAAGATTCCTCCGAGAACGGCATTTTAAACGGCTATGATAAAAAGAGCAAAGAGGCGAGCGTAGAAAGCGCAAGGTTGAATGCCGATCAGGCAGCCTCCGATCTGGAAAAGGCGCAGGAAGGCATTATTGCGGACTTTGACGGAATCATCAGCGGGATTAAGACTGCAGCCGGAAGCCGCGTGGAAAAGGGCAGCGAGCTGTTCACCATCCAGAGCAGCAGCGCGGTACAGGTAACGGTTGAACTGAGCAAATATGATCTGGAAAAGGTCAAAGAGGGACAGAGCGCGACGGTGACGGTCGCAGGCGTTTCCTATTCGGGAACGGTGAGCCGGATCAACCGCGTTGCCCAGAATAACGCCCAGAATACACCGGTCGTTTATGCGGATGTGACGATCGAAAATCCGGACGGCAATATTTTCCTCGGCATCGAAGGAAAGGCGGAGATCCTGACCGGTTCCGCAGAGGGCGTCGTACTCGTCCCCTATGAGGCGGTCAACACGGATAAGGAGGGCGATTTCTGCTATCTGGTAAAAGACGGTGTGATTGTGCGGCAGAACGTTGTAACTGGAATTTCCAGCGATATGGATGTTGAAATCAAAGAAGGAGTCAGTGAGGGGGATACTGTTGTGATTTCCTCGGATATGGATCTGATGGAAGGACTGCAGGTAAATCCTGTGATGCAGTAAGCAAAAGGAGAATATATGTCACAGGTTTGGGAATATATCAAAATTGCGCTGATGAATATCAGGAGCAATAAGGGACGGTCTGTTCTGACGATGCTGGGTATTATCATCGGTATTTCCTCTGTCATCATGATTATTTCGGTCGGAAACGGCATCAAGTCAGAGGTAAACGGCGAGTTAAACGATATGGCTGGCGGACAGGTCGCAATTTATACGGATATGCAGCAAAATCAGGAGGAACAGGTTTTTTTCAGTGAAGAAGATTTTGATGCAATTCAGGAAAAGGTGGCTCATGTAAAGAGTGTTACGCCGGTCTATAATGTATATGGTTCCACGAGTACCCGGAAGGGAAGCTTTGATATCATGCTCAGCTGCGGGACGGCTGGCTTGAAGGACTATAGCAAAGACCCGATCATCAAAGGACATTTCTTTACAGAAAATGATTATTATGGGGCAAAAAAGGTCTGCGTGATCCCGGAGAGCACGGCGAGGACGTTATTTGGCACGACGGATGTGGTCGGAATGACGCTGAATCTGGATATCGACGGTATTTCCCAGGAATTTGAAGTGGTCGGTATCCGGCAGGATAGCAGCGCCGCATTGATCAATATGACGAGCGGAGGAATGCAGTCCATGGAGATCCCGCTGTCGACGCTGGAAACCTTCGGCTATTATGTGAGCGATTTTTCAGACTTTTACATTATTGGGGAAAGCAATGAATATACCTCGAAGATCGCAAAGGACAGCGTGAGCCTTCTGGAAAAACGCCATAATGTGCGCGGAAAGGGAATTATTTTAGTGCAGAGCTTTAACGATGCGCTTGCCCAGGTCAACAGCGTATTGAATTACATCACGATTTTTGTTGTTTTGGTAGCGGCAATTTCTCTGCTGGTGGGCGGCATTGGTGTTATGAATATCATGCTCGTATCAGTTACGGAACGGACGCGGGAAATCGGAATCCGTAAAGCGCTCGGTGCAAGAACCGGTTCTGTACTGTTGCAATTTTTGTCCGAATCTGCAATTATTACATTGTTGGGAGGATTGATCGGAATCTTGCTGGGCGTACTGGGCGCATTTGGCGTCTGCAGCCTGGTCGGCTTTTCTGCAAAGGTGAAGCTGTCTACGGTGTTGGGCGCGACGCTGTTTTCTTCAGCGGTTGGAATTTTCTTCGGAATCTATCCTGCAAAAAAGGCTGCAAAATTGAGTCCGATTGAAGCACTCCGGCATGAATAAACTGGCATAAAAAGAGGGCAAAGATTTGTGTCTGCTCGCACTTGACACAAACTTGGCATGCGCAAAAAGCGTGCGCAGAAATGGGAGGGAAAATGGAACCGCTGCACACATTTGAAATTAAGGATCAGTTCTATCTGGACGGAAACCCGTTTCGGATTATTTCCGGCGGAATGCATTATTTCAGGGTACTTCCGGAACACTGGGAAGACCGTCTGTTAAAATTAAAGGCGCTGGGCTGCAATACCGTAGAGACGGTCGTACCGTGGAACCTGCACGAGCCAAAAAAGGGCGAGTTTGATTTTACCGGGGAAAAGCTTCACGGGCTGACAGACCTTGTAGGCTATGTAAAGCTTGCGCAGAAGCTCGGACTGTGGGTGATCCTGCGTCCGTCCCCGTATATTTGCGCGGAATGGGAGTTTGGCGGATTCCCGGCATGGCTGCTTGCAGACGGCGATATGGCGCTGCGGACGAGCGACGAGCGGTATCTGCGTCACGTCCGGGACTATTACAAGGTGCTGATGCCTTATCTTGCGCCGCTGCAGATCACACAGGGCGGACCTGTTTTGATGATGCAGGTGGAAAACGAATACGGTACCTTTGGAAATGACAAAAAATATATCAAGGCGCTGCGGGATATGATGCGCGAAGGCGGAATCGATGTACCACTGTTCCAGTCGGATGGCCCGGCTGATGATATTTTTCAGAATACAGCGGTGGAGGACCTGTTTCCGACGGCAAACTTTGGCAGCAGAGGGAAGATCGCATTTGACTGTCTGAAAAAATATAATCACGGCGGTCCCTGCATGTGCGCAGAGCTGTGGGTAGGGTGGTTTGATGCCTGGAGAAGCGGAAAGCATCATACAACGGATGCAGATCAGGCGGCAAAGGAGCTTCGTGAGGTTTTAGAGGGCGGCAGTGTCAATCTGTATGTAGCGGAGGGCGGAACGAACTTCGGCTTCATGAACGGTTCTAACTATGGAGAGTTTTTGACACCGGATGTAACGTCCTACGATTATGATGCATTGCTGACAGAGGACGGTCAGATTACTGAAAAGTATAAAAAATGCCAGAAGGTGATCGCAGAGTTTGAGCCACAGCAGGAAGTAGAACTCTTACCACCGGTAAAGCGCAGCGCATACGGAGAAGCGCCTGTTGTGGCAAAGACCGATCTGTTCCATGCCCTGCCGGATCTGGCGCAGCCACAGGAGAGCGTAACACCGCAGGCGATGGAACGGATGGGACAGAGTTACGGCTACATGCTGTATTCTGCTGTTCTGGAATCCAGCTCGGAGCTAAACAGCCTGAAATTATTCAAAGCGGAGGACCGCGCAATCGCGTTTATTGATAAACAGCGCGCGATGACAGCATACGACCGGGAACTGGAAGTGCGTCATGAGGTAGGACCGTTCCATGGGAAAAATATGCACCTCGACATTCTGGTGGAGAACATGGGACGCGTCAACTACGGACCGTACTTAAACTGGCAGAGAAAAGGTATCGACGGCTGCGTTATGATTAACGACCGTTTTGCACAGCATAACTGGAAGCAGTATGCATTGCCCATGACGAACCTGGATCAGCTGAACTTTGAAGCCGGTTATGAAGAAGGACTTCCTGCCTTTTATCGGGTAGAATTTAACGTAGACGAGCCTGCCGATACGTTCCTGGATATGACAGGCTGGGGCAAGGGCTTCGTGGTTGTAAACGCCTTTAATCTCGGACGCTTTTGGGAAGAAGGTCCCCAGCGCCGTCTCTATCTGCCTGGCACATTATTAAAGCCCGGCAAAAACGAACTTTTGATTTTCGAAACAGAAGGGAAACACAAAGCTACAGTAATCCTGTGTGATACGCCGGATCTCGGAGACGAGTGATCCGGAAATCAAAAGCGTGATAGATAGTCAACGCTGCAGCAACAGGCATATGCATACCTTTTGAGAGGGCGGTTTTGCTTGACCGTCCTCTTTTTCTGTTGTAATCTGATAAAGGTAAGAAAGAGACGCAGGAGGAAGCGATGGAACTGGAATTTGACGTACATGTGGATGCGAATGCGTTATACGATTATATGCTCCGCCATACTTTTACAAAGGCTGCGGGGATTCTGGGAAGTACAGCAGGCGCGCTCGGCATTGTTGCAGGCATAATGCAGCGGTATCCGATTTATGTGATTTTCGGCGCGGTGGTTTTACTGTATCAGCCGGTGTCTTTATGGCTGCGTGCGCAGAAACAGGCGCTGCTTCCCGTTTTTAAGGAGCCTCTTCATTATAAGATGACAGAAGAGGGCGTGGAGGTTTCCCAGAAGGAGACGCAGCAGTTTCAGAAATGGGAAGATATGTACCGCGCGGTTTCCACAGGCAAAAGTCTGATTTTGTATACAGACAAAATTCATGCCAGCATTTTCCCGAGAAAGGATCTGGGCGAGAAACAGTCTGCGGTAATCGCGATGATTTCTTCCCATATGGAGCCTGGAAAGGTACAGATCCGCTCTTAAAAGGCGGCAGAAAAGAGGTAGCGATGATCATCGAAAGTTTGTGTGCGGACGATACGTTCGCATTTGGAAAAAAGCTCGGTGAAGCTGCAGAACCGGGAACTGTCTACACGCTGGTAGGCGATCTTGGCGTTGGCAAAACCGTGCTGACACAGGGACTGGCAGAGGGACTTGGCATCACAGAGGCGGTCAACAGCCCCACCTTTACGATTCTGCAGGTCTATGAGGAAGGACGCCTGCCGCTGTATCATTTTGACGTGTACCGCATCGGCGATGTGGAGGAAATGGACGAAATCGGCTATGAGGATTATTTTTACGGTGACGGTGTCTGCCTGATTGAGTGGGCGAACCTGATCGAAGAGATCCTGCCGGAAAAATATACTGAAATCCGAATCGAAAAAGACCTGGAAAAAGGCTTTGATTACCGGAAAATTACAGTGACGGAGGTGGAAGCATGAAGGTGCTTGGACTGGACAGCTCCGGCCTTGTGGCTGGGGTTGCATTGATACAGGATGATGTTTTGATTGCGGAATACACGACGGATTACAAAAAAACACATTCCCAGACGCTGCTTCCGATGCTGGATGAACTGCGCAGGATGGTGGATCTCGATTTAAAGAGCATTGATCTGATTGCGGTTGCGGCAGGTCCCGGCTCCTTTACAGGGCTGAGAATCGGCTCTGCGACGGCGAAGGGGCTCGGACTTGCACTGGATATTCCGCTGGCAGCAGTACCGACGGTGGATGCCCTCGCTTATAACCTGTACGGCTGTGAACAGCTGATCTGCCCGATGATGGATGCGCGCAGAGGACAGGTATATACTGGAATTTATACATTTGTGAACGGTGAGATGCAGGTGATCCAGGAACAGTGCGCGATTTCTGTAGAAGAGCTTGCGGGCAGACTGAAAGAAGAATGCGAAAAATACGGCAAAAAAGTGGTTCTGCTGGGGGATGGTGTTCCGGTCTATCGGGAAAAAGTGCAGGAAATCCTGCAGGAGCAGTGTGAATTTGCACCTGCAAGCTGCAACAGACAGCGTGCGGCGTGTGTTGCTGTCTTAGGGCAAAGCTTGGCGGCAGCAGGCAAAACGGTAAGCTCTGACGATTTTGCACCGGAATATCTGCGCATGTCCCAGGCAGAGCGCGAACGAATGGAAGCAGACGAGGCGCATCGCGAGCTGATGAAAGCCGGGATCACCAAATGAGTGTAAAAACGGACACGGAAAACAAAAAGGGCGCGCTTGTGCTTGGACAGCTTCCACAAACATCTGCGAAGGAAGCAGCAGAGCTGGAGGCGTCCTGTTTAAAGGAAGCGTGGAGTAAAAACGCATGGGAAGATGCGCTGAAGGATAAAAACGCGTGGTATGCGGGCGCGTGGCTGGATGGCAGGCTGGTCGGCTGCTGCGGACTGTGGCAGTCCTTCGAGGATGCGGACATTTGCAACGTTGCGGTGGATCAGACGCTCAGACGGCAGGGAATCGGTGAACAGCTGCTTCTTTTTTTGATGGAAAACGGCAAAAAACGGGGCGTGAAAAATTTTACGCTCGAAGTGCGCAGATCCAATGAGGCTGCAATCGGACTATATCATAAGCTTGGATTTCTGGACGAGGGCGTGCGTCCCAATTTTTATGATTCGCCGAAGGAAGATGCTTTGATTTTATGGAAAAAGCAGGAAACGCAGGGATAATTTACCGCTGTTTATTGTGCATAAGAAGCGCTACAATGAGCAGGAAAAGGAGGTTGCCATGCGAAAATGGAAACAGGATGAAGCTGTGCTGCAGTCTGTTGTCTGCAACCGATGCGGAAAACAGCTGAAGGTAGAGAACGGAGTGCTGAAAGAAGGCTGCCTGCAGGTATGTCAGACGTTTGGCTATTTTAGCGCAATGGATGGAACAAAAGTCAGATTTGACCTGTGTGAGGCATGCTATTTGGAGTTAAAGAAAAGCTTTCTGATTGCACCGCAGGAAGAAGAATCGACAGAGCTTCTCTGAATGAAAAACAGATATTTTATCATTTAGAAATGAGGAATAGAATGCTTGAAGTTTGTCTTTTGGGAACCGGAGGAATGATGCCGCTGCCATATCGGTGGCTGACGTCCCTGATGGTTCGTTATAATGGAAAAAGTATCCTGATCGACTGTGGAGAGGGTACGCAGATTGCGATGAAAGAAAAAGGATGGAGCCCAAAGCCTATCGACGTGATCTGTTTTACTCATTTTCATGCAGATCATATCAGCGGGCTGCCTGGAATGCTTTTAACAATGGGAAATGCAGAACGGACAGAACCCTTGACGGTAATCGGTCCCAAAGGGCTTACCAGGACGGTGAATGCGCTCCGTGTGATTGCACCGGAGCTTCCGTTTGAAATCAGATGTATTGAATTTGAAGAAAATGAACAGACCCTGTGTTTTGATGGGCTGAGAATAGAAGCCTTTCGGGTCAATCATAATGTTGTCTGCTATGGATACAGTCTTTCGATTGACCGTGCAGGCAAGTTCCAGCTGGATAAGGCGGAAGCGCTCGGAATTGAGCGACGCTATTGGAACAAGCTGCAGAAAGGTGAGACACTGGAGCTGGATGGGAAAATCTATACGCCGGATATGGTCATGGGAGAAGCCAGAAAGGGTCTGAAGGTCACTTACTGTACGGATACCAGACCTACGGAAGGCATTGTAAAGCATGCGGCAGGTTCGGATCTTTTTATCTGCGAGGGCATGTACGGGGAGCCGGAAAAGAAAGATAAGGCAAAAGAACATAAGCACATGACGTTTCTGGAAGCTGCGGACATGGCGAAGCGTGCACAGGTGAAAAAGATGTGGCTTACCCATTACAGTCCGTCACTGGTGCATCCGGAGGAATTTATGGGCGGCGTGCGCAAAATATTTCCGGATTCCTTTGCGGCAAAGGACGGATGGACCCAGGATCTTGCATTTGAGGAAGAATGAGGCGTAAGGACATGACAGATACAAAAGAAAAAGATGTGCTCATACTGGCGATCGAAAGCTCCTGTGACGAAACGGCAGCGGCTGTCGTCAAAAACGGCAGGGAAGTGCTTTCCAACGTCATTTATTCGCAGATTGACCTGCATACGCTTTACGGTGGCGTAGTGCCGGAAATTGCGTCACGCAAGCATATTGAAAAGATAAATCAGGTTGTCCGTAAGGCGCTTGCGGACGCAAGCTGTACGCTGGACGATATTACAGCGGTCGCAGTGACCTACGGGCCGGGACTGGTCGGAGCGCTTTTAGTCGGTGTGGCGGAAGCAAAGGCAATTGCATTTGCTGCGAACAAGCCGCTTGTCGGTGTGCATCATATCGAGGGACATATCAGCGCCAATTATATTGAAAATAAAGAACTGGAACCGCCATTTTTATGTCTCGTCGTATCGGGTGGACATTCCCATCTCGTCCGGGTAAAGGATTACGGGGAATATGAAATCCTCGGAAAAACAAGGGATGACGCAGCCGGAGAAGCCTTTGATAAAGTTGCGCGCGCAATCGGACTTGGGTATCCTGGCGGGCCCAAAATCGATCGCGTATCAAACGAAGGCAATCCTGAGGCAATTATATTTCCGCGTGCCAAAATCGCAGACAACGTATATGATTTCAGTTTCAGCGGCTTAAAGTCTGCTGTTTTGAACTATCTGAACGGATGCCAGATGAAAGGCATTGAAATCAATCAGGCTGACGTCGCCGCTTCTTTCCAGAAAGCAGTGGTGGACGTTTTGGTAGAACACTCGATGGATGCTGTAAAACGGTATCATGTGGACAAATTTGCGATTGCAGGTGGTGTTGCGTCAAACAGCCATCTGCGGGCGGCACTGGAGAGCGCGTGCAGCAAACAGGGCGTGAAGTTTTTCAGACCATCTCCGATTTTGTGTACGGATAATGCTGCAATGATCGGGGCAGCAGGATATTATGAGTATTTAAAGGGTGTCCGGCATGGCTGGGACTTAAACGCAGTGCCGAATCTGAAACTGGGAGAGAGAATCTGATGAAAAAAACATTCTGTACGGCAATCGTACTGGCAGCAGGCTCCGGGAAAAGGATGGGGACAAAGATTGCAAAGCAGTATCTCGAAATAGACGGGAAACCGCTTCTGTACTATACGCTCCTTGCTTTTGAACGTTCCCCGCGGATTGATAAGATCATACTGACTGTCGGCAGCGAAGAACAGATTTCCTATTGTCAGGAGACTATTCTGCGTCCCTATGGCTTTCAGAAGGTTGCTTCGGTTATCACAGGTGGAAAAGAACGCTATGATTCTGTCTGGATGGGACTGAAGGCGGTAAAGGACGATCTGCCAAAAGAAGCGACAGAGGGAATTGTGTTTATTCACGATGGAGCAAGACCAATGGTATCGGAGGATATTCTGGAACGGTGTTTTCAGGATGCCCAAAAATATAATGCGTGTGTTGCCGCAGTGCCGGTAAAGGATACGATTAAAATTGCGGATGAAAACGGCTTTGCGGAAACGACACCCCGCAGGGATCGCGTATGGCAGGTGCAGACACCTCAAACATTTTCGTTTGGGTTGATTTATGATGCCTATGCCCGACTTGCAGAACAAAAAGATACTCTGGCGGGAAAAGGAATCAAAATTACGGATGACGCGATGGTGGTGGAGACGTTTACAGATCATCAGGTGAAACTGACGGAGGGAAGCTACCGCAATCTGAAAGTGACTACACCGGAAGATCTTCCGCTTGCAGAAAAATATCTGCACAGTTAAAGGATTTGGACATGTTTTTTCTGGGTCGGAAACCGGCTGTTTTCAACAAAAAATCGGCTTTTTACAAAAAAAGTAAAAAAAATGAAAAAGAGTGTTGACATTCCTGTAAAGCTCTGATAGAATACATCTTGCGCTGATGAAGCGCGGCAAGTTCAAAAGATGAGCCGAATGACCCGGAGAGGTATCGAAGCGGTCATAACGAGGCGGTCTTGAAAACCGTTTGTCCGAAAGGACGCGTGGGTTCGAATCCCACCCTCTCCGTTAGATTCCAGCAAATAGTCTTGCGGAGCATGGCTGTGGATGGAATCCTCCAGATACAATCGCGAGATTGTCATATTGGCAAATGTGAATCAGCACATGGAGAAGTACCCAAGATGGCTGAAGGGACACCCCTGGAAAGGGTGCAGGTCGTTAATAGCGGCGCGAGGGTTCAAATCCCTCCTTCTCCGTTCGCTCAACTTGATTGAGCAATGAACTTTGAAAAAAGTTCAAAAAGTTCAAAAAGTTCTTGACAAGCCAAACTGCTTATGATAAACTCAATAAGCTGTCTGAGAGACAGGAACAAAAGTTCTTCTGGAAACACTTCCAATAAGAAGAACAGCACCTTGACAAATAAACAGTAATGCAACCCTGAAA
>ENA-UONQ01000231-UONQ01000231.1-human-gut-metagenome-genome-assembly--contig:-CS26-NODE-231-length-81995-cov-22.594569_pt1 | contig 81995 bp, 56 predicted proteins | sample MGYA00242460_ERZ724007 | MGnify/ENA metagenome assembly ERZ724007
AATCGATGTAATAGCGCAGCCTTTAATCCGCGTAATCCGTGTAATCCGCGCCTAAAATTATCATTTATGTAGTGACGTTGTACTTACTTTTTCTCCCATCGCTGTTGTGCATCGGGTAGTTCGTCCCATTCTTTATTTACATAGCCTTTACTGCTGTCCACTACAATCAAGATATGATCGTTTCCGCTGCTGTAGCCACTATCGTGCTGGAAATTGTGTATTCCGTTTTCAAACTCACCGATATATTCCAGTTTGCCGTCTTTGGTGGTATACCACCAGGCATTCTTCTTGGCACCGCTGATTTTGCTGAAATCTACTTTCATCGGACGTCCGGTGTAGTTGTACACCATCAGATAATCTTTGCCGCGTGTAGCGATGGCGCGGTCGTAGCGTTCCCCGTTTGTGCCGGCAATGATGGACTGGTCAGGTACACGTTCGAAGAATGGGAAAGTCAGCATCAGATTTTTGAGATACTTCATTTGGTTGAAGCCCGGATTGTTCAGAGCATCGTACCAGGGTTCCTTTGCACCGTATGCACCGCCAACACCCGGTTTAATGAATTGCATGATGGAATTATTACCATAGGTATGTCCAAAAGAACCGGCAAAAACCGACCAGTAGGCATAACGGCGCACATCGTAATCTTTCCAGCGCAATTCATTCTCATCGTGCAGACCGTGAGGAATTTCCTCGTAGATAGGTTCACCGTCAATTACGGGTTTCATGGGATTTGTGGCCATACTGCGTTCTACAAAGCGCCAGTTATCTTCTTCGGTATTCTCTTCGATTGGATAATCACCGTCACCGAAACGTTGCCCGTAGCGGCGATGCCCGCTTTGGAACATGTTGAAGTCCAGCCAGGGGGCGGCATTGAACCAAGTTGAGGAAGTGGTACGGCCGCGTGGGTGGAAGGTCATCAGGTGATTCTTGTCTATTGCTTTGATGGATGTGGCGAGAGCTTCCCATTCAGCGGTTTTTACGTCACCACGAATATCGCCTCCGATAAACCAGATGATATTCGGCTCGTCTTTATAGCGTTCGGCGAGGAATTTGCCGTAAGCCTTGGCTTGCTCTACCGTCATTTCTCCGCGACTCACAGGACTGCCCCAGATACAGACCATACCGATATAAAGTCCTTTCCGGGCAGCTGTACGGATAATGTAATCCATGTGGTCCCAATAGCCGTATACGCCTTTCTGATTGATGTTTTTGAAGTTATATCCATCAGTCATAGAATATTGTCCGTAGGTATTTATGGAGGGGACATTATTCAGGGTCTGAACTTGAATGACGTTATATCCCCGTTGTTTACATTGTTCCAGATAATACTCGGCTTCATCGCGGTTCAGACGTTGAGGCAGTAGCCATCCGGTTTCTCCTAGCCAAAAGAAAGGAGTGCCGTTTTCATGTTTCAGATAGCGACCTTCTTCGGAGACCATTAGTTTGCCATTGTTCCAGGGGATATACGTTTTCTGTGTTTTCTTCTGTGCAGAGGCGGGCATTGCCACAGTCAGCAAAAGCAGAAGAAAAGGGATTAGTTTGAATGTTTTCATTGTTATTGATGTTATTATAATTGTTTGCTTAATCACTAATTCATTCGTTCATATTCAATTGCCGCCAATATGAACGCCCCTACGGATTTGGGATCATTTTCTATCACGGGTTCGCCAATATAATACTCGAACGAGCCGTCACGATACTTTCCGGAGTTCCCGCCCAGTCCGGCTACGGCACAACAATGGGTCAATGTGTAAGTGCCGTCTTCTTCAAGACGGGTGAACTCACGGATCATGCCGTTGAATGCTTTCTGTACAGGGGTGATGTATTCGTTTCCGATATATCCCTCATTGATGGCTTTAGCAAGTGTATATATGAACAGGGCTGTTGCCGATGATTCCAGATAATTACCCTTGCGTGCTCCTTGGTCGGTCACTTGATACCAGGTTCCGGATTGCGGGTCCTGATACTTCACCATTGTCTGTGCCAGATCTTGCAGAATTTGCAGTACGCTGTCGCGTCCTTCGGTTTCCTGTGGCAAGTAATCCAATACATCCACTATGGCGGCTCCATACCATCCGATGCTGCGACTCCAGAAATTCGGTGAACAACCTGTTTCCCGGCTTGCCCATTTCTGCTCGCGGCTTTCATCCCATCCGTGATAATAGAGTCCTGTAGCCGGATCATAAGTCTTGCGGGCTATAAGCAGAATTTGTTTCACAGCTTCGTCTTGCAGGGTCGGCTCCCCAAAAGTGGCGCCATATTGTGCCAGATAAGGAGAGGCCATAAAGATACCGTCCAGCCACATCTGGTGCGGATACCTCAGCTTGTGCCAAAAACCGCCTTCGCTTGTGCGGGGCTGCTCCCTCATTTGTTTGCGCAAGGTGTCCATGGCTATTTTATAGCGTTCATCTCCCGTCCGGACATAGAAGTCGAAAAGAATCTTTCCGGCATTGACGTTGTCTATATTGAATGAAAGATATTTCATGGTTCTGATGTGTCCATCGTTATCAATCAGACTGTCCGCATAGATTTTGGCATAATCGTAGTAAGTGCTGTCTCCTGTATGCTTCCATTCTTCGAGCATGGATTTTACTACAAGTCCATGTGTATATCCCCAGCGCGGTTTGCTGGCCTTTTCAATCATCCAGGGTTCAGGAAAACGCTTCATTTCGGAGCGTGCCATGCGCTCGCTCCATTTTTCGGTCTTTGGTTTTTGGGTGGTTGTGCAGGCCATGAAACAGGTAATCCCGCACACCGTCAGTAGTTTCAGTGAGATACGATTCATATAAGTTCAGTATTTAGTTTCCAATCAATGTATATTGTTGTCCTGCCTGGGTGGGCAGATCGTATAAATAGGTCTTTGCTATTTCCACTTTGTTCAATTTGGCTTCGGGGCTGATTAACGGTTGGGCGATGACGGGAACTGCATAAAGCGGGTTGGGATTCTCACCTTTGGCACGTTTCAGACCTTTGCCTGTCAACGGACTCGTTGAGCGAAGGCGGCAATTGCCTCCTTTATGGGATTTTACAACCAGACGCTCCACTTTCCCGTTTTTCCAGCTTAGTTCCAGCTCGAAACCTCCGCGGGCGATGATTCCTTTCACGGTTCCGTCCTTCCAAACCGTCGGTAATGCGGGTAGCAGATAGATGAAACCGTCATGGCTTTGCATCAGCATTTCGGCAATGCCTGCGGCACAACCAAAGTTTCCGTCAATCTGGAAGGGTGGGTGTGCATCGAACAGGTTGGGGTAGGTACCTCCTTTCTTCTTTTCATTACGCACCAGGGTCAGTTGGTCTGTAATGAGCTTGTAGGCATGGTTGCCGTCGAGCAGACGTGCCCACAGGCAAACTTTCCATCCCATGCTCCAGCCAGTGGATGGGTCGCCGCGATGAATGAGGGAAGTGCGGGCAGCGTCGAATAATTCCGGGCTGCGGTAGGGAGATATCTGGTTGCTTGGAAACAGTCCGTACAGATGGGAAACGTGGCGGTGTACATCCTTCGGGTCATCCCAGTCGAACATCCATTCCTGCAACTGTCCCCAGCGTCCTACCTGCATGGGAGCCATTTCACGGAGGCGTTGTGAGAGTCGGGCGGCAAATGCCCGGTCTGTATCCAGGATGTCCGAGGCGGCTATGATGGCTGTCCAAAGGTCGAATATCAATTGATTGTCGAGGGTGCATCCGGCAGCTGTGGTAGACTTGCCATTACTGCCCGAATGTACATTTTCGGGTGAGTTGCTGGGACAGACCACCAGCCAGTTGTGCGCAGGTTCTTTCACCATGATTTCGTCGAAGAAGCGTCCGGACTCTCTCAAGATGGGATAGACGGAGCGCAGGAATTCAGTGTCTCCGGTGTAGAGGTAACGTTCCCAGAGATGCCGGCAAAGCCATGCGCCGCCGCTAGGCCATAAACCTGACGGAGCTTTGTCTACTGCGCCCGTGATGCGCCATATATCGGTGTTGTGATGTAGCACCCAGCCATTGGCGCCATACATGATGCGGGCGGTTTCCTTACCTGTTTCGCTGACTTCGCGTATCAGGCGGAACAGGGGGGCGTTCAGTTCGCTCAGGTTGGTGACTTCCGAGGGCCAATAGTTCATTTCCAGGTTAATGTTACAGGTATATTTGCTGTCCCAGGAGGGGAAAAGCTTATCGTTCCAGATTCCCTGAAGATTGGCGGGTTGCCCGCCGGGTTGGGATGAACAAATCAGGAGGTAACGTCCGAACTGGAAATAAGTAGCCACCAGATGTGCGTCATTGGTCTGTTTGAAGTTCTCCACGCGCTTGTCGGTAGTCACGTGTTCGTATCGGTTGTCTCCTAAATCCAGGGAGACGCGTGTCAGGTATCGGCGATAAAAGTCCGTATGGTTCTTCCGGGCTTCAGTGAATGAATGTGTCATAGCTTTTACCAGATAATCTTTGGCACGTTCGGCCGGATTGCCTGTGATGTCCTGATAGTTATTGAAGTTGGTGGCGATGGAGACGTAGACGATGGCTTCATCGGCTCCTTCTACTGAAAGCACACCGTCGGCACATGCCATCTGACCGCCAGTGTTCCGGGCGGTCAGTCTTCCCTGAAACTCCACTTTGCCTTTCAGTCCTTCGTGCAGGGAAGATACGCCGGAAAGTGTTACGCAGTTTCCCTCTTCGGAAGTGACGACGACATCCTGATGAGGGGAGGTGAGTTGAGCGTTGAAAGTAATCCGTCCCGGACGGTTGGCGGTTAAACGTACCATAATTACCTGATCGGTAAATGAAGTGATGGTTTCGCGCCGGTATTGCACCCCATCCACTGCATAGCGGACGAGGGTACGGGCAGAGTCGAGACTTAGTTCCCGGTAATAGTTCGTGTAACGGGTATGTCCGGGAAACGCGATCCGCAGGTCGCCAAAGCTTTGATAGGGCATTCCCGAATTGCTCTTTGCCATGACCTTTTCGGTGGCGAGCGTCTGTGCTTCCAGATATTTGCCGGCAAATACAAGGTCGCGTACCCGGGGAATGTATTCCAGTGCATTGGGGTTGGCGTTGTTGTTGGGGCGTCCCGCCCAGATGGTTTCTTCGTTCAGTTGTATCTGCTCCGTGGCGGGCGTACCGTATACCATAGCTCCCAGACGCCCGTTCCCTAAGGGGAGGGCTTCCGTCCATACTTGTGCAGGGCGGTCGTACCAAAGTTTGTATTCCTGTGCGGACAGGCGCGACTCCTGTGCAGAAATATTGCCCACGGATACCAGTACAAACAGATAGCCGAATAATCTCTTTTTATTCATCTTTTCTAATAGCTTTTATACTTTTAGAAAAGGACGGTTAAAGATGGCTTTTGTACCCAGCAAATAGGTGATAAAATGTCGTACTAATCCGGTCATTGCATGTAATAGCGCTTGCTGGACCATTTCTTGTTGAGTACAAAACGCGCCTCATTGCGTCTCTTCTTTAAAGATATTGTATGAAATTTCAGATGATTCATATTCATGAGACAGATTAAACTGATACTTCTTTTAGCTTCCGCCTCCGTCACGGGAGCATTTGCACAGAACAACGGACTGACGGATATGAGCCGGAGCCGCTACGCCCGGATGGTGAACACCGGCATTGATGCCGTACATTGGACAGATGGCTTCTGGGCAGAGCGCTTTGATGTGTTCAGCCGTACCTCCCTGCAAAGCATGTGGAACACTTGGAACACGCCCGAAGTATCTCACGGCTTCCGTAATTTTGAGATCGCTGCCGGCATTTGCGAGGGTGAACACTGGGGACCACCCTTTCATGATGGGGACATGTATAAATGGATGGAAGGAGTAGCCTCAGTTTATGCAGTCAACAAAGACCCCGAACTGGACAAACTAATGGACCGTTTCATTACTTGCGTCGTAAAGGCTCAGCGGGCAGATGGATATATCCATACCCCGGTTATTATCGAAGAGCTTAATAAAGGAATCGATACTCATACCCTGGAAGAGCCGCATAAGCAAACAGTCGTCGGAACCAAGGTAGGATCCGAAGATGAGAAAGGCGCCTTTGCCAATCGCTTGAACTTTGAAACCTACAATCTGGGACATCTGATGATGGCCGCCATCGTCCATCGCCGTGCCACCGGGAAGACCACTCTTTTTGATGCAGCCGTTCGTGCCACCGATTTCCTTTGTCATTTCTATGAAACCGCTTCCGCTGAATTGGCCCGTAACGCTATCTGTCCTTCCCATTATATGGGGGTAGTCGAAATGTACCGCGCCACAGGGAATCCACGTTATCTGGAACTGTCGAAGAATTTGATTGACATTCGGGGGATGGTGGAAAATGGTACGGATGATAATCAGGACCGCATTCCTTTCCGTGAGCAGTACCGGGCGATGGGACATGCGGTACGTGCCAATTACCTGTATGCCGGGGTGGCGGATGTCTATGCCGAAACCGGTGAGGAGCAATTGATGAAGAACCTGACCAGTATTTGGAATGACATCGTCACCCGGAAGATGTATGTGACCGGGGCTTGCGGTGCCCTTTATGACGGAACTTCGCCTGACGGCACCTGTTATGAGCCGGATAGTATTCAGAAGGTACATCAAAGCTATGGTCGCCCTTATCAATTACCCAATAGTACAGCTCATAATGAAACCTGCGCTAACATCGGCAATATGCTTTTTAACTGGCGCATGCTGGAAGTGACGGGAGACGCCAAGTATGCGGAGCTAGTGGAAACATGTCTTTATAACAGTGTTCTGAGTGGTATCAGTTTGGATGGAAAGAAATATTTCTATACGAATCCGCTCCGTATCAGTGCTGATTTACCTTATACACTTCGCTGGCCGAAAGAACGGACGGAGTATATCAGTTGCTTCTGCTGCCCGCCTAATACGTTGCGTACACTCTGCCAGGCACAGAACTATGCTTATACATTGGGTTCCGAAGGCATTTATTGCAATTTGTATGGTGCGAATACATTGACTACAAACTGGAGAGATAAAGGAGAAATTGCTTTGACACAGAAGACCGCTTATCCTTGGGAAGGCAATGTACGTGTAGAGTTTGACCGGGTGCCCCGCAAAGCCGGTGCCTTCTCCCTTTTCCTCCGTATACCGGAGTGGTGTGAGAAAGCTATGCTGACAGTAAATGGAGAGCCGGTTCCGGTTGCCGCAAAAGCAAATACGTATGCGGAGGTAAAACGTACCTGGAAGAAGGGGGATGTGGTAGAGTGGGTGGTGGATATGCCTGTCCGCCTGCTTGAGGCTCATCCGTTGGCGGAAGAAATACGCAATCAGGTAGTGGTGAAGCGCGGACCGTTGGTATATTGCTTGGAGAGCATGGATATGACAGGTGGCGGAAGCATTGATAATGTACTGATCCCTGCTGATATCAAACTCATTCCAAAGAAAGTGATAATTGAAGGTAGTCCGGTTGTTGCTCTTGAGGGCAAGGCTCGTCTGATTTCATCCAATTCCTGGGAAGGGATACTTTACCGGCCTGTCAGTTTCGCCGGGAAGACGGTGGATATCCGTTTGATTCCTTACTATGCTTGGGGGAATAGGGGGAAAGGAGAAATGACCGTTTGGATGCCTCTGGGGAGATAAATACAGATACGCGTCGTCCGCGTATCTATAATCAAACATTATGTCGAATAGAAGAATCATACTAATAACTGCCTTGTCGCTCTTCACCCTTGTAGGGCATGCAGGCGATATTTGGGTTTCCCCACGTGGAAATGATCAGAATGATGGTACCCGTCAATCTCCGAAGGCAACACTGACCTCCGCCCTGCGTCAGGCACGCGAGTGGCGCCGAACAGGAGATAATCGTGTGCTGGGAGGCATCACAGTGTATATGGAGGGCGGTGTTTATTCCCTCTATGAACCGGTATTCATTCGTACTGAAGATAGCGGGACAAAGGGTTCGCCCACCGTTATTCGCTCCGTTCGTGGCGAGGATGCCGTATTAAGTGGTGGTGTGTCTATCAGGAACTGGAAAAAACAAGGAAAACTATGGGTGGCGGATGTACCGATGTTCAATGGCCGTCCGCTGGATTTCCGCCAACTGTGGGTGGATGGACAAAAGGCCACACGTGCCCGTGATGTGGAGGACTTTGAGAATATGCATCGCATTTGCAGTGTTGACGAGAAGACTGAAACTCTTTATGTGCCTGCCGCCGCCGTTCGCCAGATTACGGATGGGAAAGGCGCGTTAAAGTCAAGATACGCCGAAATGGTACTTCACCAGATGTGGTGTGTGGCTAATCTTCGGATTCGTTCTGTGCAGGTTTTGGGAGATAGTGCGGCAGTCCGTTTCCATCAGCCCGAGAGTCGTATCCAGTTTGAACATCCCTGGCCGCGTCCCATGGTAACGACCGATGGACACAATTCAGCTTTTTATCTGACCAATGCACGTGAACTGCTGGATGTTCCGGGAGAGTGGTATCATGATATAGATACCCGTAAGCTTTATTATTATCCGCGTGAGGGAGAAAATATGCAATTAGCGGAAGCGATTGTGCCTGCTATTGAGACATTGGTGCAAATTGAAGGTACTTTGGATCGTCCGGTTACTAATCTTCGTTTCGAGCGGATCACTTTCTCATATACCACCTGGATGCGTCCTTCCGTAAAAGGGCACGTTCCTCTTCAGGCTGGTATGTATCTGACGGATGGGTATCGTATCGATCCGAAAATGAAACGGAATTACAGGAATCATCCGTTGGATAACCAGGGCTGGTTGGGACGTCCTGCGGCGGCAGTTCGGGTGGCTGCCGCTGGGGCGATAGACTTTGAACACTGCCATTTCGAGCATCTGGGCTCCACGGGGGTGGATTATGAAGAAGCGGTGCATGGAGGAATCATCCGTGGTTGTCTTTTTCGTGATATTGCGGGGAATGGTTTATTGGTCGGGAGTTTCTCCCCGGCAGCTCACGAGACACATCTTCCGTACGATCCTGCCGACCGTCGTGAAGTGTGTACACATCAACGGATTGACAATTGTTATTTTACGGAGACGGGTAACGAAGATTGGGGTTGTCTTGCCATTGCTGCGGGATATGTAAGCGACATCCATATCGTGCACAATGAAATATGCGAAGTGCCTTATAGCGGTATCAGCCTTGGCTGGGGATGGACTCAGACAGTGAATTGTATGAAGAATAATCAGGTTCATGCCAATCTGATCCATCACTATGCGAAGCATATGTATGATGTGGCAGGAATTTATACGTTAGGTTCCCAGCCCAAGACCTATGTAACGGAGAATTGTGTGCATAGCATTTATAAGCCGGGTTATGTGCATGACCCTAACCACTGGTTTTATCTCTATACCGATGAGGGTTCGTCTTTTATCACCGTCCGCGATAATTGGACGGAAGGGGAGAAGTATCTGCAAAATGCGAATGGACCCGGAAATGTGTGGGAGAATAACGGGCCGGGAGTGGATGCGGCTATTCGTGAACGGGCAGGGCTGGAAGAGGAATATAAAGACTTGAAGAATAAATGATAATTTATCGGCGAGAGAATTGTTACGCGGAAGTATCTTAAATTCTCCTCCTCTTGGGAGGAGGGGAATTGAGATAGTCAGAATATCAATAGCTACGCCGATAAATTATCATTCAACGAATCTGGAAATCTTAATTCAATATTATAGTAGAAATGAAAAACAGATGGATCGTAGTTTTGGTTGCCATATCATTGGCAACTTGCACTTTTGCCCAAACCTGGATATGGTATCCGGGCGATTATGAAATATGGTTAGGCAACCGGATGAATAACCGTCGTACGGAGCGGGGTGCTTTTTTTCCTCCTTTTTGGAAGACCGACAGCCACTATGTAGTCGTGGAATTCAGCAAACAACTGAACCTTTCCGAACCGGAAGAAATCTTCATTGCCGCTGAAGGAAAGTATAACGTTAAGCTGGATGGAAAACTCCAATTCGGTATGCCGGAAACCTTATTGCTTCCGGCCGGGACACATAATTTGAATATTAAAGTCTGGAATCAGTCGACTCCCCCTGCCATCTACGTAAAAGGTAAGACTGTAAACTCCGATGCTACCTGGCGTGTGACTTATGAAGACAAGGAATGGATTGACGAAAGCGGCAAAGCCAGTGACACCTCAGCCACCATCTATATGGATGCCGGCTGCTGGAACTTTGACGGAGCCACACAACTCCCTTCCCAATTCCGATTGATGCGGACACTCCATCAGCCCACCTCCCGTGCTACACAACCCGAAGGAGGCATCCTCTATGATTTCGGAAAAGAAACATTCGGTTACCTCACTCTGAAGAATCTCTCCGGTAAAGGCATCATCGACATCTATTACGGTGAAAGTCCGGAAGAGGCGAAAGACAAGGCATACTGCGAAACATTGGATAAACTGCAACTGGAAGCAGGACAAGTCACTGATCTTGCCATCCGCCAAACATCCCCGCTGTCCGGTATCGAAAACGAATATACTCTGGAAAACAGTAAGGCTTTCCGCTACGTCTATATCACTCATGAACCGGGGGTACAGATAGGTGAGGTATCTATGCAGTACGAATACCTTCCCGAAGAATATCGTGGAACTTTCCGTTGCAATGATGAAGAACTGAACCGTATTTGGGAAGTGGGTGCCTACACTATGCACCTCACTACCCGTGAGTTTTTTATCGACGGCATCAAGCGTGACCGTTGGGTGTGGAGCGGAGACGCCATTCAGAGTTATCTGATGAACTACTATCTCTTTTTTGACAGTGAGTCGGTGAAGCGTACTATTTGGTTGCTTCGGGGTAAAGATCCTGTGACCAGTCATAGCAATACGATTATGGATTATACATTCTATTGGTTTCTCAGCGTCTACGATTATTACCTGTATAGTGGTGACCGGCAGTTTGTCAATCAACTCTATCCACGTATGCAGACTATGATGGATTATGTGTTGGGACGCACCAATAAGAACGGTATGGTTGAAGGTATGTCCGGTGATTGGGTATTTGTAGACTGGGCCGACGGTTATCTGGATAAAAAGGGAGAACTCTCTTTTGAGCAGGTTCTGTTCTGCCGGAGTCTTGAGACAATGGCGCTCTGTGCAGGGTTGGTGGGAGACCGGACCAACCAACAGAAATATGAGAAACTGGCTGCTACCTTGAAAGCTAAACTGGAAACGACATTCTGGAATGCCTCAAAACAGGCCCTTGTACATAACAGCATCAATGGTGTTCAGAGCGATGCCGTCACCCGTTATGCCAATATGTTTTCCGTTTTCTTCAACTATCTGACTCCGGAGAAACAGCAGGCCATCAAACATTCCGTTCTTTTGAATGACAGCATCCTGAAGATCACGACTCCCTATATGCGCTTTTATGAGTTAGAAGCCCTTTGTGCGCTTGGTGAACAAGAAACAGTGATGCAGGAAATGAAAGCGTACTGGGGAGGAATGTTGAAAGAAGGTGCCACTTCCTTTTGGGAAAAATATAATCCGGAGGAAAGCGGTACGCAGCATCTCTCCATGTATGGTCGTCCTTATGGGAAGAGTCTGTGTCATGCTTGGGGAGCAAGTCCTATTTATCTGCTCGGCAAATATTACCTGGGAGTGAAACCTGTGAAAGAAGGCTATAAGGAATTCTCTATAACTCCGGTATTGGGAGGTCTGAAATGGATGGAAGGCAGTGTACCTACACCGAACGGAAATATACATATCCATATGGACCGGAAAATGATTAAGGTACGCGCAACAGAAGGCAAAGGGTATCTGACGATAAAAAGCCGCCGGCAGCCAAAGGCTAATATTGGAACTGTGGAAAAGATTGATGAGAATACCTGGCGCCTCTGGATAGATACTCCGGAAGAGAGAATTGTTAGCGGATTGAAGTACTGAAAGGCAGAATATGAGTACAAACGGATACTTACTGCGTCTTTTTACTATAAACTCAGGTTTGGCAAGTGTAGTGAGTAAAATTATCATTTGTAAGCTTCTCTCAAAGTTTACCACACTTCAATATAAAGTAAAACCATCCTCTCCTCTTCTTTCGTAGAAAGAGAGAGAGTTATCATAAATAGAAATATGAGAAATATCAGATTATTCATGTTTGCGGCATGTACACTCCTTTTTGCAGCGTGCGGCAAGCAAACCGTGAAGATTATAACTCCGCCGGATGCGTCGAATCGTATTCTGTTTGGTGCGGAACAGTTACAAACCACTCTGGATAAAGCGGGCTATCAGGTTGTGATGCAACAGGGAGATACTATATTCTCCAACCCGGATGTCCGAACCATCCTGCTGACAGAAACCAATGATACGACTTTAAAGAAAGAAGGCTTTCAGATTACAACAGTCGGTAATCTGACGAAAGTATCCGGCAGGGATGGCAGCGGTGTCATCTATGGATGCCGTGAACTGATAGACCGTGTGAGTAGTTCAAAAGGCAAACTGAACCTTCCCGAGAAGCTGACAGATGGACCGGAAATGGTATTGCGTGGCGCCTGCGTAGGATTGCAGAAGATGACTTATCTGCCGGGTCACGGCGTATATGAATATCCTTATACACCAGAGAGTTTTCCCTGGTTCTATGATAAAGAACAATGGATTAAATATCTGGATATGCTGGTTGCTAATCGTATGAACTCACTTTATCTCTGGAACGGGCATCCGTTTGCTTCGTTAGTGAAGCTGAAAGACTACCCGTTTGCATTGGAAGTGGACGAAGAGACCTTCAAAAAGAACGAAGAAATGTTTTCTTTCCTTACGGAAGAAGCGGATAAACGTGGTATCTTTGTGATACAAATGTTCTACAATATCATTCTTTCAAAGCTGTTTGCCGAACATTACGGTCTGAGAACACAGGATCGTAACCGTCCTATTACTCCTTTAATTGCGGATTATACTCGTAAGAGCATTGCCGCTTTTATTGAGAAATATCCTAATGTAGGATTGCTTGTTTGCTTGGGTGAAGCCATGTGTACAGTGGAGGATGATGTGGAATGGTTCACAAAGACAATTATCCCCGGAGTAAAGGATGGATTACAGGCACTTGGACGTACAGATGAACCGCCTCTCTTGTTGCGTGCACACGATACAGACTGTAAATTAGTGATGGATGCCGCCCTGCCACTCTATAAGAATCTTTATACCATGCATAAGTATAACGGTGAATCACTGACCACATACGAACCTCGCGGACCATGGGCAAAGATACATACGGATTTGAGTTCACTCGGTTCTATCCATATCAGTAATGTTCATATTCTGGCGAATCTGGAACCTTTCCGTTGGGGGTCTCCCGATTTTGTGCAGAAGGCTGTAAAGGCCATGCACGATGTTCATGGCGCAAATGCCCTGCATCTTTACCCACAGGCTTCTTATTGGGATTGGCCATACACTGCCGACAAATTACCGGATGGCAAGCGGGAATTTCAGCTTGACCGTGACTGGATATGGTATCAGACCTGGGGACGATATGCATGGAACTGTCGTCGTAATCGTTCACAGGAAATTGATTACTGGAATCATCAGTTAGGTAAATTCTATGGTACATCTGATGAAAATGCCGGACTGATTCGTGAGGCGTATGAAGAAAGTGGCGAAATAGCACCGAAGCTGCTGCGTCGTTTCGGCATCACAGAAGGAAATCGCCAGACATTGTTGCTGGGTATGTTTATGAGTCAGTTTGTCAATCCATACAAATACACCATCTATCCGGGGTTCTATGAAAGTTGCGGACCGGAAGGTGAGAAACTGATAGAATATGTAGAAAAGGAATGGAAAAAGCAACCTCATGCAGGTGAGTTGCCTTTGGATATCATTGCCCAGGCTATAGAGCATGGAGATAAAGCGGTAGCCGCCATTGATAAGGCAGCAAATTCCGTATCTGACAATAAAGATGAGTTCGCACGTTTGCAGAATGACATGCATTGTTATCGCGAGTTTGCATATGCGTTTAATCTGAAAGTGAGAGCTGCCAAACTGGTATTGGATTATCAGTGGGGAAAAGATCTAAAGAATCTGGAAAATGCCATTCCTCTGATGGAGCAGAGTCTGGAACATTATCGTAAATTAGTGAAACTTACAGATGAACATTATCTGTATGCCAATAGTATGCAGACAGCACAACGCCGTATTCCTATAGGTGGAGATGGCGGCAACAATAAGACTTGGAAAGAATTGCTGGTACATTACGAAAAGGAACTGGAGAATTTTAAAGCGAACCTTGTTCTGCTGGAGGAAAAACAAAATGGAAAAGCAACTGCTGAATCGGTAGATATTCCGGCCTGGGCTTCCGCCAGTGTGAAAATTCTATCCGGTTATCCGACCGTTAAATTAAGTGAGGGCGCTTCCCTGTTTACTAATCTTCCGGGAAAGATAGAAGCCATGGCTCCTGAACTGGAAGGATTGAAAGCATTTCGTTTCAATGCCAATGAGCAGCGTGAAAAGGGAACAAGTATTACTTTTGAAACGGATGCGCCGGTAAAACTTCTGGTCGCCTATTTCAAGGATGACCAAAAGAAGTATGCCAAAGCACCGAAACTTGAGATTGATGCTTCGGCTAATGATTACGGTCAGGCCGAGCCGATATTGACGAATGCTGTTCGTATCAGTGGAATGCCACTGGCCAATGTACATGCATATAGTTTTCAGGCAGGCAAGCATACGCTGATGTTGCCGAAAGGATATCTCCAGGTTCTGGGATTTACGGATGCGGATATGAAGGCCCGTAATGCAGGATTGGCCGGAGACGAAGAAACAATGGATTGGTTGTTTTATTAATACTGAATCATGAGAAAACTATCACTGACATTCTTTTGCATGATATCTGCCCTGTCTGCTTTTGCTCAGCGTGATGTTGCGCAGGAGCGGATGGAGCAGATTTTCGAAGAAGCAAAAACACCCTATAAATATGGACTGGTGGTTGCCCCGGAGGATAATCACCATAAAATAGATTGCCCTACGGTCTTCCGTCAGGGAGACAAATGGCTGATGACCTATGTTGTTTATAACGGTAAGGGAGGGACAGACGGCCGTGGTTATGAAACCTGGCTGGCAGAAAGTGATAATTTGCTTGAGTGGCGCACATTGGGGCGGGTTCTTTCGTACCGGGATGGTGAATGGGATTGCAATCAAAGAGGTGGATTTCCTGCTCTACCGGATATAGAGTGGGGAGGAAGCTATGAACTTCAGACTTATAAGGACCGTCATTGGATGACTTACATCGGTGGAGAAGGAACAGGGTACGAGGCTGTGAAGGCACCGCTTTTTGTCGGTTTGGCATGGACGAAAGGAGATTTGTCTACTGCGCACGAGTGGGAGTCTCTGAATAAGCCCATTCTGAGTATCCATGACAAGGATGCCCAATGGTGGGAAAAGCTGACTCAATATAAAAGTACCGTCTATTGGGATAAGGATAAGACGTTGGGTGCCCCCTTTGTTATGTTCTATAATGCGGGAGGCCGCCATCCGGAAACAGGTCTGAAAGGGGAACGTGTAGGGATAGCCCTTTCTAAAGATATGAAAACATGGAAACGTTATCCCGGAAATCCTGTTTTTGCACACGAAGCTGATGGAACCATCACGGGAGATGCCCATATACAGAAAATGGGAGATGTGTATGTAATGTTCTATTTTTCAGCTTTTGAACCGTCACGGAGATACAAGGCTTTCAATACTTTTGCTGCCAGCTATGATTTGGTGCACTGGACCGACTGGACTGGAGAAGACCTTATTATTCCCTCTAAAAACTATGATGAACTGTTTGCCCATAAAAGTTATGTGGTAAAGCATGATGGAGTTGTTTATCACTTCTATTGTGCGGTTAATAATGCGGAGCAGCGGGGGATTGCGGTTGCTACCAGTAAACCGATGGGACGTTCTGCCGTCCGTTTCCCAAAAACGGAGACGAAGAATCGTCGTATACTGACCGAATTGAATGAAGATTGGAAAACATGGCTGATTGATCATTCACAACCGGTGAATACTAATTCATTACAGCGTGATAATGCAATCAATTGTCAACTGCCTCACAACTGGGATGATTACTATGGTTATCGTCAGCTCACTCATGGCAATCTGCATGGCACTGCTATGTATGTGAAAGATTTTACTTTGGATAATTACCAATCCCGGAAGCGCTATTTTCTTCGTTTCGAAGGAGTAGGCACTTATGCCACAATTCAATTGAATGGTCAGGATTTTGGGCGGCATCCCGTAGGACGCACAACATTGACCTTGGATGTGACCGATGCATTGAGGCAAGGTAGCAATCATCTGGAGGTAAAAGCTGAGCACCCGGAAATGATTGCCGATATGCCTTGGGTGTGTGGCGGCTGTTCTTCGGAATGGGGATTCAGTGAAGGTTCGCAACCTTTAGGAATCTTCCGGCCTGTGGTGTTGGAAGGTACAGATGAAATCCGTATCGAACCTTTCGGAGTACATATCTGGAATGATGAGAAAGCAGCTAATGTATTTGTCGATACGGAGGTTAAGAACTATGGTAAGACTACGGAAACGATTGAAGTGGTTAATAAATTGAGCAATGCGGATGGAAAGCAAGTGTTCCGTCTGGCCAGGAAAGTGACATTGGCACCGGGAGAGATGAAGGTGGTTCGCCAGCACTCTCCTGTAGAGAATCCGGTGTTGTGGAGTACAGATAATCCTTATCTGTATAAACTGGCAAGCATGATTAAGCGGGATACGAAGACTACGGATGAGGTATCGACTCCTTTCGGTATCCGTACCATCAGCTGGCCGGTGAAACGGAATGACGGAGACGGACGTTTCTATTTGAATGGAAAGCCTGTCTTTATCAATGGAGTTTGCGAGTACGAACATCAGTTCGGACAAAGTCACGCGTTCAGCAGGGAGCAGGTAGCTGCAAGGGTAAAGCAGATATGTGCGGCAGGCTTTAACGGTTTCCGTGACGCCCATCAGCCCCATCATCTTGATTATCAGAAATACTGGGATGAAAAAGGTATTTTGTTCTGGACGCAATTCTCCGCACATGTATGGTATGACACACCGGAATTCCGGGAGAATTTTAAGAAGCTGCTTCGCCAGTGGGTGAAAGAGCGTCGCAATTCCCCCTCAGTCGTTATATGGGGATTGCAGAATGAAAGTACATTGCCCCGTGAATTTGCACAGGAATGTAGTGAGATTATCCGGGAGATGGATCCGACGGCGCGTACGATGCGTGTCATCACTACCTGTAATGGTGGGGAAGGAACCGACTGGAATGTAATCCAGAATTGGAGTGGTACGTACGGGGGAGATGTCACCAAATATGGAAAAGAACTCTCCCGGAAGAATCAACTGTTGAACGGAGAATATGGTGCATGGAGAAGCATCGGATTGCATACGGAATCCGGAGAGTTTGAGGTGAACGGAACGTGGAGTGAAGATCGTATGTGCCGGCTGATGGAAACTAAGATCCGTTTGGCGGAGCAGGCAAGAGATAGTGTTTGCGGACAATTCCAATGGATATATAGCAGTCATGACAATCCCGGACGCCGCCAGCCGGATGAAGCTTACCGGAAAATAGATAAGGTAGGACCATTCAATTATAAAGGATTGGTGACTCCGTGGGAAGAGCCGCTGGATGTATATTATATGTATCGTGCCAACTATGTTCCGGCAGCCAAAGATCCTATGGTTTATCTCATATCACATACCTGGACGGATCGTTTTAAGGAGGGGCGTCGCCGGGCTACTATCGAGGCTTATAGTAATTGCGATTCTGTATTGCTCTATAACGATATGTCTGATGGGAAAGTCACTTTCCTCGGACGGAAGGGGAATAATGGAGTAGGAACTCATTTCGTGTGGGAGAACCGGGATATCCGCTACAATGTACTTCGCGCGGTAGGTTATTACAAAGGAAAACCTGTTGCGGAAGATATAATCATTCTGGGAGGATTAGAGCGGGCGCCTCACTTTGATACGCTTTATCAGGAAGCAAAGCCTGTACTGAAGGGAGAGGAGGGATATAATTACCTGTATCGCATCAATTGCGGTGGGGATGAATATACGGATAGCTTCGGGCAACTCTGGTCACAGGATAATCTGGGGTATTCCCGTTCATGGGCTGCAAATTTTGAAGGTCTGAATCCTTATCTTGCCAGCCAGCGTACGACGTCTGATCCGATACGTGGCACGCGCGACTGGACGTTATTTCAGTCCTTCCGCTTTGGCCGTCACCAGTTGGAATATCGTTTTCCTGTAGCCGACGGAACCTATCGTATCGAATTTTACTTTACAGAGCCCTGGCATGGTACGGGAGGAAGTGCTTCTACCGATTGTGAAGGTTTGCGCATATTTGATGTAATGGTGAACGATTCCCTCGTGTTGGATGATCTGGACGTATGGGCTGAAAGTGGCCATGACGGTACATGCAAAAAGGTAGTATATGCTGTTGCGAAGCAAGGCCTGCTGAAAATACACTTCCCGGAAGTAAAGGCCGGTCAGGCACTGATTTCCGGAATTGCCATTGCTTCTGCAAGTCAGGAACTGAAACCGTCTGTGTTTCCGGCTTTAGGGCTGAAAGCTTCGGAACTACTTTCAGCGGCGGACAGGAACTGGGCGGCTCCGGACTGGAGTTGGGAGGCGGCAGATAAAGAGCTTTTGGTGAAGACTCCCAAGGAATTGCTTCCGGAAGATAAGAATGCTCGTGCCAGTGTGGCGTATGAGGCTGAGACAGCTTTTGTAAAAGGTACTTTTACAAAGAGGGAGCATCGCAAACAGATGGGCATCTTCTTTGGAAAAGGAAAGAAGAATAGCATCGAGTGGAGTGTTTCTACCGGATTGGCCCAAATCTACGCTCTCCGGTTTAAGTATATGAATACAACTGGTAAGCCGCTGCCTGTACGGATGCAGTTTATCGACAGCAAAGGTGTGACGTTGAAAGATGATATCCTTACTTTCCCTGAAACGCCCGATAAGTGGAAAATGGTGAGTACCACTACCGGAACATTCATCAATGCGGGCTATTATAAAGTGCTGCTTTCGGCGGAAGATATGAATGGATTGGCGTTTGACGCATTGGAGATTCAGTAAAGAGTACAAAATACATCTTCGTCCGTCTATCCTAATATTAATAGTGTAACGAATGAAGATATATACTTTACTCTTTGGTCTATTGCTCCCCATCCAGCCGTCAGCACAAACTGTGCATGACTGGGAGAATCACCATGTACTTCAAATCAACCGCGAACCGGCGCGGGCCGCATTTACTCCTTTCCACGCACAGAAGGGAGATTGTTCCATCTGTCTGGATGGAACATGGAAGTTTCGCTGGACACCTGTGCCCGATGAAAGAATTGTAGAGTTCTATCAGACGGATTTCAATGATAAAGACTGGGTCGGTTTTCCCGTACCTGCCAATTGGGAAGTAAACGGATATGGTACGCCGATATACGTTTCGGCAGGCTATCCGTTCAAGATAGATCCACCCCGGGTGATGGGTGAACCGAAGGTTGACTATACGACTTACAAAGAGCGGAATCCCGTAGGACAATATCGCCGTTCGTTTCAGTTGCCTGCTGGTTGGGAAGCAAGAGGCCAGACCTTTCTTCGTTTCGAAGGAGTGATGAGTGCTTTCTATGTCTGGATAAATGGAGAACGGGTAGGGTATAGCCAGGGAAGTATGGAACCGAGTGAATTCAATATTACAAACTACCTGCATGCCGGAGAGAATCAGATCGCACTGGAGGTTTACCGGTATAGTGACGGCTCTTATCTTGAAGATCAGGACTTCTGGCGTTTTGGTGGTATCCACCGCAGCATCCATTTGCTGCACACACCCGATATCCGTATCCGTGATTATGCAGTGCGGACTCTTCCGGTTTCTACGGACTATCAGGATTTCATCTTGCAGATAGATCCTCAATTCAGCGTTTACCGAGGGATGACCGGAAAAGGAACTACCCTGCAGGGAGTATTGAAAGATGCTTCCGGACGAGAAATCGCGACACTGAAAGGGGATGTGGAAGATATACTCGACCTGGAACATAAAGCGGGCAGGATGAACGAATGGTATCCTCAACGTGGTCCCCGTAAATTGGGACGTATGTCGGCAACGATAAAATCTCCGAAAAGGTGGACTGCTGAAACCCCTTATTTGTATAAACTGCACCTGACTCTGCTGACTGCCGAAGGTGAAGTAATAGAGCAGGTAGAACAATCTGTCGGTTTCCGTTCAGTGGAAATACGAAACGGACAACTGCTGGTTAATGGCGCACCGGTTCGTTTCCGTGGGGTGAACCGCCATGAACACGATCCCCGTACGGCTCGTGTCATGAGCGAAGAACGTATGTTGCAGGATATTCTTCTGATGAAGCAAGCCAATATTAATGCGGTGCGAACCAGTCATTATCCCAATGTCAGCCGCTGGTATGAGCTTTGTGACAGTCTGGGGCTTTATGTCATGGATGAGGCTGACATTGAGGAGCATGGTTTGCGCGGAATCTTAGCCAGCACTCCCGATTGGCATGCCGCATTTCTGGACCGTGCCGTGCGGATGGCAGAACGGGATAAAAATCATCCAAGCATTGTAATGTGGAGTATGGGTAATGAGAGTGGTTATGGTCCGAATTTTGCCGCTATTTCAGCTTGGCTGCATGACTTCGATCCGACACGTCCCGTGCATTATGAAGGTGCACAGGGAGCCGGCGGTGAACCCGATCCGAAGACGGTAGATGTAATCAGTCGTTTCTATACCCGGGTAAAACAGGAGTATCTGAATCCCGGCATTGCCGAGGGAGAAGATAAGGAACGTGCGGAAAATGCACGTTGGGAGCGGCTGTTGGAAATTGCGGAACGTACCAATGACAACCGTCCCGTGATGACGAGTGAATACGCTCACTCCATGGGAAATGCTCTGGGGAATTTCAAGGAATATTGGGACGAGATATACAGTAATCCCCGTATGCTGGGCGGATTTATCTGGGATTGGGTAGATCAGGGTATCTACAAGACGTTACCCGATGGACGTATCATGGTAGCTTACGGTGGTGATTTTGGCGATAAACCGAATCTGAAGGCTTTTTGCTTCAATGGTCTGTTGATGAGTGACCGCGAAACAACTCCTAAATATTGGGAGGTGAAGAAAGTATATTCACCCGTGGAGTTGAGAGTGGAGAGTGGAGAGCTGAGAGTGACGAATAGGAATCATCATACGGATTTGTCCCAATATCGCTGTTTGTGGACGTTGTCCATAGATGGGAAGCAGAAGGATCAAGGAGAAATAACATTGCCCGAGGTAGCTCCCGGAGAAAGTGAAACGATCCCTTTACCTGTTTCCATAGCCGGCAAGAAAGCTTCGGCAAAGGCTACTTCTGACCTGCGTCTCACAATAAGCTTCATCTTGAAGCGGGATGCTCTTTGGGCGAAAGCCGGGCATGAAGTGGCATGGGAGCAGTTCTGCATTCAGGAAGGCGCATTATTGTCTTCCAAACTTGAGAATAGAGGGAGACTGAAGGTAAGGGCAGATGAAGAACATTTATCCATCAGTGGGAGCGGCTTTTCTATTCAATGGGAGAAAAACGCAACCGGGAGCCTGACTTCCCTTACTTATCATGGAAAAGAAATGCTGGCTCATCCGGCTGATTTTCCTCTTCAACCTGTAACGCAGGCCTTCCGTGCACCGACAGATAATGATAAGAGTTTTGGCAACTGGTTGGCTAAAGACTGGAGCTTGCATCAAATGGATAATCCTCGTATCAGTCTGGACTCTTTTAAGCATGAAGTCCGTGAGGACGGAGCGGTCATTGTCCGTGTTCAAACCAGGAATCGCTATAAAGAAGGTGCAATCGTGACAACGTCTCTCTATACCATCCTTTCCGATGGAACCATAGACTTGAAAACTACTTTCCAACCGCAGGGAATTCTGCCCGAACTACCCCGTTTGGGAATAGCATTCTGCCTTTCATCCGATTATAATACTTTTATCTGGCAAGGGCGTGGTCCGCAGGATAATTATCCTGACCGTAAGACTTCCGCTGCTGTCGGACTTTGGAAAGGATCGGTTGCCGACCAGTATATGCATTATCCCCGTCCGCAAGATAGTGGAAATAAGGAAGAAGTGCGTCTCCTTATGCTGACCGACAGGCATGGCAAAGGTATTCGTGTCGATGCTGTGGAAGATGTCTTTTCTGCTTCTGCCCTGCACTATACCGCACAGGATTTATATAAAGAAACGCATGACTGTAATCTGAAACCACGTTCTGAGATTATCCTGAGTTTGGATGCCGCTGTACTTGGATTGGGTAACAGCAGTTGCGGACCGGGTGTACTGAAGAAGTATGCCATTGATAAGAAGGAACATACCTTGCATATACGGATTTGTAATGAGAAATAGGAGCCGGTATAGTGCTGGAGCAAGATTTCCCTTCGGCATACTATTTTTATAGGCATTACTATCTCAATTGAAGGTGTGTCAAAACTGGAAAGTAACTTAAGCTCCCCTCCTCCCAGGAGGAGGAGAATTAAGATAGTCCGGTTAGCACGCCGAAGGGAAAAACTGCTTCAGTACCGCCCCGGTATCAGTAACTAAGAATAACTAACACAATAATGAAAGTAACAATGAGAAACGTAACCACTTTATTATCAACCTTGGCATTAGCCACCACCCTGACTGCCCAGACACTTCCGCAGACAGAGCGGCAATACCTCTCCGGCCACGGATGCGACGACACAGTAGAATGGGACTTTTTCTGTACCGACGGACGTAACTCCGGTCGATGGACGAAAATAGGCGTCCCCTCTTGCTGGGAGTTGCAGGGTTTTGGTACCTATCAGTATGGAATCAGTTTTTATGGTAAAGCCTTTCCCGAAGGCATTGCCGGTGAGAAAGGAATGTATAAATATGAGTTTGAAGTTCCCGAGGAATTTCGTGGCAAGCAGGTCAGCCTTGTGTTCGAAGCATCCATGACCGATACGGAAGTTAAGGTTAACGGACGTAAGGCAGGATCGAAACACCAGGGAGCCTTCTATCGCTTTTCATATAATGTCACGGATTTACTGAAATATGGCAAGAAGAATCAGCTGGAAGTAACAGTTTCCAAAGAGAGTGAGAATGCCAGTGTGAATCTTGCCGAACGGCGCGCCGATTATTGGAACTTTGGCGGTATCTTCCGCCCGGTATTTCTGGAAGTAAAACCTGCCGTCAATCTCCGTCATATTGCTATTGATGCACAAATGGACGGATCATTCCGTGCCAATTGCTACACGAATATCTCCGGTGACGGAATGAGTATCCGTGCACAGATTTTGGACGGTAAAGGGAAGAAACTGGCAGATACCACCGTACCCCTAAAAGCCGGAAGCGACTGGACTACTTTACAATTGAACGTTTCTGCACCTGCCTTATGGACGGCAGAAACTCCGAATCTTTATAAAGCTCAATTTTCACTGTTGGATAAAGAAGGTAAAGTCCTGCATCATGAGACCGAGACATTCGGTTTCCGTACTATCGAAGTTCGTGAAAGTGACGGATTGTACGTGAACGGGGTGCGTATCAACGTGCGTGGTGTCAACCGTCATAGTTTCCGTCCCGAAAGCGGTCGTACCCTAAGTAAAGCGAAGAATATTGAAGATGTACTTCTGATGAAGGGCATGAATATGAATTCTGTCCGTCTGAGCCACTATCCGGCGGACCCGGAATTTCTGGAAGCATGCGACTCTCTTGGACTCTATGTTATGGATGAACTGGGTGGCTGGCATGGCAAGTACGACACCCCTACGGGAGTACGTCTGATTGAAGGCATGATAGAACGTGATGTGAACCATCCGTCCATTATCTGGTGGAGCAATGGTAATGAAAAAGGCTGGAACATTGAACTGGACGGAGAATTCCATAAATACGATCCGCAGAAACGCCCGGTCATCCATCCGCAAGGTAACTTCTCCGGTTTCGAAACCATGCACTATCGTTCGTATGGAGAAAGCCAGAACTACATGCGCCTGCCGGAAATCTTTATGCCTACTGAATTCCTGCATGGTTTGTACGACGGAGGTCATGGTGCCGGCCTGTATGATTACTGGGAAATGATGCGTAAACATCCGCGTTGTATCGGTGGTTTCCTGTGGGTATTGGCGGATGAAGGCGTGAAGCGCGTGGATATGGACGGGTTCATAGACAATCAGGGAAATTTCGGAGCTGACGGAATTGTAGGCCCTCACCATGAAAAGGAAGGCAGCTATTACACTATCAAGCAGCTATGGAGCCCGGTGCAGGTTATGAATACCGCTATCGACCGGAATTTCGACGGTAAACTCTCTGTGGAGAACCGTTATGATTATCTGAACCTGAACACCTGTCGTTTTATCTGGCAGCAAGTGAAGTTCCCGTCGGTAACGGATGCTTCCAATACAACTACACGAATTCTGAAACAAGGTGAAGTGCAAGGAAGCGATGTAGCAGCCCATGGAGTGGGAGTGGTGGATATCAAGACTTCTATTCTTCCCGAAACGGATGCTCTTTTCCTGACAGTTATAGATAAATATGGGTATGAACTTTGGCGCTGGACTTTCCCCGTAGATAAACTGAATCGGGAAACAGAACAGTTTTCTGCATCATCCGGCCGTGCATCCTATACGGAAACAGAAAAAGGTATTACGGTAAAAGCAAACGGGCGTACTTTTGTCTTTTCAAAGAAAGACGGGCAGTTGAAAGATGTATCCGTCAATAACCGTAAGATTAGTTTTGCTAACGGTCCCCGTTTTATCGGTGCACGTCGTGCAGACCGTTCCCTAGATCAGTTCTATAATCATGATGACGAAAAAGCCAAGGCAAAGGACCGTACTTACAGTGAATTTACCGATGCGGCAGTCTTCACGAAACTGGATGTGAAAGAAGAGGGGGGGAATCTGATCCTCACCGCTAATTATAAACTGGGTAATTTAGATAAAGCTCAGTGGACAATTCATCCGGACGGCATGGCTACTCTTGATTATACCTACAACTTCTCCGGTGTGGTAGACCTGATGGGTATTTGCTTTGATTACCCTGAAGAGCAAGTGCTCAGCAAGCGTTGGTTGGGAGCAGGTCCGTATCGTGTATGGCAGAATCGTATTCATGGCACGCAGTATGATATCTGGGAGAATGATTATAACGATCCTATTCCGGGTGAGACATTCACCTATCCTGAATTCAAGGGATATTTTGGCAGTGTCTCCTGGATGAGTATTCGCACGAAAGAGGGAACCATCAGCCTGACGAATGAAACACCTGATTCCTATATCGGAGTATATCAACCCCGTGATGGTCGTGACCGGTTACTGTATACACTTCCCGAAAGCGGAATTTCTGTTTTGAATGTAATTCCTCCGGTGCGTAATAAAGTAAATTCCACGGACTTGTGCGGTCCTTCTTCACAACCAAAATGGGTGGATGGCTCGCAAACGGGACGCCTTGTTATCCGGTTTGAATAAGACTTTGTAATTCCGGTTCAGGCGGAAAGAGATCAGCTCTTTGTCCTGAACCGGTAAGTAATATCATTCATTTCTCCTTGTACAATCTTGTAAAGCCGCTGGTTGGTTTGTTCAGACTTCAAGCCACCGCGGCTTTCTACGTAAGGCCCAAGTTTTATGTATTGGAAGTTCCGTATCGGGAATCCGTCAGGCAGTTCCTGCTTACCGGAATACCAACCCACTTTAACCGGGGCAATCTGCTGTTGCTGTAGAAAATTGGCAAAATACGCTACATCATAAGGATCTGCATCTCCACCCATAAAACAGACGCATGTAACAGCCTTTCCATACTTTTGTAAAAGTACGGAAAGGTTTTCTTCTGTCAGCGCTTCTCCGACATTTCGTTGCAGATAGGGACTATGGCAACCTTTACACCTGTTCGGACAGTTCGAAAGGTTGATTGCCAATGTCACCTCATCCGGTATCTCCTGAAAAACAATGTCGTAATCAGTGTACTTCAGCATAATATCTTCGGGCAGCCTCCTTTTGCCGGGCTTGAGAGAAATTGCTGATTCGTTTCATGTAGCCGATAACGCGGGTCAGATAATCCACGTTCTGGCTATGACATTCCGGACACTCTTTCAAGTATCTTTTGTCAATGTGGTTGCATTCGTTGCAGACCGTGTTAGGTATATTGAAAGTAAAGTAATTGCAGCCCTCAGTGGCGGCTACCCGAAGTAATTGCCTGTATTGCTCTTTGCTTAAGTGCTCTTCCAGATTCATGTGGAGTGCCGAACCACCTGTCAGATGCTCTATATACCTGTGTCCATGCATACGGAACTTATCGATGACGTTCAGCGACTCATCCTCTACGATGTAGAAATAGCTGTTATAGCACTCGCGGAATGTCTGGAAACCGGCTTCTTTGTCCCATTTGGCATGTTTCACGCCTACATTCTCGGCCGGTATCATTTCGCAGTTAAAGAGTATATCTTTCGTTCGATATTTCTTATTGTATTTTTCAACTATTCCCAGAATCTCCTGCACAAAAGCTTCATATTTAGGATTATCGTTGATTTCAATTCCCATGAATTGAGCGGCTTCCACCAGCCCGTTTACACCGATTGTCAGATATTGGCGTCCCATATTGATGTATCCGGCATCGAACAAAGGCAACATTCCTTTGCTTTGCAGATGCTTTAAGTTTTCGTTATAGGCCAGTTGTACCTTGTGTACCAGATCTACTACCTCTTCAAGGAAGAAATGATAAAGCAATCCGGATTTCACTGCATGCTGGATGCAACGGTTCAGGTTGATAGTCAACACACTTTTTGATCCGGTAGATACGCCGCCTGCACCCAGGGTGTAACTAAATCCGTTATCCTGTATTTCATTACGTAAGCGGCAACAACTACTTAACGAGTCGGCATTATCACTCATATATGTAAAGAAAGAGTGTCCTTCCGCATACATTTCGGCCGTGAAGTCACCGTATTCCTTATCCAGTACATCTCCGTCTTTGGTCAGTAAAGCCATTGTCTCTACGGGGAAAGTAAGAACGGCTTTGGTGCGTTCCTTATTGAACCACTTCATGAAACGCTTCTGCAACCAGCTCAATGATTCCCAATGGGGAGCGTTTCCGTCCGGGAAGACGAAATGTTCGAAAAGGCTATTGAAATAATATTGATCATAGTAAGCTACATTCCAGAATACTGCCTGAAAATTCCGTGCCCCCGTAGGTTGATTGATGGAATATACGATCTGTTCAAAACAATCGGTGATTATTTTATCTATGGTCCTTTGTTTGGAGGAAAGGTCGGCAAGTTGTTCCGGATGTTTATAGTAATCCTCTCCGTATTCTTTTTCTATGAAATAATTCATATACATCAGAAATTCCGGTGTGGCACAGGCGCCGCTGAGCATACTCGATACGATAAATACCATATTGATGAATCCTCCGCAGAAAGACTTCAGATTGGTGGGTGCCGTGGAGTTACCGCCTACGGATGCGGTTCCGCTGATCAGCCACGGATACATGGTGATGCTTGCGCAATAATTGGCAAGATTGGTTTCATCATTCTTATATATGAAGTGTTGGTTCAGCAATTCGATGTAGCGGTCTGAAAGTTCCTTGCCGTACATGTCCTTCAGACGGTCAGTTAGCAAACGGCGGTTCAGACGGATGAAGTTCGATTTGGGGAGCTCGCCTATCAGTGTGGCTATATTTTTATTTTCCACATTGGCGTTAGCGTCATACTTGCTACCGGTGGCAGGGTTGGAGGCATCGCAGTAATCCATCAGGAAACGGAGCTTGTCACGTACTTCCCGGTCTTCCAGATGTTTCTGTCTGTATAGCATGAACGCTTTTGCTACACTGTAATAGTGTTCAGCCATCAGTGCAATTTCTACCTGGTTCTGTATATCTTCTACACTGGTTCCATCACTGATGTTCACGCGGCTGAGTATGTTGGTGATCACATCTTGTGTGGCAAAACTGCCGACAGATAAAAATGCTTTACTAATTGCGTTCTTGATCTTATCAAGTGAAAACGCTTCTTTTTTCCCATCTCTTTTGACGATGAAAGTCTCCGAATTGATCATACCTGTAATTTAAGATTTAACAAATAAATATTCTTTGTTTAGTTAGCTATACTAAATCAAACGACAAAATAAGGAGAGTAAGTAATAAAATGAATCTTGGAGGATGCATTCTATCGCTTTTCACCCGAAAGCCTGAATGATTACAGATATCGGCAGGTCTTCTGACTTATTTCCGTTGTGGCGCCTTCCCGGTCTTTGCAGGACCAGTGGCTAAAGAGTGCCACAATCTTTTCTCCACATGGTAGGGAGATGAAACTTACAGCTACGGGGATAGTCCCTGATTTTCACAGGATTCCCTTTTAATTCCGTTTCACGCTTGCGGTGATTTGGAAACCGTTATCGCTGACAAAGTTAGAAATATTTTTTGTTCTAAAAAGCATCTCCAATGATAATTTCCACTATCTTTGCCCCGAATTGGTTTCGGATGAACATTTCTGTCATTTGGATTAAAAGGGAATCGGGTGTAAATCCCGGACAGTCCCGCTGCTGTGAAGCTCCATAACTTTCTTGATAAATACTTTAGCCACTGGCTGTGAATTGGAGGCCGGGAAGGAATCAGAAAGGGAGTCAGTCAGAAGACCTGCCATTCGTTAAAGTCTGTTGCTACTCGTGGGATTAGGGGAACAGTACGAACGTATAATTGTTTTAATTTAATTAATGCGAAAGGGATGCCTATGAAAAAGGTATGTCCGCGTTGTGGTGCAACCTTTGAGTGTATGCACGATCGGATTTTGTCATGCCATTGCGCTACGGTACGACTGAATGAGCAGCAACGTGCTTATTTGCAAAAGAATTACCCGGGCTGTTTATGTCATGACTGTCTGACGGCAGTCAAAGAGGGTATCGTTATGGATGTATGTGATGCACCCCTTTGTGATAAACAGAAGAACAATGATAAAAAAAGTATTGATTGCCAATAGAGGCGAGATTGCTGTACGTGTAATGCGTTCCTGCAAAGAGATGGGAATACGTACAGTAGCTGTCTATTCGGAAGCGGACCGTGCAGCAAAACACGTCATGTATGCCGATGAAGCCTGTCTGATAGGTCCGGCAGCTTCCAGAGACAGTTATTTGAATATAGAGAATATAATTCGTGCTGCCCGGCAGCATGAAGCGGATGCCATCCATCCCGGATATGGTTTCTTATCTGAAAATGCCGACTTTGCCCGTCGTTGCAAAGAAGAAGGCATTATTTTTATCGGGCCCTCTGCCGAAACAATGGAAGCGATGGGCGATAAAATCTCAGCCCGTAAACACATGATTGCAGCCGGAGTACCGGTAGTTCCCGGTACGGAACAACCCTTGCAGAGTGCCGGGGAGGCTGTGATGATATGTAATAAGATCGGCTATCCCGTGATGCTGAAAGCCTCTATGGGTGGTGGCGGAAAAGGTATGCGACTGATACATAGTGAGGATGAAGTAGTTGAGGCTTATAATACCGCTCGTTCGGAGTCTATGTCTGCTTTTGGTGACGATACGGTATATCTGGAGAAATTTGTGGAGGAACCCCATCATATTGAATTTCAGGTATTGGGTGATAATCATGGCAATGTGATTCATTTATTTGATCGCGAATGTTCTGTTCAGCGTAGAAATCAAAAGATTGTGGAGGAAAGTCCGTCTCCCTTCCTCACTCCGGAATTACGCAGAGAGATGGGAGAGAAGGCTGTAGCTGCCGCCAAAGCAGTGAACTATTCGGGTGCAGGTACTATCGAATTTCTGGTGGATAAGCACCGTCATTTCTATTTCCTGGAAATGAACACCCGTTTGCAAGTGGAACATCCCATTACGGAAGAAGTGGTGGGTGTGGACTTGGTGAAAGAACAGATCATGATTGCATCCGGTTATCCGTTGCATCTTAAACAGGAAGACTTGTTTCAGCGGGGACATGCTATCGAATGTCGTATCTGTGCGGAAGATACGGAGAATAATTTCATGCCGTCTCCGGGAATCATTAAGTTATTGGCTGAACCGAACGGTATCGGTGTTCGAATCGATAGCTATGTTTACGAAGGGTATGAGATTCCTATTTATTATGATCCCATGATCGGAAAACTGATTGTATGGGCCACCAATCGGCAGTATGCCATTGAGCGTATGCGCCGTGTGCTGTATGAGTATAAAGTTACCGGATTGAAGACGAATCTTACTTATCTGAAGCGCATCATGCACAACCCCGATTTCGTAAAGGGAGAATACAACACGCTGTTTATCGAGAAAAACTCGCGTATGTTGCAGCGTCCTAACAGTAATAATGAAGAAATTGAGAATATTGCCGTGATTGCCGCTTATATAGATTACCTGATGAACCTGGAAGAGAATTCTTCCACGCAGTCGTCTGATGGTCGTCCTATCAGTCGCTGGCGTGAGTTCGGTTTGCAAAAAGGAGTTTTACGTATTTAAAGAGGGAGGAAGTAGTTAATGGAAATACATATTGGAAACCGCGTTGCCGACGTGACGTTGGTCAGTAAAGAAGATAATAAAGTCCGGTTGAATGTTGATGGAAGAATCTACGATGTGGATATTGCCATGGCAGAAAACGGCAGCTGCTCCATCTTACACGACGGAAATTCTTACAATACGGAAGTCATCCGCGGTGAAGGAGGAAAAAGCTATGATGTGAATTTGTTCTATCGCTCTTATCATGTGGATATAGCAGATACCCAGGTGAAATACTTGCGTATGCGAAAAGGAGGAGAAGAGAGACAGGACGATAAGATTATTGCTCCGATGCCGGGTAAGGTTATGAAGATTCCTGTAAAGAAAGGGGACCGTTTGTCAGCGGGAGATATTGTAGTGGTGCTTGAAGCTATGAAAATGCAAAGCAACTATAAGGTCAATTCGGACTGTGTAGTGAGAGAAATCTTGGTGGCGGAAGGTGATTCAGTGAGCAGTAACCAGATTTTAATGACATTGGATATTATAAATGAAGAATAAGTATGGAAAGGACAGAAATATATAATCAGTTTGAAGAACTTAATAAGCGTGCCTCGCAGGGTGGAGGCATTGATAAGATAGAAAAACAACATGCTGCCGGGCGGATGACCGCACGCGAACGCATAGAAGCCTTGCTGGATAAAGGGACATTCAATGAGTTGGACAAGTTTGTAAATCACCGTTGCACCAATTTCGGAATGGAGAAAAAACAAATTCCAGGTGATGGCATGGTGACTGGTTACGGCAAGATTGACGGTCGTCCGGTATTTGTGTACGCCTATGACTTTACGGTGCATGGTGGTTCTTTGAGTGAAACTAATGCAGCGAAAATAGTGAAAGTACAGCAACTGGCACTCAAAAATGGTGCTCCGGTTATTGCTCTGAATGACTCGGGAGGTGCCCGTATTCAGGAAGGTGTCGGCAGTTTGTCAGGATATGCTTCTATTTTCTATCAGAATACGATTGCTTCCGGGGTCATCCCTCAAATCTCAGCTATTCTGGGTCCATGTGCCGGCGGTGCCTGTTATTCACCTGCATTGACGGATTTTATTTTTATGGTGAAAGAGAAAAGCCATATGTTCATCACAGGGCCGGATGTAGTGAAAACGGTTACGCATGAAGAAGTGGACAAGGAAGAGCTGGGTGGAGCCTATGCACATAGCAGTAAGAGTGGCGTTACTCACTTCATGTGTAACACTGAAGAAGAAACCATGCTGGCCATACGCGAATTGCTCAGCTTCCTGCCTTCCAATAATATGGAGGATGCTCCGCTTATTCCTTGTACGGATGATGCCAGACGTCAGTCAGAAGAGCTTCAAACTGTGATTCCGGAAGACCCGAACATTCCTTATGACATTAAGGATATTATAGAGCCTGTTATGGATAACCAATATTTCTTTGAAGTGATGCCTCATTTTGCAAAGAATATTGTGGTGGGTTTCGCCCGTCTGAATGGTCGTTCGGTAGGAGTTGTAGCCAATCAGCCGGCTTATCTGGCTGGTGTGCTGGATATAGATGCTTCCGATAAGGCTGCACGTTTCATCCGTTTTTGCGACTGCTTCAACATTCCGTTGATTACCTTCGAAGATGTACCGGGTTTCCTGCCTGGCGTGACGCAGGAGCATAATGGCATCATTCGTCACGGGGCAAAAATCGTCTATGCTTATGCAGAAGCTACTGTCCCTAAAATTACCCTGATAACCCGTAAGGCTTATGGCGGTGCGTACATCGTGATGTCCAGCAAACAGACAGGGGCAGACATCAATCTGGCCTATCCGCAGGCTGAAATAGCTGTGATGGGAGCCGAAGGTGCTGTGAATATATTATATAGAAATGTTACACCGGAAGAAAAATCCGGTCTGATCCAGGAATATGAATTTAAGTTTTCTAATCCGTATCGGGCTGCCGAGCGTGGTTTTATTGATGAGATTATCATGCCTCGTGATACCCGGTATAAGCTGATTCAGGCGTTAGAAATGACGCATAACAAGAGTCAGAGCAACCCACCTAAAAAGCACGGCAATATGCCACTATGATTTAGTTATGTTTCAATGTGTGCGTCTCCCCGTAGAAGTGATTTCTCCGGGGAGACTTTAAACGGATTATATGAAGAAAAAATTATATATGCTTTAAATTATGGAACTATTGAAGAACCTTTTTGAAGGATACCCTGATCTTTGGGGTGGAGGAGTGGCTCATTCCGTACTGATCCTTTCACTTGTGATAGCATTTGGCATTATGCTGGCTAAAATCAAAGTGGCGGGAGTTTCATTAGGTATCACATGGATACTTTTTGTGGGGATTGTATTCGGGCATTTTGATATGACTCTGAATGAACACTTGCTTCATTTTATGAAAGAGTTCGGTCTGATCTTGTTTGTTTACTCCATAGGGCTACAAGTGGGACCCGGTTTCTTTTCTGCTTTCAAAAAAGGCGGACTTACCTTGAATCTGTTGGCTATGCTGGTCGTTTTTCTGGGAGTAGTCATCACGATTATATTACATTTTGTCACGGGTACGCCTATCACTACTATGGTCGGTATCCTTTCCGGTGCGGTAACAAATACTCCAGGACTTGGAGCTGCCCAGCAGGCAAACAGTGATTTGAACGGAATAGATGCCCCTGAGATAGCATTGGGATATGCGGTTGCTTATCCACTGGGTGTAGTCGGTATTATCTTGTCATTGATAGCCTTGAAATATATTTTGCGTATCAATACCAAGACAGAAGAGGCGGAAGCTGAACGTGGACTGGGACACATACAGGAACTCACTGTGCGTCCTATTTCGTTTGAAATCTGTAATGAAGCTATCGACGGAAAAAAGATAAAAGATATACGTCCGCTGATGAACCGTGATTTTGTGATTTCGCGTGTACAGTATCATGACGGGCAAGGAACGGAATTGGCTAATTCAGATACGGTATTGCATCTGAATGATAAAATTTTGGTTATCTCTACCCCTAAAGATATTGAAGCTATTAGCGTCTTCTTCGGTAAGCAGATTGATATGCAATGGGAGCAATTGGACAAGAAACTGATTTCCCGTCGTATCTTGATAACGAAACCTGAACTGAATGGGAAGATGCTTTCCCAATTGAAGATACGTAATAATTTCGGAGCCAGTATTACCCGGGTGAATCGTTCGGGAGTAGACTTGGTTGCTGCTCCGCAATTACAATTGCAGATGGGCGACCGTGTTACTATTGTTGGTAGCGAGCTGGCGGTCAGTCATGCGGAAAAAGTATTGGGAAATTCAATGAAACGCTTGGATCATCCTAATCTGATACCTATATTCTTGGGGATAGCGTTAGGATGTATCCTGGGTAGTACGCCTTTTGTATTTCCGGGTATTCCCCAGCCGGTAAAGTTAGGATTGGCGGGTGGACCTCTTATTGTTTCCATTCTGATCAGTCGCTTCGGCCCTCAGTACAAAATGATTACTTATACTACCATGAGTGCCAATCTGATGCTGCGTGAGATAGGAATTTCCCTTTTCCTGGCTTGTGTGGGATTGGGTGCCGGTAAAGGATTTGTGGAAACGGTGATTTATGACGGTGGCTATGTCTGGGTAGGTTATGGTGTTATCATAACTATTGTTCCTTTGCTGATAGCCGGGCTTGTTGGACGATACGTCTTTAAATTAAACTATTATACGTTGATCGGAGTATTGGGTGGCTCAACCACGAATCCGCCCGCGTTGGCGTATTCCAATGATCTGACTTCGTGTGATGCTCCTGCGGTGGGATATGCCACTGTTTATCCGCTTACCATGTTTTTACGTGTGCTTACTGCACAAATACTGATACTTGCATTAGCTTAATTCCTAAACTTTAATTGAATCAAACATTTTCTCTTTTAGCTTGTTGTTTACTCCCCGTAAGATTATCTTTGCGGGGAGTTTTTTATGTGAAAGAAAAAATGTAGTAACCAAGATGTATACAAATAAAGTAAAGAGAATAGCTGCCGTTCATGACTTGTCTGGTTTTGGGCGTGTATCCCTTACGGTTGTAATTCCGATTTTGTCTTCCATGGGCTTTCAGGTTTGCCCTTTACCTACGGCTGTGCTCTCCAGTCATACGCAATATCCGGAGTTTTCTATTCTTGACCTGACGGATGAAATGCCTCGAATTATTGCCGAATGGAAAAAGCTGGATGTACAGTTTGATGCTTTCTATACAGGATATCTCGGAGCTCCGCGTCAGGTACAGATTGTTTCGGATTTTATTGATGACTTCCGCCAGCCGGACAGCTTGGTGGTAGTTGACCCCGTATTGGGAGATAACGGACGGCTATACACAAACTTTGATGAATCAATGATTCGCGAAATGCGCCACCTGGCAACGAAGGCGGATGTGATCACCCCAAATCTCACTGAACTTTTTTATCTGATGGACAAGCCTTATAAAGCAGATAATACGGATGAAGAATTGAAATCTTACCTTCGTCTTTTGTCTGATGCAGGCCCTCAGGTGGTTATTATAACCAGCGTTCCTGTTCATGAAGAGAGTCACAAAACCTCGGTATATGCTTATAATCGGGTAGGGGATCGATACTGGAAAATTACTTGTCCGTATTTGCCGGCCCATTATCCGGGAACCGGGGATACTTTTACAAGTGTCATAACCGGTGCTTTATTGCAAGGGGACAGTCTTCCTATTGCTTTGGACCGTGCCACGCAATTCATTCTTCAGGGCATTCGCGCTACTTTTGGGTATGAGTACGACAATCGGGAGGGTATTTTACTGGAAAAAGTACTGCACAATCTGGATATGCCTATCCAAAGCGCCAGCTACGAATTGATTTAAAATGTAGTTATGTTACTCGTTGGCGGAATTTATTTCTTTTTTTGGGTTATGAATTAATTCATTACTATACCGAAATGAATAAATTCCGCCAACAGGTTTATGTTATTTGTTTGGAAGTGACGCTTTTAATAAGATAGGTACTTCTGCCGGTTCATTTGCCACTTGTATTCCAACTGCCGTCAGTGCTGCAATCTTTTCCTCGGCAGAGCCGGAATTACCGGAAATAATGGCACCTGCATGTCCCATTTGCTTTCCCGGAGGTGCAGATTGTCCGGCAATAAAAGCTACGACAGGTTTTGTTACGTGCTTCTTTATATATTCAGCCGCCAGTTCTTCTGCGTTTCCACCAATCTCACCGATCATGACGATGGATTCCGTATCCTTATCATTCTGGAACATTTCCAATAGTTCACGGAAGTAAAGTCCTACTACGGGATCACCTCCCATGCCAATAGCGGTAGATTGGCCCATGCCGTTGGCTGTAAGATGGTAAACAATCTCGTAAGTCAATGTTCCGCTACGGCTGATCACTCCGACATTTCCTTTTTTAAAAACGTTGCCGGGTAAGATTCCGGCCAGGCTCTTTTCCGGAGAAATTAGACCGGGGCAGTTCGGCCCGATCAGCATGGCTCCTTTCAGTTGAGTGAAGCGATACGCTTTGATTACATCGAGGGTAGGGATACCTTCGGAGATACAGATAATCAGTTTGATTCCGGCATCTGCGGCTTCCATGATAGCATCTGCCGCATAGCTGGCGGGAACAAAAAGAATGGAGGCATTGGCCTGCGTCTTTTCCACTGCCTCGTACATGGTGTTGAAAACGGGAAGCCCGTCTACGGTGCTGCCTCCTTTTCCGGGAGACGTACCACCTACCACATTCGTACCGTATTCTTTCATTTTTACGGCATGAAAATGTCCGTCTCTGCCCGTAATACCTTGTACCAACAGGCGGGTCGATTTATCAATAAGTATGCTCATAATGTTTCTCCTTTCACAGATTTTACTACCATCAGGGTGGCTTCATTCATGGTTTCCGCTACCTGAAAGCGGTTACTGTCTTTTAATAGTTTCCTGCCGATATTTTCATTGGTTCCCGTCAGTCTTACAATGACAGGAATTTCCGTTTGCAATTGATCGAAAGCCTGTATCAATCCTATAGCTACATCGTCGCAACGAGTGATACCGCCAAATATATTGATGAAGACCGCTTTTACTTTCGAATCATTCAGCAGTATCTTCATGGCTTCAATCACCTTCACGGGGTTTGAACTCCCACCGATATCCAGGAAATTGGCAGGTGAACCGCCATATAACTTAATCATGTCCATGGTAGTCATTGCCAGTCCGGCGCCGTTTACCATGCAACCGATGTCTCCGTCCATACGTACATAGCTGAATCCTCTTTCTTTGGCTGTAGTTTCGAGTTGTTCCTCCGGTGTAGGTTCGAAAAGAGCATGTATATCGGGGTGGCGGTAAAGAGCGTTATCATCGAACACCATCTTGGCATCAATGGCTGTAAGGGTACCTTTAGCCGTCAACACTAACGGGTTGATTTCAGCAAGCGATGCATCGTTTTCCATGAAGGCTTTATAGAGATTCTGAAGGATGGAAGTCATACGCCTGGCTTGTTCCGCCTGGTCAAAAAGCATGAATGCAAAACTCTGTGCCAGATATTGAGGCAATCCTATCAACGGGTCGATATTATAGCGAATGATTTTCTCCGGAGTGTTGCGGGCTACTTCTTCAATATCCATTCCTCCTGCCGCGCTCATGATAAGCACTACTGAACGCGTGTTGCGGTCAATGGTAAAACTGACATAATATTCAGCTGCGATATCTACAGCTTCGCTGATTAAAATTCGGGTTACAGGAAAACCTTTGATGGTCATTTTCAGAATTTCCCGGGCGTGCTGTCTTACCAGTTCTTCATTGTCGGCCAGTTTTATGCCTCCTGCCTTTCCTCGTCCACCGGTCAACACTTGTGCTTTCACAACTACTTTGTCCACTTCTAACTGCCGGAAAGCTTTTACGGCTTCATCGGGCGTATTGCATAACACATGTCGTTCTACCGGAATTCCATACTGGGAGAAGATTTCCTTTGCTTGATATTCATGTACTTTCATGGATCATGGATTATAGATTAGTATATGTCTCTAACAAATAAGATGGCTAAAAAGTTGTCAAATAAGTGATTGAGAACGAAAATAAGAAAAAGGATCGTTTCTGGTGAATGCTATTTGTTATAAGAAAAATATGGTAATAGCGATAAAAAATGACGTGTATTATGAAAAAAACTTGTTTTATACTGTGAACTTTTCTGCCTTTTTGGTTAATTTTGCATATTAATCTCATATTTTAATATTAAACCGTTGGGATTCCTTGTCAGATTCGGAGTCAGGAATCCTTGGATGATAACACACGAACTGTGATGAACAGGAGAAGATTTTATCAACAGAGAAAAACCTCCATGCTGTTTGCCATACTCGTATTTTTTACTCAGGTATGTGTAGCCCAGGCATATAAATATATAAGTATGGAGGATGGTCTGGGCAGTCAGAAAGTTTATCGTATCCTACAAGATTCTTTAGGATATATGTGGTTCCTTACTCAGGAAGGTCCGGACCGTTACAATGGCAAGGAAATCAAACACTATGAATTGACGGATAAGGGACAGAAGCTCAATATGCAGTTTAGCCTGAATTGGCTTTACATGGCTGACGACGGTGTGTTGTGGGGAACTGGACGGAAAGGCCGCATTTTCCGCTATGAGCAGGGCCGGGATCGGTTCGAACAGGTGTATATGCCTCCTTTACCGGAAAAGGGAATCTCTTCGCCGAATATTACATATAGCTATATGGATCATTCCAGACGTATCTGGCTTTGCAGTAAGGAACAAATGGCATTGTTCGATACCCGCACAGGAAAGATATCGCAATTATCATCCAGTATAATCAGTAATGTCACTTCTATTGCCCAGATAGATAGGGAAAACTTCTTCATAGGTACGGAGTCCGGGTTGTATCGGGCGGTATTGGATGAGTCTCGTACGTTACTTTCGTGTACACCGGCATATAATCTTCATGCACCGGTGAGCGAGTTATTCTTTTCAGCTGCTTTGAAGAAATTGTTTGTCGGTACTTTTAAGCAGGGAGTGTGGATTTGTGATCTTGATACTTCTCAGGAAAATCGGTCGGATGAAACCCTTAGTGACGTGAATATCAAACGTATTATACCCTTTGGGGAAAGGGAAATTCTGATAGCTACTGACGGGAAAGGAATCTATCGTATGAATATTGATACATGTTATGCAGTTCCTTATATTGTAGCAGATTATAATATCCATAATGGAATGAATGGCAACAATATAAACGATGTGCATGTAGACCATGAGGGTCGCATCTGGATTGCTAATTATCCCAGTGGAATAACCATCCGCGACAATCGTTACAGCGGTTACCGCTGGACTCGTCATTCGGTTGGAAACCGCCAGTCACTTGTCAATAACCAGGTGCATGATGTCATTGAAGATAGTGAGGGTGACCTTTGGTTCGGTACCAGCAATGGCATAAGTCTATATAGTTCCGCTACGGGGGAATGGCATTCCTTTTTCAGCACTTTTGATCATGAACTGGAAGATAAGAATCATATATTCCTGACGCTTTGTGAAATCTCGCCCGGAATTATTCTGGCAGGTGGTTTTACCTCCGGTCTTTACCAGATAGATAAACGTGCCCTTACGGTTGACTATATTGCTTCTTCTCTTTTCTTTCATTTAGACCTGCGTCCCGATCAGTACATTCGTGACATAAGGAAAGATTCGGAAGGTAATATCTGGTCAGGCGGTTTTTACAATCTGAAATGTTTTGATCTTAAAAGTGGCAAATCCCGCCTGTATTCCGGCTTGAATTCTATTACCTGCATTCGCGAAAAAGACGATTCTTCGATGTGGATTGGCACTTCGGCAGGACTATATTTGCTAGACAAATTTTCCGGAAAATATCGCAGCATCGATATGCCTGTGGAATCTATGCATATCCATGCCTTGTATCAGGGAGACGATGGTGTGTTGTATATAGGTACCAGTGGTTCCGGGCTGGTGCTTTATAATCCCGAAGAAGAGGCCTTCGCTCAGTATTATACAGATAATTGTGCCCTTATTTCCAATAATATCTATACAATTCTTCCTAAACCGGACGGGGATTTATTGCTTAGTACGGAAAATGGAATTGTTCATTTTTCACCTCGTAGAATGTCATTTAATAACTGGACGCGTGAACAGGGGCTTATGAGTGTCTGTTTCAATCCCGGTGCCGGTATTTTGCATAGTAGCGGTCGTTTTGTCTTGGGAAGTAATGATGGGGTCATTGGTTTTCCTTCGGATATGCACATACCGGTCCCAACTTTTTCTCCGATGTTGCTTAGTGATTTGAATATATCCTATCAGCCTGTATATCCTGGTGATGAAGGATCGCCCTTGGAAACGGATATTAACGATACGAAAGTTTTGAAACTTAAATATGAACAGAACACTTTCTCACTGAGGGCTTCCTCCATTAATTACGACTATCCTTCTAATATTTTATACTCCTGGAGATTGGAGGGCTTTTATGATGAATGGACTACGCCTTCTTCCAACGGTCTGATGCGTTTCACCAATATCCCTTCGGGTAAATATATGCTTCATGTACGTTCCGTATCTAACGAAGAAAAGTATAAGAGTTATGAACAGCGCAGTATGTTGATTATCATATCTCCTCCGTTGTGGGCTACTCCGTGGGCTATAGCCGGTTATATTATGTTGGCTGTTCTGGTGTGTGTGATTCTGTTCCGCATCATTACACTGAGGAAACAGAAGAGGATTTCGGAAGAAAAGACACGCTTTTTTATAAATACAGCTCACGACATCCGTACACCTCTGACTCTGATAAAGGCCCCGTTGGAAGAACTACGGAACAAAGATATGGTGAATGAGGAAGGTAAGGGCCATGTGAGCATGGCTCTGAGAAATGTGGATGTTCTTTTACGGCTTATAACAAATCTTATTAATTTTGAACGTATCAATACCTATTCATCACATATGTATATTGCTGAGTATGAGTTAGGTACGTATGTGTCAGGCATTTGTGACACATTTCATGCGTATGCAAACATCAAGCATATCAGGTTGACTTACGAAAGTAATTTCCAATACCTGAACGTGTGGTTTGACAGGGATAAGATGGATTCTATCATGAAGAATATCCTGTCGAATGCCATGAAATATACACCGGAAAATGGGAACATATATGTCAGTGTATCAGAATATGAGGATGGTTGGGGCATTGAGGTGAAAGATACCGGAATCGGTATTCCCCGCAATGAACAGAAAGGACTTTTTCATACCTATTTTCGAGGTAGCAATGCCATCAATTTGAGGGTTAGTGGTAGTGGAATCGGCTTGGCATTGGTGCATAGGCTGGTGCGTTTACATGGTGGAAAAATAACTATAGAAAGTATGGCGGAACAAGGTACACTGGTAAGAATCATTTTTCCTAAGGGGAACAAACATTTTCGTAAAGCCAGTATCATATCTGCAACTCCGGAGCGATCTATCAGCATGCCGGAAGTTGTTACTCCGGCACTTTCTGCCGTTGAGCCCAAGCAGAGTGATGCTTCTTCCCGACGTATCCTCGTCGTGGAGGATAATGACGATTTGCGTATTTATCTGGCGAACACGCTTGGTGAGGATTATCTGGTGCAGTCCTGTCACAACGGAAAGGAGGCTCTTGAAATCCTATCCGAGTTTAAGCCGGATCTTGTGTTGTCAGATATTATGATGCCGGAAATGTCGGGAGATGAATTGTGTGCCGCCATTAAGGGTAATATTGAAACATCTCATATTCCGGTGCTTCTGTTGACTGCATTGGGTGATGAGAAAAACATGCTGGAAGGATTGAAGATAGGTGCGGATGATTACATGGCGAAACCTTTCAGCATCAGCATATTGAAGGCGAGTATCAACCGTTTGATTACCAATCGGATATTATTGCATAAGAAGTATGGCAGTTCGGACTTCGAAACTGAAAAATGGCCGAAGGGGTGTCGGGATACACTTGACTGGAAATTCATAGCTTCCGTCAGGGAAAATGTGGAGAAGAACATGGCCGATCCGGATTTTACGGTAGATATGCTTTGTTCGCTTCACCACATGAGCCGCAGTAGTTTCTATAATAAAGTGAAAGCATTGACTGATTGTTCTCCGGCAGATTATGTACGTCTCATCCGTATGCAGTATGCTGCCCGAATGTTGAAAGAAGGCGAACACTCTATTACGGAAATAGCGGATATGACCGGGTTCTGCGATGCAAAATATTTCAGAGAGGTATTCCGGAAGCATTTCGGGGTCAGTCCGAGCGAGTATAGGGGAAAAGGGACGGCAGAAAAAGAAAATTCAGATTTAAAGCAAGATAATGATGGGAGTATGTCAAAATGAAGTTTAGAATGCAAATTACATGAATTACACAAATGATTCTTTTTTTATCCTTCTGATAATCAGAACTTATCTGACTTGTTGTTTGCGTAATTCATGTAATTTACGTTCTTTTATTCTGTTTTGGCACATTCTCTTATATTGCTGCAATGTTTTGTTTGATTGTACTATGGAGTTTTTCTTTCAAGATGTGCACGTCGACCGGTTTAGGTACATAGCCGTTGAATCCGTTCTCCAGAACCTTTTCTTTGTCAGAAGAGAAGGAATATGCCGTAACTGCGATGATGGGTATTGTTTTTGAGAATTTCCGTATCTCTCTCGCTGCTTCATAGCCATCCATTTTGGGCATATTGATATCCATGATGATGACATGTGGCTGAAATTTTCGATATAATTCTATGGCTTCTTTACCATTCCAGGCATGTATCAGATTGTACTCTTTATTAAGAATAGAATCGAATAACAGGTAGTTGTTTTCATTGTCTTCTGCTATTAGGATGACAGGCTTTTGCTGGGGTACTGTTGTGGTAGGATTAACAGCTTCGTGCCGCTTATTCTGTTGTGTAGCAATTTCCGGTTTATACGGTATTGTGAACCAGAATGTGCTTCCTTTGTCTTTACCCTCAGATTCAACTCCGATTCTTCCTTTCATCTTTTCGATAATGTTTTTGCAGATGGAAAGGCCCAGTCCTGTTCCTTGGGTGAAAGTATCCACTTTGGTGAAACGCTCGAATATTTTATTCTGATCCTCCTGTGAGATACCCCGGCCTGTATCTTTTACATAAAAATAGAGTTCTTCTCCACGGATTTCATAACCAAATGTGATACTGCCTGTCGAGGTAAACTTGCTGGCATTGACAAGCAAGTTGATAAGTACTTGTGAAAGTCGGTTACGTTCGGTTTGTACATGGCACTCGGTAACTCCGGGAATAAAATTCAGGACAACATTCGGTTGTAGTCTGCGTCGTACTGTTCTTTCTACGTCTCTTGCCAGTCCGTTCAAGTCAACGTGCTGGTAATTGAAATCAAGAGTATTTGCCTCTATTTTCGACAGATCCAGAATGTCGCTGATAAGTTGTAGGAGAAGCTGGTTGTTATTCTCTATGATACTGATGAACTCTTCCCGTTCATGTTCATCCTCAGTGGTGGTCAGCAGGCTGGAGAAACCTATGATGGCATTCAATGGTGTGCGTATTTCGTGGCTCATATTAGCCAGGAATGCAGACTTTAGCCGCTCGGATTCCAGAGCTTTTTCTCTAGCTGTTACCAATGCCTTCTCTTGTCTCTTACGTTCTGTAATTAATAGTAGCGAACCTACCAATGATATCGGATTGCCCTGCTCATCGTATTGATCTACTACCGCATTCGTTTCAAGCCAATCTGTAAATTTTCGTCCTTCCACTTCAGTAATGATGCGAAACTCTTCTTTGGCATGTTGTAATTTTCCGGATGCAAGATTCTTGTGTATCTGTTGCATACGTTCCACATCTTCCGGGTGCATTTTCTGAAAGTATTCGGAGGCCTTTATAATGTGCGCCTGGGGAGTGGACCCTTTTTCTTTAGTGAAATTCATGTGGGCCAGTATTTGTTCTGATTCGCAAGTAATCATATCGCTTTTCAGGTTCCAGCGCCAAGGAATGATTCGAGCCACGCTCAAGGTCATTTCCAGTTTCTTATTGATTTCCCGCAATGCGTTTTCCGCTTCATTGCGTGCTGTGATGTCAACTCCGAAGATATCTATGGTATGCTTTTCGGACGACTGGCAGATAATGAATTCATAAAAGGTGTGAGTCGTCTTAAAATAGTGGGTGAAGGTAATCGCTTGTTTTTCTTTGAATACCATTTTTATAAATCGAGGAAGACAGTCAATCTGTGAAAGCGAATTCTTATTCATATCATTCTCCTCATTTGTTGTAAACAAATTATTGAACAAGCTATTGCCGGCTTGGTACTTTATATCTATTGCCTCTCCCTTTTCATCGAAAGCTACTTTTGCCTGGGTATACGATATCGGCATATTGCACACAAGTGTATTATGGGCACTGAACAAGGCTATTTTCTTTCGCTGAAACAAGTATATTATAAATGCGATGACCACAAGTGAAAGAAGCAGGATTGTTCCGCTGATAATCCACCATCTATATTTTTGCCAGAATGTGAGCGGTTTATTCAGGAATATTGTATTTGACGGACAAAGGTCTGCATCAAGGCCATCCAATTTCAGTTGTGCATAGTTGACGAGCGGGTATGACTTTTTACTATATACGAATGGGATGTCACGTAGCTTTTTTCCCTGGAGCATTTGCCCGATAATGTCAGTTAATGATTTCTCTAGTTCTGCTTGGTCATAGAAGTATCCGCCAATGAATCCTGCCTTATTGATGTACGCTCCTCTTAACGCAAATACCGGCTGAGGTGAAGATGCCACTAGCTGAAAATCACCGCTGATGAGTGTAGGCGATCCAAACAGGTTTTTACGTTCATAGAACCAGGTAGAAAATAAGATGCTTGTGGTCGGATCATCTGTCAATAAATATTCTTGTAGTTGCTTGCTGTTTTCTTCTTTACCTACCAGGCGTTCGTATTCGATATTCGGATATTCTGATGCGATGTACGAGTGTATGAGTCGGTCCAGTCGTTGATTCTGATAAAGCTCGTCTGCCGCAAATATAATTCTCTTCATTTGAGGCAACATCCGTATCATCATGTCAATGGTTTCTTTATACATATCCGGGGTTTCAATAAAGGTGAAGTTATATTGTTCTCTGATGTCATTCAGAGGTGCTACTTTATTATCCGCCATATTTATAGAGCGTCCTGTGAAGTAATATTCCCGGGGGGCATAGGTATCTTCATTGGCAATCAATATCATTGGAATATCTCCCCATTCTTTCTGAATGCGATCTCTTAAAGTAAAAGCTATACTGCCTATGAGCACCAGATAATCCGGCTTATTCTTTTCATAACGCTGGAAGATTCCTTCTTCCATTTGGTTGTACAATGAGTCATTTCGGATAAATGTACCATTTATATGTACTAAATCGGCACTGACATCTTCTATTGAAGAAGTTTGGAGCATAATAGGGGTTATAAGCGTTTGACTCCATGGGGCTCCTTCATTATAAGAGTTAATAATAAGTAGTCGATGTTGTTTGGGGACTACGGTTGCATGGGCAATGGATAAACTTAAGTGTAGTAAGACAAAGCAGAGGCTGATTATATGTTTCCAAGATAAAAAAAGTCTCATAACCAGATTATTAAGTATTCTTTTATATTGAATTAATATTAGATATTAATACAAAAATACAAAAGTAAGGTTTCTTATAATTGCTTTTTAACTCTATATTAATAAAGATTAACTATTACGTTCTGTTATTGTTGTGAGTTATGGTTTTTATCATGCAAAATTATACTAACCATTCTGAGCTTCTGATAGGTCAGTTTTATTTTGTAGAAAATAAGGCTGTTTCTGATGAAGCAGCCTTATTCATTTTTGAGGGAGATTTATCTTACCCCTTTACACATTCATGGCATTGGCACTCAGTGCCCCTACTATAGCCGAAGCTACCGCAATCACAATTTTGAGAATTTTATCCCAGATTGACTTTTTCATATTCTTTGATTAAATGATTAGTGATATTTTAACCCAGCGGATTTTCATCCAGTCCTCCCTCGCCGCTACCGGATCCTCCCTGGTCACCGGAAGAGTTGTCACCTGACGAACTTCCGTCCTTGTTTACCAATGCCTCCAAATCGTAGAAGTCAATTTTCTGTCCGGCACGTGTTGCCGTCACATCCGGTCTGATGGTGGTTGACGGTCGGAAATTGATTTTCACGGCCTTGATGTTCTTAGCCGTGCAATCCTCCTTTTTCTCCACTCCGACGGTCCGCGCCGACAGGCTGAACACCCCGAAATCCTTGATGTTCACCGATTGTCCGCCATACAGCTTGTCAATCAGCGCCTCTACAAAGTTGGTGATTACACTTTTGATATCTCCCAAGGTGAGTGAACTTTTCTCCTTCATCACGTACGCCACGTCTTCCAGGTCGGCATTGTCCCCTAACGTTACCAGTTGCGGATAAAACTTTGCCACCGCATCCTCCTTTCGCGGATCTCTCCGCGGAATCTTTTTGAATGGTACTCCCATAATCAATCATTTTTTTAAAGTTAAAAAACAAGGTTATTTAATGATCCTTTTGGGAAAGCTGTCCGAATCCTCTTCTCATGCTTTTCTTAATTTGCTCTGCCATCATGGGCTTGCCGGAAGATTTTCGCTCTTTTCCTCTTTGGACATTGCAAATATACCCCGTTCTTTTCCCTTCCACTTTCCGCTTGAAGCTATTTGAGTTTGTATGAAAAAAAGAGAATCTAAATGAGAAGTAATACCTTCTTTATTCCTTTCTGTTGTCGCTGTAAATGAGTACCTTTATACCATGTGAATCACTAAAAAACAAACTTATGAAAGAAGAAAACTTAGATGAAAAAGTCCCTGTCCGCGCTTATACCAAAGCCGACCTTGCCATGCTTTACAATCCCGGTGTATGTATTACTACCGCCCTACAACTTCTCCGCCGGTGGATTTATGCTAACAGGCAACTGATGTCGGAACTGAAGGAAGCGGGTTATAACAAGAACCGCCATTCTTATCTGCCCCTTGAAGTGAAACTTATATTCAAGTATCTCGGTGAGCCTTAGATAGTTTGAATCCGGCAAATGAAAGATTTGTACTTTTTGTAAATAAAATGCCAATATATGTAACGGGTGATAAGATATGATGTAATGCTGTATTACATATATTCTTATCACCCGTTTCGTTATATGATAACTCACTTCCCGAATCCCTTGTTTACCTCATCATTCTGCAAGTCCACCACTTCATATTCGGTGCTTCCCTGTGCGTTCCTTCTCGTGCGGAATCTGTATTTCTCCAGCGACAGTACCAATGTCTGTATCGCCTGCCTGTTCACCTGTATCTTTCCGTAAATGGCAATCTTGCTGAGTATGGCTGCTGCGGGCATCCACTTCACGCAGGTGTCTTCGGGTTCCGGTTTCCGGAAATATACCAGCAGATTCTCCTCCACCGGATCTTTCATGCGGTGCATTTCGTTGTGCCGGTTCAGTTCGTCTATCTCTTCCCCTTCGTACCAGTATTGATATCCCCCGTTCAGCAACGCGTATGCCTGCGCATATATCCCTTCGTAATTGACGGGTGTTCTGTAATCCATCGAAATGACAGAAGAGGGCAGAAATCGTCTGTTTCCTCCTATATCCTGTAGGCACAGCCGGTTGTTGGTGCTGGCAATGAAGGACGCTCGTCGTATGAAGGATAGTGTCTGCATGTCGTATACTTTTCGTTCCGTGACGCTCTCCTGTGTGATGGTTCTTTTGAGTCCTGCCAAGTCACTGATTCTGGCTCCGTCAAACTCTTCCATATTGATGATGAGGTGCGTGCTTAGCATCAGTTGGTGGTCCTTGTTTTCCGGATTGGCCATTCCGTTCCGGTAATATTCCCTCCACTCAGGTGGCAACAGTCTTCGTATCCATGTGCTCTTTCCCTTTCCCTGCTCTGAGTAGAGTATGATGACGAGATGGTTCACCGCCTCGTCCTGCAATGCGCACGCCAGCATACCCACGAACCACTTTCTGAAACTTTTCTTCCAGAACTCCTGGTCTTCGGTCTGTACGGTTTCTGCCAGCTGTCCGATGTAATCTGTCACTCCGTCCCATGGCTTGAGCTTCTCAATGTAGTCCGTGAAAGGATTGAATTCCCTGGGATATGAAGAGTTTACGATCGCCTTCACGTAATCCAGCGAACACTTGATTCCTGTCAGTTGCAGTTCCAGGAATATGGCGTTGTAGCTTGTTGCTCTTACGGGTCGTAGTTTGCCTATCCATTTTTCTGTCTTCTCGTTGAAGTCGAGATACTCCAGTCGGTCCATTATAATGTTCCTTCGGAAATCATAATGCGTTTTCAGGAAATCGAGCAGCTGATGAATCGTGTCGGGCTTCTCCTCTTCCTTGCGCATGTTGGCTTCCGTCGTCCTGTCGGTATAGATGTACGCGTTGTGTATGGGCGCTGCCGCGTTGAACTCTTCACTGCCGAATTTTTCCTGTGCCAGACGCATGACCACTTCCTCTTCCAGGCCTTTCGTATAGCACTTGTTTCCCAGTGCGAAGATGAAGCAGTCCCGTTTTCCCGGTTCAAACTTTGATATCCTCTTCACCGCAAGCACCGCCTTGTTGAATTCCATCCTTTCCCAGGGTTCGGCTTCCGCCTTTCCGCCCTCCGGCTCATGACTTATCACTTTATCAATCAACGATTTATCACTTATTATCTTACCGCTTATCACTTTCTCACTTACCGTTTTTTTCCTTCCTGGTCGTGGCTTTTCGGGTGGAATGATATCTGCCAGTGTCTCGTCCACCTCTTTCATGAGTTCTTCATTGAGGTACGCCTTTTCATCGAAAGACGTGAAGAATCCTCTTGATATGTCCTTCCCGCTTCCGTCGACTTCCACATCCAGCAGTTTTTCGTAATATTCCTTGCAGGTGTCATACATTATTCGGTGATGCTTCTCCAAGGTGGAGAAATCCATCCCCGTTTTGGCAAGACTTTCTCTTAGAGTCGTGGCATACTTCGTGCGCATGAATACGAATATCTTGAATCCGTGTGCTTTGGGAGTCAGGAAAGAAGCCAGCGTATTGGGATCTCCATTGATTTTCTCCCTCAGTCCTTCCAACTTCTCTTCAGGTTGGTCGTCAATATCCAGTAGGATGATGTGTGTATACCTTGTAATGCTGTATGCCTGCCTTTTCTCCCTGTATCCCGCTGTAACGGTATAGAAAGGCAACTGTTTTTTCACATTATTCGCCTCTTCCATCTTTCCCTGGCTGACGAGCAGCCTGATTTTGAATATCAGTTTTGCATGTATCCCTTTGGTGATGTTTTCAATAACTTTTCGGAGTGTTATTTCTCCCCGTACATTGCTGAATCCGCTGTATGCGGTAACTGGAATATTTTCCATTTGTTTTTAGTTGTTTAAATCTGCCTTATTGGCGGCACGAAATAGGGGATAATAATCTGAATGGCAAAAACGCCTTTTTAGTGAGAAAAGGCGTTTTTGCACAATTTTGAACGTTTACTTCTTTATTTTTACTTGCTCCTCTTTTTCCTGAAATTCTTTTCTCAGATTAATGATTTCAGTATTAATGCTTTTCAGAGCTAGAACTCCTTTTTCATGCTTTCCTTTTTCAAAGAGTACGATGTGCTCCAGTTTCTTTGCCAGATCCATCGTTCCTTTGATTCCTGCTTCTTTCTTGTGGTGCATAAGCATGTTTATCCATGGAGTGAGGAATTCCTTCCTTTCTTCGGCCCCGACCAGAATCCGTTCTCCAAACGCTTCATTTTCAACTAACAGGATATTGATCCTGTCTTCTTTCTTTTCAATTTCGATGTTGTAGCCATCCTTGCAGTTGAGTTCAATACTCAAGATTGTGTTTTTTTAGTCATAAAATCACAATTTTAGAAGTTAGTAATTTATTTTAAGTTTACTGTACGAAAGCAAAATTAACGGTTCTATCTGTAATATCTGTCATTCTTTTCTGTAAAAGTGAATATTTTCTGTTCTATGTGTTATACACAAAATGGTAAATAGGTATGGAGAGCTACTACCTATTACTTATAGAATGTGTGTAACAAGGTATAAAGAAAAAGTAGGAAAATACGCGCCTATGGGTGTGTATACGCGGGTACATTATTATAAAAGAAACTGTGGGATGAGAGATTGCCGGGACAGAAATGCAAGAATAAGGAAATAGGGGATAGGATAGGAGGGTATGGATATGGTGTTAATAATGATTGTCGTAAATGATGGGTGTTTTTTAATCGTTCGTTTAATGTGCGCAAAGATAATGCCCAGAAATGAAACAACAAAATATTCTGATAAAGAAAAATTAAATATTTTCTTTTTGCCTATATATATTACTAATATATAGCCTGTTACCTTTGAAATGAGATTGTAATTTTGAGATTACTTTCTTGTTGAAAGAATCTTAGTATGAAAACAACCTTCCAACCTGTCTTTTAAACGAACGATTAAAAGATAATATATCTGTTTAATTAATTAGTTTATAGCTCTTTACCTGCTATATGTCATGGTAATGAACAACTACGGGAAATCAATGGGCAAGAAGAACACAAAACTTGCCATATCTTACATAAAGTGTTCGCAAGTGATTGAAATTCAAGTATATGCAAGAACTTCAAAGCCCCGAGAGAACACCCTTTTCTGAAATAACCCTTGAAATGGAAGCGGATAAAGAGATTGAAATATGGTACGCCATGCGTGCCACGTACCGTAGAGAGCCTGATGCTATGCGTCTGCTTGAAAAGGAAAAAATGGGTTGTTTCATTCCCATGCAATACAAGATCAGCATAAAGAAAGGTAAGAAAGTCCGTGCTTTGGTTCCGGTTGTACATAACTTACTTTTTGTCCATGCCCGTCCTTCCGAGGTGAAACGTATCAAATCACAGGTAAGCTATTTGCAATACATTACGGATACCCGTAGCGGTCAGAAAATCATTATCTCCGACAGTGAGATGCAACGCTTTATTGCAGTAGCTGGTACTTACAATGACCATCTTATGTACTTCCAACCTGATGAGTTGAATTTGTCCAAAGGTACAAAAGTACGTATCACGGGCGGTGACTTCGAAGGACAGGAAGGTATCTTTCTGAAAGTGAAAGGTGCTCGTGACCGTCGTGTGGTTATCGAGATACAAGGTGTTATTGCCGTTGCGCTTGCTACGATTCATCCGGATCTTATAGAAGTAATCAAATAATTGACGATCAGCCGTTGCCATTGAACAGCTGATAAATCACAAATTATAAATCATAAATCATTATGTCTCTTTCTGAAGAAACACTTGCTCTTCAGCGTGCAGCGCACGATCTGATGTATTTAGGTATGGACGGGAATCCGGTCTATAGCGACGACCTTTCCCGTCGTAACGGTGAAGTTTATCGCCTGACTACGGCTTTGTATAATTCCGGTGTCAAAGGTTCTACTGTGGAAGAACAGGCGAACGTTTGTCTTGCTCTTCTGATGGGCTATAGTGCTTCATTCGTAGATCACGGTGAAAAACAAAAGCATATTCAGGAGGTCTTGGATCGTTGTTGGGATATTCTTGATGCTCTTCCTGTCTCGTTGCTGAAACTCCGTCTGCTCACCGCCTGCTATGGCGAGGTATTTGACGAGCCTTTGGCTGACGAAGGTCGCACTATCATTGCTTCCTGGAATTCTACATCACTCACTGTTGAACAACAAGAAGCTATTGAGGAGTTCCAGAATGTGGTGGATAATCCTTATCCGTGGGAATATATTGATGAATAAAATATCTCTTGTCTCCAAAGTTTTCTAGTAAATAGTTTGTATGAATTTGTGTAATCTGCATGAATTTGTAGTATCATGAACATCGATAGAACTAGGATTCTTGTCTCAATGAGTTAATATGGATATATGAGAGCGAAAAGTATGATAGTTTGATGTGTATGTGATGTGAAAAAAATAGCGTTATAATGGAAATAATAAAAACTTCTATTGATGGTGTTGTAATTATTAAGCCGCGTATATTCTCTGATTTTCGTGGTTATTTCTTTGAGTCTTTTAATCAAAAAAAAATTGAGGAAAGAGTCTGCAAAACTATCTTTGTACAAGATAATGAAAGTCGGTCTAACTATGGTGTTATCCGTGGTCTTCATTTTCAGAAGCCTCCTTTTGCTCAAAGTAAATTAGTTCGTGTAGTGAAGGGATCTGTATTAGATGTTGCTGTTGATATTCGTAAAGGTTCTCCGACCTTTGGACAGCACGTAGCTGTTGAACTAACAGAGGAAAATCATTGTCAACTCTTTATTCCTAAAGGTTTTGCACATGGTTTTTCCGTTTTAAGTAAAGAAGCTATTTTTCAATATAAATGTGATAATTTTTATGCTCCGCAAAGTGAAGGAGCTATTGCATTTGATGATCCGGATTTGAGAATAGATTGGGGAATTCCTCTAAATATGGCTATACAAAGTGAGAAAGATAAAAAAAATACACTGCTTAGGAATACAGAATTGGTGTTTGATTATATATAGTATTGCCTGGTGAAGTTTGCTATATGGTATTTGCTGATTTTAATATATGTAATAGTAGTTTTAAGAAATGGAATATATAATATTTTCTATTGCATTATTGGCCGTTTTTAATATAAAATGGGTAATATTTTTGGTAACGTTAATACCAATTCGAATTGTAAATATATATTTGGTGGCTAAGGAGGAAAAGATAATTTTAGGTAAAGAGCAAGAAAAGCCTTCTTCTTATTCATTATTTATAAAAAAAGGGATAAAACAAAATATAATATCTCTAATCAATGGATACATGCGTTATCATATATTTCAATTAGGTTTTATTCCATCACATCGCATTAGGAATTTTATTTATAAATATATTTATTTAATAGATATGAAAAGTAATGTGGTTATTTATTTTGGAGCTGAAATACGTGCACCATATAAATTACATATAGGTGATGGTAGTATTATTGGAGATAAATCTGTTTTGGATGCTAGAAGAGGAGGCATTTGGATAGGGGATAACGTGAACTTAGGCAGTTTTGTGAATTTATGGACAGGACAGCATGATTATAATGACCCATATTTTAGAAGTATGCCACATAAGCGTGGTCCTATAAAAATAGAAGATCGTGTTTGGATAGGACCGAATGTTACAATTTTGCATTCTGTAACTGTTGGTGAAGGTGCAGTCGTTGCTGCCGGTTCTGTTGTCACGAAAAATGTTGAACCGTACACTTTAGTAGGTGGCATACCAGCAAAAAAGATAGGTGTAAGAAGTCGTGATCTAAAATATAAATTTTCTGGGGATCATTTGCCTTTTTATTGATGTTGAATTTCTTTTTAATTGTAATCTATTATTGATGTCAAATAGTATTAGGGTAAATTTTTTGTATAGTGCTATCCTTACGGTATCAAATTATTTTTTTCCATTTATAACATATCCCTATGTCTCACGAGTTTTAGGTGTTGAGAAAATAGGTATTTGTAATTTTGTAGATGGGATAATTCACTATTTTATATTATTCTCAATGCTTGGGATAGTTAGTGTTGGCATCAGGGAAATAGCTAAGAATAGGAATGATACACAAAAAATTAATAGGGCTTTTTCAACTCTTTTTTTGCTTAATACAATTTCTACGACAATAGTTCTTGCAATATTGATATCTTGTATTTTTTTTATTCCTAAGTTTTATATTTATAAAGAGCTGATGCTTATTGGGGTATTAAAATTAATATCAAATTATTTATTAATAGAATGGTTATACAAAGGACTAGAAAATTTTAAATTAATAACTCAAAGAACAATAATAATAAAAATTGTATATGTAATAAGTATTTTTGTTTTTGTGCAAAATGAAAGTGATTTTATTGTATATTATTTATTGACTGTATTAATGATCACATTCAATGCTATTTATAATCTATTATATGCAAGAAAGTTAATAAGCTTCTCTTTTGTAGAAGTTAATATGAAATACTATATTAAGCCCTTTTTCACAATAGGAATTTATATGTTGTTGACTTCTATGTATGTCTCATTCAATGTTGCTTATTTGGGCTTTGTAGCAAACGAAATAGAAGTTGGATATTATACTACAGCAACTAAAATTTATACAATTATCATTTCTCTCTTTACTGCATTTACTGGGGTAATGCTTCCTAGAATGAGTGCATTATTAGAAGAAGGACGAATGCAAGATTTTAGAAAAATGATTTTAAAGTCATATAATGCTTTTTTCTGTTTTGCTTTTCCTGTAATTTTATTGAGTGTAACATTTGCACCTCAAATTATTGAAATTATTGCAGGCAAAGGCTATGAGGGGGCAATAACGCCTATGCGTATTGTTATGCCACTTATGTTAGTTATTGGCATAGAACAAATACTAGTAGTTCAGATTCTAATGCCACTACAAAAGGATAAAGCAATCTTTGTCTGTTCATTTGTAGGTGCCATAATTGGAGTTATAATGAATATGTGTTTAGTTAATATTTATAAAAGTGTTGGCTCTTCGTTGGTTTGGGTCTCGTCAGAGTTAGTCGTGTTATGTGTGTGTCAATATTATGTGTATAAATATGTTAGAATAGGTTTCCCTTTAAATGTGATATTGAAAAATATTCTATGCGCAATACCGATTATTCTGATAATCTATTTTTTATATAATTTTTGGGATGTTAGTCAATATTGTAAGTTGTTGATTATGATAGTGGTAGTGCCTATTTATTTTATTTTAGTGCAAGTGTATATAGTAAAAAATGATTTGGTTGTTTCACTTGTGAATAAGTCTCGTTTTTTGCATGATCTATTGTTTACGAAATAAAGTAGTGGTATTTGTTGTGTGGATGTTTTAATCTGTTAACTTAAATAATTGTTTGTAAATATGGATGTATCTATAATTATTGTAAACTATAATACTGCTCAATTAACTTTACAGTGTATCGAATCTATATATAGCAAAACGTCTAAACTTGTATATGAAATAATAGTTGTTGATAATGCTTCTACTGATAATTCAGTTGAATTGATTAGAGATAAGTTCCCTAATGTCTTACTTGTACAAAGTGATGTAAATTTAGGGTTTGGAAGAGCTAATAATTTGGCTTATCAGTCAGCACTGGGTAATTATATATTTTTATTAAATTCAGATACAATATTAGTAAATAATGCCATTTATAAATTATTCTGTTTTTTGGAGGCAAATTTGCAGATAACTATAGTTGGGGGACAACTATTAAATAAACAATTATTTCCAGTACATTCATATTCTGTATTTTTCCCTTCTATATCGTGGGAAGTTAATAATTTGTTATGTGGATTACTATCAAAGGTGAAGAAGTTGTGTAAGAAGCGACAACTGAAATATAATAATTATTTTCTTGTTTCATATATAACAGGAGCTGATATGATGATACGTCGGTCAGTTATAGATAAATTAGGGTTGTTCGATCCTGATTTTTTTATGTATTTTGAGGAAACAGAAATGTCTCATCGATATTCTCAGTTTAATCATTCCATAGCTTTTTTTCCACAAGCTAAAATAATACATTTGGAAGGAAAAAGTATATCATTTATTGAAAAAAAAGAAAGGTTGTTTTTCACAAGCAGAGCGAAATACTATAGAAAAGTACATTCGATTTTATATTTTAAATTAGCTAATTTACTTTATCTAATGACTTGCTTTACAAAAATTTTGTATTCAATATTGTCTCTAAATTTTAAAATGAGTGTTTTTTGGATAATGAGAATGAAGGTGTTTTATTCATGTATTTAACTCATTATATTACTATATAGATGTCTCCTATATATAGCTTTTCTTATAGCATACCATATTTATTATTATCTGGGATATTATATTTTTTATATATTTTTCAGAAAAAATCAACGATAAAGGATGATTCGTACTATTCATTGTTTGCTTTTGGAGTGTTACTTTTATTCCTAGGATTACGTGGGCATATAAGTACTGATTTTATTAACTATTATCCTTTTTGGGAAAGTTTACCATCCATTTCGAATTTGAAATATGAGGGCTTGTACAATGGACGATTTGAATTTGGTTTTCTAGTTTATTCATCTTTAATAAAAACTCTTTTTGAAAACTATCATATTTGGATTTTTATCAATACATTTATTGATTTAGCAGTTCTGTACCTTATTTTTAAAAGATACAGTTCTTCTATAATTTTGTCGTTTCTTTTTTTTGTAGTTTATATGGGTTTGACTATAGAATTTAATTTATTTAGGAATTCAAAATCTATTATATTGTTTTTGCTTTCGATTAAGTATTTACTAATGCGAAAGTCCTTTCCATATTTCTTTCTTAATATTTTGGGGTGTACTCTTCATCTTTCAGCATTTATTTTTCTGCCATTATATTTTATTTTGACTAAACGGATGCCGCAAATTATTCTATGGTTGATTTTTCTTTTTGCTAATTATATGTTTTTTTGGGGGGGCTCTTTAATAGAACCTTTTGGCTTATTATTAAATCTTATTGGAAATGATCGGTTCCAAGACAATGTTGATTCTTATATAGAGGGAGGAGCTTATGGCTTTTCTTTTGGCTATTTTGAAAGAACATTTTTTTTTATATTAGTAACTTATAATATAGAGAAATTACTAAAACAAAGGAAAAGTAACATTGTGTTTTATAATCTATTCTTTTTTTATTATGTTTTTTTTCATATTCTTAGCCCTATATCAGGCGTGATAATGAAGCGATTATCTTTCATATTTATTTGCTCATACTGGGTACTAATTCCTAATTTACTTGTCGCTTTAAGAGATAAATATCATATTTTAGTATTGTATTTTTTTATTATTTCATTGTTGAAGATTTCTAGTAATAATACTTTGCTAATGAAATATGATAATTTGTTATTTGGAATAGAAACTTATGAACACAAAAGAGATAATGCTTATAGGACGATGATGAATACTAATAATTAATATTTTTACTTTATTAATCATGAATATATTGTTTGTAGGTCGTAGAGATCCTGCTCATTCTTTATATGGTGGGTATGACAAGATAGCATTAATGCCACAATCTCGATTATTGTCTTCCGAACGGATGCCTTTTTATAAAATCCCGCTAGGAGATATTAATAAGATGTATAGATTTCCATTGTTCTATAGATTACTACGGAGAATAAATTTATTGATTCCCGATGTCTTATCTCATTTTTATAGATGGAAATATGATATAACTCATTTATATTATGGGGATCGTATGATTTCTTTTTGGCCATATATGAAATCTAAATCGCATAAAATAGTTATTACTATTCATTTGGATATTCACCGTCATAGAAATCCTAAACTATTTATATCTGCGTTAAGAAGATTTGATGGTATTATCGTTTTAAGCTCAGAGCAATGTAAATACTTGAATGATAATTATAATCTTGATGCTATATTTATTCCTCATGGCTTTATTAAACCAAAATTCATAGAGAAAATTCCAGTCGCAGTAGATGGAAATAAAATAAATGCAAATGATATAAATATTTTTGTGGCAGGCTCTAACTATCGAGATATTGAGACATTGAAAGATGTTATAAAACATGTTGATAATATGGGGCACTCTTTATATTTTCATTTAGTAGGTATTGATAGGAAGATCAGAAATATCCTAAACGAATATCATTTTGTAAGAGTATATAATAGACTTAGTGATGATGAATATTTTACTTTACTATCTTTGTGTGATTATAATTTTTTACCTCTACTATTTGCTACAGCGAATAATACACTCTTGGAAGCACAATTTTGTGGAGTTACGTCCATCTTACCATATATTGGTGGAATAGAAGATTATGCAGCACCTTCTCCTTTAAATATTTTCTACAAGAGTAGGGAAGATTTATTTGTTATTCTACCAAAATTGTCAAAGCAAGAAAAAAAAGTAGAGATAATGAAATATGCTGAGCAATTTGAATGGAATAATGTTTGGAATTTGTTAAATGATTATTATAAAAAAGTGTTAGATAAGGGTATTGCACAATAATTTGTAACTTTTATGTTTTATACATTGAAAGAATGAATGTTTTATTTCTTCCTAAATATAGTGCTGATGGAGCAAGCTCTCGCTATAGAACATATCAATATTTGCCTTTCTTTTCTAAATCAGAATATACAGTAAGTCCATTTTTTAGTGAAGGATATATTCGGTGTCTAGGTAACAGGTGGAAAAGAAAAATTTATTTTGTAAAGTCCTTAATGCATAGAATCTATGTTATACTATTTTGCTTATGCAAATATGATCTGATTGTTGTAGAGAAAGAATTAGTACCTTATTTCCCACCTATATTGGAATATTTGATGTTAAAAATTAGAAAACAATATGTTTTGGATTTTGATGATGCCATATACTGCAACTATCAAAATCATCAGTCAAATATTGTTCGTTCTTTTTTAGGAAATAAGATAGATAAAATCACTATGTGGGCTGCAGGCATAGTTACTGGAAGCCCAGAACTAACTACTTATTTTCAAAAGTTGAATAGAAATGTTATAGAAATTCCTACTTCTATAGATCTGTCAAGATATGAGTTACCTACTATAAATAATGATTCAAAAGAATTTGTGATTGGATGGATTGGTAGTCGTTCTACTTCTCAACATCTTGATTCTATTGCAGATGTCCTAATTGATTTTATATTAACGCATTCTAATGCAAAATTGCATTTAATAGGTTACTATGGCAAAGCATTTGAAAATTTTAAAAATATTTCTATTATTCAGTGGGATGCAATGACTGAATTGGCTGATATTCTGGAATTTACTATTGGTATAATGCCTTTAATTGATAGACCTTTTGAACATGGTAAATGTGGATTTAAGCTAATTCAATATATGGCTTGCGAAAAGCCGACGATTTCGACTCCTTTCATTGCTAATCTAAAAATTGATAATGGTAATGGAAACTTATTCGCATCAACGGATAAAGAATGGAATGAATGTTTAGAGTGGGGGTATAATAATAGAGCTTCCTTGGAAGAAGTAGGAAAAAAGAACCGAAAAACTGTTGTAGAAAAATATTCAATACAAAATAACCATAGCAAATATATAGATTTTTATAATTCAATAGTGAAATGAGAGTTTTAGTAACAGGTGGTGCTGGATTTATCGGTTCTAACCTTTGTGAGCATCTACTTGCTCATGATTATGAAGTTGTGTGTTTGGATAACTTTGCTACAGGTAAAGTTGAGAATATCCTTCCGTTATTGGGTCAATATTCGGATACATTTAAGTTGATAGTAGGAGATATTCGTAATCTTTCGGATTGCCAAAAGGCTGTTGAAGGAGTCGATTATGTATTGCATGAAGCAGCATTAGGTTCTGTACCTCGTTCCATCAAGGATCCGGCTACGACCAATGCTGTTAATATCAGCGGTTTCCTAAATATGCTGATAGCTTCCCGTGATGCAGGAGTAAAGCGTTTTATGTATGCGGCCAGTTCTTCTACATATGGTGACAGCAAATCGTTGCCAAAAGTGGAGGAGGTGATAGGTAGACCATTGTCTCCGTATGCTGTTACAAAATATGTCAACGAGCTTTATGCGGATGTTTTTGCACGTACTTACGGTATGGAATGCGTAGGGCTGCGCTATTTCAATGTGTTTGGACGTCGTCAGGATCCTTTTGGTGCATATGCAGCTGTTATACCTTTGTTTGTAAAGAAACTGATGACACATGAAAGTCCTATGATTAATGGGGATGGTGAGTATAGTCGTGATTTTACTTACATAGACAATGTAATTCAAATGAATATATTAGCTATGACAACAACCAATCCGGATGCGGTTAATCAAGTTTATAATACAGCTTTTGGGGAAAGAACCACATTGAACCAGTTGGTAAATTGTCTGAAGGAATATTTAAGTGAATTTGATTCGGAAATAGCCAATGTGGAGATTGTTCATGGTCCGAATCGTTTGGGTGACATCCCTCATTCTTTAGCTTGCATTGATAAAGCTAAAAAGTTACTTGGCTATAATCCAAAATATAGTATGCGTGACGGGTTGAAGGAAGCTGTTAAATGGTATTGGCATAATATTTAATCTATTCTTTCTTTTTTTTTTGATACTAACTCTTTATAAATACTGAAAATCTTATGGATGCAGTAAAAATTGCCGTAATCGGTCTCGGTTACGTAGGGCTTCCTTTGGCCCGTTTGTTTTCCACTAAATACCCAACAGTGGGTTTTGATATGAATAAGGCCCGTGTGGATGCTCTGATGGCTGGACATGATGCCACGCTTGAAGTGTCGGATGAGCTGTTGCAGTCTGCAATAAATAACGGCTTTAAATGTACAGCGGATATTGAAGATATTCGCGACTGTAATTTCTATGTCGTAGCAGTTCCTACTCCAGTGGATCAAAATCATAATCCGGATTTATCTCCTTTATATGGTGCAAGCACTACGGTAGGACAAGTGATTTCCAAAGGTGATATTGTGGTTTATGAATCTACGGTATATCCGGGGGTGACGGAAGATGAATGTATTCCGGTTGTGGAAAAGGTGTCTGGCCTGAAATTCAATGTGGACTTCTTTGCCGGTTATTCTCCTGAGCGAATAAATCCGGGTGACAAACAGCATACGGTGGAGAGGATCAAGAAAGTTACTTCCGGTTCTACTTTGGAAGTGGGGAAGAAAGTAAATGAGGTGTATGCTTCTGTGATAACGGCAGGCACACATTTGGCTCCTACCATGAAAGTGGCAGAGGCTGCGAAAGTTATTGAAAACTCTCAACGAGATATTAATATTGCTTTTGTGAATGAACTGTCTAAAATATTCACCCGCATGGGTATTGACACTCATGATGTGTTGGAAGCAGCTTCAACAAAGTGGAACTTTCTGCCCTTTAAACCGGGTTTAGTAGGTGGACATTGTATTGGTGTGGACCCTTATTATCTGGCTCAGTGCGCACAGAGTTATGGCTATAATCCCGAGATTATATTGGCAGGTAGGAGAATGAACGATGGCATGGGTGAATATGTAGCCAATCAAGTAGTGAAATTGATGTTGAAGAAAGGTATTCAGGTTTTGAACTCCAACATATTGATACTAGGCTTTACATTCAAAGAGAATTGTCCAGATGTTCGCAATACAAAGGTGATAGATATTTATAAAGCATTGCAGGGATACAATTTGAATATCACAGTTTATGACCCATGGGCCAATCCGGAAGTGGTAAAACGGGAATATGAAGTAGAGGTTATTAATGAATTGCCACAGGCAAGGTTTGATGCGGTGGTATTGGCAGTAGCACATGACGCTTTTAATTGTATTGATGAGAAACGATTGCTGAGAGAAAAATCGATACTTTATGATGTTAAAGGCTTTTTTTCCAAAGAACTCGTTGACGGAAGACTCTGACGATGAAGAAAATTATTCGAATAACGACGATACCATTATCGTTGAAGGTGTTGCTGCGAGGACAATTGAAATATATGAGTCAGTATTATGATGTAGTAGCAATATCTTCAGGAGATGGTTTGGAGGAAGCGTTATTGGAGCAGGGGGGTAGAGGGTATAGAATAGATATGACTCGTCAAATAACTCCTCTAAAAGATTTACTCGCTTTATTTCAGCTTATAAAGGTTTTACGTAAGGAGAAGCCGGATATAGTACATACACATACTCCTAAAGCTGGAGTTTTGGGAATGTTAGCAGCATGGATTACCAGAGTTCCTTGCCGTTTGCATACTGTAGCTGGTCTACCATTATTAGTGGCGAATGGAAAAAGAAGGAAATTGTTGGAGTTTGTGGAGAAACTAACTTATGGATGTGCGACAATGGTATATCCAAATTCTTATGTGATGAAAGATATTATTCAATCGTTGAATTTGGTGGATTCTCGAAAGTTGAAAGTCATCGCTAATGGTAGTTCTAATGGGATTGATACTTCATTCTTTGTGAAAGAGCGATGTCTCTCTAAAGATAAGATAAGGAAGAATATAGGTATTCTGCAAACTGATTATGTATTTGTTTTCGTCGGTAGAGTGGTGGCTGATAAAGGCGTTAATGAGTTAATGTGTGCTTTTACAAAACTGTCGAGTGAATTTTCTGATATAAAACTACTCATTATTGGCCCTTTTGAAAAAGAATTGGACTCAATCTCTATCCAATCTGAAAAGGAATTAGAAACTAATAATGCTATTTATTATCAAGGGTTTCAGAAGGATGTTCGTCCTTTTTTTGCAGCTTCCGATGCTTTAGCCTTTCCAAGTTATCGTGAAGGTTTTCCCAACGTAGTTCTTCAAGCTGGTGCCATGGGCTTGCCATCAATTGTTACGGATATTAATGGTTGCAATGAGATCATACAAGATGGCGTGAATGGTAAAATCATTCCTCCCCGTGATGAGTATGCGCTTTATGAAGCAATGAAATGGATGTATGAGCATCGGGATAGGGAAGTGAAAGAGATGGCCAAGCGTGCTCGCCCCATGATAGTGGAACGGTATGAGCAACGTATGGTGTGGGAGGCATTGCTGAAGGAATATCGTTCTTTGTAAAAAACGAGAGAACCCAGATTTTTTTTAATCTTCCATAGAACATTTGGAATAGCTTGAGGTTTCTATGGTTCATAGAGCCCCATTTTACAGAATTGGAAATATCCTGGAGCATTGCCAAGAGCCTAAAGACGATAATTTATGTATTTATGTTTTTTCAAGCGAGTGATAGATTTTATCATTGTATTTTGTGTGTTGGCTGTTATTTGGCCGATACTGCTATTTGTAATGCTTTGGTTGCACTTTGCCAATAAGGGTACCGGAATATTCTTTACGCAAGAGCGTCCGGGTAAAAATGGGAAGATTTTCAAGGTTATCAAGTTTAAGACGATGACAGATAAGCGGGATGCGAATGGTAAGTTATTGTCGGATGCTGAACGTTTAACAAAAGTGGGACGTTTTGTGCGCTCTACTTCAGTAGATGAGCTTCCTCAATTATTCAATGTATTGAAAGGTGACATGGCGTTGGTTGGTCCCCGTCCTTTACTTCCTCAATATCTTTCTCTTTATTCAAAGGAACAAGCTCGCCGTCACGAAGTTCGTCCGGGCATTACGGGATGGGCTCAAGTGAACGGACGCAATGCCATCAGTTGGAACAAGAAGTTTGCACTGGACGTGTGGTATGTTGATCATTGTTCTTTTTTACTGGATTTAAAAATTATATTCCTTACAATAAAGAAAGTCTTTGTACGGGAGGGTATCAGTTCGGATACTTCCGTAACAATGGAGCCCTTTACCGGAAACAATTGAAACTTTAGATAATGTATTTATATGGTGCCAGTGGTCATGCCAAAGTGATCATTGATATATTACGTGCAAATAATGAGACTATTGAAGCGTTGTTTGATGATAATGAAGCGGTTCATAACCTTCTTGGTTATCCCGTATTACGTTCGTCGGAAGTCCGGGGACCGTTGATAATCAGTATCGGTAGTAATAACATCCGTCAGAAAATAGCAGAGAGCCTGAATGTGACTTTCGGTAGATCTTTTCATCCTTCATCAATTATATCTGATGAAACCGAGATTGGTGAGGGTACAGTAGTGATGCAAGGCGCTATTATTCAATCGGATGTTCGTATTGGGAGGCATTGCATCATCAATACGGGAGCTTCAGTGGATCATGAGTGTGTAATAAAGGATTATGTGCACATCTCCCCTCATTGCACTCTTTGTGGTAATGTACAAATAGGAGAGGGTACTTGGGTTGGTGCTGGTTCAATTATCATTCCGGGTGTAAAAGTCGGTAAATGGAGTGTGATAGGTGCCGGCTCTGTTGTTACAAAAGATATTCCTGACAATGTTCTGGCAGTAGGGAACAGGTGTAAAATCATTAAAAACTTATCATAGTTTTTTTTATCATATAATTTTATGGACAAGAGAATTTATCTTTGCCTTGCTCACATGAGCGGCAAGGAGCAGGCTTTTATAAAGGAAGCTTTCGATACTAACTGGGTTGTTCCTTTGGGTCCCAACGTGAATGCTTTCGAAGATGAACTGAAACATTTTGTAGGACAGGATAAGGAAGTTGTAGCTTTATCTGCGGGTACGGCAGCCATCCATCTGGGATTAATCCAACTTGGTGTAGGAGCCGGTGATGAGGTTATCTGCCAGTCGTTTACGTTCTGTGCGTCGGCCAATCCTGTAGCTTACCAGGGAGCTACCCCTGTGTTTGTCGACAGTGAGGAGGATACCTGGAATATGGACCCTGTTTTGCTGGAAGAAGCCATCAAAGACAGAATCGCAAAGACGGGTAAGAAGCCGAAAGCTATTCTTCCAGTTCATCTTTACGGTATGCCTGCCAGGATTGATGAGATTTGCGCGATAGCCGCTAAATATGAAATCCCTGTGCTGGAGGATGCTGCGGAAGCTTTAGGTTCTGAGTTTAATGGCCGGAAGTGCGGTACTTTCGGTACCTTTGGCGTGTTGTCTTTTAACGGTAATAAGATGATCACTACTTCGGGTGGCGGGGCTTTGATCGTTCCTGATGAAAGCACCAAGAAGCAGACGATGTTTTATGCTACGCAGGCTCGTGAACCTTTCCCTCATTACCAGCATGAAAAGATCGGTTACAATTATCGTATGAGTAATATTTGTGCGGGTATCGGTCGTGGTCAGATGACCGTATTGGATGAGCATATTGCGCATCACCGCCATGTACATGCTCTTTACGAGAATGCTTTTGAAGGTGTGGATGGTATAACGTTGAAATCTAATCCTGATGGTCGTTTCAACGCTAATTATTGGCTGTCTACTATTCTGATAGATCCAGTGAAGACCGGTACTAATTATGATGAGGTCCGGCGTAAACTGGATGAACAGGGAATTGAGACTCGCCCCTTGTGGAAACCTATGCATTTGCAGCCTGTCTATGCAACTAATCCTTGTTATGTGAATGGTGTTTCTGAACGTTTGTTTAATATGGGTTTATGTATTCCTGCCGGTCCTTGGGTGACGGATGAAGATGTGGCTTATATTGTAGAGCAAATAAAAGGCTGTTGTATGAAGTAACTTGTAGTTTATTGTAGACAGGTTTCTACATAATTGTGGAAAAAATACTCAAAATAGAAAAATATTTTTATGCCATTATGGATGTAAATGTTTGATATATAGTGTTATCCTACTCTGAAACTAACTTTGGCATACGTCTTGCATTATATTATGTGAGAGCTAACAAGAAATGTTTAACTTAAACAATTAGAATTATGAAAAAGTTATTTTTAGCAGTAGCATTGGTAATGGGATTGGGTACTTCAGTGGCATTTGCTAACAACATGGTATCAGACGTTGAAATTGCAACGATGATCAACGAGTTTAAACCGATTGATGTAAAAGAACTCCCACAGGCCGTTCAGGATGCCATCAAAGAAAACTACTCGGAAGCCACCATCAAAGAGGCAGCCGTTGAAGTGGCTGAGGATGGAACCAAGACTTACAAGGTAACATTGGTAGATGCAGCCGGTACAGAGAATCCGGTCCTTTTCAATGAAAAAGGGGAAGTTCAGAAATAAGTTATGTACGCAATAAAAAAGGTGCTCGCATGGGTACCTTTTTTATTATGTTTTTGATGTTATAGAAGTTAAGTATAATGATCTATAGAAAAGAAAAATAGAAAAAGATTGTTTATTAATGAAGAGCTTGTACCTTTGTAGTAAGATAAAGAATAAGACATTATGGGGAACTTGAAAAGGAATATAAAAAACAGCAGAATCTTAAAGAAGAATGTTGTAAATCTGAATGAGATATCAGGTACTCTTTCTAAAGAAGAAAAAGAAAAATTGATGTCTGGTAACGGATTTGTCAAAGTTCCTACAGAAGAACTGAAACGCCTTCGTGTTGATGTATATCCTTATGTAATGTAATAATGGAGATTCCCCATTATTCATACCATTTTGTCCAAAGAGTTGAAGAAGTCAATCCGATAACTACTTTTCTAAAATATAAATTACTTTATACTTTTAAATCTCCAAAATCTCACCAGTGGTACTGGGTGTGGGTAGAAGTTTATCAATGTGATTTTTATGCAGTAAAATTTCATCTTAAAGCCCATCGGGATAGCCCTAATAAGTATAGCTTGATGACGGGATTGAATGAAGCTCGTCCAGTAATTAATACCTGTATAGCTATTATGCATGAGATTGGGAATATCAATCCACATTCTTCTTTTGGTTTTATAGGAGCAAATATGCAGGATGAATCCGATGTTAACAAATTATTGAATGATTATTAGGATAATCCAATATTGTAAATTTCCTTTGTAGGAAATATATTGAGATATGGGTAAGTTTAAAGTATATAAGGAACAAGAACCGATACAGCAGAAAGCAAGTGAGTCTTTTGTTGCTTATTCAAAGATTGATCTTGGCATTGCTACGAGAGAACGGGACAATATAAAATCTGCTATTTCTGGTGAAGAATTATTGGATAGACTTCGCCCTCGTATAAAAGCCTTGTTTAAATGAAAGTTGCATTTGCATCATGAAAAAGTTATTTTTAGCAGTAGCATTGGTAATGGGATTGGGTACTTCAGTGGCATTTGCTAACAACATGGTATCAGACGTTGAAATTGCAACGATGATCAACGAGTTTAAACCGATTGATGTAAAAGAACTCCCACAGGCCGTTCAGGATGCCATCAAAGAAAACTACTCGGAAGCCACCATCAAAGAGGCAGCCGTTGAAGTGGCTGAGGATGGAACCAAGACTTACAAGGTAACGTTGGTGGATGCATCCGGTACGGAGAATCCAGTTCTTTTCAATGAAAAAGGAGAGGTTCAGAAGTAATAGGTCTTTATTAATATCATATTAAAAGGGGAGGGGCAGAAATTTGATTTACTCATATCTGCTTCCTCCCTTTTTGCTTTTATTTACTTTTGTGTTTTTTACATCGGTAAATTGGCGATTACGTCTTTTGAACTTACGGGTAATTTATCCTCTTGCCCCATATTTACGAATACTGTGGCGCAGAGTACTGTCCATTGGTCGCCATAAGTCATGGTACTGCTGTGGTTATAACCTAAACAATGTCCATATTCATGGAACATAGCTTGCCGCGCATAGTTGTGCGGATTAGATCCCAGCGGTGTTGCGTCAAAATAGACTCCGGTGTAACAATAGTCTGCCAATCCGTAGGTGGTACCTCCTCCCAGACCACCAACACCTGATACGCGACCTAATACGAGGCCTCCATGACTGCGGATTCTCTGGCGTAATGCATCCAGGTTGATGGCATTTCCTCCGTTGTCCTTCAGTTTGCCTTCGTATTTATTCATCTCTGTGTTAAACTCTTCTGAAGAGAACATGAAAGCCATATTGGTGGCCAATGCTACCCCGTGACGACATAATAATGGATTCATGTGCCGCCAATAAGCGTGTCCGTTGTCGGCTGAATAAGCTGAGAAACGAATGAACCATCGACTGTCTATCTGCTCTATCTTCTTCATGTATGGATCTTCCGTCCGGATGACGAGCGTAACATCGTCACCGGAAAGTTCCGGTTGTGCAGGTATTACTATTTTTCTGCCGCTACTGGTGGTGAATGTTCGGTCAGAGCTTACGACGGGCAACGGGAAAGTGGCTTCCATGAAAGGATAAATCAGGTCGAAATGTGCCAATTCAAGGAATTCGGTACTGATTTTATTGAATCGACATAAAATCGTCACATCATGAATAGCAATAGGTGAGAAGAATTTAACCAGTAATTGATGTTCATCCGAGATGGACACTTGCAACGGTGCGTTTACATAAAAGGAACGGTGCTTACTATTATAGAAAATGTCTCGTGGCTCGTTGGCTAAAAACATTGTGTCGGTACGGAAGCGGGAGAAATCTTCTTCACGGATATAAAGCAACCCGTCCAGGCTTTCCGGGTGCCGGTAATCAATACTGATGTGGGAGATACGACCTGCTTCGATTTTGCAGTTGCTGAAGCGGTATTTGTGTACAAACGATGTACCATCACTGCGGTTTGACTCGATCGTTACGAATCCGGAAAGTGCCTTTTTACTTGGCAATGAGTAAAATGAACGATTTTCCGTGATGTCATAAGATTCAATGCTTTCTGTACCGGAGTATTCACCATTTGCACTGAGACCGGCATATATTCCTTCGGTATCGTCAAATGTGATGTCGATTTTGCGTATAAAGCGCCACATATAATCGGACGAGACGTGCAGGTCTATATCAACTTTGCCTACGCATCTCTCCAATGTCACAATCTGCGACTCCGCAGTTTGCTCTTTGCCAATGTGTACTTCTATTTTTTTATAGAAATAAACGTCATCAAGAGGGGCTTTTGCAACCTGATTCAATAACCAGATATCTGACAATTGCTCGGGTTCGTTGATAGTCGCCTTTGATTCCGGATTCGTGGTGGCTAGGAATACAACCGTATAGTCACCGTATCCCAATCCTTCAATGGTCAGTTTGGAGAAGTCGGCCTCCAGCTTTTGATACAGCGGTTTGAGCATTTCTCCCCGATCATTGGCAATGGCATACCACATGCGGGCGATTTGTTCAGGTTCACCGTTGCGTGTCTGTATGGCAGAAGTGTCATCTTCCTGCAATCCAAGAAGAAATGTTACCTGACCGGGGGCAGGCGGCATGAGCCCGTATTCCTGCTCAAGTTCGCCTGAACAGTTGGTCAGTAGCAATGCCAGAAATAATAGTATGATTTTTGCAATCTTCATAGAATTCCTCCTTTATTTTTTTACACAACGTAAGGATGCAAATGCTTCCATCTGCAATTGTCTCTCGGCAATAGCAGTTGTTTCCTTGCCTTCAAACGGTAACCAGTAAGTCCATGCATAACCACCGGGACAGCCGTTGCGTTCGCTTGTCCATAACACGGCTCTTTTTCCGAAAGACGGATTATTGGTTGTAGACTTGTCACCTTTTCCGCCTGCCAAAGGGATAATAAGGTAACGTCCGGTATCTTCAGAAGTAAATTTCACATAGTGTTGCGTTCCTGTTACACCGGTTGGAGTAGTCAGGGTTCCTTCGCCAACGTGGAGTGTAGCGGTTATTTTTTCTCCGTTTCCTGCTATATAAGTGCCGGGAATTTCCTGATTTTTGGGGAGAAGAGAGTTTAGTTCGCTGCGGGTTGGCACACGGTAACCTTCCGGACAAGGCATATGGGTATCGTTTTGCCAAGGTATGTCGGCTATTTGATTACCCAGATTGTTTGAGGGGTTATATCCTTGCCAGGGGGTGTACATATACTTCCGTCCATACTGGAACAAACCACCGATACTGCTGACCCAGCCATTACGGTACATCTCTTCAACGGTAGTACCGTCTAAGGGATATACTTGGTCTTCCAGATCCCGGCTGCGTGCATTGAATGCCATCCAAATGCTGCCACCCATTTCAACGGTCTCGATCTGCTTGTCGCTCGGAGCCACACGAATCTCTACATAATCATAAGAGCCGCTTAGCAAAGCATTTTTTAAATGTACCAGAATTGTATAGCCCAGTCGACCACTACCTTGTGCGGCCACTGATACATTGAATGCTGATACTATGCCTTCTGTCTCTTCAGATACCGACATCTCACTGAGATTCACGCCACTGTCAGTGCCTTCAGTGGCTGATATATCAATTCGGGTGTCGGAAACAAATGCCAGTTTCATGTCACTGACTCCTGTGGCGGGTACCTCTACTATATTATTCTCATAATCCACAGTTACGCCTTCCGGGATTTTGGATTGGGAAGCATTAAGCAGGATACGATGCTCTGTATCAGGTTTCCCGATAATTGTTTCGCCTTCTTCCCAGGGTTTGATTTCGAAGATTCCTTCTACTGTGGCACCTACGTTGAGTACTGATAGTTCGTAAACCTTATTACGCTCTATACTTGGCAATTGCATCTTGAGACTGATGGGAATTTCATTGTATGTACCACGCAGGATAATATTAACAGGACGTTTGCTTTCGAAAATGCGGAAGATTCCCTGTTGTTCTCCACCGAAAGCTGGATCAAATTTTTTTAAGTAACTTACTGTTTTATCTGATGCGGAAGCGTTTTCAATGAACGGATATGTTTCAGCCGGAGCATCCTTTATGATTATTTCTTTGATTAATGTTTTGCTGTCTGCTGTAGTATTCAGGTCTATACGGGCTACACCGCGTTTCATGCCAACGTTAATTTCCTGATTGCTGCGTGTTTGGGGAGTACTTTCCAATTCAACAATTGCAGCCATAAAGTCAGGAGCTGAATTATTGTGCAGCCCTTCGCCGATGGTCATATTGCGGAATTCTTCTTCGGTAATACCTTCTTCCTGAACCGGAAGTGTCACTCCGGTGAGGAAGTATAGCCGTGATCCACTGAGTGCGGAAATACTGGACTGGCCATTGGATTCGGGGGTTAATTGTTGCGTCTTGTACAAGTTGCCATCGCTGAACTGGAAAACTGACACATCCCGTAATTCCTCAGAAGAATCTGAACCGGAAGTCGTAATTCCTTTCACTACTAATGAATAAGTTTGTTGTTTGCCTTCTCCCTCAAACGATGCGTCATCTGAGCAGGCGCCTAAAAACAACGTTCCCAGCAAGGCGGGAACAATGATTTTTTTGTAAGAGTGATTCATGTTTTTTGTAAAATGTTATATTGAATATTGATAGTTTCTTCGGACCTTTTTCCGAAAGCGGGTGCAAAAATATATAATTTTTCAATATGAGAATTCTTTAGTACCGGGTTTAAGATATTCTTCTTTTTATGAATATCATGTAGAAACATAAAAGTAGTTCGAAGTTTACAACTCGAACTGTGGGAGGGGGAGCAAATATCTATAAAGCGAATGCGGGTACCTTCACAGGCACCCGCATTTCCTTTTATGACTTATTCACTACAAAGTATTATTTTATTCTTTTGTAGCCGTATACTGGAAGTCCGTTTAGTTCTTCTTCGATGCGCAACAGTTGGTTGTACTTAGCCATGCGATCGGAACGGCTTAACGAACCGGTCTTGATCTGCCCGCTGTTGGTTGCTACGGCGATGTCGGCAATAGTGGCGTCTTCCGTTTCGCCGGAGCGGTGGGAAGTAACCGTGGTATAGCCGTGGCGGTGAGCCATTTCGATAGCATCCAGCGTTTCGCTGAGCGAGCCGATCTGGTTGACTTTAATGAGGATAGAATTGGCACAGCCCATAGCAATGCCTTTGGCAAGGAACTCTACGTTTGTTACAAACAAGTCGTCTCCTACCAGCTGGCAACGATCGCCGATACGTTCGGTCAGCTTCTTCCAGCCGTCCCAGTCGTTTTCGCTCATTCCGTCCTCAATAGAGTCAATCGGGTATTTATTAATCAAATATTCCATGTAATCAATCTGCTCATCTGCAGTACGCTTCTTACCTTTTTCACCTTCGAAGATAGTGTAGTCGTACACTCCATTCTTATAGAATTCAGAGGATGCACAGTCCATACCGATTTTTACATCTTTACCCGGTTCGTAGCCTGCTGCTTTGATAGCTGCCATGATGGAATCCAGTGCATCTTCAGTACCGTCCAATGCAGGGGCAAAACCTCCTTCATCTCCTACGGCAGTGCTCAGACCGCGGTCGTGCAATACTTTCTTCAAGGCGTGGAATACTTCAGTACCCATGCGCAGGCCTTCACGGAAAGAAGGTGCACCTACAGGGCGGATCATGAATTCCTGGAAAGCAATGGGAGCGTCGCTATGTGAACCACCATTGATGATATTCATCATGGGGACAGGCATAACGTAAGTATTTACTCCGCCGATATATCTGTATAAAGGTATGTCGAGGTAATTTGCAGCAGCCTTGGCTACAGCCAAAGAAACGCCCAGAATGGCATTGGCACCCAATTTTGATTTAGTAGGAGTACCGTCCAGTTCCAGCATCTTCTTGTCAATGGCACGTTGTTCCAATGCCGACCAGCCGATGAGGGCCGGAGCGATGATAGTATTTACGTTTTCTACGGCTTTCAAAGTTCCTTTGCCACCGTAGCGTTTCGGATCTTTATCGCGTAATTCCAGTGCTTCATGTTCACCGGTTGAGGCGCCTGATGGTACGGCTGCACGTCCCATAACACCACATTCCAAAACTACGTCCACTTCTACCGTGGGGTTACCGCGTGAATCGAGTATCTCGCGGGCTACAATCTTTTCAATTTTCATAATTATCTTCTTAATTTAAACAATAGTTTTCCAAGGATAATGCACTTTCAATGGCGTCATCTGTCAGGGAGAAGTCGATCAGGCGTCTCAACTCCTTCAGTTCATCCGGATAGAGGGCGCAATAAAAGCCTTTTACCGGCATCCGGAGAAATATCTTGCGGGCGTTCTTCATGTCTTTGTTCAACTCTTGATAATATTCGCCGTCGATAGAGTTGATATATTGGCAAAAATGTTCGAATTCATCTTCCGTGAAGGTGAAGAAAAGATTGCCGAACTCTACATGGTAGGCGTGGCACTTAGTACAAAAGGAGATAAAACCGTTTGTTGTCCGCTTCAGTATTTCTTCCATAAGCTGATTTTTGTTTGCTGCAAAGGTCGCACAAATGAGGCGATGGGGCAATACCTACAAATAGTGAATATCCTTTTCGTGAATACTTATATATTGTTATTTGCAAATTATATCATATTGTCATCTATAACCTCGTATTCTCCCTCCTGCAATCTTTATTACTTTCCTTTTGTAATCTCAAGTCTTTTTGTATCTTTGTTCCCGACCCCAAATCTATTACAAAATGAAAGTACTAACTATCCATGATCTGAAAATTATCAAGAAAAGGGCAGAAGGCACGCTCTTGCTACGCGAAGAAAGCAATGAGACGGTTGCGGCGCAATGCTGTGGGTTAGCATTGGGAACCGAGCATCTGCAAATTCTGATCTGTGGCGGTACAGGTTGCAAGGCATCCGACAGCCACATTATTGCTGAACGTCTTCAGCAAGCACTCGAGAGAAATAATATTGCCGACAAGGTGGACATTATCACTACCGGTTGTTTCGGCTTTTGTGAAAAGGGACCTATCGTAAAGATTATCCCTGATAACACTTTCTATACCCAGGTGGTTCCTGATGATGCCGACGAGATAGTCAGAGAGCATATTATCGGGGGACGGAAGATAGAACGGCTGCTCTACATCGATCCGAAGACGGAGAAGACCGTCAGTGACTCCAAGCACATGGATTTCTATCGGAAGCAGATGCGCATCGCTTTGCGTAACTGTGGTTTTATCGATCCCGAAAACATTGAGGAATATATTGCGCTGGATGGCTATATGGCATTGGCAGATAGTCTGCTCCATAAAAAGCCGGAGGAAGTGATTGACGTGATAAAACGTTCCGGACTTCGCGGACGCGGTGGTGGTGGTTTCCCTACCGGACTGAAGTGGGAGTTTGCCAATAAGCAGAAAGCCGACATGAAATATGTGGTGTGTAATGCCGATGAAGGGGATCCCGGTGCTTTTATGGATCGCTCCATCATGGAAGGTGATCCGCACTCCATTGTTGAGGCTATGGCAGTTTGCGGTTATTCCATTGGTTCTCCGAAAGGATTGGTTTATATCCGGGCAGAATATCCGCTGGCCATACAAAGATTGAAAATTGCTATTGCCCAGGCACGTGAATACGGGTTGCTGGGAAAGAATATATTCGGTACGGATTTCAGTTTTGATATTGAGATACGTTACGGAGCGGGAGCATTCGTATGCGGTGAGGAAACTGCGCTTATCCACTCTATGGAAGGAAAGCGCGGTGAACCTACCTTGAAGCCTCCTTTCCCTGCCGAAGCTGGTTATCTGGGCAAGCCGACCAATGTGAATAATGTGGAGACGCTTGCCAATATTCCTATTATCCTGACAAAGGGAGCGGAGTGGTTTTCTTCTATCGGTACGGAACGTTCGAAAGGGACTAAAGTATTTGCCCTGGCCGGTAAGATTAACAACGTCGGCTTGATAGAAGTGCCAATGGGTACGACACTGCGTGAGGTGATTTATGAAATTGGTGGTGGTATTAAGGGAGGAAAGAAATTCAAGGCGGTGCAGACGGGCGGACCTTCGGGGGGATGCCTGACAGAAAAGCACCTGGATACACCGATTGACTTTGACAACTTGCTGGCGGAAGGATCGATGATGGGATCCGGTGGTATGATTGTAATGGATGAAGATGATTGCATGGTTTCTGTATCACGTTTCTATCTTGATTTTACGGTGGAAGAATCATGCGGAAAATGTACGCCTTGCCGTATTGGTAACAAGCGCCTGCTGGAAATGTTGAACAAGATAACCGAAGGACGAGGCACGATGAAAGATCTGGATGCACTCTCTACATTGGGAAAGGTGATAAAGGATACCGCCTTGTGCGGGTTGGGACAGACTTCACCCAATCCGGTACTGTCTACGCTCAATAACTTTTATGATGAATACGTAGAGCATGTGAGGGATAAAACCTGCCGGGCGAAGCAGTGCAAAGCATTGCTGACTTATACCATTAATCCAGAACTATGTATCGGTTGCCATCTTTGCTTTAAACATTGTCCGGCTGATGCCATTCTGGGTGATGTGCGCAAACCGCATGTCATCAATCCGGACAAGTGCATTAAGTGCGGCATGTGCATGGCACGCTGTAAATTCAAAGCAATCAATGTTGTTTAAGGGAACAAGGAAACAAGTTGACGAGGGGACAAGGAGGTTACCTCGAAGACTTGTTACCTTGTTAACTGTAACCTTGTAAACTGAAAGAAAATGGAAGAAAAACAAATAACCCTGCAAATAGACCGCCATTATATTACCGTACCCGAAGGCTCGACTATCCTGGAAGCCGCACGGAAAATCGGTATAGATATACCTACCCTTTGCCATATTGATTTGAAGGGGACTTGCGTTAAGAATAATCCGGCTTCGTGCCGTATTTGTGTCGTGGAGGTGGAAGGACGCCGTAATCTGGCTCCCGCCTGTGCTACCCGTTGTACAGAAGGAATGGTGGTGCGTACCAGTACCCTGCGTGTGATGAATGCCCGCAAGGTGGTGGCTGAACTGATACTTTCGGACCATCCGAATGATTGCCTTACCTGTCCGAAGTGCGGCAACTGTGAGTTGCAGACTTTGGCATTACGTTTTAATATCCGGCGGATGCCTTATAATGGTGGGGAACTTTCGCCTCGTAAGCGTGAAGTCACTTCGTCCATTGTGCGGAATATGGATAAGTGTATATTCTGCAGACGTTGCGAGAGTGTATGCAATGAAGTGCAGACGGTAGGCGCCTTGGGGGCCATTCGCCGTGGTTTCAATACTACGATTGCTCCGGCTTTCGATAAGATGATGAGCGATAGTGAATGTACTTATTGCGGACAATGTGTAGCTGTTTGTCCGGTAGGGGCATTGACGGAACGCGATCATACTAACCGCTTGTTGCTGGATCTGGAAAATCCGGATAAGGTAGTTATTGTACAGACAGCTCCGGCCGTTCGTGCGGCTCTGGGAGAAGAATTCGGACTGCCTGCCGGGACGTTAGTAACGGGAAAGATGGTGTACGCCCTTCGTGAATTGGGTTTTGACTATGTATTTGATACAGACTTTGCCGCCGACCTTACCATCATGGAAGAAGGTGCCGAGATATTGAATCGCCTGACACGTTATATGAATGGGGATAAATCTGTTCGCCTGCCTATCCTGACTTCCTGTTGTCCGGCATGGGTGAATTTCTTTGAACATCATTTCCCCGATATGCTTGATATTCCTTCTACGGCACGTTCGCCGCAGCAGATGTTCGGTAGCATTGCCAAGACATTCTGGGCGGAGAAGATGGGTATTCCGCGTGAAAAGCTGGTAGTGGTATCTATTATGCCTTGTCTGGCGAAGAAGTATGAGTGCGACCGCAATGAGTTTAAGACAGATGGCAGTCCGGACGTGGATTATTCTATTTCCACCCGTGAGCTGGCACGACTTATCAGACGTGCTAACGTAGGTTTTACGCTACTGACGGATAAGGAATTTGATCATCCGATGGGAGCTTCAACAGGTGCCGGTGTCATCTTCGGAACGACCGGTGGTGTGATGGAAGCGGCATTGCGTTCGGTTTATGAGATTTATACCGGGCGGACATTGGAGAATGTGAACTTTGAGCAGGTGCGTGGTCTGGCCGGTGTGCGCCGTGCGACGATTGATCTGGATGGTTTTGAACTGAAGGTGGGTATTGCTCATGGTCTGGGTAATGCGCGTCAATTGTTGGAAGATATTCGCCATGGGCGGAATGAGTATCATGTGATTGAGATTATGGCATGCCCGGGTGGCTGTATCGGTGGAGGCGGACAACCGTTGCATCATGGCAACTCGGAGGTGCTGTATGCACGTGCCAATGCACTGTATCGGGAAGATGCACAGAAGCCTTTGCGTAAATCGCACGAGAATCCATACATCAAGACTCTGTATGAGGAATATCTGGGTAAACCGCTGAGTGAGACTGCGGAGCGGTTGCTGCATACGCATTATTTCAATAAGGCGATTGATTAACTTATTAAAACGGAGAAACTATGTCAGATATCAAATTAGCCTGTGACGTTGTCGAACAAGTGCGTGCTATTTGTGACAAGCATGGCAACCAGCCAGGCGAACTAATCAATATACTTCATGAAGCGCAGCATCTGCACGGCTATCTGCCGGAAGAGATGCAGCGCCTGATTGCTGCAAAGCTGAATGTTCCGGTGTCGCGTGTGTATGGTGTGGTAACATTCTATACTTTCTTTACGATGACTCCTAAAGGTAAACATCCTATTTCGGTGTGTATGGGAACGGCGTGCTACGTACGTGGTTCGGAGAAATTGCTTGAAGAATTCAAGCGCGTGCTGGGCATCGAAGTCGGAGAAACGACACAGGACGGGAAGTTTTCACTTGATTGTCTGCGTTGCGTAGGAGCGTGCGGACTGGCACCCGTAGTGATGATTGGAGAGAAGGTGTACGGGAGGCTTCAGGCGGTGGATGTAAAGAAAGTGCTGGAGGAACTGGAGTAGCTTCGGTTATAAGGAAGCAGTTGCCGATAGCCTAAGGAAGCAGTTAGCGATAGCCTAAGGAGAGAGTTCATATATCGGGCAGTATAAGCAGTTATACCGCCCGATATTTTTATTTATACCACCCGATATATTTATTTATATCGCTTGGTATAAAAAGATATACCGCTCGGTATAATTTATTATATCAGACGGTATATAAACTCTTCCCTTAGTACACGATCTTGTTCAGTATGCCGTTGAGGTGGGCAATGGCTACTCCGTAGTTTGTCATGGGTACTTGTTGCGCACGTGCCTGTTCAATGCGACTCAGTACATACTTTCTATTGAACATACAGGCGCCACAGTGGATAATCAAATTGTATGGGGATAAATCTTCTGGAAAATCATTTCCGGAGACAATATCTATCTGCAATCTTTCACCTGTTCGCTTACGCAGCAGGTGGGGGATTTTTACTCTGCCTATATCTTCTGTCAGTGGAGCATGGGTACAGGCCTCGGCTATCAATACGCGGGATTGTTCCGTTAGTCGGTCGATGGCGAATGCACTTTCTACATAATAGTGTATATCTCCCTTGTATCCGGCAAAGAGCACGGAGAAGGAAGTGAGCCGGCTTTCAGCCGGTTTTTGTTCGTATACGGTGTGGAATACTTGCGAATCTGTGATAATTAATTTGGGGGGATTGGTAAGTGCGCATAGTGTATCTTTCAGCTTATCTGTGGTACAACTCATAACCAGGCATTTCTTGTCCAGAAGTTCGCGGATTGTCTGTACTTGGGGAAGGATAAGTCGTCCTTTAGGTGCCTGAAGGTCCTGGGGCATGACTAACACTACTACATCACCTTCAGCTACGAGGCTCCCGGTGATGGTTTGTTCTCCGAAATCGGCAGGTAACTTTTCCAGAATGGCGCGGTGGATGGCTTCGATACCTGTGCCGTCTTTGGCACTGACGATGATGGGAGGCTGTCCGCAACTTGCTTTTATCTGTTCTGCCAGCTCTGTCGTATTGGGGCGTGCGTCAGCTTTGTTCAGAAGCAATATGACAGGGATGCCTCGTTCTTTCAATCGTTGAAGCCATTCCTGTTCCTGTGCGTCTCCGGTTTCACAAAGCAACAGGGCGATGTCGGTTTTTCCAATTATTTTCAAGGTGCGTTCTACGCGTATTTCTCCCAGCTCGCCTTCGTCATCGAAACCCGGAGTGTCAATAAGAAGGCACGGACCGAGTGGATGAATTTCCATTGCTTTTGTCACAGGATCAGTAGTAGTGCCGGGAGTGGGGGAGACTATAACGGTATCTTGTCCTGTCAAGGCATTGACAAGACTGGATTTTCCACTGTTTCGCCGTCCGAAGAGGGCGATGTGTAGGCGGTTGGCATTAGGAGTCTGATTCATTAGTCTCAATATTAAGGGGTTAATAAATGGGGATTTGATCATTTTAGGCGCGGATTACGCGGATCTCACGGATTAAAGGCTGCGCTATAAAAAATCCGCGTTCATCCGCGTAATCCGTGCCTAAAATCTGAAATCTCTTTTCCCTTCCTCTATCTCATGCAGGTTTCGCAGAGCTATTTCCCGGATTTTCGGATTCGGGATGCGTTCCATCTCTTCATGAATGAGGCGGATACCTTTCTCCCGGGTTTCGGGTGAAGCGTAATCTTCCAGATATTCTTTCAGAGTCATCAAGGCATTGGGCTGACAGCAATTTGCTATCTGTCCCCGTTTGACAAGAGACATGAAACGGTCACCTGTCCGACCTTCACGATAACAAGCCGTACAGAAACTGGGGATATGTCCCAGATCGAGCAACCAGTTTACAACTTCATCCAGTGTGCGGCGGTCGCTGATATCGAATTGGGCCGAGTTCTCTTCTTTCGTTTCCGGTACGGCATATCCGCCTACGCTGGTACGTGAGCCGCCACTGATTTGTGAAATACCTAATTCCAATACCTTACGTCGTACAGCTTCCGATTCACGGGTAGAAATGATCATTCCGGTGTAAGGCACTGCAATGCGGATTACCGCAACGAGGCGGCAGAACATTTCATCAGAAATGGCATTGGGGAAATCTTTTGTTTCAATATCATCCGCTGGGCAGATACGGGGTACACTGATTGTATGCGGTCCGACACCGAATGCCGCTTCCAGATGTTCGGCATGCATCAATAATCCTACGAAATCGTATCGATAGGTATTCAACCCGAATAATACACCTATACCTACATCGTCGATACCACCTTCCATGGCACGGTCCATAGCTTCGGTGTGATAGGAATACTTGCTTTTAGGGCCTGTGGGGTGCAGGGTCTCGTAATTCCCCTTGTGATAGGTTTCTTGGAAAAGAATGTAAGTACCGATACCTGCATCTCTCAGCCGACGATAGTTCTCTACCGTTGTAGCGGCAATATTCACGTTTACCCGCCGGATAGCACCATTCTTATGATGAATACCATAGATGGTCTGAATAGATTCCAGAATATAATCGATGGGGTTGCGTAGAGGGTCTTCGCCGGCTTCCAGTGCCAGACGTTTGTGTCCCATATCCTGCAAGGCAATCACTTCCCGGCGTATTTCTTCCTGTGATAATTTCTTGCGGGCGATAGTGCGGTTCTTTGCATGATAGGGGCAGTAAACGCATCCGTTCACACAATAATTGGAAAGGTATAGCGGGGCGAACATTACGATGCGGTTGCCATATAGTTTTTGCTTAATTTCCCGTGCCAGATGGAAGATACGTTCCGTCAGGTCGGGCTGGTCGCATTCTAACAGTAGAGCGGCTTCACGATGGGACAAACCTTTGCATGAGGCTGCCTTTTCGAGCAGACTCTCAATGAGGGCACGGTTGTCTTTATTGGTACGGGCATAGTCCAGCGTATCCAGTATCTCCTGGTGATCGATGAACTCTTCTGCCTGCTTTGAACTTACATTATACACGTTTTTTAGTGATTAGGGGTGAGTGATTAGTGATAAGTAGTCTCCTCTTTCTTTCGATATCCGGTATCCGATAACCGTCAGTTTTTCTTCTAATTGTTGTAAGCCTTCTGCAGCTTCGGCTCCCAAAGAGGCTTTGTTATCATAAAGTGAGTATTTGTTCCGTTGTTCCGGGGGAGAAAGGTTTGGCATTACTACATTGGCTCCTGCCAGTATTCCGCGTTCTCGTCCATCCGGTGCAAGCGTTGCTAATGCTGTGGTAGAGGGTAATAACACCTTCGGATGCATTAACCGGAAGATGGAAAGAAGTTTCAGAGTCATCTCCATGCTTCCCGGTGGGCATGCTGCAAACGGGGTATCGTGGTGCGGAATAAAAGGACCGATTCCTATCATTTCAGGATGAAATTGCTCTATAAAAAGGAGATCTTCCACCAGATGATCGGTGTTCTGTCCCGGACTGCCTACCATAATACCTGTTCCTGTCTGATATCCTATTTCTTTCAGCCATGCCAAACATTGCAAGCGTTGTCTGATAGACATCTTATCGGGGTGCAGATGATGGTAATGCTCTTCATTATGCGTTTCGTGGCGAAGCAAATATCGATTGGCACCCGCCCGGAAGAAATGCTCGTAAGTCTCACGGGACTTTTCGCCTAATGATAGTGTGATGGCGCAATCCGGGAACTCACGATGTATAGCAGTAACAGTTTCAAGGATAAAATCATCTTTTACGGAGGATGTTTCACCACCTTGCAAGACGAAAGTCCGGAAACCGAGGGTATATCCTTCACGACAACATTCCAGAATATCCTCCCGTGTCAACTCATAACGGAGAACAGATTGATTTCCTTTCCGTATACCGCAATAATAGCAATTGTTACGGCAATGGTTGGTAATCTCAATCAGCCCACGAATAAATACCCGATTGCCAAACTGCTCAAGTGACATCTCCCGTGCCTGCTCCTGCAGATACTTTAAAGTATCAGCGTCTTGGCAAAGGAGTAGTGCTTTGTATTCTTCAGCACTTAGGGTCCGCTCGTTATGTAATTGATCAATCAAGTTCTTCATGCTATTTATTTTTCATCCGCAGATGACACGGATCACACGGATTTTTTCTCTCCGTGCTCGTTGTATACTATAGAAACATGGCGCAGCCTTAAGAACAGCGTAATCCGTGTTATCTGCGGATGAAAAATAGTCTGTACGCCGAAAGGAAGCCTTGCTCCAGCGCTACGCTGGTTTTAATACGTCTTTTCCTGTTTAGCTAATTCTTGTACAAACTGACGTTTACCTGCGGCAATCTCATTGTGCGTACAAGGTCCGGTGATACAGCCACCTTCACATGCCATCACTTCTATAAATTGCCCCGGTGCTTTGCCTGATTTGGCATACGCCCGCAATGAACCGATGGTTTTCTTATCCAGATTAGCTACTTGGATGGCATTGATTTTGTCAGCTTCTTCTTTCAGATAGGCTTTTACTGCTCCCATTACGCCACCAGCCTGGGCAAATCCATGTGCCTCGCGCACGGATGCGAACGACATGGCATAAGGTTGCGATTGCTCCAACTGAATATTCAGTCCGTCCAATACAGATGCCACTTCTTCGAAAGTCATAACAAAATCTACAGCTTCATCACGCTGGGCTTCTTTACGTTTGGCTACACACGGGCCGATGAAAACGACTTTGGCATCCGGATGTTTCTCTTTGGCAATGCGTGCTGCATAATACATCGGTGAACCTGTGCCTGAAACATAAGGTTTCATGCCCGGAATATGTTTATTTACGAGTTCTATGTAGGAAGGGCAACAGGAAGTAGTCATAAACTTCTGTCCTTCTTCCAACTTCTCTATCAATTCATGTGCTTCGTTGCTGACCGTATCCATAGCTCCTTGAGCCACTTCGATGACATCAGTGAATCCTACAGCTTTGAGTGCACCATATACCTGTTCAATAGTAGTCTTGAATTGTCCCAGGATAGAGGGTGCCACAATGGCCACTATTTTTTCTCCTTTGCGTATCTTGTGCAGGATATCGAATACCTGTGACACTTCGAAAATTGCTCCGAACGGACAAGCGTTGAGACACTTTCCGCAATAGATACATTTACTTTCGTCGATGTGTTCGATACCTTTCTTATCCTTGCTGATAGCTTTTACCGGACAAGCCTCTTCGCAAGGTACTGGGATATAGACAATGGCATGATAGGGGCAGCTCTTGTGGCAAATACCACAACTGATGCATTCATCATGGTCTATCCATGCTTGTCCGCTTTCCTTTACATGGACAGCTTTCTTCGGACAGTTGGTCTGGCAGCTACGGGCGGTACATCCGCGGCAAAGGTTGGTGATTTCGTAATTGATTTGTACGCAGGCGGAACATGCTTCATCAATCACACACATGATGTTATCTTTCGGCGTTCCGTTTTCTGCACGGTCCAGTGCATGTGCTGCATACTCTGATAATGGGGTTAATTCATCTTTTTCATCTTCCATATCCAGTCCCAGCAACGGCAGTGATTTGTATTTCCACACGGCGCGTTCTTTATGTACGCAGCAGCGTCCTGCATGTTTTGACCTTCTCGGACTCAATTCAATGGGAAGACGGTCTATTTTTTCTACAAGTTCGTTATCCCTCCACAGTTTTACCAGCTCTGTCAGCAATCTGTGGCGGACAATCATAATGTTGTTGGTAAATGCCATAATATTTATTCTCGGATTAGTTAGTCGGTAATTACGGTGCAAAGATAGGAAAACTCGCCCGATTTCGGATGGATTTAGGAAGAATAATGTAAACTATTGGGCTTT
>ENA-UONQ01000234-UONQ01000234.1-human-gut-metagenome-genome-assembly--contig:-CS26-NODE-234-length-81590-cov-21.955725_pt1 | contig 81590 bp, 51 predicted proteins | sample MGYA00242460_ERZ724007 | MGnify/ENA metagenome assembly ERZ724007
AATTTGACTGTATTCATTAAACCCCAGACAGGAGTCTCCCTCATGCTCTCCAAGACCGTCCTCTCTACGGCCGTCACACTTGCCTTATCCGCCGGCTTCGTCTCAGCTCAATCGATTTCAGAAAACCGGACCTATGATTTTAACTTCAGCCAAGACTGTAAGATTGAGAAAGATGTTTCTGAGTTGGTATTCAACATTACCAAAGGTGAAGTTGAAACTGCCGACAAAAAGCTCTATGCATTCGGCAACGAAAATGCAGAGTCTCCGATGGTTGTCAATGTATTGAGCAGCGACATTACGGTGATCAACAACACAAAGACAGGAACACCTACTGACGGAATTGGCGCCGTCCTCGGCGGCGCTAAATTTATCGGCAGCGGCGGAAAAGCCACGCTGATCTCAGAACTGGATGTGCTTAAAGACTTTCATAATGAAATCAGCGGATTCAATGATCTGACTCTTACCTCACGCACAGCCAATGCGATTTATTTCGGCGGGGCCAGCTCAACAGCGAAATTATCTGCAAAACACATCACATTGAATGGCAAAAAAAATGCCATATACATTGATGAGGCGGCAAAAGGCACTTCGGCGAACAATGTGACGATTGACGGATTTGACAGCCTCGTAATGACGGGTGATAGTCGGTATGCAGTTAGGAATGTTGGTATTGGCGAGCAAGCTATTGCATTAACCGGCAACGAAAACAGTGCCATTACGCTCACTGGCGCCAGAGGCGCCATCGATACCGGCTATGTAGATAATGGAGAGCTGATTGGCAACGGCAGCGTCAGCGTCACTGCCGGCAAAGTCACGCTCGAAACCACCGGGATTGCCGAGAAAGACAAACAAGACGGAGACAAGAACTCTGATTTCGGCATCGTTCATGTGCAGGGCGGCAGCGTCACGATCAACAGTGACGAACTCACTATTCGTCCTGCCGATTCCGCGACGGATTGGGATGCCAATGCCTTCAAGCTGACGAAGGGCGAGCTCAAGATCAACGGTACCGACGGCGAGTCTCCCGCAGTCATGAATGTACAGGGCGCGATCGATGCGAGCGGTGAGGCAAAGGCCGTGCTTAACTTCACCGGAGCTCAATCATCGCTCACGGGCAGGATCGCGAATGAAGCCGACAGCGTGAAAATCCTCTTTAGCGATGCTGCCGTCTGGAATGCCAAAGGAGCGAGCAAATCCAAGAACCTTACGGTCAGCTCGGGCGGCATAGTCAACCTCACCAATGCCACAAGCGCAGAAATTGAGGATCTCTCTATCAGCAGCGGTATCGTCAGCCTCGAGCAAAAAGCTTCTCTCTCAGCCAAGAACCTTCGGGGTACAGGCGGCACTATTAATCTCTCCGTCTCCAGGAACAGCGGAGATGACGGGAAAATCACTTACGAGGCAGGCAGTTTTACGGCCGAAAACGTAGCAAACGACTGGACGGGTGCAAATGTTCAGGTAACCGGCGTCACGGCCGATGACATCACGGATCTTGACGCCGAAGCGGCTGCAATTCTCACCCATGTCGGCGCCAATATCCGTGAGGGCGGCACGGCCACCATCGAAGGCGGCGACGTTCTCGGTGAAATCGAAATCACGACCGGAGCAGACGGCGCGATCAGCATCGGAACGATTGGCGCGAGCGACAAAGTTGCCTCACTCTCCGACGGTCAGTCCATCGCGACTTTGCAGTGGCGCCACGAAATGAATGATCTCACGAAGCGCATGGGTGAACTGCGCGACAGCCCTGCCGGCATTGGAGCTTGGGCGCGCCTCTATGGCTCTGAGCAGGAGTACGGGAAGAAGAATGTCACTTTGCGCAGCACCTCCGTCCAAGTGGGTGCGGACTATCAAATCGGCGAGTGGACTGTGGGCGGCGCTTTCAGCTACACGAACGGCTCAGTCGACTATGCCCAGGGATCAGGAGATGCGGACACATACGGTTTTGCAGCCTATGGTTCTTGGTTCGCTCAGTACGGCATGTTCCTTGACTTGATTGCCAAGTACTCGCGCTTTTCAAACGACTTCAAAATCGCAGATATGAAGGGGTCTATTGACAACAATGCCTATTCATTCTCGGCGGAGTTCGGCTGGCGCTTCGACCTCGCTAAGACTGTGTTCGTTGAGCCGCAGGTCGAACTGACGTACGGCCGCATTCTCGGTGACAATGCCACGGCTTCGAATCAAGTCCGCATTGAGCAAGAGGATTTTGACTCCCTGCTCGGCCGTGTAGGCCTGCGTGCCGGCTTCAAGTGCCCGAACGACCGCGGAACGGTTTATGTCCGTGTTTCCGGCGTGCATGACTTTGAGGGAGAATCCGACGTACGCTACTCGAGCAGCAAAGCCTCGACCACCGTGCACGACGACATTGGCGGCAGCTGGGTCGAGTATGCACTCGGAGCAAACGTGAACATCACGCCTTCGACCTACACTTATATGGACCTCGAACGGACGTCCGGCAGTGATGTGAAGGAAAACTGGCGTTGGAACATTGGATTGAGAACTGTGTTCTAAAGCTGTTTGGTCTTTTAATTTCCTTCAAAAACGGCGGCTTTTCCCAGCCGCCGTTTTTGTATTCAACAGTCGAACAGAGGACCAGTATTCGTATCTGTTTTCGATCTCATATTTTGTGATTTATCGATTTACATATATGAGCCATATACATCATCGCTTCACGAAAAGAAGTCTTTCTGACGCTTTCCTTCTTGAGTTGTTTTTCAAGACACGCAGACTAATCTCCTCAGAGGTTCTTCAGAGACATTCAGGGGTGTTCTGCAAACTTTGTGAAACGTGGTTTACATCAACCCAACGAGATTTGACCGTTGTGCGTGAAAGCGAGGCTTTCCTAGACTTTGACATGAGTTAATAGGGAAGTGGTTACTCACTTTACCTGCCCGCGAAAGGAGAACTCATGATGAAGCATTCTGTTTTTTGTCTCGCCGTCACCATGGCTCTCGCCAGCATGAGTGTGCAGGCCTATACAGCCGGCACTTATGAAGCAGAAACAAGCGGTTTAAACGGACCTATCAAAGTCCAAGTCACCGTAACCGCAGACGCCATCACTGCCGTCAAGGTGCTTGCACAAAGGGAAACAGACGGTATCGGTTCGAAAGCCATTGAATCCATGCCTGTAGCTTTTGTGAAAGCAAACGGCACAAACGTCGATACTGTCTCTGGTGCAACCGTCACTTCCGATGCGCTCAAACTTGCCGTTGGTGCGGCATTGGCAAAGGCTCGCGGCGAAGCGACTGACAAAGTTGAATTTAAACCCGGTACTTATAAGGCCCGCGCGTACGGCAACAACGACTATCTCAATGTGGAAGTGACGGTCGATAAAGACCGAATCACTTCGATCAAAGTGCCTGGGCACCATGAAACAATCTTCATGGGTGAAATGGCTATCGAAAAGCTGACAGACGAAATACTCAGGTACCAAACGCTCAACGTGGACGCTGTTGCTGGTGCGACCGTGACGAGCGCAGCCTTTAAGAAAGCCGTCGCTGATGCATTGCTGCAGAGCGGCGTCAATCTGGCAGCGCTCCAGACACCCATTCCGCCTCAAGGCAAACGCAGCAGCGGCACAACCGAAGAAGACTACGACCTCGTGATCGTCGGTTCGGGCGGCGTAGGACTCTCTGCTGCCGTTACAGCGACAGAAAATGCGAAGCGCAAAGTGATTGTTCTTGAAAAAATGCCGGTGATCGGCGGCAATACGCTTCGGTGTGCAAGCGCATACAACGCAGCTGATCCCGAACGCCAGAAAGCACTGCCGATGACGAATACGCTCAAAGAAGCGGTGCAAAAGGCAATTTCCGAAAAGCCAGTCTCCCCCGAACATGCCAAACTCATGGCTGACGTCAAAGCGAAATACGACGCTTATCTTGCATCGGGCTCAACAACGCTCTTTGATTGCCCGGAATGGCATGCTCTGCAAACCTATAACGGCGGCGACAAGGTGGGGCTTATTCCCGTCATTCGCACTTACGCCGACAACGCTCTTGATACGCTGCACTGGATGGAAGCACACGGCACGCCTGTTCTTAATCGAGTGAGCCAAGGTGCGGGAGCGCTCTGGCAGCGCACGCATCAAGTAGATGCGCCCGCAGGAACCGGACTGGTGAAGCCCCTTTATGACGCGGCAATCAAACAAGGCGCCAAGATTGTGACAGGCATGAAGGCCGAAAAACTCATTGTCAAAGACGGCAAAGTTGTCGGCGTTTCCGCGACGGACACGCTCGGCAATGAATACAACTTCATGAGCACATACGGCGTCATTCTGGCCACCGGCGGCTATAGTCAGAATAAAGAACTGCGGCAGAAATCCTCACCGGTGCTGACGCCCGATATGGTTTCAACCAACCAGCCCGGCGCAACGGGTGACGGCATCATCATGGCAACGAAGATCGGCGCAGCTACTACCGGCATGAACTACGTTCAGGTCTACCCGCTTGCCACTCCCGGAACAGGCGCACTTCAGGGCCGCGCCAGAAAGATGTCCGGTCTTGACGATGTGATTGATGTCAACGCTCAAGGTCTTCGCTTTGTGAAGGAAGACGCCCGACGTGATGAATTCGTCGCTGCCATCAAAAAGCAGCCCGGCGGCATGTGCTGGGACATCAACGACAGCTCCATCGTGCAGCCGGTAAATTCCTTTGCCGAAAATGTTGAAACGCTCGTGAAGCTTGGCCGCATCTACAAAGCAGATACTTTGGCAGATCTCGCCAAACAGCTTGGCATGCCGCCGGCCAACCTTGAAAAAACGGTAGCCGAATTCAATGCCATGGTAGACGCTAAGGAAGATACACAGTTCGGACGCAAGCTCTTTGACCGCAAGATTGAAAAAGCCCCCTTCTACGCTACACCCAGAGCGCCGTCGATTCACCCAATCCGAAAGCTCAGGTGCTTGATATCAATGGCCGCGTAATTCCTGGCCTCTACGCAGCCGGCGAAGTCACCGGCGGAATTCACGGCTCCAACCGTCTTGGCGGCAACGCCACGGCAGACGTGCTGACATTCGGTCGAATCGCAGCGAAAACCGCTCTCGATCTCCAATAAACCTTTCGTCAGGGCAATTCTTTTGCCCCCGCGGCATTGACTAAAAAGGCGCATCTGCCGAGGAAAGCAGATGCGCCTTTCGTCTGAAGATCTCTTATTCAAGAGAACCGATTAGTTCTTCGAGAAAGCCTCTTCAAAGCTCACCGGGAAGGCCTGATAGCCGCAGGTGTCCCACAGCGTCAGATCAACAGCGAGCGACTTGTCGCCCCAGCGGTATTCGCAGATCCGCGGATGCAGGCGGCCGAGCTTGCCGGCCTTTTCAGGCGACGCACCCATACCGGCCGTTGACCAGAAGACAAGCATCGTGTCCTTGTCATCCATGTACTTCGTGATGCCGGTAACCGGCGAGAAGTAGTCGTAGCCAAGGTCCTTGCCGACTTCCCAGAGCTGCTCGACCGTCATCTTCTTCTGGTCGATTCTGTAAACCACAGCGCGAGAATACTTCATGGTCGGCAGCGGGGGCTGCTCCATGCCGCGGGCGTCGCCGTTGTCAAAGACCGAGAGGTAGATCACGTCCTTCGTTGACTTCGAGTCAATGCGCCAGGCCGTATGCTGCGTCCAGGACCAGTCAAAGCCGCCTTCACACTGGCTGCCTTCGCACTTCAAGGGCTTGCCGTTCTTGTCGACCGGCGTGAGCACGCGCTCTGCGAGGCCCTTCTTCCAGCCGACCGGCGAAGCGAGGATCCACTTCACCTGATGATCGCGGCCGATCTTCACGATACCTTGATGGCGTGCCGACAAGATAATCGAATCATCGGTCGGATCGTAGTCAATGGAATTGACGTGCGCCCAGTTGCGTCCCGGACCCGTACCCGGAATGTCGCCGAACTTGTCGCTCTTATCCATGTTGGCGAGGTCTGCAGCCGAAAGCGTCTGACCGGCCTTCGCAGGATCGATATTGAGGCACACGGCCCCCTGATCAAGCGCCTTAATGAGCGTGTCGCGATACGGATCGAGAATGTCATAGAGGCGGAAATCATCAACCACGCCGCCGTCAGGATCCACTTCAATAATCACGTCGCGAACGGTATGGACACGCTTGTCGTCGCCGCGGCGATAGTCAGCCATCGAGACGCGCAGGAAGCTGTGGCCATTCTCGGCATTGTCATAAGCATGCGAGAAGTCAGCATACGTGGGCGGAAGCTTGCGGTTGAAAATTTCGCGGCCCATCAGGTCATACTTGACCCAGCGCTGACCGAAGCCCCACGTCAGAGCACCGTCCTTGGTCTGCTGGAAGCCCATCATGAGGCCTGATGTCCACGGGTCGGACTGATCATTGATGAGGTCGTTGAGCAGGTACCAGCGCACATCACCGGCCGTATCGATAATGCCGATCTGAGAATTGATCGTCCATTCAAGCGCACCGCCCGCGGGATTGTTCCACACAAAGCGGGCACCCTGCGGCGCCATCGGAATGAGCTGGCTGTTGACGAGGTAAAGTCGGTCTTCAAAGCCCGGATCCACCTTGTTCACTTCAACGTTGAACATCCGCTGCTGCCCAGGCATGCCGTTGCTGATTGAGAAAACGGGGGGTGCATAGAATTGCAGACGATCCGTGAAGTCCTCGCTCTTGCCGTCGGCAGAAACGCGCGTGTAGCTCACTTCCACCGTATTGAGGTAGTCCGCATACAAACCGGCAATCGGGATGCCGGCATGCGTGCGAATCTGACGATCGGAAACTTTATAGGCGATCTCGCGGCCGCCCTTCTTCGGCACAACGCGCACGCTGGCGTTTTTGACAACGTAGCCGCCCGTGCGGACGATGGCCGTCAGCGGCGCAATCTTGTAGGGGTTCACGATAACTTCACCGATATGTCCCTGTGCGGGCATGCCGACTGCGGCGCCCGACGGGCCGCCCATAGCGGATGCTGCACCCGCAGACAGGCCGAGCATCAATCCCGCCATTGCGGCGACCAACTGACGACGTTGGAATTTCATGGTTTATCTCCTTTGGTCCGAGATGAAAGGTTCTGCAGGCATGTGCTTGCTTTCTTTTCTTGCCTAGTGTGCCGCCGCTTTGTCGCCACGACCATGCGGAAAGCCTTGCGTTTGACTGCCGTACGGGAAAGGACGCCTTTCATTTTTTAAAAGGTCATGCCAATATTCGTTCATCAGATGCACCGACAGCCGCTCCCCCGCTTTGAGCAAACATTTGCCTCTGCGGCAAAGAACGGTACAAATTCATACCGCCTTGGAGAGCTTCTCCTCCCTGAAGAAAGGTGAGGCCGTCCAAGCGATAAAGCGAAGCAGGATCGCCCGTCTTTAAGCCGACGACCCTTTTGTATTTGTGGTGTCCCCCCGAACACAACGGCACTAGGCGCCTGACGCTTAGCGTCAAACTCAATATCTCTCGCCATGTTGTCTGAAGAGTCCGCATCCTCTGCATGCCCTCCGCTGAGAACCCTTCCTGAAGATCTTGTGGAGTCCAGCAGCATTCGGGTGCTGCGCCTCCTTGTGCGGCTGATGCGTGATCCGGTGCTTCAGCGAAGCGCAGACGCGCTCGGCGTCAGCGCTCCGACGGCGTCTCGTCTGCTCGCCCGCGCACGCCAATGGTTTAAGGATCCGCTCTTTATCTACAGCGCCGGACGCATGCATCCGACGCCGAGGATGCTGGCATTGTCGCCGCGCATTGAAGAAGAACTGCTGCGGCTGGAGTCACTTTTCAAACCCGAAGAACCTTTCAATCCTGCAACCGTCGTACGTACGCTCCGCATCGCTGCCATTGACAACGCTTTCCATACGCTGCTGATGCCCTTTCTTGAAACGGCCGCAACAGCTGCGCCGGGCTTATCCATCTCGGTCTTTGACCGAGCGCCTACGCTGCTTGAAGATATGCGTGCCGGCACGCTCGATCTGGCCTTTTATTCAACTGAAGGCCGCCCGGTCCCCTCAGACTTTTGTGAAGAAACGCTCTTCACAAGCGGTCACGTTCTGCTCATGCGCCGCGGACACCCGCTTCACCAAAAATGGCTTGCCGGCAGCGAGATTACCGAAGCAGATACCGGGGCGTGGCCCCACATCAGCGTCGTCGTACCGATGGCGGGCGGCAGCGACCGTCTGACCATGTCCCGTCATCCCGCACACGGTCCGGAACGCACGGCCTGCGAAACGCCGTTTTTTGTGGCCGGGGCAATGCTTGCGGCCCGTACGGATATGCTGATGCGGATTCCGCAGGAAACCGCTGCAGAACTCTGTCGTACGCTCCCGCTTGCGATGATGCCGATGGAAGCCGGCATCAGCATTCCCTGGATTCCGTGTCTCTTCCGTCACCGAGCGGCAGACCATGACCCGCTCATTACGTGGGTTCGCGCTCAGCTTGTTTCGCATGCCAGACGTCTTCACGCAGAAACCCTTCGGCAGATTGACGAAGACTTTAAGAAGCGCGGTCAGAAAGTTCGATAGAAAGTCTTATTTCTGCTCCCGCTCTCACTTAAAAGTTGGATTCCCGCAGCAGCACAGACCATGCGGCTCGGGCAAACCGTCCGGCCAAGCTTTCGCGTTCGCCCTCAATCAAAAGGGTGCCGCGGCGCACCTGCAGATCCAAAGCCGCAGTCCCCTGCTGCGCTCCAGCCGGCGCGGCCGTCACGCGGTAAATGGCTTCCTTCGGCGCAAAAACCTGTCCTTGATCCACGCCAAGACTTTTGGCAGCCTCCGCCGGCGCGGGCAGCGATGCGACCGCGCCGCCAAAATGAGAAGCGAGCTCCGGCACTGCGCCAAGATGACGAGCCGCTGTGCCGTCAACCGCCTCGACGCTTGCCGGAATTGCGGGCTGCAGGGCATCTTCGGGGATGAACTTGGCCGAAGCACCCGCCGCAAAGCGATTGATATCCTGTTCGCTCACGTAGCCCACGATTTCGAGCGCCGGACGGTCAGTGCCGGCTGCCGCTGCGACCACGGCGAGCGCCTCACCGTCGGGCAGCCATTCACCGACGGCAAGCGGCTCCGTGCGGTCGGCCACTCGGCCGTCCACGGGTGAGCGTACTTCCAGAAGCGCCGTGCGTTTTTTCAATTCCGCAATGCGCCGCTCAAGCGCTGAGAGCTCCCGCAGCGCTGCGGGCACGTCGGCAGCACCCTCCCGATTCATGCGCATGTATTCTGCCCGCCAGCGAAGCGATGCGCGGTCTGATTCCAATTTTTCAAGCTCATGGGTGAGCTCGGGAGAACGAAGACGAAAGAGCACCTGCCCCTTTTTCACCGCATCGCCCTGAGCAGCCTCAATCGCTTCGACCTGTGCCGCTGCCGGCGTGTAAAGCGTCACCGCTGCCGCCGGCTTCACCACCGCCGGCGCCGCTACCTCTGAGCGCCAAGGCATGAAAAACACCGCCAAAATTCCCGCAATGGGAAAGAGGAGCCACAGACTGCGCGGCGCAGCTTTTCCCTTCAGGATGCGAAGCGCCCATTCCTTAAGTTCACGAAGTATCGGAAGCATGACGAAGACGGAAACCTCAACGCAAAAGAGAAAAATGCCGAGCAGCTTGAAGAAGGCGTGGTAGACGAGGAGCGCGATACCGCAGAAGAGGAAGAATCGGTAAAGCCACGTTGCCCACGCATAGATAATCAATGCGCGTTCCTTCCACGGCTCAAACGATTCGGGCTTCTTCTCCCCAAAGCCGAAAAGAAGCTCCCGCATCCGCCATTTGGCCAGCGCGAAGCTCCTCTGATGCAGGTTCGCTACGCCCAGCCAGTCCGAGAGCAGGTAGTACCCGTCAAACCGCATGAAGGGGCTTGAATTGATGGCGAGCGTCATGATCCAGGTTGTGGTGGCGAGCATAAAGGCCGCGCTCTTTAGCCCGCCTTCGGGCAGAAAGCTCCACGCGAGTGCTGCCCAAACGCCTAAAGCCAATTCCCCCAAAACACCCGCCGCGCAGACGGCCATGCGCTGACGCTTGGACTTCAGTCGCCAGGCAGCGGACGTATCGGTATATAGGAGCGGCATCATCACCATGAAGGCGATGCCCATATGGGGAATACGGCAGCCAAAGTGCTCGGCTGTGTAGGCATGAGCCAGCTCATGGATCACCTTTGTGCAGGCAATCGTGAGGCCGGCCATAACCGCGCCTTCCCAGGAAAAGAAATGCGAGAAGGTATGCGTAAAGGCATCCCACTGCCGGCCGATGAGGTAAAGCGCCAAAACGAGCGCCGTTAATGTGGCCCAGAGAAAGGTCTTTGTGAAAAAGAGGCGCTCAACCCAGGGAAGCGTCCGACGCAGGAATGCGTCCGGCGCCACCAGTGGAATGCGGAAAAAAAGATAGTGGTGCAGAAAGAACTTCCAAAGCGTCTGCTTGGGCTTACGCTTCATCTGTTCGGCGAGCCTCGCGGAAATTCCCGCTTCGCGCGTGAGGCTCATCCGCATCAGAAACTTCGCAAAATTCTCCACCGTCTCCGCCGTCGGCCGAAGGAGCGTTTCCTTGCCGACAGCGGCAGCCACAGCCTTGGCTGTCCCTAAGTGCCAGCGCTTCAGGCACTCCGCCTGAAGAACGCCGAGCTGAAAAAACTGGTCGCGCGCCGGATCTTCAAGCACCCAGGTAGAACTCCCGTCATCCGCGTCCGGGCCTTCGTGCAGACGAAGATCCTCCCGCAGCGGCGGAAGCCGCGGCTCCTTCGGGGTCGGACGTCCCGCAGAGAGACCCGTAGCAACAGGGGGGCGCTCAAGAGCGTTCATAGCATTCATCCGCAGAGGTGCCAAGCCGCACACTTAGACGCCGAGCCAGAGCCGCAGCGTGGCCAGAGGCCGGCGAAGGAGATAAAGCCCCAGAAAGGTTTCTTCTCCGTAAAACTTTGCCGTGCCCTTGAGGCCGAGCTGCGGCGCATCACCGTCGGTTGGGACGAATTCGGCCCGAGCCTTGTAGGCAAGCGTTCCGTCAGCCGTGGCTGACGCGCGGTAGGCGACTCGAGTGAGCTCTGCTTCGAGCGGACTCGTCGGCGACGCATTGAGGAAGAATTTCACTTCGGCGCCTTTTTCAAGCGCGACGGCGTCGCCCACCGGAATTTCGGCCTCAAGCTCCACGGCCCGAGGGTCCGCCACCATCAAAATGCGTTCGCCGACAGCTACCGGCCGACCCAGCCATTCCTGAGGGTCCGAAAAGACGGCAACACCCGAGCGGTCTGCCCGGATCTCCGTCCGTTCAAGTTCCCCGGCAAGAAAAGCTGCATCAGCTTCAGCCTGGTCACGACGGCGCTTAAGCACCCCCAAAGCCATCTTGCTGCGCTCATCAAAAAAGGCCTGCTGCTGCCCCTGTCGGTATTCGGCCTCTGCAACAGAAAGCGTCTGCCTTGCAGCCTCCAATTGACCGCGCAGGTCGCGCGAGTCCATGCGCACAAGCAGATCCCCCGCCTTGACCGGCGCATTGGGCTTCACGACGATTTCTTCGACTACGCCCGAGAGCGGCGCACGAACAGCAAACGGATTTTTGGCCGTTACTTCTGCGGGCGCAAGCACGGACTGCCGAATGGGTATCAGCATCGCTCCGACCACTGCCGCAGCGGCTGCACAGCGCACCCAGCGCTTGCGGCTCCATACCAGAAGTCTTCCGGAGTGAGCCTTCACGGTGCCTTCGCCCGACCAGTCGCTGCGGCCAAGCGGCATGGCGCTCCACGCATCGGCATAAGCACGCGCCAGATGGGTGAGGATAGCCTTGTCGGCCCCCGTCCACGGGGCGTCCCGCCAAAGGATAAGCGCAGCTCTGATGCCGGCGCCGCCCGCCTGCGGCGCTTTAAGCGGCAGTTCCGCCCAAAGCGCCTGAGCCGGCAGAAACTCCTTGGCCATCATTCGGTCGTGATCCGCGGCCGGCGGATGCTCGAGCACATTGAAGGGCTGCACGAGTTCATCGGCCAAGGCGGAACCCGGCAGAGAAGAAGCGCCGGCCGGATGAGCATCTGCGAAGCCGCCCAGGCGCTTAACGAGCCAAGCCGGAAAGGCCGCATTGCGAACCGGATCCGCAACGCCCGAAAGCCCTTCGATTCGCCCCGCTCCGGCATCATCGGCCGCCCGCCACCAAAGCGCTGCCTGACGGTAGTCAATTGCTGCGAGCGTATCGTTGAGCGCCGTGTAGCCGAGCGCTCGGCGATCGGCTGCCGCACGTGCAGTTTCACAGAGACGAATAACGCGCTCGAGGCGCTCGGTTTGTTCACGGGACTTCAGAAACGCAGACTTAAGCTCCTGGAGCCCTTCGGCAGCGGAACCCTTTTCGGATTCCGCTCCCGGCTTCGTTCGAATGATCATGGAGCAGGGCTCCAAGCGACTCGTCCGCTCATGCCGGGCAGAAGCGGGAGCGCTGCCGCACCGGCATCACCCGCAGCCTTCTCCCTTTTGGGAAGCTGGAGCTCGCCCGTCACCTTCACCGACTGACTGACCGGATCCACACTCCCGGCGATGCGCGACACGGTGACCGGATAAACCGCACCGGTATCGTCCAGCGTAAGCGTCAGGCGGCTCCCGATCCGCAGCACTTTCAATGCCGCCGCAGGGAGGATCGCCTCAACCTCAAAGGCGCTCACCTCATAAATGGTGAGGAGCTTCTGGCCTTCTCCCACATACTCATGCGGGCGCACATACGTTTCGCCCACCATGCCCGAGAACGGCGCCTTGATGCTGCAGCGGCCGACCTGAATGCGTTCAGCCTTGGCTTCGGCTGCCGCAATCCCGACGTTGGCGCGGGCTTCTTCATAGTCGGCCGTGCTGATGGAATTGAGCTTTCTGAGTTCCCGGGCGCTGCGCCAGCGGCCTTCAGCGGCCGATGCTGCGGCTTCCGCCCGCAGAAGCCGCGCCTTGGGGAGCGCACAGTCGTATTCGACAAGCACGTCTCCGGCCTTGAAGCGTTCACCGTCGCGAAATGCAACAGCACTCACTTCACCGGGCATTTCGCTCGAAAGGAGCGCCTGCGCCTTAGCGGTTACCTGGGCGCGGAATTCGACCGCATCAGCCAATGCTGATGAGCTCGAAAGCCCTGCCGCAGGGGCCGGCGCAGCCGAAGCTGCGCCAATTGTTAAAGCTGCAGCCATCGAGCAAATTGCGCTCAGCGTATGGAGCTTTTCCATCATCATCCTCATTTCGAGCACGATTCTTACCGACTGGCCTTCAAAGAACCGAGACTTTCCCAGGGCATGCCGGAAACGAGACGGACGGCCGCTCCGCCCTCCTGCGCAGCCGCAGCAACTTCCGGGTTGAGGCGGTAGCTCGCAGACGCTTCCTTATAGTCGCCCACGCCTTCCTTCAAGGCCTGCGTGCCGTAAAGCCCCTGCAGCACTGCGCCGTCGGCGATGATACGGTCCTGCGCGCCGATGGCTTCAGCGAGTCCCGAAATGGACTGATCGGCAACCTCAGCGGGTACCGTATCAAAGCCCGCGGCTTGATAGATGGCATCCTGAGCGTTAAGCATTTCGGCATAGCTCAGATCACGCGTGCGTTTGGCGAGCAGCGTTTCAACCTTCGTGCGCACCGCTTCGAGCTTCGTTTCGCTTCGGCTCTTCACGGCATTTTCAACCTGCTTGTCGATGGAATTCTGTACGCGCGAGAGTTCGTCAGCTCGACGGAAGGCCTTTTCAGCCGCAAAACGCTGATGCCAGGCAACGTGCACCTGGGAGAGAACCGTCATGCGGATAGCCTGACGACGAAGCGGAGCGAGTTCTTCGCGAAGCTCTCCGCCCTTCAAAATCTTCGGTGCAGTGAAGAGGCTCATCAGGTTCCAGCTCACCTGGGTGCCCACGTCCGCCCAGTCATTGTTCGCCAAGTACTTATTGCTGTCGTAGTTGAGACCCGCAAAAAGCTGAACATTCGGGAAGAGCTTCAGGAGCGACATGCGGGTTTCGAGCACAGCATTGCGCGCGAGATAGCTTTCTTCGCGAATCTCAGGGCGGCGCACCATGGCGAGCACTTCGAGGTCACTGAGCTTATAGGGCACGGCCGGAACGGCCTCAGTATCCGTCGAGGGAACGGCGAGCTGGAATGGCGTCCCCGGCTGCAGGTTCATGAGGGTCGCGAGCTTGGCTTTGCTCTTCACCAATTCGTCTTCGAGCGTTTCGAGCTGACGAACCATGTTGAGAAGGTCACGCTGGTAGCGAAGCGCATCGAGCGGCTTCACGAGGCCGCGGCCGCCCGCTTCCTTGGACTGAGCCAGAGCCTTCGAAGCGTCGTCGAGCGCATCAGCAACTTCGTCGCGCAGACGCTCAGCGCTGACGGCCGAGAGCCAGGCCGCACGGGTCTGACGGGCGATATCGGCCACCACGCGGCGGCGGCGTTCTTCGGAGGCATAGGACTTGTTGGTCGAAGCTTGGGCTTCAAAGTAGCTCAGACCGAAATCGAGCACATTCCAGGAGAGCTCCAGATCGGCCGTCCTGCCGTCGCGTTCGCTGCTCTTAGAAGGCACGAGCGACTCCTTGCCGGTTGCAAGCGATTCGCTCGAGCTTGCGAGCTCGTTGGAGCGGTCGCGATACCCTGCCGACGCCGTGAGCTTCGGCAAGAGGCTCATGCTCTGCACATCAGCGATGTTTTCCTGCACCGCACGCTCCATCATGGCCAGGCGGTGTTCGAGGTTGTACTTGAGCGCACGGGCAACAGCCTCTTCCATCGTAATGGGAGCCGTGACGGGTTCCTGCGCAGCGAACATCAGCTGCTGGTCGACATTGGCAAGACGCATAAGATCGTCGCTCGAAAGCTTTTCGGGCGCGATGACCGAGCAGCCGGCGAGCATCAGCGCTGCGGCGACGGACGTAGAAACAAGAGTAAGGCGGATCATCCGAGAGGCTTTCATCTGAGACATGATTGGAAATCCTGAAATAGGCAAGAGAATGAGTAGGTTCGGCGGCACGGACTGCCAGAGTGAGCGTCCGTGCCGAATAAGTGAGTTGTCAGCGATCAGCTCGCAGCGAGATCATCGGATTTGGCAAAGATGCCTTCGCGGGCATAGACCGTATGGCGTTCAATGGCAGCGGTGAGACTCGTGTCAGCGACCTCGCTCTGCTCGGGCGTCTCTGCGTCGAGCAGCGCGGCTAAACCCTTTTGAGCAACGTCATTCAAGTCAGCTGACGGCAATTCCGCTGCGCTCTCATTGAGCGTCACGCGTGCTGCGGATTTGTCTGAGCGCTCGACCTTTTCAACAGCGCGCTCTACCGCCCGGTCACGGCGAACCTCTTCGGTATGAAGCTTGGTGTCGCGTTCATCATCGACGGTCTGCTTATAAAGCGCGAAGAGGCGCTCTGAGGCCGAGGGTTCTTCCAGAGGCGCAGCCGGCTTGCCGAAGATCGGTTCGAAGACCGGGTGATCCGCCGCCAGTACCGTAGGTCTGAAGTCCTCGCGCTCGAGCCCTCGTCCGAGTCCCGTGTCGCGCAGAAGGTCAAGACCGCGGCCAAATGCCGGGTTGGCAACGCCCGCATCCGCACTGGTGACGGGCGCAATTTGCGTCCCGATCCAAATGGTGCGGGTGGTCGAAGCGCCATAGGCATCCGTGGCCTTCACCGTCACCGCCAAGCCGTTTTCGAAATTCGCGTCCGCCTTTAAGATGCCGGTATCGGCATCAAAAGAGACGCCCTCAGGGAGTTCTGCGGGTTCGGTGATCTCCACTCTGAATCCGTCGCCCTCGGCATCCTTGAAGAGCGTATTGAGATCAGCTCTGATCCCGCCGGCCGTATCGCCGAAGACCGCCGGCAGCCCTTCATGAGTCGATCCCGCGCCGACAAACTCGGGCGCGGAATTGGTGCGAACACCCACCGTCACTTCGAACGTATTCGAAAGGCCGTAGCTGTCCGTCGCGGTAATCGTGAGCTTAAAGGGTTCAGTCACCGTCGCCGTGCCGTAGATGCGGCCCGTGTCAGCATCAAAGCTCAGCCCGCTGTTATCGGGCAGCCCGTCAACCCTGAAGGTCAAATCGTCGCCATCAGGATCCTTGATGAAGTCCTTGAGCTCAAACGAATTATTGCCCCCGACCACAACGCTCGGAGCGGTATCCGGTACAGCCTGCGGGGCTTGATTGCCGCGAACCGTGAGCTTAAAGGTGTACTCCACCGGAGCATTCTTGCCGTCCGAGGCCGTGATCGTCACCGAGAACGCACCGACCTCCTGAGGCGTGCCGGAAATCGTCCCTGTCTTTGCGTCGATAGTCAGACCATCGGGGAGCCCCTTCACTGCCGTGAAGGTCAGCTCATCGGCCTCATTCGGGTCTTTGAACCAATCCTTGACACTGAAGTTCGTCTCGTGATTGAAGACGACTTCGGGCACCTTGACATTTCCATCAACAACGACCGGCGGCTGATTTTCCATGATGGTCAGCGTGACATCACGGCTCGCCGTCAGACCGCTCTCGTCTGCCGCAGTGATTCGCAGCTGATAGGCACCCGTCTTCGAAACCGTGCCGGAGAGCTTGCCATTCTCAAACTTCAGCCCCAGCTTCTGAAGACCATTTTCGATAACGTTCCCGTTCTCATCGAGGAGTTCCACGGTGACGGTCGCCACTTTGACGTCATCCGTAAAGAGGTCTGAGGGCAGCGTAATAGAACCCGCTGAACCGCCGAGCGCAACATCCAAGGTACCGCTCAAAGCGTAGTCCGGATACTTCGTTTCGTTAAATTCGGGACCATCGTTAATCTGCAGCGTCACCGCATTGTCAATCAGCAGCGAATCGCTGCTGCCGCTCGAGGACGTAAAGCCAATGCTTAAATCGACTGACAGATCTGCACCTGGCTCAGCACCCGAGGCGGTGAAGGTGATTGCCTTCAAAAGCGCCTCGGCTTTGTCTGCATCAACGCCCTGCTCGAGTGTGATGGAAAGCGTTCCTTCGCGGGCAGACCATGCACCGAGCTTCACGTCACCGCTGTAGACGTAGCCGTCATCCTTGAGCGTCAGACCAGAATCTGCACTGAGCCCAAAGGTGCCGTTCGGATAGTCGACATTTACCGTGATCGAAGCCGCGTGTCCAAGGATGGAATCTTTGATGCCCGAGAAATCAACATTCGCGAGAAAGTCGGTCGGCTGCTCGGGATCCGGGACATGAATGGTCTCTTCGTCGGGCGTCTCAATAGAGCCGTCAGTGGCTTTGGCGCTGAAGATCTGAGCGTCGGACTTGCCGACATTGTCAATCATGGTGACCTTCAGCACGACTTCACCGGCAACGTCGGACGGCACGTCATATTTCACCGCCCCAAGCACCGTGTTGAACACATCGTGATTGAGCGACCCCGTGAATGTAATCGTCAGCTTGCCGCCCTCGACACTATAAGAACCGAGTTGAGTGCCGTCAGCTCCGGTAATCACACCGTCGGCAAAGGTATATCCAATAGTCTTGGCAAAACTAAAGCCGTCTGAAGTATTCGCCCCGCCGTTGCGCTCGATCGTAATGCTGAAGTCTTGGTAATCCTCAACATCCGCATCGACGCCAGACAGATATTTGCCTACTTCGGCGGAATTGCCGGTGTAGGGAATCTGAGGCAATGCCGACGCAGAATAAACGCCCTGAGATCCACTGTTAAAGTAGATATTTTTACCGTCTGAAGAAACAATAAATTTCCCAAAATCTTCTGTACCCGCATCAATGGATCCGGCTTTTGTCAAGAAGCCAGAAAGTGCATCTACAGTATATTCAACCATCTTTCCATCCTCAGTTGAGGCAAACAGAAGCTTGCCGTCGGAGGAAAGATGCATTTCTTGAATACTGATCGATTCGCCTTCGAATCCATAATCCGCACCAACAGTTAATGACTGCACGAGAGTCATCGTACCGTCATTATTTTTCTCAAAAGTCAGTACGTAGCGGGTGGTCATGGCAGATGCGGAGTAAACGTAGAGATATTGACCATCCGCCGATGAAACAACGCTCCCAACCTTCCACAGCATAAATTCATCATCGACTTTGACCCCAGACTCATCCGCATTGATGGTCTCGTAATTCAATGATTGAAGCAGATTAAGCGATCCGTCTTCACCCACTGCGACAACAGCAATTCCGCTCTTTTCGCCCATACTGTCTTTTTGAACATATATGGATTTGCCGTCACCGGAAAATTTAATGGCCGTTAGATTCTGATCTGCAAAATTCATTTCATCCCGCGTGAACTGCGAGATCAATTTCAAACTGCCGTCAGCATCAACTGTATAAAGGTACAAAGTATCTTCAGTGAGCGCCGCAAAGTACTTGCCGGAAGGATCCAAGGAGATGTCCAGCCACGAATCAGACTCAGAGGTCAGATCAATGCCTTCAATGGGAGACCAAGTCCCGTCGACATCTGCCATGAATCCATGAACGCCTATGACAAAAGAGTTTTCACCGGAAATTGCCTTGACATAAACAGAGTTGCCGTCGGCGGAAACAACGATGCTCCCAGGATATCCCCCTGGCGATGATCCAAGTTCGAAAGCGTTTTTGAGTGTTAATGCGCCATCATCACCGCGGCTGTAAATGTAGAAGGTGTACGTCCCGGAGCCACCGCTGCCGGAAGACGACATCACGAAAACCGTCTTGCCGTCCGGAGTCTGTGCTAGATCGTTGACGTAATAATCTGCCCCTGTAATGACGCCGTCATGCATAAAGATTGTGTCGGAGGTTTCAGGCGCATCAACACTTACATCCGGATCGACGCTGAGATGCACACGAATGGTCGCCGTGACATCATCAATAATCGATGAATCAGACCCGCCGTTATCGGCGCCGCCGTTATCGGTCACTTTAGTCAGAGCGAAAACACGCTCACTAACCTGAGCCTCGGCATTCTCGTTGACATATGTCATCGAATTGACAACGTTTTGAGCGGCCCCAGTCTTAATGCCACCATCAAAACTAATGGTCAGCACGCCTTTTCCGTCAGCGACTACATACTGATAGGCGTATCCGCTCTTCGTAGTGCCGTCTGATGAGCTATTCAGAGGAATACGCACTCCGTCGACCACCCAATATTCACCTTCAGCAAAATCACCCGAAGCCGTGAGCTCCATCGAGGATACTTTCTGATTGAGTTCACCGACATTGATCGCCACATCTTTGAAGATAGGCGATGACATGCCTGTCGTGTTGTAATACTCATTTTCTACAGCAGAAGAACCGGATGCTGAAGGAGCCTGATTGGCAGAGAATTCGTATTGAATCGTTTTCTCAACGGATTTGTCGTTATCCGTTACGGTCGTCTTGACGGAAACGCTGCCGTCTGCAGCTGCAGACTGGACTGTAAAGGAAACCTGCTTGACAACTGCGGCTACATCGGCTGTTGTTGCGCCATCCTTAAATGTCAGAACGATTTTCCCATCAGCTGTCTCAACCGCCGCAATCGTACGGTCTCCGTTCTTGATGACGCCATTTTCGAGCGTATAACCGTCTGCTCCCGTCCATTCAAACGCTGTTGAAGGTTTGGCTTCATCATTCGTTTCGAAGGTGACAGAAACGTTACCGTAGTTGCCGCTGCCGGAATTGGCAGCATCGCGATCGGCATCGGTAATGGAAAGCGACCCGCCGACATTAACCGACTCCCCTAAGGTAGCGTTATGAACTTCCGCCTCTTCATAAGAAAGCACCTGTCCGCCCGCGGCAATCCCAACCTTTCCTGAGTCAAACACAACGAGTCCGGCTGCATCACCACCTACTGCAGGTGTTGTTTTAATCGGGGTAAGACCTTCTTGCGTCACGCGAAATTCTGAAAGCGTCCCAGAGTCATTGCTTGAAAGGACATAAAGACGATCTCCAGCTGGAGAGAGCGCAATATCCACAACGTTAGAACTATCAGTTTCCGCTATTTTAGAAAAAGTTTTTTCAGCAAAATTAGCCTGATAAATTTGAATCTTACCGCCAAATTGAACAGCTATTAGCCCGTTATCTGATGCCGTAATATTAAGAACACCATCACCCTCTTCTATTCCATCAAGATCTTGAGAGAATAACTCTTCACCGTCAGCACCATATACTTTAAGTTCTGGGCCATAGGCAAACTCATGATTGCGGAATTTAATGACATAGTCTCCGCAGCTGACAAAATCCATTGAAGCATTTTCGCCAATATCCGAATCGTTCCATTGACCGTTCTCATAAGATATTTTTGTACCGCCGTATGAACTCCCCCAACCATAATCAGCAAAATAGCCGATATAACAGGTAGTACCATCAGAACTTACAGCAATTGATGTGCCAGTTCCTGATATTTCCTTTTGACCTTCAGTGGTTAAATCACCATTATCTGCCACTTGGAAACGAAATACATTATTCCCGCTCACAGCATAAAGGACACGGCCATCAGCGCTAGATGCAATATCCGTAATGCTTCCAAGCCCATCAACACTTGAATGATCAAAAGTCTGCAGATAAGAAAGCTTCCCGTCAGTCACTTTAAAGACAGCAATATCGCCGTCTTTGTCGCCTACAAAGGCAAAATTCCCGTTGTCTGACAGAAAGATCTTTGTGGCATTCTCGATGCCGGGTGCATTTGTAAGACCGGACAGTTCTGTTCCGCCAACATTCACTTCCGGCGCAAAGTTATAGCTGCTCTCGATTTTCACGGTTCGATCTATATCCAGATCAGCCGTGCCTCCATCATTCATATAAGAAAGCGCATCGATCTTGACGGTCACATCCGCTGAAGGTTGCGCAGTACCGTCTGCAACCTTCAGTGCAAGCCCATCAATGAGTGTTTTGAGCTGGTCAGCATTCTGAGTAGAACCGATTTTGATGACCACCGTTGCCGTGCCGTCCGCACCGACCGTCACCGTTGCGTAGCGGTCCGCGTCTGGGTCACCGATCTGAACCTTGTTGCCCTGCGTGAGGAGAACTTCCTTTCCATCAACAATAATGGCCAGCCCTTTGCCGCTTTCAGAAACCTGCAGCGTCAGCGAGTCGTAATTCTTGCCGTCAGCAAGCGGCTCAGCCTGGACATTGCCGAAGAGATCGACCTGCGCACCCGGCTTGCCGTTTTGATCCACGGGGATGTCGCCAGCGGAAGGATCCGCTGAAACTGGCGGATTGGCATCCGCCTGAGCATCCGCCGCCACTTCTGCCGCCGTAGCCGCAGCCGCCGCGTCAAACATCATTCGCGGCTCAAGCGCAAGCTCAAGGCTTCCGTAGGAGAGATTCGCTGTAGTCATTTTGTGCTTCTTCCCTTTTGGGTTGGGTTTCAAACTTATTCAATGAGCCGCGCAAAGCTGCTCTTACTTTCAAGATCCGATGCAATACGCTTCAATCCGTCGATCACCGTCTCTTTGCCTTCTGCGAAGCTCGGCGTCTCAACTTCAGACACATCGCCCGAATTGCGTCCGCAGGCGAGGAGCGTGGGCTTAAGCTCGTTGTAGCGGCGTAGCCCGGATTCATTTGTTGAGGGCGGAATGATGAGCATGTAGAAATAGAAGTCCTGATGCGACTTGAAGCTGCCGCACAAATCTTCAATTCGCTGCCGGACAAAATCGCGGTCTCCGGTATCTGCATAGCCGCCCAAGCTCTCAAGATCGAGATAAAAGTTGTTGGCATCCATGTCGATGTCAATCAGCGGACCATTCAAATTGGCCAGCATGACGATCGCCTTGACGGTGGACTTGCCGTCTTCGCTGAAGTCACGCGGGTGGTCGAGATCTCCCCAGCCGTCAATACCGCGGAACCCCGGCGAAAGCGCCATTGCCCCCCAGCCCATTGCAATATTCATGTTGATGGCGTGATTGATTTCTTCATGATCGCCAATCATTTTTTGCAGACGTGCCGTAAATTTTTCACGCTCATCCGTGAGCGGCAGGAGTGCTGTGAGCGGCACAGTCCCGTCAGCCGCAATCCAGCGCTGATCAGTCGGGCCGGTTAATCCGCTGCCCGCAGAAGGAATCACCGGTCCCCGCCACGTGATGTAAGGCCACCCTCCGGGATAGTTCGACATAATGCAGTTGCCGCCGTAACAGGTTTCAGCGCTGATTTCAAAAGATCCTGCCGGAGGTTCAGTCCAATCGAAGAGCTCTCCGCCAAGCATTCCCCGACGAACATGAAGAATCTTCTTGCGGACATCGGGCATATCGGGAGAGGCCATATTGGAGACGCCCGCCCCCTGCTTGATATAGCGGAACCACTGCGGCTCAATACGATCCGGCATCGCCCAGCTGCGGATACGAGAAACGCCCTTGGCATCGTCCCAAACATTGACGCCGTCTGAATAAGGCACTAAGGCCATCCAGCGGTCAGCCCGTCCGTCAATGACTTCGTCATAAAAGGCCTCACCGATGTCGCGGATCGCCTGCATGTCTCGCTGCGTCTCGTTGATCGTGGAAGGAGCAACAAAAGCAATTTCGAGCGGGTTGTAAATCGCCACCGCAGCACTGGCCACCTCAACGGTTTTCCCCGGGCCGCCTAAAAGTGACGGCAGCGCCCGAAAGCTTGCTGAGACGCGATAGCCTTCATAGTCGTTCCAGGTCACCGGCTCTACCGCAACGCTCAAGTCACGCGAGAGCTGCTCTTTATCCAAACCCAGATTGACGGCAACATAGCGCTGAGCCATCCCGAGCACATCCGTCTCGGAGTCCTTCGCCGCCTCCATCGCCACAGCCTGTGCAGCCGCATCAGTCGCCTGCTTGAGGCGAGCCCCGTCGGCACTCACGCGCGTTGCGTCCACCACAAAGGCCGTGAGCGCAATGCCGCCGATCAGGAAAAAGACCACATTGACCGCAGCCGAACCGGATTCTTCACGGAGAACACGGGCCAAAAGCGACTGGGCACGTTTGCAAAGAAGAGAAATCATGCGTTGCTCCCTTCGCCATCATCGTCCGACGGCATCAGATTTTCTTCTTCAAGCGCTTCGTCAAGCTTGATCTCGCGGTTGTTGGAGCGGTAGATGTTCTCCACCTGAATCACTCGGGGAAGACGCAGGTGCTTGCCCAATTCAAAGCCTGCCGTACGGCGGCAGACATCCACCACAATCATCGACATCGTGCTGCCGTCCACATCGCTCTCGTCATTGCCTTCGCCGGAATTTTCCGGCGGATCCACCGGCAGTTCGCCCGTGAAGTACTTCCCCTCGACATTGAGTTCGCAGAGCATCGCCCCGTCGCCGCGGCGAATCATCCACTGCACGGCGCCGGACTGCAGCACATTCATGATGATGACTTCGGTGTCACGGGTTTCAGTCTCGAGCGATGCGTCAACGAGCGCATTGAGCCCGTACTGCGTGAGCTTAGGCTGCTGCGCAGCATTTACAGCAATGCTGCCAGCGCCTGCCTCAAGGCGTTCCCGCTCAATGCCGATCTGGTGCATATCCGAAAGAATCACGGCAGTGCTCACCAAAAATGTGATGCCGAGCGCTGTTTCCACGGCAATCGACCCGGATTCTCGATGCAGCCCGGCAGCGGCCGCCGCAATCTTCTTGAAAAAGGAACTCTTAATCATTTCACGCCCCTTCACTTTCTTCAATGCGGGGGTAGTAGGCGATGACGCGTTCGTAGCGATAAGTGAAATCTTTGCGGTTCGTCAGAATGAGGCGCGGAAGCGGCGTAATGAAGTCCTTGGTGATCACGACGACCACCTTCCAGGCGGGATAGCTGCTGTCCGCTTCTGCGGTGCCTTCCTCATCGTCCTCGCCCGCGCCGTTCGTTCCGCCCGGGTTGCCGAGCGCGTCCAGCGACTCATAGGCCTCAACGGTTACGCGGGAGACATTCGAGGGCTTGAGGTAGCCAAATGAATAGGCTGCAATACCCTGACGAATGTCATTTTCAGCGGACGCTCCCAGCTCACCGGCATCGCGAAAGCGCAGAAGCGCGCTCGAGACTGCGCTTTCACCAACCTGAATCGTGAGCGCCATATTGGCAAATTCCACAATGATGAAGAACGCCGCCAGAATCACCGGAAAAGCAAAAGCCGTCTCAACCGCGGAGACGCCGCGACCGTCGCGCAGGAAAGCACGGCCGGCGGTAAAGATTCGCGAACGGAAGATCCCGACAGTCATTTAGGGCTTGCTCCCGTTTTGACCAGCGCTGCCCTTTTTCAGCGCCTCAAGCGCAGCTGCGGCTTCGGGGCTGCCCTTCGGGAACGTCTGGGCATGGGAAGAAAGACCGGCAGCGTCCTTTGTTTCGATCGTCTTCACGGGCTCAACGACAAGCGGAACTTCATAGCCGTAGTCCGAATCATCCGAAGATTTCGGGCGAATTTCGATCATCTTCTCGGCCGCCCGCAGGCACTCATCGGCGAGCGTAGATTCGCCGGCATCAATGCGGCTTTTCATGGCCGCAAACTTTTTGAGAGCATCCTCGGTCTGTTCATACGTCATAAAACTCTGAAGCGTCTCACGCGAACGATCAGCCGACCCCGTCATGAACTGCACAAAGGCGAGATTCATTTTGGGCGTCAGAACCCCGGAAGCGTCCGACGAGCTGAAGTTCTCAGCGTCGCCGAGCACCTTCAAGGCCCCCTTGGCATCGTTCATGCCGAGTTTGGCGAGCGCCAAATTGTTAAGCACCTGCACGTTCGTCGGTGACTGGGCAAGCGCCTTGTCAAAGTACTTGACGGCTTCCTCGTGCTCACCCGCAGCATCGAGAACAATGCCGTAAGCATTGAGCGCAGAAACGTTCTTGTCGTCGAGCTCAACGGCCCGCGCGAGTGCGCTTCGCGCATCGCTCATGCGGGCTGAAGCCATATAAGCACGGCCTAAACCAGTGAGGAGCCCCGCTTCTTCAGCCGGAGCAAATTTCACTTTTTCTGCTTCTGCAAGGGCTTTGGTTCTGGTAAACAAAGTCAAGGTAGCTCGCGGCGGTTCAATGAGCGACGCGATCCCTGCATATTCCAAAAGGGTCTTAGCATCCATGCCGCCTCGGCGGTCGAGTTCAGCATAAACGCCGAGCGCCCCTTCGTAGCGTCCCTGAGCCACCAGCATGCGCGCAAGGCGGAGCGCCGACTCACGATCCTTCTTGGGCGCTGTTACGACTTCTGAAGGCGTGCGCTCCTTGATGGTGCGTTCAGGCATCGGGCTGTCCGACCCCGCGCCGGCGAGGGACGCACACCCCGAAAGCATCAGCGCAGCTGCCGAAAAGGCAAAGAGCATAGCGGCCTTCATGGCCGGATGCGGGCGTCGGCAGGAACTGTGAACAGAAGTAGTCATGATCGAAAAAAATCAGGTGAGGAGACTGCGGATGACGCGCATCAGTGCGGGTGCGGCCACGATCGCTACGACGGGCGGCAGAATCAATGTCATCAGCGGCAAAGAGAGACGGGCGGGGAGCTTCCCGGCACGTTCTTCGAGCGTCAAAATCAAGGTCGACCGAGATTCGGCGGCAATGTTGTGGAGCGCCTGCGCCAGAGGCGTACCGAACTGTTCGGCTTGAATAAGCGTTGAAACCATGCCTTCAATAGACGGCACGCGCGTACGCTCGGCGAGATTGCGCAGCGCCGCTGAACGCTCGGGCATGATTTCAAGTTCGGCATTGGTGAGTGCGAGTTCATGAGCGAGAACCGGGGCGGAAAGTTCCAGTTCTCTCGACACCACCTTCACAATGCGCGTAAAGGGAAGGCCGGCCTCGGCGCAGATCACCATGAGGTCAAGGGCATCGGGCATGCTGCGCTCAAGCGCCGTATAGCGCCGTGCGGCCATCGACTTCAAAACCCATTCCGGCAGAATACCGCCCGCAAAGTAGCCCGCCCCCATGAGCGCGATGGTGCCGATGCTTCGCTCCTGAGTGCCGAAAAAGAGCGCAGCCGCAATGCCGAGTCCGAGCATCGTTTTGAGGAGCAAAAAGACGCCGAGCGAACCCGGGCGCGCAAAACCGGCTTGGGCGAGGAGGAGCGCCGTTGTCTCACGGCTCTTGTCATTCCCGGCGAGCTTCAGCCCAAAGCGAGCAGCCGGCTGAATCCATTCCGGCAGCGGCTCGATGCCGCCCGCCTGATGCGGATGCGAAGCCGCTTCTTCATCAATGGTGCCCGCCAGACGATCTTCAAGCGCCTCAGCATCCTGCTGGGAGCGCAGTGCAAACACAAAGACGACGATAGAGAGGAGCGCGAGCGCAAAAAAGATAATCCATGTAGTCATGACTCGAGCCTCACTGAATGCGGCGAACCATCAGCCAGGTCACAAAAAGCCCGGCAGCAACGCTCGCGGCAGCGTAGCCGAGCACTTTGAGGCCGGTCGGATCGGTAACGAGGAACTGAAAGTCCTGCGGCGCCTGGATGTACTGATAAATGAGCACGCCGGGCACGAGGCAGGCGACGATCTTGATGGACGCACGAGCCTCGGATGTTTTGGCCTGCACCTTGAGCGCAAGCTCCGCGCGTTCGCGAAGCGTGGCCGCCAAGCGCTCGAGCGTGTCGGCCAGACGGCCGCCCGACTCCTGACTGATGATCACGATGACGGCAAAGAACCGGTATTCGGGCAGCGGCACGCGGTGTGCTGATTCCTGAAGCACCTGCTTCAAGGGGACACCCAGGCGCAGCCACCGGTCGATGGTGCGAAGTTCTTCCGAGAGCGCTCCGCGCAGGTTCTGTGCAGCAAGTCCGAAGGCGGTCTGAGCCGGCACGCCGGCGCGGCAAATTCGCGCGATGGAGTCGATCGCTTCCGGAAGCGATTTGCCGAGGTCTTCCGTCCATTCACCCATTGCGCGCAGATAAAGGAGCGCCGCCGCAGAGGCGAAAAGCGCAGCGCCTCCGAAAAATGCGATCAGGAACGGATAGTCCGTCATGCGGCCCACCAGTGCGGCTGCCGTGAAGGAAAGAGCTCCAAGCACCAATACGCGAAGGCGCAGGTTCTTGGTCCAGCCGAGCAGTTCCAGTCCCTTCTGAATGCGCACGATGCGGGCATGGAGCTTCGGGAAATGCCCGTGATAGTCGTCAAGCCCCATCAGCACGGATTCATCGGGATATTCAACCGGCGCAACGCTTTTGGCTTCCTCCTCAACCTGCGTCAAAAGCTCAGTGAGTCTTTCGCGAACCATTTCTTCGCGGCGTGCGCGGTTCGTAAAGGCACGAAGTCCCAGCACGCCCAAAAGTACGAAGAGGAACACCAAAATCGTGAAAAGATTAAGCATGAGCTTTGTCCTCTCAATTGCCGCCGAAGAGATGTGCGCGGTCCTGATAGAACTTCGGGCGCAGCCCCGTATTGACGAATTCGCCTACGATCCGTCCGTCGGCAGAGATGGATTTGATGCGGTAGTTGTAGAGTTCCTGCGTCTGGATGACGTCCTCTTCCATGCCGCAGACTTCAACGATCGACACCACACGGCGCTTGCCGTCGCGCATGCGTTCAATCTGCACGACCATATTCACCGCGCCGCCGATCTGACGGCGGATGGCATTGAGCGGAAGCTGCAGATTGGCCATCAGCACCATGTTCTCCAGACGGATCAGGGCGTCGCGCGCATTATTGGCGTGCACCGTGCAAAGCGAGCCGTCATGACCGGTGTTCATGGCTTGGAGCATGTCAAAGCACTCGCCGCCGCGAACTTCGCCCAAGATGATGCGGTCCGGACGCATACGAAGCGCGTTCTTAACAAGATCGCGCTGGGTGATCTGTCCGCCGCCTTCAATGCTTTCGGGACGGGTTTCCAGACGCACAATGTCTTCCTGATTGAGCTGCAGTTCGGCCGCATCCTCAATCGTCACCACGCGCTCCTTCTGCCCGATCTTGAAGGACAAGGCATTGAGCAGCGTTGTTTTGCCCGCGCCCGTACCGCCTGAAACGACGATATTGAGGCGCGCCATCACAGCGCGGGAAAGGAGCTCCACCATTTCCTTGGTGAGTGCGCCGCCTTCGGAGAGCTCTTCCAAATTGCGCTTATGCTTGCTGAATTTGCGGATTGAAATGGATGTGCCGTCAAGCGCCAGCGGCTTCGTAACAACATTGACGCGGCTGCCGTCTGCCAGACGAGCATCGACCATCGGATTGGCTTCATCAATGCGGCGGCCGACGCGCGCGGCAATGCGCTGCGCAATATTGAAGACGTGCTCTTCATCAATAAAGGTAATGGGTGTGAGTTCCAGTTTGCCGAAGCGCTCGACAAACACCTTATCAGCGCCGTTAACGAGAATATCCGTAACGGTTTCATCAGCAAGGAGCGGCTCGATCGGCCCGATTCCGAGCATTTCGTCGAGCATCTGTGCGCTGATGGCCTGTTCTTCAGCGGCGGTCAGCTGAAAGCGGTTCTGGTCGCAGATCTCACGAATGAGCTGAGCGACTTGTTCAGCGAGATTTTCCCTGCTGGTCGTCGCCGCTTTCATCGGGTCAATCTGCGCAAACACCTGATCGTGAATCGTGCGGCGCACGCGGGCAAGTTCCGCCGAAGCCTGTGCCTGAGCCTGAGGTGCTGCAGCAGCGCTCTGCGGCATGGAACGCATGCCGGGGCGGCGCACGGCTGCACTCCCAGCATTCGAGGCGGCAGCAAACGACGGCCGGCTCGGCATCGCGGCGGGCGGCGTCTCGACGCCTGGCTGCGCAGTGCCGAGGACAGTCCCAGCCTGCCGAACTTCTTGGGCTGGGCGCGGCGCAGGGGCAGCGGCCGGAATGGGTCGACGAGTACCAACGAGCATCTTCACTATTCTCCAAACGGTCTCTTTTCTTGAGGTCGGCAGCCGCTCATCAAGCCGCAGCCTTGGCGGAATCCTTGTTTCCGGTGAGCTTCAAAAGCTTGAGCAGCTTCATGACGGTCGGGAAATACCGCTCTGCAAAACCGGGTGCCGCCGAGTGCGCGCCAGCGCGCCCGAGCAGTCCGCAGGCGAGCGCTTCAATACTGCGGGCAAAGGCCGGAGCCGCCTGCGAAGTGAGCGCTCCCTGCAGGAGACTTGCGTCAAGGACCGTCCCGGCATTGGGCAGTTCAAAGTCCACTTTGACGCCGAGGAAGTTTTCAAACTCTTCACGCGTCAGCACGGGCTTGCTGCGTTTGCCCGCACCGGCTCGGCAGTGATTGGCCACCAGAAAGCGGCGCTGACCGGGCTGCGGCGCACCGAGTTCAGCGAGCAAAATCTTCGCCGCGCGGGCGTTTGAAACCGTGTAGTCGATGAGAATCACGCAGACATCGGCGTTCTTCAGAATTTCTGCGCTCCCCGCAGGACGATGCGACGGAATATCCCAAATCGAAACAGAAAAGAGTTCGCAAAGCGCGCCGCCCAGCTGAAGGAGGAGCTGCGGATCAACCGGCGTTTCCGGACCGGGACGCTGAGCAAGGAGCGACAGGCGCTTCTTTTCACCGTCTGCGAGCACCGTGCGGGCAATGAGGCGATAGTCGATTTCAGCGGCCGAAAGAATGCCGGCCAAGCCGTTGTCGGCCTTGAGACCGAGGAGCAGCGCGAGGTCACCTTTGCGGCGATCGAAATCAACGAGGAGCGTCGGATATTTGGCAGCTTCCGCAATCCAGCGCCCCAAAAGCGCCGCTACGGTACTCGTACCCGCTCCGCCAGCAGCACCCGTCACCGCAATGGTCTGTCCGACCCGCACGCTTGAAGCATCCGGCATGCCGAGCCAGCGATCGCTGTCGGCACGGTTGAGGAGCTCCACCACCAAAGCATCTGCCACCGGCGAAACCAGATAGTCAAATGCACCGGCAGAGAGGAGCGAACGGTAAAGTTCAACATTTTCTTCTGCGCCTACTGCCACAATACGGCAGCCGGGGCCCGCCAAGGCGGCCAAATCCGCCAAGGCCGGCACTGGGAAAGGCGAAGCAGAAATATCAACGACCAAGAGCCCCGGGGCGTCATGCTGCGTGAGCCAGGCCTGAGCTTCGTCGATGCCGCCCTTCTGAGCGGCTGTGCAGCTGCGCCCGAGCCGAGCGAATACGTCGGTGAACTGCTTCAGATCGCCTTCGCGGCAAAACACCGCTGTCGTGATGCCCTCGACGGAGGCATTGTTTTCGTTTTCCTTATCCACGATCAATCCTCCTGGCTGAAGTCGATGTCGATCAGGTCTTCCTGATCACCCGTCTGATATTTCTGTACGGCCAGATTGCTCGCCGTGCCGTCAGCGCCTTCAAGCGCGCGCGGACGCAGGAGATCCTTCGGATCGCTCACCATCATGGCGATGTTGGCGTTGTTGGCGCAGCCCAACGTGCCGACGGCCTCGTAAGGCTCAATCGTCCAGCGAGCCGGATCGGCCACATCGCACTCCGGCGCATGCACAACGTAGGCTTCGCTGATGAGCTCCAAGTCCCAGCTCACGCGGCGGTCCGGAAAGTCGCGCTTGCCGGTTTTTTCATTTACATAGACGGCAAGCTTGGGTTCCTGAGCGCCCGCTTCTTCGAGCGCTTCGGCCAATCGGCGGGCGAGCTTTTCGCCTCGCTCGGAGAGCGGCACGACGGTGAGCACCTGACGGCGGATCGGTCCCTGCGACAGGAGGAACTTGTTGGCAGACTCGATCGACTCATCGGTGAGACCCGAACCGTTTGCCGAAGCACGAAGGTAGAGCGACTTCGCCTGAACCTTCATGGAGAGCGCCTCGTCTCTCGTCTGAGCAAAATTCGAGGACCGCACACGGCCAACGGTCTTGGTCTCAAGCCCTTCAACCGCACGGTACCCTGCTTCGGCTTTGTCAAAGGCGTAGCCGCCCGCCGTCTGAACCGCATTGCCCATGTAGCTCAAACTTTCACAGCCCGTAAGCGCTGCGATCAAGGCAATGCTCAGGAGCGCTGCCGTGCCTTTGCGCGCCTGAGTCTTCAGACTGAAGCGGCGCTGATTGTTGTTGTGTGTCATATCTTTCATCCGCATCCGTTTCAATTAGAAGAGGTAGCCGATTGAAGCCTGACGCGGTGCATAAGCGTCAACGGCATTGATGCCGCGTCCCGGCACGCGCAGATCGCCCGAAGAAACCGGGTCGACGATATTGGCGGTGAGCAGAATCACGAGTTCGCTGTCTTCGACCTGCGTCTGTTCGTATTCAAAAAGACGGCCGACGAAGGGAAGGTTGCGAAGTCCCGGCACACCGTTCACGGTCTGCGATGATTCGCTGCGAAGCATGCCGGCCAAGGCAAAGCTCTGGCCGCTCGCGAGCTCAACCGTGGTTTCTGCTCGGCGCACGCGCACCGCTGGAATCACGGAGCCTTCCGAAAGAATCACCTGCCCTTCGCTCGTAAGTTCGCTCACTTCAGGCGCCACATGGATTGCAATGCGGTTAGGCGAAAGCACCGTCGGCGTCATGCGCAGAATCACGCCCCAGGACTTGTAGTCGATGGTGATGGAATTGCCCGTAATAATCACGATCGGTACTTCGCCGCCGCTCGCAAAGGCGGCGGGCTGACCTGACATCGCCGTCAGGTTGGGTTCGGCAAGGAGCGAAGCAAAACCGGATTCGCTCATAGCATTGATGAGCACGCCCAAGGACATGCGGCCCATATTGAAAATGCCGCCGAGCGCCGCGCCCGCCGTGTTTGAATCCGGCATCAGCCCCGGAATGTTGGCATTGCCGTCCTCAAAGGAGCCGTCCGGATTAAAGTGTGAATTGTTGGCCGCGTGCGTGGAGAAGAGTCCCTGCGAAGTGCCGTTGCCGAGGAAAAGTGGGCCGCGGCCGGTATTGAGCACCGCACCCCAGTTAAAGCCGAGCGAATGCGTGAGTGAACGGGATACTTCAACAACCCGCACCTGAATATTCACCTGCTGAGAAACTTCAACTTTGAGCTGATTGATGACCGGACTCGACTGACCGCCGGCGGAGCCGCCCTGACCGCCTCCGTCCTGGCCGCCTTGCTCGCCGCCCTGCCCCGGACCGCCTGCGGCGGCCGATGAGACCAAATAGGATTCAACGAGCTGGGTGACGCGCCGGCTGTCGAGCGCCGTCTTCACTTTGCCGCGCACGATCATGCGGTTGTTGAGCGCCGGGACGAGTTCAATGCTCGCACTCGGCACGGCCCGCTTGATGTCGGCCTTCAATTTTTCGAGATTGTGTTCAACCGTCACTTGGACTGCTGCAATCACCGCGCCGGCTTCGTCAAGCGCATAAAAAGTCGTTGATCCGGCAGCGGTGCCGAAGAAAAAGACCTGATCGGGCGAAGGCATCTGATAGGAGGCAATGCCCGGCGTTGCAACAAGCACTTTTGCCGCTGCGCTCGGGAGCTGCAGCAGAGCGCCTCCTTTAAAAAGACGCGAAGACTGCTCGTCGGCTTGGTGAGCTTGAGGTTTTTCAAGCTTGAAGCCCCTTCGAGCACTTTGACGTCTGTCGGAACCTGTGCCTTCAGCGCTGCCGATGCTGGGGAAACAGCCAGACCGAGCAGTGCGCCCAGACAGGCTGCCGCAAATACGGCGCGCGACGGCTTCCGGTTTTGGGTCAGACGGGAAGAACGGCTGACTGAATCTTCAAGGTGTGGAATCTGCACGATGGTTCTCTTCAATCGGTTAGAAGGTGACGGGCGCAACAGCCGCACCCTGATAGGTAATGACAGTCTTAGCGGCCGGCCGCTGCGTGCCGAGAATGCCCGTGGCATCCTGCAGATGCGTGACGGCAGCGGTCTTCTCATTCACTGTGCTGGTGCCGGCCGCATCTTTGGTCTCCGGTTCACGCAGACCGCGAATAGACACCTGAAGGTCTCCGGCTTCCTTAGCCACAGCGAGCGCCTGTGCTTCCATGGGCGTCACTTCAAGCGTGATCGTGCGGTAGTCAACGCGACGCGCGGCCGTCGAAGCCGTCTTTTTGGCATCCGTCTTCTGCGGAGCCGTCTCCGGCTGCGGCGCAATGCTCTCGGTTGAGTTATTAAGCGCGAGCACGCGGACGTTGGTGAGGATGGTCTGAGCAGCGAGCTTTGTCATGCCGCTCGTTTTGTCCTCTTGATCCGCCATGGCTTCAGCGGTTTCACGCTTCAATGTCAGGATCACGTCCACCCAGTCGCCGGCACTCACCAGCCCGGAATTGCTCGACACCGCAGAGGTCGGAATGGACACTGCACGCTTGCCCGGCGACAGCACAGCCGCCAGGAACCCTGGATTGCCGGGGTAAAGCACATCGTCCTGCGTGATGAGTTCGCCCTGCGGAACTGAGCGCCTAACGGTTGCACCCATCAGGAGCGCAGCGGCCGTCCGGTCTCCCGGACGCTTGGCGGAAATCGCTGATGCTGGAGCCTCGTCAGCCTTCATCTCCACCCATTTGATCGCCGTTCCCGAGAGAAATTCGCCGGGCTCTACCAGTTTGGCTGCAGCCGCAGCCCAAACGGGCGGCACCTGCGCCTCAGTCGCCCTGGCCTGCGCCGCAGCGGCCGGACGTTCTGCCGCATGGGGAGCGAGAAGCCCGCGTGCGACGAAAGCCGCACAGCCCGCAAGGACGACGGCAAAACCGAGAAGCAGTAGAGAAGAAGTTTTGATTTTCACGATCTCATTCCTGATGTCGCGTGGAATCCCGACGGTCTGGTCCGTTTTTTGAGCGCACAAGGCCCCTGCCTTCCCGCAGCCGGAGCTGCCGGAAGGTTTCAAACCATCTCGAAGAAGACTTAGAAAATGTGTGAGAAAACGCCGAACTGCACTGCAGCAAAACCTGCCGCTATGGCGAGCCCGTAGGGAAGCCCCTTCTGAGCCTCACCGCCGAGGAGACCGATCGGCGTGCATTCAAGCGGCCGGCCGAAGGCCTCCGCCAAACGCTCCGCCCAAAACCCTGTCTTTGTTTCAATCATTCGCAAGAGCGGAAGACCCAAAACCATGAGTCCGCCGACGAGCGAGAGAAGAATCAAAAAGAGGAGCGCGTCAGACCCCGCCCAAAAAGAAAGGACGGCAGCAAGCTTTACGTCGCCCGCTCCCATCCTTCCGGTGAGATAAAGAAGAAATCCCGCAATAAGCACGCCTACAGCCCAAACTGAACCGCTTTGCAGAAGACCGAGCGCCGCAGTTCCATTTCCCGCGAGCGAAGCTGCCGCGAGCGCCGCTGCCTCGACAAGGACGATAGAGACGACTGCCGCATTCGGTATGCGTCGGAAAAGCAGATCCGACACAGCCGCCCAGAGAACCAACCCCAGAATGGCCATGCTGAAGAACTGCCCCATACGCCCAGCGCGTTCATTTTGCAGTGCAGCCTGCCGCTTAGTTACTTAATGCTGACGTTCTTGCCGGCACCGGAGATATCGTCTGCAATCTGCTGGAACTTGTCGCGCAGCGCGGAGATGAATGCGCCGTCCGACGAGAAGATGTAGCCGACGGCCGCAGCCATCGCTGCAGCCAGAATGCCGTATTCGATAGCGGTAACGCCGCTTTCATCAGCGGCAAACTTGCGAAGGGACTGAGAGATTTTCATGGGATTCAATCGTTAGGCCCCCTCTCCCGAGTCACTATTGTTTACTTCATAAACAATTTCGAGGGAGGTTGCAGCTAAATAAATATACTTATGCGAATCATTCGCATTTATGACGCGAATATTACAAGGGTAAATCCGAATTTTCAACTGCATACCCCCTTGGAAACGCCTGTCTAAGTATACGTTTGAGATATTACCAAAAAATAGATACGTCCAGTCAGGACGCATATCGGATCAATAATGCTTGTATATAATCGAATTAGGTGTATGGGTTACCCTTACATATAATCCTTTACCTACCTCTGTCCCCCTCCCATTTGTTCTGCTGGCTTATGCCTAAAGTGATATGCACAGCCGTTGCCGGCAGCTGCCGCAACCACCGCTTGATTCAGACGTCCAAACTGACAACCCGCCGTTTTGCGTGACGCCGATCGACGGCGGCTTCACTATTATTTGTATATTCGCCTGAGCGGCTCCGTCGAACAGCTGCCGCCCCGCGGGAAAGATTGCCCAACACTCAGAATCGATTCCATTGGAGGCCTTTCATATGAAGTTCACATTCCAGACGCCCACTCGTCTTATTTTCGGCTCCGGCCGGCTTGACGCCTTGGGTGACGAAAAGCTTCCCGGCAAGAAGGCGCTTCTGCTCACGTCTCGCGGGAAATCCGCTGAACGCACCGGTGCCCTCGAGCGCACCATGAAAGCGCTCGAGCGCGCAGGCGCTCAATATGTGTACTGCCCGATGGTGGAGTCCAATCCCGTTGTTGACAATGTCATGAAAGCCGCGCTTGCCGCCCGTGAAGCCGAGTGCGACTTTGTCATTGCGTTGGGCGGCGGCTCCGTCATGGACTGCGGCAAAGCCGTGGCCATGATGGCGACCAACCCCGGCGACTTCTGGGACTATGTGCCTCAGGGGACCGGCGGGCGCAAGCGCATTGAAATTGCTCCGCTCCCCATCGTGGCCATTTCCACCACTGCAGGCACCGGCAGCGAAGTCGACGGCGGCGGCGTTATTTCCAACCCCGAAACCAAAGAAAAAATCGGTTTTGGCGGACATCCCGGCCTTTACCCCGTGCTCGCCGTAGTAGATCCCGAACTCACGCTCTCAGTGCCGCCCAAGCTCACGGCCTATCAGGGATTTGATGCGCTCTTCCATGCCGTTGAAGGCTACCTCACGAAGCGTCCCAACTACATGTCCGATATGTTTGCGCTTGAGGCCGTGCGCCACATCGCATCGGGTCTTGCCCGTGCGGTGAAGGACGGCCATGACCTCGAAGCCCGCGAGCATGTTTCCATCGCCAATACCCTCGGCGGCTATGTCATGGCCTGCTGCCGGCTGACAAGCCAGCACGCTCTCGAGCATGCCCTCTCAGGCGAATGCCCCGAAATGCAGCACGGCGCCGGCCTCATTATGCTGTCGATCGCCTATTTCAGTCACATGATCAAGACCGGAGCCAACTCGATGCGCTTTATCGAGCTCGCTCATGCACTCGGCGTCAAGGATGCCGTTCATCCGGATGACTTCCTGCGCGCCCTCCATGACCTTCAGATCGCCTGCGGCGTAGCCGACCTGAAGATGAGCGACTACGGCATTACGCGCGACGACATCCCGAAGCTTGCCGCCAAGGCGCGAAGCGTCGGTGCCGCGCTCTTTGAGCAGGATGCCGTGGCACTCACTTTTGAAGACACCGTATCGATTTTGGATTCTGCCTGGCGTTGATTCCGCAGCGCCTCTGCCGGCGGCAGCCTCGAAGCCTGCCGCCCCAGCCCAAACCCGCCTCTCGAAATGGGATGCGGGTTTCTTTTTCTCGGAAGCTTGCGGCATGGCGAGTCATGCTGATTTTTCAAATGCCGACGCGAAGCTCTCTTTTGACCACGCTAGGTCATCCTAACTAGCACGGTCTAAGGTCTCTCCTTCCGGCAAAAGGAGAGCACTGCTTTGCACCGACCGCACTCCGGACTACGCCGCATTGTTGAACTATTCTGCAGCATACCCCCTTTCACTTTTGAGATTACCTCCCGCCGGAGGGCAAACACGATCCTTTCAGCCCTATTTGTATACTTGCCTATTTTTCAATAAAATGCGCAGCCTCGTCGTGATTTAATCGCTGCCGAACATCCGTTCCCCCCGTTATGCATCGTGCAGTTTTGTTGTGCCGGCATGCACAGCTCGAGGTAGAGGCACACCTGCTCTGCAGTCGACAATTTCCTCCGGCTTACGAACGACATACCGGATCAACTTTGGATTGAGACAAAACGCAGGAACACGGCTAAAGGCGGTGTTTCCGGCCTTTGCTCAAACCAAACTATTCAGACCGTACCTCCCCCTTGGGCGGGAAGCGAAAACGGCACCCAAGCCGGCAGCATTCGCAGGCCCAGAGAGGAGATCGTCTTAATGTCTGCGAAAAAATACTTCGGCGCTTTCTGTCTGTACCTCAACTACTTGGTACACGGCATCGGCGTTCTCGTGATGAGCCTCAACGTTCACGAATTCGAAGTGCAGTGGCAGACCGATGCTGCAGGCGTATCCGTCGTGATTTCCTCGCTGGGTCTGGGCCGTCTTGCGCTCCTGGTTTTGGCGGGTTCGCTTTCAGACAAATACGGCCGGCGTCCCTTCGTGCTGCTCGGCACTGTCACTTATCTCACTTTCTTCATCGGCCTGCTTTTTACGCATGATGTCGGAACGGCTTATTTCTTCGGACTCTTAGCCGGCGCAGCCAACAGTCTGCTCGATGCCGGCACCTATCCTCGTCTGATGGAACTCTTCCCGAAGGCACCGGGACCGGCAGTCATTCTGGTCAAAGCGTTTGTCGCAGCGGGGCAGTTTTCGCTCCCGCTCATTCTGAGTTTTTTAGTCGCTCATGAATTGTGGTTTGGCTGGAGTCTTCTCATTGCAGCCGCCATCCTTGCACTCAACTTCTGCGTGCTCTTCTGGATGCCCATTAAGGTTCCCGATCAGCCCATGCGCCTTGGCGAACCTCTTGCCGCTGAGCTCGCGCAGCTCAATGACCCCGAGGCGAAGCTCAAACTGAAACGCAGCAGCCGCATCGCGATGCCCGAACTCATCAGCTACACCCTCTTTGGGTACACCGCGATGGCCACTTTTTACATTGTGAGTCAGTGGCTCGCGCAGTACGGGGAATCCGTTGCCGGGATGCCTTATTCCGAGGCGCTCAAACTGCTCTCGATATACACCACCGGATCACTTGCCGGGGTGTTCTGCTCATCGCTCGCACTGCGGACATTTTTGTCTCCGCAGATGATGCTGCTCGGCTGCACCACAGTCTCAACGCTCGCGCTCGCCGTCGCCTGTTTTTTCCCGTCGCCGACCGTGATGTTCGGCTTCTCATTTATTTTCGGCTTTGCTGCCGCCGGCGGCGTTGTTCAGCTTGGCCTTGCCATGATGGCTGCTCAGTTTCCTCGGGCCAGAAGCCGGGCCACGGGCATCTATTACAGTGCGGGGAGCATCTCCAATTTCACCATGCCGCACATCACGGCCTGGATCGTCCGCGAATGGTCTATCCATGAGATCTTCAAATTTGACGTCATCATCTCCGGATGCGGCATCTTGCTCGCCGTCTTTATTGCCTGGAGAAGCCGTCATGCGCAGGCTATTGATTTGAATTAAGTGCAGAGCGATGGTATACACGGCTTACCGTTCTCTGCCCTGTAGGCTAAACACATCTCAATTTCATCGGCCATCAGAACCATGTATCAACATGTCTTCCAGACTCAAGGCGTCATGCATTTTGAAAGCGGCAAAACGCCCCGCGTTATGCGCTATGTTGTCAGTGACGATCCGCATTGGGCTTCGGGCTACCACATGCATGAAAACGAAACAGAGCTTATCTGGGTCGAACGAGGCACGGTAGAGGTGATGGTCAATGCCAACAAATACGTGGCTCATGCCGGCGACATCATCGCCTTGGAGCACGGCAAGTTCCATATGCTTGCCTCAAGTGACGCTGATCCGGCAAAAACATTCACGTGCGCCGTCTACGGCTTCAAATTTCACGACGTTCGAGGAGAGTCCCTCATTCTTGAACCGGACTCCGTTCCGGTCGTTCACGCTGCGCTCGGCGTAGATACCATCCGCACGCTCTTTCGCGAATTTGACACGCTCGTCACCCAGGCCAACCCTCTCGTTGATATTCTCGGCAATCTGATTGCCACGCTGCTAACCGTTCTTTTCCGCGAAAACTTCAAGCTCGCTGCTCGTCCCGGGAAAGACAAGCAGCTAAAGAACGCCTTGATTCGAGAGGTGCTTGTTTATCTCAACGAAAACTATCGAGAAAAGATCACCCTTGAGGCGCTCTCCAAACGCTTTCGCGCGTCAGTGAGCTATATCGCTCATGAATTTGCACGCGAATACGGGGTTTCGCCGATCAACTACGTTATTGAACGGCGCATTACCGAAGCAAAGTTTGCGCTCACGACGACCACGCAGAGTCTCAACCAAATCGCCTGGCATATCGGCTACGAAAATACCTATCACTTCTCCAAACTCTTCCAGCGCCACGTCGGCTGCTCGCCATCGGAGTACCGTCGGCGCTTTGGCAAGAGTTCGGGAGAGCATCCCGACGAAGCGTCCGAAGACTGATCGTTTGGAAAGCCATAGGTTTTGCGTCCCTGTCTGACGCATTATTTTCACTCTGCAAATGGGAGGCAGCGCTGACAGAAAAAACGCTGCCTCCCATTCATTTGTGCGCCTCCTATGGAGCCGACCGCTGGCGGTCCGGATGCATCCGTCCTTTAGGTTAAAGTTCCGGGCCTCCGCTGAGCGGCCATTTAAATGGTTTCGCCTGCCGCCATGCCGAACGTCAGAGCATCGATGATGCCGACGGTACCGAGACGGCTCGCTCCATGAACCCCGCCCGTGACTTCGCCGCCGGCGACGGCATTCTCATGGCACGCGCCGTCGGAGCAAAGATCGTCAATATGGACTCCGTTCTGCTCGTCCCCTATAACGGCGGCTGAGTGACGGGTTATGTCGGCGGAGATATCTATCTCACCAAAGAAGGCAGACGCTTCATCAATGAAGGAGCGTCCTGGCTCGCATTGCGCCAAGCCCTGCAAAACCTCCCCGACGGAAAGATGTGGGTGCTCAGGGACTCCGGAACAGTGAAAAACAACAACTTCTCGCTCAAACTGATGACCGGCGCAGTGCGTGAAGCCGCGACGCTCGATGAGGCTGCCAAAGGCATTGGCTGCAATCCTGCGGTATTGGAAGAGACCGTCAGGCAATATAACCATTCAGTTCACATTGGACGCGATGAGGCCTTTGGCAAAACGACGATGCTTAAAGCGCTTGATGAACCACCCTTTTATTACGGCGAAGAGCGGCTCAACATCCATTCAACCGAGGGCGGCGTTGCCATTGACACGCAGGCCCGCGTTCTGGATCAATCCGAGGAGCCCCTCTTGGGTCTTTTTGCGGCCGGCGAAACCGTCGGAAATCTTCACTGCAAAAGCCGTCCCGGCGGCAACGGCGTTTTGGCCTGCGTCGTCTTCGGCAGAATCGCAGGCCAAGAAGCGGCTCAACTTAGCCTCTCAAGTCATTGAGAGGCTCCAAGTCTTTTGCTCACAAAGGCGGAATGGGTTTGCCTTCGTTATGCCTCACTTTCATCATCAGGGCGGTGACAGTGCGGCCCGACTAATCCGAGGGCTGACCGGCTGCAACACGCTCACGAACCATTCGAGCCAGGGCAAATTTCTGCAGCTTCCCCGAAGACGTCCGGGGCAGCGCATCAAGCACCACGAGATATTCCGGGAACTTATATTTGGCCACCCGCCGGCCGTCAAAGAAAGCGACGAGGTCCGTCAGATGCAGGGCGGGCGCGCCGGGCCGCATGCTTACGCACGCGCAGCTGCGCTCGCCCAGACGTTCGTCGGGCATTGCCACTACAGCGGCCTCCCGCACGCCGGGATATTCGAGCACAATGTCTTCGACTTCGCGGCTCGAAATATTCTCGCCGCCGCGCACAATAATGTCCTTCTTGCGGCCGGTGATGCGGATGTAGCGGCCCTCTGAATCCGTGCGGCAATAGTCGCCCGAATAGTACCAGCCGTCCGCGTCAAGCGCCCGTGCGGTCATCTCAGGCTCTCCCCAATACCCCACAAAGACCTGCGGACCGCGGGACGCCTCTTCGCCCTCTTGGCCGTGCGGCACTTCATGCCGGGCGTCGTCCACAACGCGGATCTCCACGCCGTCGACTGCGCACCCGTCCGTTTCTTCCGTATGCTCACGCGTGTCGTTGAGCCGCACCAGCGAATGCGGCGAAGACTCGGTCGAACCGTAAATGGATAAGAGCCGAATGCCGAAAGGCCGGCAGTCTTCAAAGAGTTTGGGCGGAATGGTGGTGCCGCCGCAGAGGAAAAAGCGAAGCGAGGACAAATCCCGCGGATGCTGCCGAAGTTCTTCGAGGATATCGAAGACAAAGGGCGTTGCCCCCAAGACGCAGGTCGCTTTCTCGGCCTCAAAGAGATTCATGCAGTCTTCTGCGCGGAAAATATCGAGAAGCAGACTCTTGCCGCCCAGAATGAAGGGCAGCGTCACTCCGTGGAGAAACCCGGTCGCATGCCCGAGCGGAGCGGGCATCAGAAAAGCATCCCGCCACGTGAGATTGAGGCGGTCGGCATAGGCGCGTTCGCTCGCGAGAATGTTGTTGTGCGTGAGCATCACCCCCTTGGGGCGTCCTTCCGTGCCTGAAGTGAAGAGCACTGCCGCGACTTCATCGGCATCAGCGGGAATCGGCGTGAGGAGCGGTTCCGCGCCGGCAATGACATCCTCGAACGCATAAACACCCTCCTGCGAACTCAGCGATGGGGCAAGCGGGGCCATTTTTTCCACGGCCACAACAGCAGAAAGCCTCGGCAGGTGCTGCGCGAGTTTGGCAAGCATTTCAATTGGGCGGCTTTTGCGGAAAGCTGTAGCGGTAAAGACCACCTTGGCTTCACACCAATCGAGTGCCCAGGAGAGCTCTGCCTCGCGCCATGCGGGCAGAAGCGGCATTGCGATGGCGCCGAGCTTTAAGGCCGCAACATAAGCGATGGTGAATTCCGCCCAGCCCGGCAGATTAAGCGCCACCACGTCGCCGCGGCCGACGCCGATCGTGCGCATCCAGCCGGCCAGACGCTGCGCCTTCTTGTCGAGCTGAGCGTAGGTGTATCGGCCGCCCTGGCTGTCAACAACACAGGTACGGTCGGGCACAGCACGCACGGACTGATGCCAATAATCAGCGAGCGTGGCGTCGCCCCAAAAGCCCTGACGGCGATAGAGCGCCCGGCGTTCGGGATTAATCGTGTATTCAGGACGCATGACTTGAGCGGTATGCAAATGGAAGGCTTGGAGAAGAAACCGGCCCGGCCTGCGCCGAGGAATCCGCAGGCCGGGCGGCTAGGAGAATGGGGATTCAGCCCCGGAGGAACCGGCTTAGCCGAAGCGGAATTCGACGCCGAAGGTTCCCTGCGGGAATTCCCACTTCTTGAGGATCGTGTCGCCGCAGAGGACGCGGCAGGTGCCGCATTCAAGGCAGCCGGCGCAGTCAAAGCTGATCGTGCCGTCCTCGGCCTCTTTATAGAGATTGGCCGGGCAAGCCTTCACGAGCTTGCGGAATTCTTTGCGGTCGGGCTCATCGCAGAGCACGATGTGCGCATTTTCCTCATCCACAAAGAACTTGTCTTTGCCGAGCTTTTCGTCCACGTTGACGAACTTAATTTCCTTCGTGCTCACAGTGCTTTCCCCCAACCGTAGCCGTCTTTAAGGAGATTCATAACGCCGGCAGCCTTAACGCGCTGCCAGAGGCTCTTGCGAACCGGCGGGACCGGCGAGCCGTCGTAGCGGAAAAGGTCGCGCATGATGCCCGCAGTCATCTTCGGGTAGTCCGAGAAAAGACGAGGATTCTCCATCAGGTGCGGCACATTGCGGTACTGCTTCATATCGCGAAGCACAAAGCTCTCTTCGAGACGACGCCGGTAGCCGGCGAGTCCGGCGGCGGAAAAATCACCCGCCTTCTTGGCGTCGATCACGGCCCGAGCCGCGCATTCGCCGGAAGCGACAGCCAAATCCATGCCGCGCACAATGAAGCCCAGATTGATGCACAAGGCCGCAGCATCACCCGTAATCAGCACGCCGTCTGCGGCGAGCTTTTCTGGCACCATGACGTAGCCGCCTTCGGGGACGAGATGACCGGAATATTCGAGCAGTTCGCCGCCCTCAATCAAGGGCTTAACCGACGGATGATTCTTCAGATCCTCGAGCATCTGCGGCACGGTCTTGGGCGACTTTTCAATATCGCCGAGTCCGCAGACCACACCGAGAGAAATGGAGTCTTCATTGGTATAGAGGAAGCCGCCGCCCATCAGGCCGGCAGAAGCGGAACCCGCAAAGAGCCAGGCAGCGCCTTCACCGTCGCTCAGACCAAAGCGGTCATTGATGACCTGCTTAGAGAGGCCAATGACTTCTTTGGCGCCGACAGCGTACTGGTGAGCGTGATATTTCGGCAGCAGACCGATCGACTGGGCCAGAAGAGAATTCACGCCGTCGGCAAGAATCACGCATTCAGCGAGGAGCTCGTCTTCGCCCGCCTGAACGCCGGTCACGCGGCCGGTTTCATCCTGAAGCAGCCGATCGACGCGAATACCCGGAATGAACTGGGCGCCCTCGGACTCGGCCTTTTCCTGAAGCCACTGGTCAAATTTGCCGCGCAGCACGGTGTAGGATGCCGCCTCCGCGGAGAACGCTTCACCCGTGTGATAGTCAAGCGTCACCGAGTCGTCGTCGGTAATAAAGGAGATCTTCTCACGTGTCACAAGGCGCTCAACGGGCGCTTCCTCAGCGAAGCCCGGCATGACGCGCTCGAGGCTGTGGGCGTAGAGACGGCCGCCCGTCATGTTTTTGCTGCCGGCATAATTGCCGCGCTCAATCACGAGAACGTCAAGCCCTTCCTTGGCAAGAACGTAGGCGGCCACGCAGCCGGCTACGCCGGCGCCGACTACGATGGCGTCGAATTTTTCTTCGGACATGGTTGATACAGCGCGGACGGATGCTGTTTGGCAGCAGCTCAGGCAGTGCTGAGCACTTGAGAGCTGCCGGCATCGAGTGCAGACGCCCGGCGCCTTAAATTAGGGGTTGCAAGTGGGGTCTCGGGCACCCCGCGGCGGGGTGCCCGTTCATGTGAACTCAGCGCCGCTTAGGAAAGCGCGCGGGTGAGTTCCGGAACGATCTTGTAGAGGTCGCCCACGATGCCGGCATCGGCATCCTTGAAAATCGGCGCGTTCTTATCCTTGTTGACCGCGAGGATCACGCCGCAGTCGGCGGCGCCGACCATATGCTGAATCTGGCCGGAAATGCCGAGCGCAATGTAGATGTCAGCCTTGAGCTGCGTGCCGGAAACACCGATATAGCGTTCGCGTTCCATCCAGTGCTCGCCTTCGGCGATCGGACGGGAGCAGCCGATTTCGGCGCCGATGGCCTTGGCAAAGGCTTCGATCATCGCAATGTCTTCCTGCTTGGCAATGCCGCGGCCGATGCCGATGACGCGCTTGGCCTTCGTGAGGTCAACGCTCGCGGCAGCCTTCGCACGGCGTTCCTTGACGACGATCGCGGCAGCTGGAGCGACCTTCTCGACCGCAATGACAGGGATGTCGGCCGACGCATCTGCCGGTTCGGGTTCAAAGACGCCCGCGCCGACCGTTACCACGGCGTCAGCGGAAACGATGCGGACAGCTGCGGCAGCAAGACCGCCGTAGGTGCGGAAGGTGGCCTTCACCGCGTCACCGACCTCGAGGCTCAGCGCATCGTTGACGAGACCGGCGCCGCGCTTAGCAGCTACGCCGGCGGCAAGCGCCTTGCTGCGGCGAGTGGCATCAAAAAGGAACAGATTGCCTTCGCCCTGAGCGAGCGAAGCGATCGTTTCCGCGTAGTTCTCAATGGCTTCGCCTTCGGCAAGGCCAAGGTTATAGACGGCCGCCGGACCGCAGGCACGAAGTTCAGCAGCGCAGCTTTCGCACGGCACAACAGCATTCACCACGGCGCCGAAGCGGCGCGCGCCGGCGATCAGATCCGCATAACGTTCAGCAGCATCCGCGTAGACCCAGACAGTTTGAATTTTGCTCATGACTCTTATCTCCGTGATGACTTATTACTTGAGGGCGGACTTGATGCGGGCAGCAAAGTCGGCCACAGCGGAATCGCCTTCGAGGACTTCGTGAGCACGTTCTTTGCGCGGAGGCACTTCAATGGCATCGAGCTCAACGGTCTTCGCCGGAGCGCTCCAGCCGATGTCAGCCGTCGAAAGGGTCTTGGCGGGCTTCTTGCCGGCGCCGAGAATAGCCTTCATCGTGGGGATGCGGGGAACATTGATGTCGCTCGTGACGCAGACGGCGGCCGGAAGCGGGAGTTCAATGACTTCGACTTCATTTTCAAGCGAGCGCTCTACGCGGATGCCTGCATCAGTCTTTTCAATGCTGCTCACGGCATTCACACAGGGCACGCCGAGGATACGGGCGGCCAGAAGACCGGTCTGCTGAGCGTAGAGGTCGCCGGACCCTTCACCAAACACCAGCAGATCAAAACCGGTCGTGCGGGCGGCGGCGGCAATCGCCGAGGCGGTCGTTTCAGCAAGCGCGCCTTCAAACGCAGCGTCATCCTTGACCAGACACAGTTCGGAAGGGCCGCGCGAAAGCACATCCTTTTTAAGCTTGGAGTTTTCGAGGATCTTGCCGCCGACGGAGAGCGCCGTCACCACGTCGCCTTCACCGGCGAGCTGTACAGCAGCTTCAATGCCGTTCAGATCGAACTGGCTGATTTTGAAATCCGCACGATCAAAACTGAGTTTTTGATCGGGCGTCACAACAATGTCCTGCTCTTCGGGAACGACCTTGAAGCACGAGACGATATGCATAATGACTCCTTGGGGTTCAGAAATTACGCAGCTTTACCCCAGAGCATCATGGTGAGATCTGAAGCTTTTGCCGCCGCTAAATAAACTAGATCATTTAAGGATTGAGCAGTTTTTGCTCGCACCGCATTTCGATCGATGCAAATAGTGCTCTTCAAAAACAATCTTGACGAGAGCCATATTTGTTTTTCGTTTAAATTATCTTGCACGCGATGGCATGCTTCATCCCCGCTGACATTCGGCGAAATGAGGGTATTCCTCTGTTTTCTCTAAATTTTCTCCTGACGGAACCTTTATTCAGGGAGCAAAATACGTCAGCTCGCCGCCAATCGCCCTCACTGGCCAGGGATCCCTGCACATCAAGCCGCCGACCACTGCCAAGCAGGTTCAAGTTCCCCAAAAGGCGCAGTGCCGTCATCCCGCCGATCTAGTGTCAATTCCTCTGCAGTACTAGTTAATTGGGGCGGATTTCAGGCATTTTCAAACACTCGTCCGAAGGCGTTCCAAGCGCGTCCTCCCCTCCTTCAGAAGAGCCCATTTCACTTTGAAGGGCAGCTCAATTCCATCCTCCGTGCAAGATAGCCATCGGCGCCTGCAATATAGTTTCTTCGTATTTCGTCTATTTTTCAATTATTTAATAGAATTTCAGCCTGCTGAGCACTTTCGCCTTCCGTGCAGGAATCGAGCCTCTCGGTCGTTTACAAATCAAGCAGCGACATTCTGTCGGCTGCCTGAGGCCCTGGAGTCTTCGGATTCACCTCGCCGCTCCCTCTATATAGAGATGCAGCTCCAGAGGTCGCCATCCCGCCCGCTTTAGGGCGGGCCTATAGGACGCAGGAACGCCCCTCACCGCTGCCGGGAAGCATCTTCATCGAATCGAAAATAGATCTGGTAAACCATTGCGTTTTCAGTGATTCGCGGACGCCCCATCCGGTTTGAACAGCCCCGCACCGCCGAGCCCAAAGGAGGCCCTCCCGCCGGTTCTGAAGCCCCTCGTCAGGCTTTGTACCCGGCCGGTCACCCCTCGGCCAAGCAAGATTGTCCAGTCCTCCATGCAAGATTCGAGCTATTCAAGTCCTTTTTGCTCGTTCCTGCGCTGACGCTGTTTTCCTTAATTTTCACGGCCTTAAAAGTCTTTTGACTCATCAGCCAGCGTTTCGGATGTGCAGAAATATTGGCAAACAAAACATTTTCTTGCCTATCCAAAGGCTTTGCACATTTTGATAATTTCTCCTGTCCAAAGGAAGTAATCCGACCGGCGAATAAAGCCAATTAAAAATGACTTTTAAAACCGCTTCGGATTAAACAATACAAATGTATTGAAGCAGACACCCTTTAATTTTCTCTTCAATAAAACCGGAGAACGCTTTTATGACTAAACCCAATTCCGCAGCGGGAAGCACATCGTTTCTCGTCGCGGCGATCGGCATCTACGTCGCGTACTTCCTGCACGGTGCAAGCGTCATCGCACTCGCGCAGAACATGTCGGCTCTTGCAGAAAAATTCGCAACCGACAGCGCGGGCATCGCCTACCTGATTTCCGGCATCGGCCTCGGCCGTCTCGTCACCATCCTTTTCTTTGGTGCACTCTCAGACAAGTTTGGCCGCCGCTCGATGATCCTCCTCGGGCTCGTCCTCTACGTTCTCTTTTTCCTCGGCATCCCCTACAGCCCGAATCTCACCATTGCCTTCATTCTGGCTTTCTGCGTCGGTGCGGCCAATTCCGCCATTGACACCGGCGGCTATCCGGCCATGATCGAATGCTTCCCGAAGGCTTCGAGTTCCGCAGTCATTCTGCTCAAGGCCATGGTGTCCTTCGGTCAGATGCTCTATCCGATGTGCGTGAGCTTTCTCATGGTTTCGGGCCTCTGGTACGGCTGGGCCTTTATTGTCCCGGGCGCCATCCTGATCGTGCTCTCGCTCTTCATCATCAAGTGCCGCTTCCCCGGCACGAGCGGCTCGGGCGCTGCCGGTGCGGATGTTCCGCAGATGCGCGCCAAGCCCAAGATGATGCTCGAAGGTTTGGTGGCGGTTGTCTTCGGTGTCTGCGCCTTCTCCACTTTCTACGTGGTCGCCGTCTGGATGCCGCGCTACGCCGCAGCTTTCGGCGGCATGACGGAAGCCGAATCGCTCACCACGATCTCCTACTACTCCATCGGCTCGCTCGTCTGCGTATTCGCCTTTGCCTACCTTCTGAAGAGCAAAGTTCGCTCCGTCTGGGCCATGACGCTCAACGGCCTCATCGCCTGCGTCGCCTCTGCGGTTCTGTACCTCTACCCCTCGCCCTTCGTGTGCACAGCCGGCGCTTTCCTGATCGGCTTCTCAGCCGCGGGCGGCATCCTGCAGCTCGGCGTGGCTGTGATGGCGGAATTCTTCCCGGACAGCAAAGCCAAGGTGACCTCTGTCTACATGATGATGGGCGGCCTCGCGAACTTCGTCATCCCGCTCGCGACGGGCTACCTCTCGCAGATCAGCATCCGCTACGTGATTCTGCTCGACTTCGGTCTCGCGGTCCTCACCTTCCTCTCGGCCATTTACCTCTTCAAGCGCTACTACGCGGTCTTCCGAATTCCTCAGAACGATCTGCGCTGGGGCGAACGCGCCGTCGCGAACAAATAACCCCCCGTCAACATCTTTTCCAGGCTAAACGCCTAACGAATGCCGCGCTCGGGCGACACCGGACACCCTCGTCAGAAGCTTGCTGCCTGACGCCCGGTGCGACATCCAATCACCTCTCTATCCAGGAGCAATCAAAATGGAAGTTACTGCTAAGTATGAACTGATCGGCCTCATGGCCTACCCCATTCGCCACAGCCTCTCACCGACGATGCAGAACTGCGCCCTCGAAAAGATGGGCCTGCCGATCTGCTACATGGCCTTCGAGGTTGACAATGCAAGCTTCCCCGACGCCATCAAGGGTCTTCGTGCTCTGAAGATGCGCGGCACGGGCGTTTCCATGCCCAACAAGCAGCTCGCCATCGAATACGTTGACGAACTCGATCCGGCCGCTGAACTCGCCGGCGCCATCAACACGATCGTCAACAAGGACGGCCGTCTGATCGGCTACAACACCGACGGTACGGGCCACCTCCACGGCATCAAGGAAACGGGCTTTGACCCGAAGGGCAAGACCATGGTTCTCGTCGGCGCCGGCGGCGCTGCCACGGCCATCGGCGCCCGCGCCGCTGTCGAAGGCTTCAAGGAAGTCAAGCTCTTCAACCGCAAGGACGAATTCTGGGAAGGCGCTCATGCCTTTGCTAAGCGCGTCAATGAAAAGACCGACTGCGTCGTTACCGTTCACGACCTCGACGACACGGCCGCCTTCCGCGCCGCCATTGATTCCGCCGACGTGCTCACCAACGCCACCAAGGTCGGCATGAAGCCCCTGCACGAACTCTCCGTCGTGGGCGATGCCTCCTGGCTGCGTCCGGGCCTCGTCGTCTCTGAATGCGTCTACAACCCGCACATCACCAAGCTCCTCACGCAGGCCAAGGAAGCCGGCTGCACCACGGTCGACGGCTACGCCATGCTCCTCTGGCAGGGCTGGGAACAGTTCAAGCTCTGGACGGGCGAAGACTTCCCGATCGAATACGTGAAGGAAAAGATGGGATTCAAGTAATCCAGATCAGTTCTCCAATCCGCGGATATCTCCGAAGCAGCCTCTCAATGTGGGAAACTGCTTTCGGAGGCCCGCCGCTCCCACTCCATTCGAGCAGCCCGAGCTTTTGTGCTCGCTCCGCTCATCCCCCGCTGCATTCAATATCGTCATGAAGACCGTTCAGATCAAGAACATCACCGTGGGCGAAGGCGCCCCCAAGATCATCGTTTCGCTTATGGCCAAGGATCTCGCCGCCGTGAAGTCCGAAGCTGCCGCCTACGCCGCTGCAGACTTTGACATTCTCGAATGGCGCGGCGACCACTTTGCTGCCGTCACCGATTCCGCCGCCGTTGTCGAAGCGCTCAAGACGCTGCGCGCCGCTTTCCCGAATAAGCCCATTCTCTTCACCTTCCGCTCCAAGCACGAAGGCGGCGAAGCCGAACTGACGGCCGACGACTACATCGCCCTCAATATCGCTGTTGCAGAAACGGGCCTGGTCGATCTGATCGACCTCGAGCTCTTCACGGGCGACGAGCTCGTTAAGAACGCCATCGCTGCCGCCCACACCCGCGGCGTGAAGGTGATCATGTCCAATCACGACTTCCACAAGACGCCGGCCAAGGACGAAATCATCTATCGCCTGCGCCGCATGCAGGAGCTCGGCGCTGACATTCCGAAGATTGCGCTGATGCCCACCTGCCGCCAGGACGTCCTCACGGTGCTTTCCGCGACCGTCGACATGTCCGAAAAATACGCTGACCGCCCGATCATCACGATGAGCATGGGCAAGACCGGCGTGACGAGCCGTCTCACGGGCGAAGCCTTTGGCTCCGCTGCCACCTTCGGCGCTGTGAAGACCGCTTCCGCCCCGGGCCAGATCTCTGTGTCCGACCTGCGCACGGTCCTCACGATCATCGATAAGGCCTAATCGGGCCAGCCCGGAAGTTCGCTCGGTCCGCCGACTCGAACTTCCGTCCCCCTTTTTTAGGAACGACTGCCGCCTTTGCGGCAGCCGCCGGGGGCCGCATTGTCGCTCCAATCGCCGCCCCCAATCCCCCCGTTACGTTCCTTTGCCGCGCTCCCTACGCCACGCGCGGTCACTCCGGAGACATCCCCCATGACGTTTGCACGCCCGAAGCGCATCAACGGCCGAGTTCCCGTTCTCACGGCCGAAGAAGCTGTCAAGTACATTCCCGATGAATCCACCCTCTGCGTCCTCGGCGCCGGCGGCGGCATCCTTGAAGCCACGAAGCTCATCGAAGCCCTTGCCGAACGCTACAAGACCACGCAGACGCCGAAGAACATCGGCATCATCAGCCCGACGGGGCTCGGCGACCGCGCTGAACGCGGTATCAGTCCAATCGCTCAGGAAGGCCTCGTCAAGTGGGCGCTCTGCGGTCACTGGGGTCAGTCTCCGCGCATCTCCGAACTGGCCGAACAAAATAAGATTTTTGCCTACAACTACCCCCAGGGCGTCCTCACGCAGATGCTGCGCGCTTCGGCCGCCCATCAGCCCGGCATTCTGAGTGAAATCGGTCTGGGCACCTTCGTTGACCCGCGCAACCAGGGCGGCAAGTTAAACGACATCACCAAAGAGGACCTGATCAGCCTCGTAAATCTCGAAGGCAAGGAATACCTCTACTACAAGACCGTCGCTCCTAATGTGGCCTTCATCCGCGCCACGACCTGCGACAGCGAAGGCTACGCCACCTTCGAAGACGAAGTGATGTACCTCGACGCCCTCGTCATCGCCGAAGCCGTCCACAACAACGGCGGCATCGTGATGATGCAGGTTCAGAAAATGGTGAAGAAGGCTACGCTGCACCCGAAGGCTGTCCGCATTCCGGGCTACCTCGTTGATATCGTGGTCGTTGATCCCGCCCAGACGCAGCTCTACGGCGGCGCTCCGGTCAACCGCTTCATCTCGGGCGACTTCACGCTCGACGACAGCGAACGCGTCAAGATTCCGCTCAACCAGCGCAAGGTTGTCGCCCGCCGCGCACTTTATGAAATGAAGAAGGGCGCCATCGGCAACGTGGGCGTCGGCATTGCTGACGGCATCGGTCTCGTCGCCCGCGAAGAAGGCTGCGACGAAGACTTCGTGCTGACGGTCGAAACCGGTCCGATCGGCGGCATCACCACGCAGGGCGTCGCTTTCGGCGCAAACGTGAATACCCGCGCCATCCTCGACATGACCGCGCAGTTCGACTTCTACCACGGGGGCGGCCTTGACGTCTGCTACCTCTCCTTTGCTGAAGTTGACCAGCACGGCAACGTGAATGTCCACAAGTTCAACGGCAAGATCATGGGTACGGGCGGCTTCATCGACATTTCCGCCACGTCGCGCAAGATTGTCTTCTGCGGCACGCTGACCGCGGGCGGTCTGAAGACTGAAGTGGGCGAAGGCAGCCTGCGCATCACCCAGGAAGGCCGCGTCACGAAGTTCGTCGAAAGCCTCCCCGAAATCACGTTCAGCGGCAAGGTCGCTCTCGAACGCGGTCTCGATGTCCGCTACATCACCGAACGCGCTGTCTTCACGCTCAAGGAAGACGGTCTGCACTTGATCGAAGTCGCTCCGGGCGTGGATATCGAACGCGATGTCTGCTCGAAGATGGCCTTCCGTCCGATCATCGACGAAAACCTCAAGACGATGGATCCGTGCCTCTTCACGGACGCTGTGATGGGCTTCAAGCTCCCCGACGGCGAATAACTCTCTTTCGAATTCATTACTCAAGGAATACGCATCATGGCAATCGATTTCACCATGACCGAAGAGCAGGAGCTCCTTCTTTCGAGCATCCGCGAACTCATCAACAACGAATTCCCGGAAGAATATTTCCGCACGCATGACGAAGAAGGCAAGTATCCGCGTGAATTCGTGAAGGCCCTCGCCGAAAACGGCATTTCGCTCCTGGGCGTTCCGGAAGAGCACGGCGGCATCCCGGCCGACTACGTCACGCAGATGCTCGCCATTATGGAAATCGCCAAGTGCGGCGCGCCTGCCTTCCTGATGACCAACGGTCAGTGCATGCACTCGATGATCCACTTTGGCTCGCCCGAGCAGCTTCGCCTCACGGCCGAAAGCACGTCCACGACGGGCGACCCCGCCTACTCCCTCGCCCTGACGGAGCCGGGCGCCGGTTCGGACAACAACGCCGCGACCACGACCTGGGAACGCAAAGACGGCAAGATCGTGATCAACGGTCAGAAGACCTTCATCACGGGCGCTGCCGAATATCCCTACATGCTCGTTCTCGCCCGCGATCCGAAGTGCGAAGATCCCAAGCTCGCCTTCTCGCTCTTCTGGGTCGATGCCAAGGCCCCCGGCGTCAAGATCAACCCGCTCCACAAGATCGGCTGGCATCTCGTGAGCACCTGCGAGGTGTATCTCGACAATGTCGTCGTTGAAGAAAAAGACATGGTCGGCGAAGAAGGCAAGGGCTTCCTCAACGTCATGTACAACTTCGAAATGGAACGCCTGATCAACGCCTCGCGCTGCACGGGCTTTGCGGAATGCGCCTTTGAAGACGCCGCCCGCTATGCCAATCAGCGCATTGCTTTCGGCAAGCCCATCGGCTTTAACCAGATGATTCAGGAAAAGCTCGCGCTGATGAAGGTTAAGTGCATGAACATGCGCCACCTCGTCCTGAGCTGCGCCGTTCAGGCCGACCGCAAGGAATCCATGCGTGAAACCGCCGCGCTCGCCAAGCTCTACTGCGCCCGCACGGCCCTCGAAGTGATCGACGACGCCATCCAGATCATGGGCGGCCTCGGCTACACCAACGATGCCCGCGTCTCGCGTCTGTGGCGCGACGTCCGCTGCGAACGCATCGGCGGCGGTACCGACGAAATCATGATCTACATCGCCGGCCGTCAGATTCTGAAGGCCTTCCGCGACTAATAGCTGATTGATCTCTCTTTATCCGAAGCGCAGACCTGCCGATCCAAACGCGAGGTCTGCGCACGGAACTTGAATGCCCATGAAGACTTGCTGTCTTCATGGGCTCTTTTTTCTTTGATGTTTATTGAGGCATTATCCATTGCCGCATCGAGGAGCCAAAAGACTCTGGCCCCTCGTGCAATGTTCGCCCCTAGTTTTCAAAAACGGCGGATGCTATTTGACTGGCGTTTTCTTCAGAGCGCCCTGCGCCGCTGCGTTCGTTTTGCGCAGCTCCCATGTCACCACGGAGACCGTGCGGTTAAATCCTTCGGGATCATGGAAACCGGAAGAAAGGTCGGTAAGGTACCAATCTCGTGCGGAGAGGTATTTCTCATAGGCCGTTTCCAGCTTCTCCTTCACCTCTTGCGGAAGACTCGCCTCGCCCGCCTTAAGCTTCATGAAGATCCGCTGTGCGTCTTTAGCAGCCATCTCCATCTTCTGCACACGGATGCGGTATTCCTGCTGAATCGCTTCAATCGTATAAAGCGCCTGTCCCGGATCGGTCCAATTGCTCTTTGAGCCCGGACCATGGCAGGCACTGCGCATACAGGTGTTCTCAACCTTGAGCTTCACGAGACTGGGCTGATGTTCAGCCTTGCCGTCCGCTTTGCGGGCGAAGTGACAGTCCGTACAGGTCACCCCGGCCTGACCGTGCTTGCTCTGAAGCATGATTTCAACATGCGGGTGATCCGATCCATTGACGTAATGGACACCGGTCGTGCCGTTGACGCCTTGGTGCCATCCCTTCGCCTTGAACCAGGCCCAGGATTCGAGGGGATCCTTAAAAAACTCCGTCGCGTAGGGGCTTACGCCGGCCTTCTGCAGGTCCTCCGGTCTAACCGGCTTATCGTCCTTGAGCCATTTGTAAGTCAGATAGCGATTCGCAGCGTTGTGACACTGACCGCATTGGAAATTAGCGTTGTAGTCCTTCAGAATGCCGATCTTCCGTGTGAAGCCGCGCAAACCCATGTCGACGACCTCAATCGGAGTGGAGGCTTTGCTGCCGACGGTCTTCTGATAGAAGTTCTCCCTGCCGTTTTCGCCGGTCATGGATTCGATCAAGGGCGCAAAAATGATTCGGGGCTCGGCGGAATGCGGGTCATGGCAGAAATTGCAGTTGAAGCCCGTCTGAATCTTTTTCAGCATCGGGACCACCGGACTTGAAAAATCATAACCCTTGGGATTCGCCGACATCAGATCGTATGAATACTCCATCATGGTCTCGGACGTTTTGCAAAGCAGGCAGCGGGAGTCTTGCTGTCCTTCACGCCCCTTGTGCGGACGCCAGCCGATGCCGATAACGTCGCCCATCATCTGATCGCCGTTTTCCGGATGCATGTCCTTGATGACATCCCAGTGCTTTTCTTGAGGTTTCCCCTGCCCCGTCTTGTCATCGTATTGGAAGCGTCCGTTCGCGCGGTTCGCCACAAAATCGGCCATCAGGCTTGAATGGAAACGAGGGAAGCGGTACTGCAGCGACCGCGGCCAACCGTCGTCCTGATCACGGATGAACGAGTAGGCGGGATTTCCGCCCATTTTTGCCCACGCATAATGGTATTTCGGATTCATCAGGTCCTGATGTTCCGAGGTGTGGCATTGAGAGCAAGATTCGTAGTCAAAGCGCGTCGTCGGACGGTTCGCGGCGGAGGGCTTAGAAAAGTGTTCAGCCTTCACCGTATGGCACGACCCGCAGTTAACGTCCTTGTGCGCTCCGCGGGTGTGAAGCTTGCTGATGGTGGTATGGCATGACAGACAGGTCTGCGCATCGAGCGCCTGAGCGGGCGGCGTAAGGGGCGTACCGGCGGCACGGCCGGTTCCGAGAGCTGATGCGGCCGTCGGCAAGCTGATCAAGGCCGCCGCAATCAGCATGGTTATGCGTGTTGTTTTTTGAGGGTGCATGGATGGATCTCCTTTGAGGTGCTGCACCGCGGTCAAAGCAGTGCAGTCTTGATGAAGGAGATTCTTCCCGTCGCTCAGTCAGTTTTCGGAGCCACTTTCCTGCTCAATGGCAGAGCCACTTCAGTTTCGCATAAGGTTTGCCGCCCTATCCGCCTTAGATTGTTCGCCCGCCGCGGCCACTGTAAGGAACGCATCCGAAGAGGAATTGAGTGCAGTGCCGACAGAATCCTGCAGGACAGAGATCACAAAATATGCCGTCATCACCGCTGCAGTTGAATCACCGCACCCAAAGAGACCGAGAAGCGTCGGCAAAAGAACTGACGAACCATTCGGGATGCCGGCTGCCGTCATGGAAAAAAGCGCCGAGCACATTGCGGCCGCTGTCAGCGTTCCCCAATCACCCATGCCTGTTCCGATAAGTGCAAGGCTCACATAGACGGAAAGTGTCACGGCGGCGCCTGGCATATTAAAGGCAGCGCCCAGAGGTATCGTGATCGATGCGACTTTGTCAGGCACCCCGTAACGCCGGCAGAACGCAAGGTTCATTGGAATGTTTGCGAGCGAGCTTCGCGAGAGAAACGCCGGGTAAGCGCTGTGCTCCAGAAGATCAAGCAGTACCCCGCGCACGGGGCGTCGTGCAAATAATTTATAGACAACGGGATTAATGACCAACAGACCGGTAAGCGTGACGCCCGACACTAAAAGCGCGACAGCGCCGAATTGTCCTAATGAAGAAAATCCTCCGCGAGTGAGTGCCCCCACTGTCAGACAGAAGACCGCCGCCGGAAGCAGCTTCAGATAGCAGCGCAGAGCAGCCATCAGTCGTATGCCTGCGGATTCGACGAGCGCGCGCACGTTTGGAGAACCCGCCCAGCGCAGCAGCAGACCGGTTCCGAGCGCTGCCGCAACTGCGCCAGGCATCAGCAGTTTCGGCATCACCGGCAAAACCGGCAGCATCTGACTCCACCCCGCAGCCGCTGTCGGATCCTGCCGCACCCCCAGTTCTGCGCTCAGATCGGGATAGGTCATTTCGACGCTTCCAGCGGCCAGCGCTCCCGCCATTGCGCAGAGGAACGTTGAGAGTATGAAAGCCAGAAAAACGCGCCCGACTCGGCAAAACCCGCTGCATTGAATCCCGCCGACAGCGGTCGACGTCGATGACACAACTAAAAGAGGAGCCGCCAAAGTCAATCCCCAAATAAACGCCTGCCCCGTCCAGGTCATGAGTTCCCGTACTTCGAAGCACCATCCGCCGGAAGGCAGCAAAGCATGAAACACAAGCGCAAAGATGAATGCTGCAGGAATGCCGTATCTCTGGCAACGGCGCAGCGCTGCTGGCAAGCGGTTAGGAGATTTCATCATTTAGGTGACGCTCAGCTCAAAGCTGCAAAGGAAGAAAAATGATTCGCGGCAATACGCCTCCTTGCCTTGCGGATCTACCCACAAGAGCTTATCCCCTGCCATCCAATTCATTAGAGATTTGGATGCCTCCTTCATATTGGCACCATCAAAAGGTCTCCAATTGGCTCTGCGCCAGCGGAAATGGCTTCATAGACTGGTCCCAGCTGAGGTTCTCCAGCCTCTATTCCTGCACGCTTTTGCCATGTCCCATCTCTTCACCAACCTTCGCTGCATCCCTTTGAGCGTACTGCTTGCTTTCATCGGCGGAGTCCTTTTGGTTGGGTCTTCCGGGATGGAGACCCTCAAGAACTTTGCGTACCGGCCGTATATAGCTGACATTCTGGCCGTACTGAAGATCGTCGGCAGCACCGCGGCAGCCCTCTCACTGGTCCTCTACCTGATCCGCCGCACTCGAGCGCCCTTCACGCGGCAATCGCTGGCAATGATCGGTCTTCATGCCGGACTGCTGGCGATGGTGGTCAGCATGGGATTGGACTTTGCCCTAGGCTTCAAGGGCTTCGTCTACATTCGTGAGGGCGAGAGCGCAGCCACCTGGTTTGACGATGCGGGCAACGAGCGGCCTCTGGGCTTCTTGGTCGAATGCCTTAATTTCAAACTCGACGTCTATCCCGGCACTACGCGCCCCGAACGTTATGCCTCAACCATTCGGTTCTCTTCATCGCGGGATGACACTGTTCCCGCCTCAAGCCTGCTTCTGGCGGTGAACAGTCCCCAATCCTATCAAGGCGTCACGTTTTATCAGCAGGACTGCGGCCTTGCACCTCGAAAAGACAGCGCCGTGGAAGTGAAAGTTGCCGTTCGTGACCGCGAGATGAGTTACCTCATCGCCATTGGCGAACCGATCCAGCTCACCGACGGCACATTCCTCCTTATCGAAGACTTTTCGCCGACCATCACTTTTGTCAAAGGACGTCCCCAAACCATCGACGCCGATCAGATGCGCAATCCCGGGTATCTGATTCGGCTTGTCAGACCTTCCGGAGAAGATCTGAGCCACTGGGTGATGCCTTACCAGAACGCGAAATGGATCGAAGACGATCTCGTCATCGAAGTCGGCGACTTCAAAAACCTCGAATACACCGTTCTTTCCGTTGCCAAAACGCCCTTTGCCTGGCTTTTCTATGCCGGCGGTCTTGTCGCCGGACTGAGTCTGCTCCTCTACACCTTCATCACTTTCGGTTCACGATCTTTTTCCGAGGCCAGCCATGAATATTGAAGAACTCTTCACCCTGTCAGGAACAGGTTTGGTCATCGGCGCCCTGCTGTCCTGGCTCTCGCTTGCATTTACGGCTCGGAGAGTTCCGGCAAGTGCGGCTCAGACTCAGCCCAATTCACGCCAGCCGCTTTCATCCGGAGGCAAAGCACTTCGCGTTTTCAGTCTTGCCGCCGCGCTTCTTGCTTTAATTGGCCTCGGCTGGGGACTTCTGGATCGGTGGCGTTGGTACATGTGGCAGATGAATACGGACTGGTTTCTCTCCTTTCCGACCGCCACTTTTTATGAGTCGGCAGTCTTTTGCGCCTTTCTCACTGCATTGGCGTCCGCCGCATGTTCTTCCGTGCGCCGCAGCCCGCAGCTTTTCGGCGGAGGCATCATGCTGAGCGGCATTGTGCTGCTGGCATTGAATCTCTATGCGGTGCCGACTGCTCCAGTGCTCTTTTTGCCCGCCCTTCAAAGCTATTGGCTGGTTGCACATGTCACGCTTTCCTTTACAGCCTACGCACTCTTTGGCCTTTCTGCCTGCGCCGGAGCCGCACTTCTCTGCGGCGGCGCCTCTGCGGAAACAGCTGCACCGCTCATCCGCCGTCTGAACCTCCTCGGACTCGTAATCTTCACGATCGGAGGGCTCTTCTTCGGGGCAATCTGGGCGCATCACTCCTGGGGACGCTTTTGGGCGTGGGATCCCAAAGAGACCTGGGCATTTATCACCTGGTGCGCCTTCCTCGCTATTCTTCATTTTGATCACCGCCGCGAACTTCCCCCGCGAAAACTCGCCGCAGCGACACTTGCAGCTTTCGCGGTGCTGATCTTCACTTACGTCGGCGTTAACATTTTCTTTGCGGGTCTGCACAGCTACGCTGCACTAGAGGTCTCTCCATGACGCCCCATCCGTTCTCCATTAAACTCGATCAGACTTCAGTCGTGCCGCTTAACGAGCAGCTCACTAAGGCCCTGCAGGAGGAGATCAGACACCGGCTCCAACCCGGCGACAGGCTGCCTGCCTCGCGCATTCTGGCCGAATGCCTCGGCATCTCGCGCAATACCGTAACGGCCGCCTACAAACGCTTAGTAGATGAAGGATGGTGCGATGCCAGAGTGGGCAGCGGCACGTGCGTTGCGGAGCATCTGCCGCTGCGTGAACGGAGGGACCCCCGCACAGGCAGGCCGCCTATAGAGACCTGCGGTCTTCCAGAACTCTCAGAACGCGCGCAACTGGCGCTCTGCGCTGCGCAGTTCCATGTTCAGACCGAAGAACCGCTGGCGGTTGCCGCACCAGACTACGACAGCCTGCCGGGGAAAAAATGGACTCAGATTGTTGCGCGCATCTCTAAAAGTCCCTGGATGCACAACAGCTACTGCCATCCGGGAGGCTGGGGGCCTTTTCGCCGCGTACTCGCAGATCATCTGCGCTCTGCTCGAGGGATTTCCTGTGAGCCCGAACAGATCATCATTACCTCGGGTATTCAGCAAGGCCTCGCGCTGTGCGCGCAAATTCTCTTTAATCCTAGTGATGCCGTCGCGCACGAAGATCCAGGCTTTGAAGTCCACCGCAGCACACTTCGCTACTGGGGCCTTCGTCCGGCACCTGTACCCGTTGACGCTGAAGGGCTCTGCGTCGAGCAGCTTTCTGCTTTCCCTGAAGTCCGAGGCGTTTTGGTCACGCCGAGTCACCAGTACCCGCTCGGAATGCTCATGTCGCGGCAGCGAAGAGAGGCACTAATCCGCTGGGCATCAGCGCACAAGGCTTGGATCATAGAGGACGACTACGACAATGAACTCTCTTACGCCGGCTCACCAACGACGGCGCTCGCTGCTATCGCAGAGATTCAATCTTCCGTGGTGTACCTTGGCAGCTTTTCGAAAATGATCTACCCGGGCTTCGGCCTCGGGTACTTGGTTGCCCCCAAAAGTGCTGCGAAGGCCTTCGAGGGCGCCAAGCTCTTATCAGACCGACATGAGTCCGAAGTGCACCAAACCATTCTCACCGAATTCATCAGCGGAGGTTTTTACGACGCACATGTGCGGCGTCTGAAAGTGCTCTATGCCAAGCGGCGCAACGCAGCCATCCGCGCCATCGGCCGCTTTCTTGGCGACATGGGTCACCTCACGATCGACAACCAAGGCACGCACCTGTGCTTTTGTTTTGAAAAAGCGCTCGACGACGTGCATCTTGCGGACTACCTGCGTCGGGAACACCGCCTCGAGACACGCGCTCTTTCGCCCTGCTTTGCCGATGCGCCCAAAGAGTACGGTCTGATCCTCGGTTTCGCGGGCTTTTCTGAGGTTCAGCTCGAAAACGCGGTCGAAGAGCTCTCGAGGGGTATCCGTTCGTTTCTGCGCACCTCAAACTGAGGCATAAGCTCTCGTTACCTCGAACGCAGGCTTCACTAGAGCAGATCCAAAAATCATCGGGGAAGGTACGCTGCTTGGGCCGCAGCGTACCGGTTCTCAGACGATAACGTTTAGAACTTCCAGGCGGCCTGCAGCTGCGCGCTCACACCCTGACGCTTGCCCGTGTAACCGTTCACGCCCAGGTCGAATTCGAAGCACTTGGCTTCGTTCTGATAAGTCCAGCCGAGCGACACGATGCCCGTGCTGCCTTCGAGGTCAGTACCGTTCAAAGCCAGATCACCGAATTGATCGGAGGCTCGGCCCTTGGCATCCGCCTTGAAGGCGTATTCGTAGGTCAACGCCGCATAGGGACGCAGGGCGGACGTATAGGCGTATTCAAACACCGATCCCAATTGTGCTCGGTGTGAATTGAGCGAATTGAAATGGAAATCCGCTCCTGCCACGTCCGAAGAACCCGAGGCGGAGTAGGACTCGCTCTCGCGGCCGTCGTAGAAATAATTCAAGAATGTTCTGTTCTTGATCTTCCCAGCAGCTTGGAATTCACCGTACATGCCTAAATGAGCGCCCCAATAATTGCTCGTGCGGTCAAAATCTACGGAAACGCCGGCAATAGGCGCGGAGAACTCATTGCGAAGCCAACCGCCCTTTACGTATCCGGTGACATGCAGCCAGTCAATCGGCGTCGCGCAGTTGCCGTAGACACCGAAGCCCACGTAGTTGTGCTTGCCGTCGCCCTTGGTCTCACCGACCGGAGAGGTCACAGTTGTTTTGGTGTCATAGGTTCCGTGTCCCATTTCGACAAATGCGCCGATTTCAGAACCCTGCAGATTGACGGCATACCCCAGCAATCCCGAAATCACATTGGTTTCAAGGTCGCCGCGGACATCCAAGTCATACCGTCCGACTCTTGCTGCAGCAAACGGCCCCGTCTGACGTACGCCCTGCCGGGATTTCATCGTTGTATCAATCAGGAGTTCGTCAGCCGCAAACATCGTGGCGGCCGCAGCAATGCTCGACTGCATCAGCGCGTTCGTCTGATCATTCACTTTGTCGCTGCTCGGACGTTTTTCCTTGATCGTGGCCACCAGCATTTGGTCACTCTTCATCAAGAGATCGTAATCGTCCTTGGTGAGATCGCTTTCCTGAACGCGCGAGAGGGACGCAATGTGCTCCACCTTGAGATCACCCTTGAGCTCGTCCAAAGAATCGCCCGCGGCCAAGAGATTGCTCACCTCGTCCAACGCGATGCCTTTCTCGCTGTCGATCAAGCGCACCTCATCACCCGCATTCAATGCCAGTCCCGTGCCCGAAAGCGTGATGGTGCTTGCCCCCTGGGTTGCCGAGTGAAGCAGAACGGGAGTGCCAGTCACCGTAACAATCGCACCGTCTGCGGCCAAATTGCCCAAGAGTTCGGGAGTCAGCAGGAAGTTCAAGCTCGCTTTGGCGGCCACCGTCAACCCGGTAAGCGCCGAAAAATCGGTCACGTTCCAATAGGAATCTTCGCCTGCAGCTCCGGAACCGACCGTCAATGAGATCTGTCCGTTGTCAGTGATTTCCGTAAACCCTGAGAACTGCACTTTGCCGGCTCCGGTACTGTTGATGCGGATCTGCGCATCATTTTTGGCTGCCAAACTCGATTCTGCCGTGGTAATGAAATCTTTCTGGATGTCGATCTCGGAGCTGTCTTGCCCAAACAACGCATCCTTTGCATCAGTGGTCAAAGAATCGGAAATCGTAGCGATGGAAGTGCCGTGCAGCCGGACACCAGTGGTGTAATCGCCCTTCATGGTGATTGTGGCGGTCTTCGCCGTCACATGGGCGTCGTTATAGCCAAAAATACCCCAAGCAGCGTTGTTATCCGCAAAATCCATCGTGAGATCGCCCGAGAACCCCACTGTTTGGTCGGTATAAAGACCGTAGGCGTGGTTCGTATCGTGAATGGAGATACTCATTTGATCGCCGAAGGAATAATTGCGCTTGGAGACCAAATCCAACGCGTATGCGGTCGCTTGAGGTGCCTTTGAAATGGCGATCGTCACCGGGCCGGTGATCGCGATGTCTTTTCCATATGCGGTGTATTGTGGATAGTTCTTATGATCCCAAACGTACAAACCCTCCACCTCTGTCATGCTCTCCGCATTGTTGCCATTGAGCTGCAGGTTCAGACTACCCACCTCAAGATTGGCTCCATATCCCAGTCGAAACGCCCCGATCGTAGTGTCGTTCGCCCCGGCGGTGGTATTGATTTCCGCCGAAGTCGCGGAGAAGGTGCCACCGATTTGACCCAACACAGCCATGATGTCGCGTGCTACGTCCACCCCGGAGCGGTCAATATTCATCACCAAACCGCTGTTGAAAAAAACCTTCCCGTGGTACGCCACCCCCTCCGGCACGCTTCCTTCCATCAGCACAGGACTGTCCGTGTTAAAGGTCGTTGTTCCAGTATTTTCATAGTTGGTAGCCCGGAAAAACCATTGCTCGGTATAGGGAACTACGGTGCCATCGTCCAACGTGGTGGTCGATATGCTGGTGTCGTCCATCCGTAAGACCAAATTGCCTCCGGTAAAGGTCAAACCACCGCGGTAGGTGCCATCTAAAATCTTGGTCTGCGTATTGACATACGAGTTTTGTAAGGTCAGCGTTTTCCCCGCACCGATCGTTATTTCAACGGGATTGGTGTAATCCGAACCGATTACAGCAACGGTATTTGTGACCGTATAAACCGTGTCCTCATCAAACGTTTGACTGGAATGAATATAGGGCCCGGTCACTTCTGCGCCCAAAATAGGGCCCGATAATGCGAATCCGATAGCCAGCGCCAACGGTGTGAGTTTTCCTTTCGTCATAGATTCTCTCCACGCTAGTGTCTTTGAAGCTGGAGAGAAATAAAAAACTTCGCATCCAAGTCCAAAGACTCGAAACACGAAGTTCGTCGGAAAGAAAGTGCTGATTTCTCAACACTGGAGAGGGCTGTTTACCCCCCCCCCGTGTAAATTTTTATTGCATGCGCAATGACAGAAACAGTCGTTTTCTGTTTAGTTGACTGTACTGAATTCAACCGTCTTCGTCAAGCAATCACCGGTGACAACAGCATAGAAACTTCGGCATCAAAATAAGTTATGCCTGAGTTTGAATGCCGGTTTTCTAAATGAAAGCAATCCAAAGGTCTTCGACGCTTTGAACATCACCGATGCATCCCTCAGAAGCAACGGCCTCAGACGAACCCGCGTCGCCTGAGGCCGCTTTGTTTCTGCTCTGAAGCAATTACGGCACTGTAATCAAATCGTACTGGTCATTGCCCATCCCAAGCGCCTTCATGGCAGTGAGCTGATGCAGACCGCGTCGGCTTTCGATACGTTCTACCAGATCATGCTTCTCAGCGGCAGGACGGCCATAGACCAAATCGACCGAAGCCTGATCAATGGCGAGAATATCTGTGGAAGCGAGAATGCCGATATCGGGGATCGTGGGTTCCGCAGCAGACGTGCCCGCACAGTCGCAGTCAACCGACATGCGGCGCAGCACATTGATAAAGACAATCTTCTGCCCAAAGTAATCACAGACGGCTTTGGCGGATTCTGCCATCGTCTCCATCAGCATTTCCTTGCCGGGCCACTGATCCCACGGCAGATTCACATCCGAAACGGCATGAACCTGCTGCTTGCCGATGCGGCCGTCGGCGCAGCCAATGGCGATATTCTTCATTGAGCCGCCGAAACCGCCCATCGCATGCCCCTTAAAGTGCGTGAGGACCAGCATCGAATCGTAATTGACGATATGGCCGCCCATCGAAACTTCCTTGAAGTGCTTGCCGCCTTTAACCGGCAGATTCACCGTTCCCTCAGCGTCCATGATGTCAACCGGGCAGAAGGTCCAGCCGTTGATTTCAAGGGTCTTGAGGTGATCCTCGGTGGTGTAGCGGTCGCCGTGATAGAGGGTGTTCGTTTCGACAATCGTGCTCTCAGGGATGCGTGCCTGCAGGGACTTCACCATTTCGCGCGGCAGGATGTTGGGGCCGTGACGCTCGCCGGGATGGAGCTTAATGGCGATCTTGCCCGACAAATTGTCCTTGATAAGGTCGTAGAGTTTATTCAAGTGATCCGAGTCGATCACGGGTGAAAAATACACTTTGGCTCGCCCGGTTTCTGTGCCTGCAGCGGGCGCTGAGGCGCCCGCTGCCGTCCCAACGGCACCGAGCGCACAAGCACCGGCCGTTTTCAAGAAGTCTTTCCGAGTCATGTTCACAACGGTTCTCCTAATGCGTTTGAATGAACTGCCGCCCTTCAATCAGTGCAGTTCGTCAGAGGACAACGGCTTAAACGTTCCTGCAGCCGTGTTGACCGATTTATTTTCGCCATTCCAGTCAACAAAGGAAATATCCATTTCTCTCAAAGATGTGCCTAAATCGGAACTGCAGCAGAAAACGCCGGCACCGGTCCTTTTCGCGGGATAGCGTTCAGCCGAAAGATCAAGCGTAAACCCTAAATCGGCTGCGTCAGACGCGTAAGATCATGAGCTTACGAATTCTTCTCAGAGCCTTTCGATGAACTATCTCACTCTGCTTGTTCTGGCCTACCTCGCGGCACTCCTCTGGTTCGGCATCCGAGGCGGGACCCGCGAACGTGAACTCAACGCGTTTCTGACGGCCGGCGGATCGGCCGGCGCGCTGCTCTGCGCCTTCTCGCTTGTGAGTACGATCATCGGCGGCTCGGCCACGCTCGGCATGGGTGCACTCGCTCAGAAGGTCGGCCCGGCGGCTTTTTGGTGGCTCGGCGTCGGCGCTATCGGACTTTTTCTCCACGGTCTCATCATTGCGCCCGTTATCCGCAAGCTCCCCGTCGTGACGCTCCCGGATGTGCTCAGACACCTTGCGGGCCCGGCGGCAGAAAAATGGGCGGGCGCCATTATCGCGCTCTCCTGGGCGGCGGTGACGGCCGCGCAGTTCACTGCACTGCGCGCACTCCTTCATTCCATTTCGGGCGGCATGACCGCTGAGGTGCTCTATGTGCTCCTCGCGGCCGGCATTGTGCTTCATACGGCTTTAGGCGGACAGCGCGGCATTCTGCGGGCCGACTTTCTGCACACGATTTTGCTGCTCGGGGGCTTTTCCGCCGCAGCGCTCTGGTGCGTCATGGAGCGAAGCGCCGACATCGCGGCGCTCCCGGTGATGCCCTTTACGGAGACCTTTGGGCTGGGCGACTGGGTGAAGATGATGCTTCTCGTCGGCATCACTTACCTGATCGGCCCGGACATGTTCTCGCGCACCTTCGCGGCCAAGAATGCGCAGACCGCGCGCCGCGCGGCCTGGACGGCTGCGCCGCTCCTCGTTTTCTTCGGCGTGATCGTGACGATGCTCGCGCTCCTCAACATCAAGGCTGAGCAGCCGATTTCTGACTGGCTCGCTGTCGGAAGTCCGCTCCCGGCCGCTGCGGCCGCAGCGCTTTCCATGGGGCTTATCAGTGCGCTTGCCGGCTCGGCCGATACGATTCTGCTCTCCGCAGCCGGCATCATTGAGAAGGACCTCTTTGGCGGCGCCCGTGCACGCGCCGTGCGTCTCTGGGCTGCGGCCGTCGGCATTTTGGCCGCACTGGCCGCTTATACCTCGGGAGACATCATCGGGTGGCTCCTCAAGGGCTACGCGCTCTTCGTCCCGGGCGTTGCCGTGCCGCTTCTCGTCCTTGTCGCCGGCCGCGCCCGACACGCGGATCCCAAGCTCTGGACTATTGGGGCCGCCGCAGGCGGCCTCGGTGGGCTTATCGGCAGCCTTACCGGCATCACCCTCTGGACTTACGGCGGCATCGCTGCTGCCGCCCTTTTTGCGGTCTTTGCCGTTCGCCGCGCCGCCCAAAGCCGCCCAACGGCCGCCGCGTCACCGCTTCAGCCGCTTTCATAAATTAGAAGCCTTAATGTCGTCATCGGGCTTTTTGGAGCTCGATCCCGACACGCAGATCCTTTATGCTTACGGGCAGTTTTTTCGGAGCGCCGCCAGTTTTTATCCGACAAAGCCGGGCGCCGCTCCGCTGCATCTGCATTATTAAGCAATGACCAAAGTTCTTCTCATGATTCTCGACGGCTGGGGCATCGGCGGCGGTGCCGCAGACCCGGCCGACGCCATCAGCGCGGCGCACCCGGCCTTCATTGAAAGCCTTGCCGCCCGGTACCCTCACGCGGAGCTTCGCACCTACGGCGAAAACGTAGGCCTGCCCGAAGGTCAGATGGGCAATTCCGAAGTCGGCCACCTCAACATCGGCGCCGGCCGCGTGGTCTATCAGGATCTTGTGCGCATCAACCGCGCCTGTGCGCAGGATAAGCTCCTTGAGCAGCCCGAATGCCGCGCGATGTTTGAGTACCTCAAAGCTTCCGGCAAAGCGCTTCACTTGATGGGACTCTTTTCCGACGGCGGCGTGCATGCGAGTTTTGACCATCTTCTGGCCTTCATCGACCTTGCCCGCCGCGAAGGCATTGAGCATGTCTACGTTCACGCTTTCATGGACGGCCGCGACACCGATCCCAAGAGCGGTCTGGGATTCGTGGAAGCGCTCGAGCGCAAGCTTTCTGAGCCCGGGGAAAGGGCTCAGCTCGTGAGCCTTATTGGCCGCTATTACGCCATGGACCGCGACAAGCGCTGGGAGCGCATTGAAGAAGCGTGGCAGCAGCTCGTGAACGGCAAAGGCACGCATTCTCGAGACCTTGCCGAATCGGTGCGTGCGTCCTACGCCGCCGGCGTCACCGACGAATTTATCAAGCCCGTCGTGAAAACGGATGAGGCTGACCGTCCCGTCGGCACGCTCCAAGCCGATGATGCGGTGCTCTTTATCAATTTCCGCAATGACCGCGCACGCGAACTCACCTCGGTTCTCACTCAGGCACCGCAAGGCAGCATGCATCCGCTGCCGCTCTGGTTCGCGACGATGACGCCCTACGACGCAGCCTTTAAGGGCCTGCATGTGCTCTTTGCCAAGGAAAATGTCGTCAATCCGATCGGCGAATATGTGTCAAGCCTTGGGCTCAGGCAGCTTCGCATCGCTGAAACGGAAAAATACGCCCACGTCACATTCTTCCTGAACGGCGGCCGCGAAGAACCCTTTGCCAACGAAGACCGCATTCTCGTCCCCTCGCCCAAAGTCGCCACCTACGACCTGCAGCCTGAGATGAGCGCTCCGGAAGTCGCTCAGAAGCTTTCTGCGGCCCTTCGGAGCGGTCAGTACGACTTTATCTGTCTGAATTTCGCCAACGGCGACATGGTTGGGCATACGGGCGTCTGGAGCGCCATTGAAAAGGCCGTGCGTACCGTTGATGACTGCGTGAAGCAGGTGATTGAGGCCGCTCAGGCCTCCGGAACCGACGTCGTCATCATTGCCGACCACGGCAATGCTGACCACGCCCGCAATGCCGACGGCTCACCCAATACGGCACATTCACTTAACCCCGTGCCGATCATCGTCGTGAGTCCGCGGGCAAAGGCCGTTCATAACGGCGTTCTCGCTGATGTCGCACCGACCGTGCTGACGCTTATGGGCGTTCCCGTGCCGCCCGAAATGACCGGCAAGTCTTTGGTTAAGCTGAAGGCTTAAACCGCGAGTCCGATCCATCCAGACCCAAACGCCCGGCAGTCGAAACTCCCGGGCGTTTGTTTTTGCGGTCTGCGTTCTCAGCTTAAAGAAGGCGCATCACCTTTCAGGCTGAGGACTGTCCGAGGCATTTGGCGCCGCAGAGGCTCAAGGCTCGCGCGGCCATAAGGAATTGAAAAGCCTCCTCAGCGAAGCATCAGCTCGCGCAGGCCGCGCATACAGCGTCTTCCTCGCAGTCTGTCCCGCCGGAACGTTCAAGAACCTCAGTCATCGCCTCATCAGCCTCGTATCCGGCCGCCATGAAGCGCTCGGCTTCAGCGGTCGGTCCCATGGTGTCCGTAGTGAGAAGACTCCCGCAGATCGCCGAATTGACGCCGATCCGCATGGCTTCCCGCACGGCATGTTCGGAAAGCTGCAGCCGGCCGCCCGCAAAGCGGAGCTCGGCCTGCGGGTTAATGAGTCTGTAGATGGCAACGGTCGTGAGGAAATGGTCTTCGGACAACTTCGGCGCATGCGCCAAAGGCGTGCCGGGACGAGGATCCAAAACATTAAGCGGAATCGACGGGACTTCGAGTTCGCGAAGCGCAAACGCGAGGTCAATGCGGTCTTCGGCCGTCTCTCCCATGCCGAAGAGCCCGCCCGAGCAGACTTCGAGTCCAGCCGCCTTAGCGGCGCGAATGGTATTCACTTTATCTTCCCAGGTGTGTGATGAGCACACCTGCGGGAAAAACCGCTCGGAGGTTTCCAAATTGCAGTGCACCCGCACAAGGCCGGCATCCTTGAGAACAGCAAGATCCTTTTCGTTAAGGAGCCCGAGCGAAGCGCAGAGCTCGAGCTTGGGGTTGGTGCTGCGCAGCTTTCTAAGGTGCTCCGCATACATCCGAGTTTCCCGCGCAGAAGGTTTGCGGCCGCTCGCCACCAGTGAAAAGCGAGTGATGCCGCCCGCCGCAGCGTGCTCGGCTGCCGCATCCACTTCACTGACAGGCAAAATGGGATGAATCGGAATGCTCGAAGATGGCCAGTGCGCAGACTGTGCGCACCATCTGCAATCGCAGGAGCAGGCTCCTGTTTTGATGCTGACAATGCCGCAGATATTAAAAATGCGCGAGGCAAAGCGTTTCGTCGCTTCGGCCGCAGTATCAAAAAGATCTGCGCGAAGCGCAGAATCAGAAGCAAAAGCAAGTGCTTCATCGCGGGAGATCGTTTCGTCCCGGGCGATGCGGTCAATGATGGATTGAAGAACCGGCATGAGGTCTCGCAGCAGCAGCCGCGAGCGCGAAACACTCGCGGCCGTCAAAAATTAGAGGTCGGAGGTCGAGTTTATGCCCGAAGGGAGGCTCTTCCGGTGCGGCCTCTGCCCAATTTGTATCAGGTCATGAAAATTCGGCTGCGGTCTACCGCCGGCATGTCGGCGGGCAGTCCCGCATAGGGAGAGGCTTCGCGCTCAAAGCCAGCGAAGAGCGCCTGCATGGCGCGCGCATACCATTCGAGAAAAATGCGCACGCGCTTGGTGTGCCAAGCTGACCGCGAAGTCACGATAAAGCACTCAACGGGCGGATGCGACCAGCCCGGGAGAATCGGCACCAAACGCCCCGCCTTCAGATCGTCCGCAATCTGCACAAGCGGCAGATCCGCCGCGCAGCCCATGCCTTTCAATACCGCCGCGCGGATGGCCAGAATGTCGGTGGAGCGTACGGCTGAAGCGTACTGGACAGCCTCCGTTTCACTGCCGCGCTGGAGCACCTTCGTCTCCGGGCGCACCGGTCCGCAGTAGACGTAGCCCGTATGTCGGCGCAGATCCGCGGGCCGCACGGGCATGCCGCACCGAGCAATGTAGTCCGGACTGGCCGCAGCAACGTAGACATTGCGCCCGCGGCTCATATAGACCAGATTGGGCATCGTGGGAATCCCCGTGAGCGTGGCCACTTCGCAGAGCCCCTTTTGCACGTCCGCTTCTTTTAGGCCCGCCAGAATCTCAACCGTAATGCCCGGATGCTCGGCTTGAAAGCGCTGGAGCAGCGTTGTGAGATGCCTCGCCGCAAAACCCGGCGCCGACGAAAGACGGATCTTGCCTTCGAGCGTGCGGTTGTCGTCCTTCAGAGCGTCCATCAGAGAGTCGTGGGCTCTCAGAATCGTCTCCATGCGTTTGTGCGCCATGCGGCCTGCGTCCGTGAGGACCAATGGACGCACGCCGTGGCGGATAAGCTCAACGCCGAGGGTGCGCTCGAGCCCGGAAATGGCGCGGGAAATACTCGAGGGCTCCGTTTCGAGCGCTTTTGCCGCTGCCGTCAGCGTACCGCTTCGGGCAAAAACAATGAAGGAGCGCCAAGCCTGCAGATCATCTGTTTTTGCCATTAAAGCCTCCCTGCTCTGCTGCGCGCAGCATCTTTTCCGCCAAAGGCGCTCCAAGCTTAGCCGCTTTGCCGCCGAGGCGCCCTTTCATGATGTTAGTGCCTGAAGCAGTATGACTCCAGCCGCATATTTTGCACTTTACGCAAATTTAAATTGCGCTACGCGCTATTGAATCCATGCATTCATCGCTTCAGACTGCCTGCATATCAAGGGGAAAGCCTTTGGGCCAAACCCTTCTTCCCCTGATTCGAACTACCAAGCCTCAAACCCATTCACCAACAGGCAGCAAAACATGCAGCGCGATGAATTTTTCTGGACCAGCACCATCAACAAGGCGACCATTGTCGTCAATGCGGCTGAGGGCCTCCTTTCTAACGAAGCTGCACGGGAAGCCGCGGGCGGCGTCGCTCGTCTTGAAGCCAAGGCCGAGAAGGACCCGGCGCTGCGCGTGAAAAGCTACATTGCCTATGAGCCGCTTCTCATCGCAGAAACTTCGCCTGCAGTAACCCTCATCCATGCCGGCCGTTCGAGTCAGGACATACTCTCCACCCAGCGCACCGCCATCCTGCGCGACCGCACCCTTCAGGTAGCCAAAGCCTTTGACGCAGTCATCGGGAAGCTCCTCGATCTCGCAGAGGCCAACCGTCATACGATTGTGCCCAACTACACCAACGGCGTAGCCGCTCAGCCCAACAGCTATGCGCACTATCTCCTCGGCATTACCGCCGCGTTCCTGCGCGACCGCGAACGTCTTAACGAGTGTCTCTCCCGCTATAACGCCTGCGCGATGGGCTCCACGGTACTGAACGGCACGGGCTGGCCCCTCAACCGCGAGGCGATGGCCGTGCGCCTTGGTTTTCCGGCGCCGCGCCGCAACGCCTTTGATGCCACCTGCATGTCGCCCGCAGATATGCCTTTCGAACTCGCGAGCATCAATGCGTCCGCCGCTCTGCACGTCGGCAGCTTCATTTCAGACGTGATGGTGCAGTACGCTCAGCCGCGCCCTTGGATCCTTCTGCAGGAAGGCGGAGAGAACACCTACGTCTCGTCGGCGATGCCGCAAAAGCGCAATCCCGGTCTGATGAACAACTGCCGCGCCGACGCTTCGGACGTGGTGGGTGAAATGGCAGCCGCCGCCGCCCGTATCCACAATCTCGTTCCGGGCATGGTCGACGGCAAAAACGTCGCCAAGAACGGCCGAATGATGGACGCGGCCGTCGGCATGTTCAGCCGCTTCCTCAAAGTGCTCTGTGCACTGCGCATCAATCCCGACCGCGCGCTCGAAGAACTCAACAGCGACTGGACAGCTTCGCAGGAAATCGCTGACCGATTGATGAAGGATCATGGGCTGCCGTTCCGCATCGGCCACCACATGGCGAGCCGCATGGTGTCGTGGGCCCGCGCCAACAACGTGCTTCCGCTCGACTTTCCCTACGCCCAGATGCAGGCGATCTACCGCGAAGAAATCGAAGAGGAATTTCCCGAGGCCGATCCGGTGCTTCCGATGAGCGAAACCGAATTCAGAGATGCACTGGACCCGCGGAAAATCATTGAAAACCGCCGCACTGCCGGAAGCGCCGCACCCGCGGAAGTTGACGCCATGATCCGTGAAGACCGTGCGGCGCTTGGCCAATTGAGCGCCGTCACCGCTGAAGCCGAAAAGCGTACGAACGATGCGCTCGCAGCGCTTGAAGCCGAATTCAAGCACTTCCTCTAACTCTCCATCAAACCACCCTAAGGAAAGACGACTATGTATGCCCTGATGCCTTGGATTGCGGTGATCGTCACCGCACTGGCCGGCTGGGCGCTGATTAAGCGCTACTCCACCCACATGGTTCTGCTCTTCGCCGGGCTCGCGATTTTGCTTTGCGCTGTCGTTCTCGGCGACCCGAACTTCCTTCCCAAAGGCGTGAAGCCCTCGGGATTCGTGCTCTTTGACATCTTCAATACGTTGAAGTCCATTGCCACCAAACAAAGCGCCGGCATTGGCTTTCTGATTATGACGGCCGGCGGCTTTGCGGCCTATATGGACCGAATCGGCGCTGCCAAGGCCTTGGTTGACATTGCCGTGAAACCCCTCAGCATGCTGCGGGCGCCCTACCTCGTGCTCGTCGGCGGCTACTTCGTCGGTCAGATTCTGGTCATGGTGATCCCGTCCGCGGCCGGCCTCGCCATGCTGCTCCTTGTCGCACTCTTTCCGATCCTTAAGGCTGTGGGCACTTCTGCTGCCGCCGCTGCCGCGGTCATCGGCACATCGGCCGGCGTGACCTTTGCGCCGACGGCCGGCACGGCCAATCTCGCCGCACAGGTGGGCGGCCTTGATCCGGTCATTTATCTCGTCCAGTATCAGCTGCCCGTGGCCGTCCCGACCTTGATTGTCATTGCCGCCGCCCACTACTTCGTGCAGCGCTTCTATGACAAGAAGAACGATGACGTTTATACCGATATATCCGCAGCCAAAGCCGCGGATCAGCCGGCCGCACCGAAGTGGTACGCCCTCTTCCCCATTCTGCCGATTGCTCTGCTCATCATCTTCTCCAAACTCGTCGTTGCTTCCATCAAGCTTGACACGGTGAGCGCGCTCTTTATGGTCTGGATCGGCGTCGTCATCATTGAAATTATCCGATCCCGAGATGTGAAGAAGGTCTTTAAGGACGGTCTCGCGATGTTCCAGTCGATGGGCAAGATGTTCGCCGGCATCGTCGCACTGATTATCTGTGCGGAATTCTTCGCCACCGGCCTCAAAGTCTCCGGCCTCATCGACATCCTCATCAATTCCGCGCAGGGCGTCGGCGCGGGGATGGGCGCGATGACGGTGATTCTGACGGCGATCGTCTCGATCGTGACCTTCCTCACGGGTTCCGGTGTGGGCGCTTACTCGTCCTTTGCCACACTCGCGCCTGACGTTGCTGCCGGTCTGGGCGGCTCGGTTGCCGAACTCGTCACGCCGATGCAGTTTGCCTCCGGCCTGCTGCGCGCCATGAGCCCGGTTGCCGGCGTGATCATCGCTGTGGCCGGCGCCGCCGGCGTCTCCCCGATGGCGATTGTCCGCCGTACCTGGATTCCAATGATTCTCGGCATCATCACCGCCATCATCGCCAACGAAATTTTCATCGGCTGATGCCTCTGCGGCCAACGGTCTGCTGATTGAAGACTGTCGGCAAAACCCTTCCCCCACAAGCGCCTGCTGAAAGACTGCTCCTCCGTCTTTCGGCAGGCGTTTTTCATAACTTCACAGTTGCTTGATCGATCGTGGACAGCAGACCAAATCCATGCGCTGCATCAACATTGACCTCAATAGCAAAATGTCTACTTTCAAGGCTCGCGTTTCTCCAGATAGAAGTGCCATTGACGGCTCAACAAAATGAGAGATCTCAAGATCTCTGACATAAAAAAAAGAGCTTGAGATTAAACGGAGAAATATCATGACCCCAAAATGGACCTCTGCATTGGCTGCGGTCATCGCCTTAGCCCTGAGCGGAATTTCGCCTCCAAGTTCAGCAACCGAAAGCCTGGATACAGCAGCCGCTCACCAGGTTTATTCACAAGGTGCCAAAGCCGACTATTTGGCCGGCTACCATATGAAGAACAAGCTTACGGCGAACTGCTCTGCCTGCCATCCGACGGATGCAGTTTCCGACAGTCAATCCGAAATTGACAAGAACTGCACTGCCTGTCACGGCACCTATGATGCGTTAGGCAAGAAAGACCATGCAGCCGGCAAGACTATCAGCGCGCATGCCGGACACCTTTCGATTGACTCCTGCACGACTTGTAACGGCGGACACGAAGCTTCGTTCTCATACTGCAACAACTGCCATGTATTTGATATGCCGATGAAATTCGGTCGACAAAAGATAGCTTACGAACCGCAAGACCTATCCATCTATAAAGATGCAGTACCGAATCGAACGGAAAAAGCCGACTTTGTCATCGTTGGCGGCGGCGGAGCCGGTATGGCAGCGGCCATTGATGCTGCCCGAAACGGGCTGAATGTCGTAATGCTCGAGAAGATGCCCAGCATCGGCGGCTCCTCTCTTTTATCAACAGGCGGAATGAACGTTGCCGGTTCGAAACAGCAAAAAGAAGCCGGCTTCAAGGATTCACCGGAAATTTTTGTCAAAGATACGCTCAAGGTCGGCAAAGGCACGAACGACAAAGTGCTCCTCAGCACATTGGCTCAGCAAAGCAACAGCGCGTTGGAATGGTTTGAGGCGATGGGCGGCCATCTTGACCTTGACCACGGCGTCTACGGCGGCTGCACGGTTCCGCGCATGCACTATACAAAGTCGGGCGGCATTGGACGCTATATAGTGGCAACCATGAAGCCCGTGCTGGAAAAATCCGGTGCAGATGTGCGTGTCAACTCTCAGGTGGTCCGCATTGAACATAACGCCTCCGGACGCGTTACCGGCGTTTTAGTGAAAGGCAAGAACACGGGGCTTTACCGCATTGAAGCTCCAACCGTACTTCTTGCGACCGGGAGCTACGCCAACAACAGCCAGCTCGTCAGTAAATACCATCCTGAGTTCTTCGGCATGGTGACCTCAGCCCAGCCTGGTTCGCACGGTGACGGCATTTATCTTGGCCAAGAGGTCGGAGCCAATGTCACGCACCTCGAGCGTGTTCAGGTGCACCCGAATATTGCATCAGGCACAAGCCTAATGATTACGCTCGCCATGCGCACGAACGGCGGTATTCTCGTCAACAATCAAGGCAAACGTTTCTTCAATGACAATGCGCCTCGCAATGAACTCGGCGCCGCAATGCTGAAGCAGCCTGCCCAAAAAGTCTGGCTTATCTATGACGACGGTGTCGTGGCTAAGCGTCCGAAGGTTCACCAAGGCTACGTGAAACTCGGTGTAGTGGTTGAAGCCGATACGCCCGAAGCACTGGCTCAAAAACTCGGTCTTCCGGAAGCAGCCTTTGCTCAAACGATGAAGCGCTACGCGGAATTCGTCAAGAACGGCAAAGATGAAGACTTCGGCCGCAAAGAACTGCCTGAACCGCTCAACAAAGGCAAGCTGTATGCCATTGACGTCGTGCCGGCTGTCGGCGGAACACTGGGCGGGCTTCGAACGGATGCACGCACTCATGTACTCAATCAACGCGGCGAAGTAATTCCGGGACTCCTTGCTGCCGGCGAAGTCGTTGGCGAATGGCACGGCGATGACCGCTACGGCGGCAATGCTGTAGCCGGAAACATCGTCTTCGGCCGCATTGCTGCGCAGGAAGCCGAAAAAGCAGTCGCCAAACAGCCATAAGTGAATTAAACGACTCAGAAAAGCCGAGTCATTCAATAATCTGCAATCTGTTTAAGAGATCTTCACGCGCTTCAAAGCGCGTGAAGACTCGGCAGAAATGCTCCGTTCCTTGCTGTAGAAAAGAAGTCTGTTAAGAGAGCTCAGACACCGTTCAGCCTCCTGTCAAGACATGGTGTCAAACACAGCTTCCAGCGATTCCAGACCGGCAGCAACCAACGTCCAAGCGCCTGTCGAGAGATACCTCCCAACTCCCGGCAGGCGTTTTTCGTTGCTGCCGAAAGTCAGACACTCGCTCAGTATCCGCGGCCTGTGACGTGATAAGTCGGGCAGGTTTCTGAACCTAGCACGAGACGGCGAAGAGAGCCGAAATCCGCCGCGATCTTCCGTCATGCCTCCCGCTCCGATAAAGAGGAGAAGAGCAGTCAGGCCTTCGTTTCCCTTTGCCGTTCTCCCATTCAAACGAATTAATCAGGGTTAACACTTATATGTAACGACGAATTATTCGTTTTCAAGTTAGCTAAATTATGAGTGAGAGATCCTCGTAATTTGAAAGCCCTTCTTTTTATACTGACCGGTCAGTCATTGAATACGATTCAATTTGTCACATCAGCAATGTCAATCTGTCCTGTTCGACAGGATGTGCCGTCCACGAAAGACGCCCTCTAAACCCGCTTCTGAGTGAAGTCTGAGGAATTTGTTCGCAACATGCTCACCATCGGCATCGACCTCGGTTCGACCACGGTCAAATACGCACTTTTGTCGGAATCGGGCGTACTGCTCTCTCACGACTATGTTCGGCATGGCAGTGCGGTCAAACAGACGCTTGAAAAGCGTGCTTCGCGCACTCGCGCTCAGAACGCATGACGCGCCCGTCCATGTGCTTTTTTCGGGTTCCGGAGCTTTGGGGCTCGCCGACGCGCTCGGCGCGGGCTTCGTGCAGGAGGTGATTGCCGCTTCGCGCTACCTCAAACACCGGGCGCCCGATTTGGATGCCGCCATTGAATTGGGCGGAGAGGACGCCAAACTTCTCTATTTATCCAACGGCGTTGAACTGCGCATGAACGAAGCCTGTGCAGGCGGCACCGGTGCTTTTATCGATCAAATGGCATCGCTCTTGGATGTTGACGCTGCCGGGCTCAACAAACTCGCAAGTGAAGCCGAGATCTCGCATCCGATGGCATCGCGCTGCGGCGTGTTTGCCAAAACCGATTTGGTAGCGCTCTTGAACGGCGGCGTGCCGAAGTCTGAAGTCGCCCGGTCGGTGCTCGACGCAGTTGCCGAGCAAACCGTGAGCGGCCTCGCCTGCGGACGTCCGGTCAGAGGCAAAATTGCTTTTCTCGGCGGACCGCTCACTTTTCTTTCAGAGCTTCGCGCTGCCTTTGAACGGCGTCTCTCGTCGACGGGGACAACCTTTGCTTCCTTTTGCGATGCGCACTGCGCCGTGGCCATCGGCGCTGCCTTGGAAGGCATGGATCCGGCGTCCCGAGCGCATCGCTCCCGCGTCTGGCATTCAATTGACGATTTAGTCCGTGAGATCCTCTCCGCAGCGCCGGAGAACCGCGGCTCGGGGCTGCCGCCGTTATTCAAAAATCCGGCAGAGCGGGAAGCCTTCACTGAGCGCCACCGCCGAGAATGCGTTGAGCGTTCGCCCATCGACAATGCAGAGGGCGACCTCTTTCTCGGGGCCGACCTTGGTTCAACCACCGTCAAGGGCGTCGTGCTCGATGCTCAGGGGCGTCTTCTCTACAGCTGGTACGAACAAAATGAAGGGCAGCCGCTCGAACGCCTCTATCGTGCCGTAAAGGCGCTCCTCAGTGTCGTGCCCGCCAAAGCACACATTCGGCAGGCGTGTACCACCGGATACGGCGCAGACCTCGCCCGAGCGGCGCTCGGCGCCGCATTCAGTGAAGTCGAAACGCTCGCGCACGAACGCGCTGCCGCCGCCTTCGAACCCAATGTGAGCTATGTCATCGACATTGGCGGCCAGGACATGAAATGTCTCGAGGTTGAGCACGGCCTCATCCGCAGCGTGAAGCTTAATGAAGCCTGCTCATCGGGCTGCGGCTCTTTTCTGCAGACGTTTGCCAAGCAGCTCTCGCTCACGCTCCCTCAATTCGTTGAGGCTGCGCTCGCTTCGAAGGAACCCTGCGACCTCGGCACCCGCTGCACGGTTTTCATGAATTCCAAGGTGCGCCAAGCCCAGCGCGACGGCGCATCGCTCGAAGACATCGCCGCGGGCTTATGCCGTTCAATCGTCCGTAATGCGCTCTACAAAGTGCTGCGCATTCACGATCCGGCAGAGCTCGGCGAACACGTCGTCGTTCAGGGCGGCACATTTCTCAATGACGCCGTTCTGCGGGCTTTTGAGGAGCAGATCGGCCGCCCCGTTATTAGGCCCGACATCGCCGGACTGATGGGCGCCTACGGCGCAGCGCTGATTGCGATGGAGCGCACGAGCGCGGCAGTGCCGGAAATCGACCTTGATCCGGCAAAGCTCGATGCGGGCAAAGTCATTCAGCGCGAACTGCTTTGCCGCGGCTGCGGCAATCACTGCCGCCTCACGATGAACCGTTTTCCTTCGGGCGAGAAGTTCTTTTCGGGAAATCGCTGTGACTTCGCGCAGAAAAGCGCGGGTGCGGGCCGGCGGAAGAAAGCGTCCTTCATTGACTGGAAGCTCGAACGGCTCTTTGCGGGCGAGCCGCTCCCTTTGGAAGCGGCCGCCATGGGCGTTGTCGGCATCCCGCGCGCACTCAATACCTACGAACACTACCCCTACTGGTTCAAGCTTTTCAGCTGCCTAGGCTTTCGCGTGGAGCTCTCGCGCCCGTCCGACCATGCCCTCGCATCGAGCGCCTCCGAAACCGTGCCGTCGCAGAGCCTGTGCTTCCCGGCAAAACTCGCTCACGGCCATGCCGCTGACCTCGCCCGCAAAGGCATTGCTGACATCTGGATGCCCTGCGTGCCGCTCGAGGGCCCCAGACATTCGGGCGAAAAGCATATCGACGGGCGCTTTGCTTGTCCCGTGGCGGGCGGCTATCCGGAAGCCATGCGCCTCTCGCTCGCCTCCACGCTCCCGAACGCCCGCATCCTCACGCCTTTCGTAGATCTTGAGTTTCCCGAAAGCGTCGTTCGCGCGGTCACATCCGCGTGGCCGGCCCTTTCCCCCAAAAAGGTGCGCGAGGCGGTCGATGCTGCTCACGCAGCGCTCGAAGACTACCGCGCAGCATTGCGTCAAGCGGGCGAAGCACTGTGGCGCCGGCATGAAACCTCGGGCGAACCGCTCATCGTGCTCGCCGGGCGGCCCTACCATCTTGACCCGCTCATTAATCACGGACTCCCGGCCTTGATTGAATCCATGGGCGCTGAAGTCGTCACGGAAGACGCCGTAGCGCACCTCGCAGCGGTTCCAAGCGACATCGAGGTCGTCAATCAATGGACCTTCCACTCGCGCCTCTACCGTGCAGCAGCGCTCGTACGGGAGAGCCGATCCGCAGAGCTCGTGCAGCTCATGAGTTTTGGCTGCGGCATCGACGCCGTCACCTCCGAGCAGATTGAACGCCTTCTCGCTCAGCGCGGAAGAATCGCTACCACCCTCAAAATTGATGAGGGAGATACGCTCGGCGCCGCGCGCATTCGACTGAAGTCGCTTCTTGCCGCGCTCGCAGATCGCCGGCGCAGTGACCAAAAAGCGGCGGCCGAGAGCCTCGAAGATACGACAAAGCGTACGGACACTCCGGTGCCGCTCGACAAAATGCTCGCCGACCGCGTGATCTATGCACCGCAAATGGCACCGATCCACTTCCCCGTCATCTGCGCCGCATTAAGCGCAGTCGGCTGGCGCGTGGAGCTTTTGCCCGAAGTGCGTCCGCAGGCGATCGAAGAAGGCTTAAAGCACGTGAACAACGATGCCTGCTACCCAGCAATCGTCGTGATCGGGCAGCTTCTTGACGCTTTGAAGACGCATGCCGTTGATCCCGACCACAGTGCGCTGCTCCTCGCTCAGACGTGCGGCCCCTGCCGTGCCACAAACTACCCGACGCTGCTGCGATGGGCACTCAAAGACCTTCACCTGGAGCAAGTGCCCGTGGTGTGTCTCTCGGGCGGAAGCATTGAAGGCGCGCAGACCCTTAACGTTGGACTCGGCGGCCTCAAGCGCCTCATGCTCGCAACGCTCTACGGCGACATGCTGCAGCGCCTCTCGCTTCATGTTCGCTCGCACGAGCTTCAACCGGGCGATGCGCAGCGCCTCGTTGACCGCTGGACCGCCAGGGCCGCTCAAGCCGCGGCCGCTGGGGACGCCCGGCGCTTTGCTGACGACGCGCGAGCCATGGTGCGCGACTTCTTCGCTGTGCCGATGGACGGCACCGAGAAGATTCGGGTGGGCATCGTCGGCGAAATTCTGCTTAAGTACCATCCCGCCGCCAATCTCGGCATCGTGCAGGAGATCATTGATGAAGGCGCGGAACCGGTGCTTGGAGACCTTGCCGCATTCTTCCTCTACTGCCTCTATGACCACATCAATCAGGCCAAGGTCTTCGGCGGACCGCGGCTCAAAGCCATGGGAGCCTGGCTGATGATCCGCTGGTTTGAGCATCTCCGCGGCATCATGCGCAAAGCCCTTGACGGAACACCAGTGGCAGGCGTGTCGACCCTCGCGGAAGACCTCGAACGCATTGACGGACTTGTGTCCGCCGGTCAGGAAGCCGGCGAAGGGTGGCTCTTGACCGCCGAAATGGTGGAGTTTATTCACTCCGGAACGCCCAGCGTCGTGTGTCTGCAGCCCTTTGGGTGCCTGCCCAACCACGTTACCGGGAAAGGCGTCATCCGGCGGCTGCGCGAAGAAAATCCCCTCGCCAATATCTGCGCCATCGACTTTGAAGCCGGCACCTCCAAAACCAATGTCTCCAACCGCCTGAAGCTCTTTCTCGCACAAGCCAGAGAAAACTTCGAGCGCGGAATTGCTGTTGACGAGCCGGTGCCAACGGCGCACCGCATCATCCCCATCACGCCGTCAGCCAATATCGCGGTTGATGCCGCCGAGAGCCCGCACAAGGACCGCGGCGGCGGTCAGGCGGCCTGCTGAGGCTCCGACCGCATCCGTTTGAATGCGGTTTAAAACAAAAAACCGGCATCCCCAAGGAATGCCGGTTACCTATTTCACTCAGGCTGAAGTCAGTGCTTGCAGCCGCCAGTGAAATTAGAACTTGTGAACGAGGCCAAGGCCAAATTCACCATTCTTGGTCTTCGTCTTGTCAACAGCTCCGCTCACAACGCCGGTAACCTTGAGGGTACCTTCGCTGTAAGTTGCAAATGTGTAAACCGTTGTGCGCTTGCTGAACGGATAAGAATAAGCCGCAGAAAGACCCCAACGATCAAAGTCAGCCGTCTTCACAGCCTTATACCCAGTGGCGTGGGTTGAGGTGACATCAGCACTCGTTTCGCCGTCGACATAGTTAGCCTGAGCGTAAACTGTGCCGCCCAGAACCGGAGCGGTTGCACCAAGCGTCAACGAGTAACCTTCAAGACCCTCGCCATCAACTGCGGCAAAACCTGTCTGATTTTCTTTGATGTCGGTAACCTTGTAGCCGCCCATCGCGTTTTCGTTCTTGCCGTACTGGGCCATGCCGTAGACCTTGGCAACGCCGAAGTCATAGGAAGCACCCCATGTCACACCGAGAGAGTCTTCGGAATTCGCTGGAGTACCAGTCGCGTTCAAAACGGTATCCACGACGAGGCCCGTGCTGAAAGCACCGAGTTCATACTTAGCACCAAGACCGGCATAACGGTCGTTGTTGCGCTCGTTGCCGGGGATTTCCTGACCATCGCGCTTGAAGGAGTACTGAGCATAGACCTTGACGCCGGCGAAGGACGGCGTGACATAGGTCACGGTGTTGTCCATACGATCGCGATCGGAGAGATTAAAGAGACTCTTAGCACCGGCAGTTGCACCCCAGCCCGTGCCGAAGACGGTGTAGCCATAAACCACATTGTAGGAACCAACGCCGGCAGAGAGCGCTCCGACACGGCCCATAGAGAGCGTGCCGAAATCACCCGTCACGAAGAGATTGGCTTCACGGCCAAAGAGACGGTCGCCCTGCGACATCTTGCCGTCATCAGCAGTGAAGCCGTTTTCCAGAATAAAACCAACCTTAACGCCGTTGCCAAGATCTTCCGTACCCTTCAAGCCGAAACGGGAGCCGGAATTCTGGCCAGCCTGTTCTTTAAAGGTATTCACAGCATCAGCATCACCAACCTTGGAGTACTGATAGTTGAGACCAAGGTCAACGACGCCGTAAAGCGTAACGTCAGCGGCAGCAGCGCTACCAGCAAAAGCGCCCAGGACAGCCAGAGCAGCGAGTGTCTTTTTCATTTTCAGAGCCTTACTCAATATGTTTGAGTTATCCTGCTCTGCGGGGAGGGGCGGAGCAGGCTTGCGTTAGGCAGCCTGAAGTAAAACCGGCGGCCGCTCCGTCCAAAGAATGACCGCCGGTGGCTTCTGACTGCTTAAGGAGCTCAGGCTTGCGCCTGAACTCAAACGGCATTCTTTCATTAACCCCCCCCCCCCCGCCACAGGGTTTTCACCTAACTCGCCTTAATTTTTATTTGAATTTCAAAGTGTTATCGACAACTCGTTCAGCTTTTCCGCTTCGCCAAATGTATCTTTAATACAACTAAAGACTTGAATACGAGGTGAGTGCAACAACCGGGGACGGCTCCATTCAGAGAGCAAAAAATTGCTTTCACCCGATCCTCGTGCGGCGGCAGCGTACCCGATTCATTTATCGCTGGCTCCGCTGAGCACCTGTCACCGGCACTTTTTCACAGTGCTAGAAAGCGAAAACCCCCGCAGACCGGAATCTGTGGGGGTTCGTATAGGGAGCCTGGCGATGACCTACTTTCACTGGAAATACAACCAA
>ENA-UONQ01000239-UONQ01000239.1-human-gut-metagenome-genome-assembly--contig:-CS26-NODE-239-length-80965-cov-11.544976_pt1 | contig 80965 bp, 75 predicted proteins | sample MGYA00242460_ERZ724007 | MGnify/ENA metagenome assembly ERZ724007
GCAACCAAATACGGCACTAAAATGAATCCTCCCAGAATATAACACGGGGAAACATTCAAAAATAACACCCTCAGGCATGCCGTCATCACAATCCCTGCCTGCAGCCGGTCTGAAACCTCCCGATACCAGATGTCCCTGACCGAAACGGCTGCAAGCAAAGAAAAAAAAGCTGTAGAAACCAGCATTTCCATCCAAAACACCTCTGCAGCCTGAAATGCCGGCTCAGCCTGCATAATCAAACATCTCCTTGACCCGGTTCGTCAGCGTGGGCAGTACCGTATCATTAAACAATGCATACAGCCCGGCAAGAAGCAGCGCCCCCAATACCACTGCGATCAGGATTTTTACTGCGGTATCCACATATCCTTCTCCCGACGTTTCTGCCAGCTTTGTCTTTGCCTCCCATACTTTCATGACTACAGCCGTGTGGGCTTTCCTTACCTGATTTCTCCATTTTCCCATCTTCCCATTCCTCCATTTTTTCATTGCATCTGCACATACCCTGCTTCTTCTCCCGGTCCCGGCGGTGGGCTTCCATATCCCTGCACTGCCGCTGTCTGTACCTCCCTCATCACCTGCCGGTATGCCCCCAGAACCTTTCCATAAAGCTGTTCCCTGAATTCTGCAGTTACAGGAAAACATACTTCCGAATAACCATCCACTGTTTTACGGCTTGGCATTGACACGAACAGACCGTCCCTGCCTCCTTCTACAATTTTGATTCCCCGCACTCCAAAGCATCCTCCGATCGTTGCAGATGCGTAAGCTCTGATCCCACCCTGTCCTCCGGGCGGGCACACGGATGTAATCCGTACCTCTACCTCCTGCATAATGTGCTCTCCTTTTTCTTTTGTTCTGTTTTTTCATGACCTCCCCTTCCTCGTGCTACATTTCTAAACATGACTCCATCCCCGGCTCTGCTCCCTCAAACGGTATCTGTACAAACCCGATCTGATCCACATAATAAAATGTGCTTCCGTGTCCATCATACAGTTCTAGGACATCGCTGACAGACAGGACATGCCCCTTGTATCCTTCCGGAAGCTCTGCCTGAAACGCATAATAGAGGCTTTCAAGGTCATCCGTCTTGGCGATCCCGTCATAGACTATCCGATACTTTACCCTGTCCGGTTCCCCAAACAGCCTCTTTGTCTCCGCATAGCTGATAAATTTCATCTCAATATCCACTCCCGGGTCTAACTGCCATACTCTTACCCGCTTCACACCTCCGGGGGCTTCCTTAATATCTTTTCGGCTTTCCAGCAGTTCAAACGTCCTTTCTTCCCAAACGATATCCCTGATCTGCCCCTGCTTTTTCAGAAACCCCTCCAGCTCCGACGTGTGGAATACAGGGTCTGCCACCGCATATCCCTCCCTCACATATCCGGCACGGTTCCCATAGAACACGATGATCCCGTTTTCAATCCATACCTGCTTTGCCATCTGTTCCTCCCAAAATCCTTTTATTCAAGCAGGTCGCCCGAAGGCTCTACCCTTTTCCCCTGTCTTTCCTCCAGTATTACCTGTCCGTCCAGACTACAGATTTTGATCCGGTACTGGTATCTTTTCTGCATCAGTACATATCGGTGCGCTTCCTCCATACTTCTTAAGGCAACCCCATCCGACAATCTGCCATCCTCTAAAAAACAATACCCCCAGTACCGCCCATTCCCCTCCGGCTTTCTTCCACCCGGACAAATCTGTGACAGATGCAGCCTTTCCTTTTCCCCGAGAAGTTCCGGCCGCAATATACCGAGCATATTTTCACGCCACCCGATATGTCGCTCCCCGTTTTCCAAACAGATCAGCCGAAGCGCCCCCCTTTCTGCTAAAATCCCGGAACCTTCTCCCCCGAGGCACAGAAAAATCTGGCCGCTTTTCTCCTCCTGCCTTAACACGACCACCCTGTCTATAAGGCACTGGGAGCCATCACATGGTTCGCAATCTTTCTCTGTATACATCTTTATATACCTCACATTTCTCCTGCACCTTCCTCTGCCGTCATGTCCTCTACTGTCCCGTGTGTCTCTCCAGACATCTCTTCCTGTCCAGGCTCAGTCTCTTCTACACCTCCGTCCTCGGATGGAACGCCCGTCTGGATTTCTTCTGTTTCTGCAGGTTTCTCTATGACCTCTTCTGTTTGCGGAAGCGTCCCGGCCTCTTCCGTACTTTCCTCTGTACTCTCCCCTTCTGTCTCTGCTTCGGTCGGGCTGTCTGTATCTACAGTTTCCTCTTCCGTTTCGGGTACATCCCCATTCTCCGGTTTTGGCATCGGCGGCGGAGGCGCTGTATCTGCCTGCGGTCTTACGATCAGCTCCAGGCCTATTTCCGGCACTTCCATCACACGCGGGCTTGTATCCATTTTTCCGGCTTCCGGATACACGATGTGCGCTCCGGTAATCTGACCATCGCTGAGTCCACAGCCCAGCTCATAATAAATCGGCTTCCCATCCTCTGATGTGGGCAGCTTACATTTTAAACTTCCGCGCTTATTTGCCGGCTGGTCACCGCAATCATAAGCAACTCCCCAATACGGGTCGCCGCCAGCCCAGTCCACCCAGATCGGATGGGATTTGCAATGGCTGTTATGCTCATGCGTCCAGTTATAGCAAGCGTTCTGATGGGTATGGTAAACTGCCTTTGTATAGCAGCCGCCCTCCACATCCTGATGTGCAACCTCCCCCACATGCGTCCCCTCTGCGTCTGTGTGGTAATGGTAATCATAGGAAATTTCCCCCGGTACCTCCTGCACGCCGATCACAAGCTTCTGGGGAATCTGCAGGATAGCTTCCCTAAATTGTGAAAATGTGGCATCCTGACTTACTTCCATCCCTTTTGTGAGCAATGCGGATGCCAATCCCTGCTTTCCATTACTCACAAATGTAAAAACCGATTTTAACTGGTCGTTTAATTCCGTTTTAAGCTGCGTAAGAAATTCCTGCATACTGGTCTGATACGCGCCAACAGCATTGCCGACCCCTTCCAGCCCTGCATTCATGCTGGCGTTATGCCGCGTAATGCTTTCTTTGATACCGGAATGCCCTTCCTGTACCTTCGCACCATGGGCAGAAATACTATCTAAAATAATCTGCTGGTTCCCCTTCAAATCTATTCCCAGCTCCCCGATAGCATCCTGACCGGCACCCTGCGCCTCCTGCAATTTCTCAAAATAAACTTCCAAAGCACTATTCAAGGAAGAAAAAGACGCATTCAGCTGATCCAGGTTTTGCTGCATTGATGTCCCGAGGCTTGCCCGCATCCCGTCAAGCACCTTTAACGTTTCTGCATGATCGGCTTCTGTATCCGCTGAAAGCTGTGTGATCAGTACCTCCAGCTGCAGATATGCAGCTTCCAGTTCACCGTCTATCTTTTTTGTGGCTTCCTCGATAGCATGCATCAGCTCCTGACAGTTTTCCTCCTGTTTCTGGTCCATCGTTTTCAGCGCAGCACCGATCTGTTCTTTTGTATCAGAAATCTGCACATGGATTTCCGACAGCCGTTCCTGAAGCCCGGCTGCAGACAGATTGATGTTTTCAGACAATTCTTCTAATGATGCCTTTGTCAAAAGCTCCATCGAAGAGAAACGGCTTTCTATATATTCCATATTTTCTTTTGCCGTTCCCTGCAGATTCTTCTCCAGCTCTTCCAGTATCCCTTCCAGCTCACTCTTCTTGTCAGCCATCTCTCCCTTTAAATCTGTACCGAGCTCTGCAAGCGCTTTCTGTCCGCTCTCCCCGATTTCCGTTAACTGCTCCTGTGTCTTTTTGACCGCATCGTCCAATTCCTGAAACTGCTTTAACAGCTCCTCCTGATGCAGCTGCCCTTTCTGAGCCATCTCTTTTAATGTATCCGAAAGGGTTTCCTGTGCATCTGCCAGCTGCTCCCTGACGCCCGAAATCTGCTTTTGCAGCTCTTTTGAGCTTTCCCGTATCGTTTCTTCATGTGCTGCATGATATTGCTCCAGCTTTTCCTGTGTCTGTCCGACTGCCTGATCGACCCGTGAAAGCCCTTCCCCAATCTCTTTCATGGACTCCGAAACCTGTTCCCTGATCAGTTCCGTTTTTTCCTTCAGATTTTCAACAGATGTCCCAAGAGACTCCCCTTGAGAAAAAACCTGCTCCAGCGTATTCTGGTTATCCTGTATCTGAAGGTCCAACTGCGTCAGATGCTCCGAAACGGACGACAGGTTTTCTTCCATCTGCGCTGTCACACTGCTTTCCAGATGTTTGACCGTCGTCTGTGTCTTTTGCTCCGATGTGTACACTTCCTGATAGGCATTCACATATAAATCCGTAAGAGCTTCCGCCAACTGATGGATTTCCTCTCCGGAAAGCCCTAAATTTAATTCCAGAATCGCCTGTTCCAGCGCTTTCACCGCAGATTCACGGTCAAAGGAGCTTCCATCCCCGAACAGTCCCTCCAGCATCCGGATTGCGGTATCGATCACTTTTTCCTTTTCGCTCTCCCCCAGTCCCGAAAGCATCTCCAGCCCATTGTCCTCTCCCTCCAGATATGCTTCAAAAACTTCCTGCATGGTCGGGATTTTTTCCCTGCATCCATGCATAAGTCCTCCTGTCAAAAGTGCCGCTGCCACAATTCCTGCCCCTGCCAGCAAAACGATACGATTCCTTTTTCCAGTTTCCTTCTTCTGTCTATTACGGCTGGTTTCACAGCCATCCTTTTTTCTTTTTTCCATCATCTTTTCCTTTCTTCTCATTAATCGTTTTCTCTTCTGGACCGGTTGGGTCCCTGCACCTGCCTGTACCTTTTTTGTTCATCCCGTTTTTTCCTCATTTAAAAGCCCTGATAGGTCTGATATCAGGCTCAGCCTTAAACGGTCCGGCATTGTACGGAACGCTGCCCTCACAAATGCTTCTACCGTCTCCGGGGACTGGTCACCCGGTTCGATCACTGTCACTTTACGCAGTGTTACCTTCCCGTCCGCTATCTCCAACGCCACGATATCCCCATATCCAATCCCGGTTTCCACACGCAGCTCCTTTGGAATCAATACCCTACCTTTTGCATCCATCAGCTTATATATCCTCTTCTCCACTACTCCCCTCCCTGTTTTCTATTTCCGCAAGATTTTGGCAAAATGCTTCTGCCTCCTCTTTTGTCACACTGATTTCCATTTTTTCCAAATCCAGCACGAGGGAAGCAATCTGTGCACATTCTTCCGTCAGGTCTTTCATCCTCGCCCCCGGCCTGTATCCGCCGCACGTCCGGATGTATCCCTTTACCCGGCTGTCATACATCCCTGTCAGCATATTTTTTATCAGTGCAAAATAAACGCCGACCATGCAGGAATCCTCTATCCTTACCGCCGGCATACCATCCCAGCCTAAAGCCAGCTGCTGTCTGCCCCCGGTGCGCGATTCGATCAGTTCCCGCGCCCGGTAAAGTTTTTCCAGATTTGTCATCCCCCACCTCCCAGAAATTCCGGGGCAAAAAGAGTCATCTGACCGCTGCTGCGACGCTTCTCCTCCGGATCATAGTTCGTAATGATCAGCTCCCTGTACTCGCTCCCTTTCTCATAGCGCTGTGCCATGTTATTCAGGCGGGTTGCTTCGGTCAGATAATACCCTGCGTACAAATCCCTGATATAGCTGCAGTCGTTATAGCTGACCATCCACTTTCCCTGACATCCTGCCAGCGTGTTTTTTAACCGTATATGGTCCTGCTCCGGGAAACTCACTTCGTAATAATCTTCCGTCATATAATAGGGCGGGTCACAATAGAAAAAAGCGCCTTCCCGGTCATACTGCCGGATCAGCGCCTCAAAATCCTTATTTTCAATCACGGTATCCGCAAGCCGTTCCGCCGCCTCCCTGATCAGAGAAAAAACCTTCCTCACATCAAAAGGCTGGCAACTGTAGGACGTGCAGCCGCTCCCATAGCTGTAGCGGATTATCTTATAAAATGCGGCTGCCCTCCGCACATCCTCTGCCACTGCTTTCCCCTGCAAAAGCCCCTGCATCTCCTCAAATTCTGCCGGCGGAAGATTGTGAAATGCCAGCTCCAGTTCTTCTGCTACCTGCTTTCTGCCACACTCCCCCATTTCCAGAAAGCTTTTAATCTCCATAAACTCATCCCGGCTGTTCAGCGGCAAAAACCCCAACACCTGCAAAAGCTCCCATGTCCTGTTTTTTACACACCGGTAAAGGTTGATCAGGTCTGCATTGTAGTCATTAAACACTTCCATCACACCCTTGTCCGGTTCTTTTCCAAACAATACCCAGCCGCCACCACCAAAAACCTCAATATAGCGGTCATATTTTGCGGGCATCATCCCATAAATGGTTTTCCGCAGCGCTTTTTTACCGCCTACCCATGAAATAAAACTGTTCAGCTTTCCCCCTGTCCTTTCCTCTTTTCATACAATATCCACTCCTGCCCGGATTTTATTTTCTCCCGAGCCACTGCTTTAATTCTGTCTCAGAAATCTCCTGAAATTCTCCCAGCGAAATATATTCTCCTGCCATTTTTACAGGATTTTCCGGATGATACTCCCCATCCGCCCCAATTGGCAGCTTTTCCCTGCAAAGGATACTTCCCATCCGCCTGTGTTCCACACGCTCTTTTATTTTTCCAAAACTGCAGTCCTCCCTCTCCGAGTCCTCCACCTCATAGCAAAAAATCCCTTCCGGCACACTATTCCGGTCCAGCCTCATATAAGAAAACAGGCAAACCCTTCCGTCTACCTCGACCAGATCATATCCTTCCATCTTTGCATCAAATCCCATTGTTTTCTTCTCTCCTTATCTTTTGATTTTTCCTCTTCCAAGCTCCCCTGCTTCCTTCATCCCATCCGCATCCCTATCCCTCCCCTCCCGACATCTGAATGCCGCAATGATGCATCCTTTAACTTTTCTTCTGTCGTAATGAAATAGTCGCTGCCCGAATTCCAAAAACTGACATACAAGTCCCCCTCTTCTGTCCGGATCGGGCGCTGCTCAAATCCCTCTCCCCATCCGTCGCTTGCCTGACCGCTCCATTCAGCTATTACCGCATTCAGCTCTGTATCTGAAAGCTTCCCATAGCTTTCTATCTCCAATACTCCCCACAGCTCCCCCTGCCACACTTCCACATCGGGGAACATCCGGAATACTTTCTGTCTAAGAATCCGGTTTCTTATATATTCCGCTAACCCACGGTCGCCTTCTGTATCCAGCTGCTCTTTTATGAGCTGCTTTTTGATCGCACTGACATACCTGCACAGCTGCGTTGGCGTGATTTCCTCAGGCTCATCTGATTCATACCCTTCCTGTCCATACATGAGCGCCGTTAAGGGGCTAAACAGTCGTATCCCCTCAAATTCCTTCGGCAGCATCTGTATTGGCTTATCTTTCCGGAATATCAAGCCATGTTCCGTTTGTACGATTCCATTCTTTTCCATTTGGGAGAATCCATAGCCTTCTATGTCAATAAATGGCGCGATTTTCTCATCCAAAACAATCTGTGCCTCCTCCAGCAGATATTCTCCATAATCCTCCGCTGTCACAATTTTTTCCGGGAGGAACTCATACTGTTCCAGCCGCATGGCAATTTCCACCACTTCCTGCATATTTTCCGGACGTTCTGCTTCCAAAGCAGAAAACAATTTTTCCATCCCTTCTTTCGAGCACAGGAACTTCTCCTGTTTTAAACACCCCGCAAATGCATTCATCCCCCTGATTCCATAGGACAACGGAAGGACCTCTTCTATCCCCTGATACCGGCTTCCATAAAAACAAATCCTTCCTTCTTCTATATCAGACACCCCCAGCACTTCCGCGACCCTCTCCAGCTTTTCCTCATCCGCAGGAAGGGACAGGGGATACCATCTGCCATAGTCCCTTTTATAAAATGGAGAATCCAGCCGCAGCCAAAATACCGAATCCTTTTCATATCCTACATCCGGTAACGGCTCCGAATCATACACTGTATCCAGCACTTCTCCCGTCCTGATAACCTTTCCATCTTCCAATAATTCAAATTTATCCAGGTTACAGGACAGGTTTACCATTTCTTCCAGCGTCTCAGGATGTTCCATCTCCAGTGCCTCCTGAAAGACCTGCTGTTCTTTTCTGGTCAGGCACTCCATGCGCCGCTCCAAAAAATCGACTTCTTTATATCCTTTTTCTGGTGGTACTTCTTTCCCGATCAGATATGGGGCAAATACGCTGCCGTCTGATTCTACTTCTACAATTTTCGCTGCATTCATTCCCAGCTGCCCTGACATTTCCCTTATCGTCTGCCTTGGCGCAGGGAATCTGGACCATATCTTCTGACCTGTAGTTATGGCTTGAAAACATACTTTTAACATGATGTACTCCTTTCTGCTATCCTGTGTTTTTTACGAAAAAAAGCCGCAGCTCTCATAAAAGAGAAACTACGGCTTTCTTATGATGAAAAAATCAATAATACTTTATTCCCCCAAATAACACCAATGCGCTCAGTATTTAACTCTTGTTGACTTCTTTTTACTTTCCCTTCTATCTCCCCCCACTAAATAATTTGCTTATAAATTCACAAGTTACTCCATTGTCATCTATTTTCTCCCTTCCTTTCTCCGATGTCATCTGTCAAAAGCTCAAAAAATCGAGGTCGAAAACCGTCCATTTCCGCCTCGATTTTTGTTCATTTTTCAGTTTCGAACCACAATATCTTGTGGTTATACAACCCTATTTCCCCTTATCACCACAATACGTCATCATTATCACTGTCTCCACATGTCCCCCCATCGGGAAGTTGTCAAACGCCCTGCCGCATTTTAACTCATAGCCCTGGCTGCAGAGATATTTTAAGTCGCGGGCGAGCGTCGCGGAATCGCAGCTGACGTAAACCAGGCGCTTCGGGCGCATTTTTAAAATGGTATTGAGGCACTCTTCGTCACAGCCCTTGCGCGGAGGATCAACAACGATAACGTCCGCAAAAATTCCTTCTGTTTCGTATAAGTGCGGCAGCACTTCCTCCGCTTTTCCGACATAAAATTTCGCATTGTCGATGCCGTTGCGCACTGCATTCTGGCGCGCATCATCGATTGCCTGCGGGACGATTTCCACGCCATAGACCTGCTTCGCCTGGCGCGCCAGGAACAGGGAAATCGTGCCGATTCCACAGTAAAGATCCCAGACTGTCTCATTTCCGGTCAGTCCTGCATAAGAAAGCGCCTGACTGTAAATATTTTCCGTCTGAACCGGATTGACCTGATAAAAGGACTGGGGCGAAATTGTGAAAACAAGCCCGCCGATCGTGTCCTCAATGCGGTCTTTCCCGCGGATCGTCCGGGTTTTACTGCCCATAATCACATTGGTCCGCTCTGTATTGGAATTGACCGAAAAGCTGGTCATTCCGGGCACCTTTTCAAACAGCCTGTCCGCAAGCTCCTGCTCTGCCGCAAACGAACTGCCGTTGAGAATCAGGCAAACCATAATCTGTCCTGTTGAAAAGCCTTTACGGATCAGGACATGGCGCAGCAATCCCTTTCCTGTCGTTTCATCGTATGCTGGAATTTTCTTTTCCGTACAAAAATCCAGCACAATATCCAAAACGATTTTGTTTTCCGCAACGCCGAGCGCACAGTCCCTGTTTTCAATAATCGTGTGTGTCCGTCCGGCATAAAAGCCCGCAATCAAACGACCATTTTTGTCCATTCCGACCGGAAACTGCGCCTTGTTGCGATAATGGAACGGATGCTCCATCCCGACCGGCGCTTCCATAATTTCCTCTACAAAATCCGGGGCAAAGCCACCGATCCGGATCAGGTTGTTTTTGACCTTGCGGTCCTTAAAGGCGAGCTGCTTTTCATAGGAAACCGCCTGCAGCTGACAGCCGCCACACTGTCTCGCATACGCACAGACCGGCTCCACGCGGTCGGGCGACGGTTCCAACACTTCTTCCAGGCGCGCAAAGGCATATCCCTTTTTCGGTTTTACGACTTTTGCACGCACCGTATCGCCCAGAACCGCGTCCTTGACAAACAGCGTATAACCATTGCCTGAAAGGGCACCGGAATCCTCCAGATGTCCGATGCCCTCTCCGTCTGTTCCCATATCTGTAATTTTTACTGTAAAAATCTGATTTTTCTGTATATTCACGTCATCCTCCATGCTCGACAGCTGCGCTGTATTTTTACCGCTGCAGCTGCGTAGAATGCGCGCCGGTCGTGCTTTCTACGTCCGGCTATGCAAAACCTGCGCAGCTGCACTGCGTCCATTCCTTCGGCTGAGCCGTCTTAGTCCATCCGCGTCATGCGCAGATTGGATTCAAAGAACCGGTTGTAACCCAGCCATCCGGTTTCAGAAGTTCCCTCCAGAATCTCCGTAAAGGTTTCCAGCTTCGCATCTGCATTATCCGCCAGATTCAGTGCCATCGCTTCCATGAGCGCAGGCTTTTTGGGAGAACCGTATTCATATTCTCCGTGGTGCGCCAAAATGCAGTGTTTCAATTCCGAAGCAAGCACAGTCGGAAAGCCCGGGATCATCCGAATTTTGTCGCTGACCATCTCCGTTCCGATTACGATATGACCAAGCAGCTGTCCATCGTCCGTGTAATCGTTCTGCGGGAAAAGGGAAATTTCTTTTGTCTTGCCGATATCATGACACATCGCGGCAGCCAAAAGCAGATCCCTTTTTAACATCGGGTAGGATTTTGCAAAATAATCGCACAGCTTCACAACGCCAAGCGTGTGCTCCAGCAGACCGCCTACAAATCCATGATGTACGCTTTTCGCTGCGGAAGATTTTTTGAAGTTTTTAAGAAACGCCTCGTCTTTTACAAAGAACGCCTCCATCAGCTTTTTGAGCCATTCATTTTCCATGCTGTTAATATAGGAAAGCAGCTCCTGATACATCACGGAAATGTCCTTTTTGCTGACCGGAAGATAGTTGGCAGGCTCGTATTCGCCCTCGCGGCACAGGCGGATTCGTTTGATATTGATCTGGTTTGCGCCCTGAAAACAGGTCACATCGCCATAGACCTCAATATAATCCAGGCTGTCGAAATCATCGATACCCGCACTGTTGGGATCCCAAATTTTGCCGTCTACCGTGCCGGTCTTATCCTGCAGGATGACGGTTTCATAAGGCTTACCATTCTTCGTCACAGCAGACTGTTTATGCTTACACAGATAAATATCGAATACTCTGTCGCCTTCTTTATAATCCTTAATAAATTTCATTTTCTTTTCCTCTTTTCCAAAAATCTCTATTCTGTTGACAATGCTGCGCAAAACCGAAAACGGCAGCCCTGCATCAAAAGCCTTTCGCTATCCTCTACGCCTTACTCCTGCAAAAGCACCTCAATCTCCATTTCCTGATATTCTTCCTGTCCCTGCCGCATCACAGTGACTGTCACCGTCGTGTCCGGCTCACAGGAAAGAAGCGCCGCATGGTAGTCCGCAAACGAAGTGATCTCTTCTCCTTCCATGCCAACGATTACGTCGCCGCTCTGGATTCCCGCTTTCATCGCGGGAGAATCCATTATGATTCCCGTCACATATGCACCGACCGGCACATGTTTTTCCAGATGGATTTCGTCCGGTACATCCGTCCCGGTAATGCCCATATGGGCGATTTTCTGACCATTCGACAGCTTGCCAACCGTCGTCAGCAGATCGGAAATGCCATATGCGCTGAGCACATCGGAACTCTCCGCTTCCCCGGCGTGCACGATGCCGAGTACCTTTCCGGAAAGATTGATTAAAACGCCTCCGGTTCCCTGCAACCCCGTCATATCTGTCTTTAACAGGCGGACATTATGATCCGTAAGATTTTGATAATAATCCACAGAAGTTACCATTCCGAAAATTATCGTTTCCGCACCCTGCGGACGTCCGATTGCAATCACCGGCACAGCCTGTACACTACTGCCGGAGCTTCCCATCGTCGCCGATCCGACATTTTTCCGGATATCCTCCGGAATATCCTCCAGCGCCACACTCAAAATGGCGAGTCCCGTTTCCTCATCCTTTCCTTTCAGTGAAGCGGACACACTCCGTCCGCTGTAAAAGGAAACCTCCAGTTCCTCCGCCTGACGGATGGCTGCCGCGTCCACAAGAATCAGCAGCTCCTTACCGTTATCCGCAACGATCAGCCCTGCCGTCTGTCCCTGGTTTTCATAAGTGTTATCAAACCAGTCCACATCCGACACCACACCGGTCACTGTTACCATCGAATGATCTGCAAATGTCTTCGCCACCGTATACATATTCCGGTACAGCTTCTGATAATCCCCGATTTCCAGCGCAACTTTTTCCACAACGGTCTGCAGCTCTGTCGTTGTCTCCGTTTCCGTCTCTTCTTCCAGAATCATATCCTCCGGACGCATCTCATCCTCGATATTTTCTTCCTTCAGTTCCACCTGCTGCGGCTCCTCCTCCGGGTACAGCAGATTGGAAAATACCGGTTCCAGCACAAGGAAGGTCACACAGGCGATCAGCCCGAAAATTGCTGCCATGCTCGCCGTCAGCAACGTTTTTTTGAACAGCTTTCGACGGTTCAGCGGTCGTTCTTTTACCTTTTCTTTGATAAACTCGATATCCTGATTCGTCAGATCCTGATTCGGTCTGTTATCCTCCATAAGTATCGGTTCCTTTCTGCCCGTTTGGGTACTTTTCAGTATACCTCATCTGCCCGCCTGCACACAAGTGCCGGAAAGACTTTTTCCGGGCGCAAAATTTTTCCCCGGTTTCTCTCTCTATATGGTATGATAGGAGTAGCCGCCTGTACCACAAGACAGCAGCATCAATCCTGTGTAATGATTCTGCTGTGCAGCATTTTATGGAACGAATATAGGTGCCTTTTGGCACTGTGTTTTGAAAAACGAAAGGAACTACTATGAACGCGAAAGTTTTACGCGTATTGGAATATGATAAAGTCATTCATATGCTGGAGCAAAAAGCAACCTCGGACCCCGGACGACAGCTTTGCCGGGATCTCGTGCCCATGACCGATCTTGCGCAGATCGAACAGGCTCAGACCGAAACTGCAGATGCCCTGACCCGGATTTTCCAGAAGGGCAGCCTGAATTTCGGCAGCAATAAGCCCCTCGGCATGTGCCTGCGCTCCCTCGAAATCGGCAGCACCCTCTCCTCTGAAGAGCTGCTGCGCATCGCCGGTCTTTTGGAAAACACCGCCCGTGTCAAAAACTTCGGGCGCTCCGACAAGGACGAAGAACAGCAGGATTCCCTGACAGAATATTTTCACTGTCTCGAACCTCTCGCACCCCTTTCCAAAGAAATTCGCCGCTGTATCATCGATGTGGATGAAATTGCGGACGACGCCAGTCCTGCCCTCAAAAAAATCCGGCGGAGCATGGTATTAACCGGAGAAAAGATTCACAACCAATTAAACAGCATGGTAAACGGTTCCGTCAGAAACTATCTTCAGGATGCCGTGATTACCACCCGCGACGGACGCTACTGTATCCCCGTCAAGGCGGAATATAAAGGTCAGGTGCCCGGCATGGTGCACGACCAGTCCTCCACCGGCTCCACCTTTTTCATCGAGCCCGCAGCCGTTGTCAGCTTAAACAACCAGCTGCGTGAGCTGGAAATCGAGGAGCAAAAGGAAATCGCCGTTATTCTGGCAAATTTGAGTGCCGAAGCAGGTGCGCACACCCTTGAAATCGCAGAAAACCAGCGGATTATGACGCAGCTCGATTTCATCTTTGCAAAGGCTTCCCTTGCGATGGATCAGAATGCTTCCCGTCCGCTTTTCAACGACGAGCATATCGTTCGTATCCGTCAGGGACGACATCCGCTGCTTGACCGCAAAAAAGTCGTTCCGATCGACGTCGAGCTTGGCAAAAATTTCGATCTTCTCGTCATCACCGGTCCCAACACCGGCGGTAAAACCGTATGTTTAAAAACAGTCGGACTGTTCACGCTGATGGGGCAGGCAGGTCTGCACATTCCTGCCCTAGACCGCTCGCAGCTGTCCGTTTTTACAGAGGTTTTCGCAGATATCGGTGACGAACAGAGCATTGAACAGAGCTTGAGTACCTTTTCCTCCCACATGACCTCCATCGTCTCCATTCTGGCAAAGGCAGACGCAGATTCCCTGTGCCTGTTCGACGAGCTGGGGGCCGGGACCGACCCGACTGAGGGTGCGGCGCTGGCGATTGCAATTTTGAACTATCTGCATGACCGCGGCATCCGCACAATGGCAACCACACATTACAGCGAGCTGAAAATCTACGCCCTTTCCACGAAATTTGTTGAAAACGCCTGCTGTGAATTCGATGTGGAAACGCTGCGCCCTACCTACCGGCTGCTGATCGGCATTCCCGGAAAAAGTAACGCCTTTGCAATTTCCAAAAAGCTCGGTCTTTCCGACGAAATCATCGAAGCCGCCAAGGAGCAGATCGACGAACAGGACGTCAGCTTTGAAGACGTTATTTCCGATCTGGAAAAGAGCCGCGTTACAATTGAAAAAGAACGCCGCGAAATCGAAGATTACAAAAAAGAAATCGAAGCCCTCCGGCATAAGCTGCAGGAGAAAAACGATAAAATCGACCAGACGCGGGACCGTATCCTGCGCGAAGCGAATGAAAAAGCGCGGGATATTCTGCGTGAAGCAAAGGACACCGCAGACGAAACAATCCGCATTTTCCAGAAAGCCGGTCCCGGCGCTTCCATGAAGGATCTGGAACAGGCGCGTCAGAAGCTGCGCAGCAACATCGACGACAAAAACAGCAAGCTTTCCGTCGCTGCAAAGGACAAGCCCAAAGCTCCGGCGTTAAAGCCCGAACAGCTCAAAAAAGGCGATGCCGTGCGCATTGTTTCCATGGGGCTCAAGGGTACAGTCAGCAGCCTGCCTGATGCAAAGGGCAACCTCTTCGTGCAGTGCGGCATCATGCGCACCTCCACGAACATAAAAGACCTTGTCCGCATCGAGGAAGCGACGATTACCACGCCTACGATGTCCAAAACAAATACCGGCAAGCTCAGGATGTCCAAGTCCTTCTCCGTTTCCCCTGAGATCAATCTGCTGGGCAAAACGGTAGACGAAGCCCTCGCCGCCCTCGATAAATATCTGGACGACGCGTATCTGGCACATCTGGAAAACGTCCGCGTCGTACATGGCAAGGGGACCGGTGCCCTGCGCAAGGCCATCCAGCAGCATTTAAAACGCATCAAATATGTCAAATCCTTCCGACAGGGCGAATACGGCGAAGGCGATGCCGGCGTAACGATTGTAGAATTTAAAAAATAATCTGCAGGACGGCAATCATCTGCCGCCTTTGCAAAAACAAATAACGAGGTTCATTATGGTAAATAAACAGAAAATTCTGATTGTTGACGACGATGCCAATATCGCCGAACTCATTTCGCTGTACCTGACCAAGGAATGCTTTGATACGATGATCGTGGAGGACGGGGAATCCGCCCTCCGCGCTGTGGATACCTTCGCGCCGAACCTGATTCTGCTCGATCTGATGCTTCCCGGCATCGACGGCTATCAGGTCTGCCGTGAAGTCCGCAGCAGTTCCTCTGTTCCCATCATCATGCTGTCCGCCAAAGGCGAAATTTTTGATAAGGTGCTCGGCCTGGAGCTTGGTGCGGATGATTACATGGAAAAGCCCTTCGACTCCAAGGAGCTTGTCGCAAGAGTCAAAGCGGTGCTGCGCCGCTACAAGCCATCTGCTGCCGTTCCGGCAAAGCCTGCTGTGGAATGTGTCGAATATCCCGATCTGACAATCAATAAAACCAATTATTCCGTTATGTATATGGGGAAAAATGTCGATATGCCGCCAAAGGAGCTGGAGCTTCTCTATTTTCTGGCAGCTTCGCCCAACCACGTTTTTTCCAGAGAACAGCTTCTGGATCAGATCTGGGGCTATGAATACATTGGCGACACCCGCACGGTAGACGTACACATCAAGCGTCTGCGCGAAAAGATCAAGGATCATGCAAACTGGAAAATCGCCACGATCTGGGGAATCGGCTACAAATTCGAGGTAAGATGACATGCGCAAAACCCTGTATCTGAAATTTGTACTCGGCTACCTGATCTTCGGATTTTTCGGATTTTTAGTCGTAGCGACGTTCGTTTCCAGTATGACGCTGGAGCATCTGAAACGGGAAAAGGCGGACTCCCTTTATAAAGAAGCTACTCTGATCGCAAATACCTACGCTTCCGACTTATACAGCAGCAATGTTTCCCTCGAGGAGGTCAAAAAACAGCTGGATGCGCTCAGCACCTACCTGTCCTCCCAAATCTGGATCATTAATCCATCCGGACGTATTATCATGACAACGGAAACACCGCTGGATGTGAAGCATGAGTCTCGCGTGGAAAATTTTGACTCGACCATCACCGCCGGTTCCTTTTATACGGTTGGTGACTTTTTCGGCTGCTTCCAGGAGGAAATGCTCAGTGTATTTGCGCCCATCACTTCCAATTTTAAAGTGCAGGGCTATGTTGTCATCCATATCCCCATGGCAAACATTCGGGCTTCCAGCGAAAGCCTGCTGAATATTTCCTATATTATGCTCGTGATTTTTTTCCTGCTGTCGCTGATCATTCTGATTTTCTTTACAGAAATGGTCTATCTGCCGCTGCGCAAGATCACAGCAGCCACCGAGCAGTACGCGGCAGGCAATCTGCATTATGAATTTCAGGTAGACAGTGAGGATGAGATCGGTTATCTGGCTGCCTCCCTGTCTCTCATGGCAAGTGAGATCGCACGCGCCGAGGATAACCAGAAAAAATTCATCGCCAACGTTTCTCACGACTTCCGCTCTCCGCTGACTTCAATCAAAGGGTATCTGGAGGCGATGCTGGATGGAACGATCCCGCCAGAGCTCCACGAAAAATATCTCGGCATCGTCTTAAACGAGACGGAACGCCTGACAAAGCTAACCAACAGCCTGCTGACCTTAAACAACCTGAATATGAAGGGCATGATCCTGGAAAAATCTGTTTTCGATTTAAATTCGGTCATTCGCTCTACTGCCGCTTCCTTCGAAGGAACCTGCCAGCAGAAGCATATCGGCATCGAGCTGCTTTTAACCGGCGACCGTATGCCCGTTCTCGCCGACAAAAGCAAAATCGAGCAGGTCTTATACAACCTGCTCGACAACGCGATTAAATTTTCCCACCCTGACTCTGCTATTCGCATCGAGACAAACGAAAAGCATGGAAAGGTTTTTGTCTCCGTCAAGGACAGTGGTATCGGAATCCCGAAGGACAGCCTGCGGCTGATCTTCGATCGTTTCTACAAGACCGACCTTTCCCGTGGCAAAGACAAAAAGGGAACCGGGCTGGGACTTTCCATTACAAAAGAAATTATCCAGGCGCACAACGAAAATATCAACGTCATCAGCACCGAGGGCGTCGGGAGCGAGTTTATCTTCTCCCTGCCCGTGCAGGACAACGAAGCGTAGGGCGGAATGCCTTACGCTTTCCAGTGCAGCCGGTGCAGTTCTCCACCTTCCTGTAACCCCGCGAAATGATTCTGGCGCAGCGCTTCATACAAAACGATCGCTACGGAGTTGGACAGGTTCAGGGAACGGATATCCTGTCCCATCGGAATGCGGATACAGCTCTTTTCATACTCCACAAGGATTTCCTCCGGGATTCCGGCGCTCTCCTTGCCGAACATAATATAATCGTCCGGTCCTATTTTTACATCACTGTAAACCTGATGCGCTTTCGTCGTCGCCATCCAGAGCTTCGGCGCATCCGGCTCGCCGCTTACAAGCGTCGGATTTTTTTCCAGAAAGTCCGCAAAATTGATGTAGCGGCGCACATCCAGCAGATTCCAGTAATCCATGCCTGCGCGCTTTAACTGTTTTTCACTCAAAGAAAAGCCCAGCGGCTCAATCAGATGCAGAACCGTCCCGGTCGCGACGCAGGTTCTTCCGATATTTCCCGTATTCGCCGGGATTTCCGGCTGATGCAATACGATGTTTAACATATCTTTATCATTCCTTTTCCGCTTTCAGTTTTTTTACAAAATGCGACAGCCGCCCGATCGCAACTTTCAGATTTTCCAGGGAATAAGCGTAGGAAATACGGATGTAGCCCTCGCCACTGTCCCCAAACGCCGTGCCCGGCACGACTGCAACCTTTTCTTCCTGCAGAAAACGCGTCGCAAACTCATCGCTGGTCATGCCGAATTCCTTGATACAGGGGAACACATAAAACGCGCCGTAAGGCTCGAAGCAGGGCAACCCCATTTCTGCAAAGGCATGCAGCAGATAGCGTCTGCGCTGATTGTACTGTTCGCGCATTTCCGCTACATCGTCATCGCCGTTTTTCAGCGCCTCTACCGCCGCATACTGGCTCGTCGTAGGAGCACACATGATCGCAAACTGATGGATTTTGAGCATCTGTTTTAAAATCACTTCCGGTCCGCAGGCATAGCCCAGACGCCATCCGGTCATTGCATATGCCTTGGAAAATCCGTTGATCAGGACCGTCCGCTCCCGCATCCCCGGAATCTGTGTGATGGAAACTGGATTGCCTTTATAGGTCAGCTCACTGTAAATTTCATCCGATATCACAAACAGATCTTTTTCTTCCACGATCTTTGCGATCGCTTCCAGATCTTCCCGTTCCATGATCGCACCGGTCGGGTTATTCGGATAGGGCAAAATCAGGATTTTCGTCTTTTCCGTGATTGCATCCAGAAGCTCCTGTGCCGTCAGGCGGAACTCGTTTTCCGCTTTCAACGGGATGATAACCTGCTTCGCACCTGCAAGCACGGCGCACGGCTCATAGGAAACATAGGACGGCTGTGGAATCAGCACCTCGTCTCCCGGATTTACCATCGCACGCAGCGCAATATCGATGGCCTCGGAGCCGCCGACTGTAATCATGATTTCATGCAGCGGATCATAGGACACCTGATAGCGGCGTCTCAAATAATGCGCAATTTCCTCCCTCAGCTGCTTCAAGCCGGCATTGGAGGTGTAAAAGGTACGTCCCTTTTCCAGAGAATAAATGCCCTCGTCGCGGATGTGCCAGGGAGTATCGAAGTCCGGCTCGCCGACACCCAGGGAAATCGCATCCTCCATTTCGCTGACGATATCGAAAAATTTCCGGATTCCGGACGGTTTAATCGTAACGATTGTATCAGAAAGGGGATTTCTCATGGCGTAATCATCTCCCTCTGATCCTCGCATTTGCGGGTCAGGATCGTTCCGTGATCCTTATATTTTTTCAGGATAAAATGGGTCGCTGTGCTCAAAATGCTGTCCAGCGTGGAAAGCTTATCCGAAACGAACGCGGAAACTTCTTTCAGGGATTTGCCCTCCAGTGTTACGAGCAGATCGAAACCGCCGGAGATCAGGTACACTGCATGTACCTCCGGATACTTGTAAATCCGCTCCGCGATGCTGTCAAAGCCCTGACCGCGCTGGGGTGTTACGCGAACCTCAATCAGCGCGGAAACCTTTTCGATGCTTGTTTTTTCCCAATCAATCAGTGTATGATAGCCGCAGATAATGCCCTCTGCTTCCATCGCTGCCATTTCGTTTACCACGTCAATTTCCTCTACGCCGAGGATGACTGCCAGCTCTTTTAAATCGATTCGGCTGTTTTTCTCAATAATTTTTAATAATTCTTCTCTCATTTTTTTCTTCCGTTCCTGCCGGATATCCGGCAACTGTTCTACTACTCCATCCGATAAATCGCGTCCGTATTCGCCGGTTCTAAAAATCTTCGTTCCTCTCCGTTGACAATCACGCGATCGTTGTCCGCCGACAAAAATCCGATCACCGCAGCCGGGATTTTCTGCTGCTGCAGCTGCTCTGCCAGCATCTCGCCCTGATCGGTCACAAACAGCAGACTGCCGTTTCCGGACAGCTCATAGGGATTGACGTCCAGCTCATTACAGATTTCTACCGTTTCCTGTCGGATGGGAATCTTCTTTAAAGATACCTCCAGTCCGGTCCCGGCCTGCTCTGCCAGTGTCCAGAGTGCATGGAATACACCGCCTTCCGATACTGCACAGGCAAGTCCGACGCCGGACTTACCGGCGACTGCAGCCTCCGGTAAAATCGAAAAGTGCTGCTCCAGCTGTGCTACGTCGTCCAGAAGCTGCGCAGGATAGCGCTTCAAAAGGGCTTCCCGGTATGTTTTTTCCAGGCAGACAGTTCCTGCCAGTCCCGCCCATTTCGTCATTACAATCTGCTGACCGGCGCGCGCCGACAGCGCAGCGCCTGCAGGCGCAGTCCACACTTCTACAAGCGCCTCTGCTGTCGCAACAGGCGCAATGACTGCACCGGACACATGCACTTTCACATCCGCGAGCGTAACCTGCAGCTTCTGCGCTGCTTTCTGCGCTGCGACAGTCATCTTCTGCAGCTCCTGCTCTTGACAGTCTGCCGGAAGCATCAGCTGCATGGACACCATGCGCACCTTTGCTTCTCCTCTTCCCACTGCTGCCGCTGCTGCACGGTTTACTGCCTCATAAACGCAAAGTTTGGCTCCCTCTGCTCCGGACCAAACAGACAGACTCTGCGCCGTAATCCACAGCTGCTTCGCTTTTTCCGGCGCTTTATCCACATTTTCAGACGTGAGAAAGGCGCAGCCTTCCCCATACTCTGCGCCTTTCACCCCTATGCCGTTTGTTTCTATTTTTCGATGAACGCTGCGTTTATAAACGTTTCCCGTTACGTTCCCTGTTTTCATAAGCTTTTCTCCATTCCGAATACCATCGTATCAAAGCATGGCAGAGCCGGACCTCCAGCCCGGTTCTGCCATCCGCTCTGCTTTAGGATCCGGTGCTTAGTTTCCCGCCGCTGCGTCCTGCTGCGCCTGTGCAGCCTGCGCCTGAGCCTCTGCGATCGCCTGCAGCTGCTCCGGTGTCAATGCCGCCGCTGCTGCCTGCTGCGCTTTGATATTGGAAATGGTCGCTTTGACCGTATCAATGCTGCTGGTCGCAATGGCCGCCTGCATCTGGCTGGTCGCATTCGGATCCGGAGAAGCAATTCCAACGGTTGCCGTTCTGGGGCTCATCTTGTAGTTGCTGCTGTTGACCTGCTCCCGGCTGACTTCCACACCGTTTTCCTTTACAATCTTCCAGAGTCTTGCCTTGTAGCCAATATGTGCGCTGCTGACGCTGATGACGCCGATAGGCTGGGAAGCGTCTGCTATGATCTGATCCGCTTCCGGAACCTTTTTCTCAACCACTTCACTCTCATAATCTACGGCGCGGTTTTTTGCTCTCGTCTCTACACCATAGATCGTAAATGTAATCTTTTTATCTGCCGTATGTCCATCGATATAAATCGGATAATCCGTATTATTCACAAATACAAAATCCTTGCCGGAGGATTCTGCAATCGCCGCATCCGCAGACGGATCTACATAGGTTACGATCATGGAATGATTGTGACGTTCTGTCACTTCCAGCTCTGCCCGCAGAACCGCATTGTACAGCGTCGTAGATACCTGACAGATACCGCCGCCGATGCTGTCTACCACCTTGCCGTTCAGATAAGAACCCGCCATCTCGTAACCGTTTTCGGTGGAGAAGGGCTTCACTGTATTATAGGTAGAAAACGTATCGCCGGGATACAAAGTTGTTCCGTTGATCAGTCTGCAGCCATTTGCAACGTTTTTGCTGCGGGACGCACCGGAGGTCGAATAGCTTGTCGTAAATGTTCCGAGCACATCTTTTACCTTCGCAAGCTCTTCTGTTTTTCCCTTGGGCTCATCCACTGCCATTACGAGGGCAACGTTTCCGTTTTCCCCTTTGACCCAGGAGCCCGTAAGATAATCGTAGATCGCAGCTACGGACGCATTTTCATCTACCACATATCCGGTCTGTCCATCTTCGATCTGAAAGGATCCGTTAACCCGTGTCAGGTGTGCATCGATCGCTTCCACATTAAATTTACTGCAGCGCTCCGTCACAGCCTGACGAATCGCTTCTTTATCAAAATCCAGAACAACGGGGTAATTCTTTCCTTTATTCTGCAGATCCTTTTCCGCCTTATAGCGCGCTACGATATTTCCCTTTTTTCCAAGGGACACTGCTTCCGAAACAAGCTCCGGGTTTTTCCAGGAAATTCCCAGCTCAGAAAGGCTGATAGATACACTCTGTCCATCCTGCGCCTGCAGCTGCACCTGCGCCTGCCCGAGTTCGTTCACATAGCTCTGAACCGCCCCCTGTGCCTGTTCCTGTGTCATTCCGGAAAGATCCATGCCATCTGCCGAAATCCCGGTCTGGATGGTATCGTTCGGTGCTGCGTATACAGTCTTTCCTGCCACCGCCGTGCACGCAAACACGCACACCAGCATGGCTGCCGTCATCAGTACGGTTTTCATTCGATTCATTTTAAAATTCCTTTCTATGCCGCTTATAAAAACGACAGCAATGTAGGAACAATCATCGCCAGCACCAGAATAAGGATGATGATCGACGATATAATTTTCTGTGTCTTTTTCTTTCTGAAATTCATGCTCTGCTCCTTTATCCGCAAACTGCCTTATAACATCTGACAAATAGCATTGAAGCACCATCTTCCATGGCTGCGCTTCCACACATTATAAAGCACTTCCCTCACTTTTGCAAGCTTCCATATGCCGCAAGAATCCGGTCGATCTGACGGCTTGCCTCGTTTTTCGTCAGCATGGAAACGTCGTAATCCGGCGTCAGCTGATGCAGCGCAAGAAGCTTTGTCAGACGTTCCTTCTGTGCCTTCGTCGCAGGCGATTCGCGTTTTACCTTGCAGATCAACGGAACCGGCTCAAAAGCCTTTGCCCGGTCCGGGTCTGTTCCATAAAGCTCCAGCAGTTTTTCATATAAAATATGCGTTGCCCTCGCGTCCTCCAGCGCCCGATGCGCCTGAATCGGAATTTCGAAATGTTCGCACAAGGCGGATAGTCTTCTGCTCGGGAGCTCTGACAAAAACTGTCTGGAAAGCTTCAGGGTATCCACGCCGCTCCGTTCAAAATCCAGCCGCATATTCACCGCCGCGCGCTTCAAAAATCCATAATCGAACAAAATCCGATGTCCCACAAGGGGCAGATCTCCGGCAAACTCCAGAAAGGCAGGCAAAACGCTTTCCATCGTCTCTGCCTCATCTACCTGCTCCTGTAAAATCCCGGTCAGCTCTGTGATATGCGCAGGCAATATGCGCCCCGGATTGACAAAGGATGTAAAACTTTCGACAATCTGTCCATCCCGGACGCGCACTGCCCCGATTTCTATAATTTTATCCTGCTTCGGCGCAAGCCCGGTCGTTTCCACATCTACGCTCACATATTCTTTCACTTCTTTTTCCTGCTCTCCTTTTTTTGACGGCTCTGATAATCCTTACACCATTCCGTCAGAAAACATTCCCCGCATTTCGGCGTCGGCGCCTTGCAGATGGTCCGCCCCAGCGTGATGATCTGAATATTGTATAAAATCCAATGATCCTTCGGCAATACCTTCATCAGCTCATATTCCACTTTTTCCGGGTCGTCCTCTTTTGTCAGCCCCAGCTTTTTGGAAATCCGCTTCACATGGGTATCCACCACAACGCTTGGTTCGTGGAAAATATTGCCGCGGATAACATTTGCTGTCTTGCGTCCGACTCCCGGCAGCGCCGTCAGCTCCTCCAGCCCGGAGGGGACCTCGCCGCCATGCAGTGCCATCAGTCTCTGACAGCAGGCAATGATATTTTTCGCTTTATTATGATAAAAACCGGTCGGACGGATATCCTGCTCCAGCTCTTTTAAATCCGCCTCCGCAAAGGCTTCGACCGACGGATATTTCACAAACAGATCTTTCGTGACAATGTTGACCCGTGCGTCGGTGCACTGCGCGCTCAGCATCGTCGCGATTAAAAGCTGCCAGGCGTTTTCATGGTTGAGGTAGCAGATATATTCTCTTCCATAGTGGGCGTCGAGCTGATCCAAAATGGCTTTCGTGTGTGCGTTCAATCAGCTGCCCCCTTTCCTGTCGCGGCGACTGCTTCTGCGTCCGCGGCGGTCGCCTGTCCGACTGTCGGTTTTGCGTCCGCAGCGGTCGGCAGCTCTACCACCGCTGTTCTCGCATTGTCTGTCAGGCGATCCCGGTTCTGATAATCGAATAAAATTGCCGTTTTCGTCTCCGGACCCTCGTCTCTTTTCAACATACTGATCAGCTCCCACGCCTTTTTCTGTACCGGCCAGGAAAATACCTCCAGATGGGTCATGCGCTGCAGCTGTCTGGCATGATATTCCTCATACCCCGGCAGATATGTGCGGTTTTTCTCTTCTTCCTGATAAAACTCGACGATCTGATCATGATACTGTTTTTCGTCCAATGCAAATACCGGGCGGCTCTTCGCATTTTCCCGCAGATACAGATCATACACCGCCAGCTCCCGGTATAACTCCATCCCATCCGGGTCTTCCTGCTGCGCAAACTCCAAAAGCACCTGGTAACGGTAAGCTCTGGCAGGTGTATGGACAAAATATCCTTTTTCATGATAAAAATCAGCCAATTTATCATACATTGCAAAGGGATTTTCAAAGAGGCTCTGCAGAACCGGAATCAAATGTGTGAACTGATTGCTGTTATAATACAGCTCCACCATTTCCTCCACCCGCTTTAACCGGATGATATCCCCATAGCTCAGCCATTTTGTATACAAGACCTCATAGGGCGGACAGTTCTGGTACACGATCCCATAGGTCTGTGCCATTTCTTCCAGATAAGAGCCTTTTAATACCTTCAGAAACCCGAGCTGCAGCTGCTGCGGTCTCATGCTGTATACATCATTAAAGGACCGGATAAAGCTTCCCATATCTTCATAAGGAAGTCCTGCGATCAGATCCAGGTGCACATGAATATTATATTCGGAATGGATCCGTACCACTGCATGCCGCAGCTTATCCAGATTTGTATGCCGTCTGACCGCTTCAAGGGTTTGCAGATTCGTGGACTGCACACCGATCTCCAGCTGAACCAGACCGGGGCGCATTTTTGCCAGAAGCGCCAGTTCTTCTCCGTTCAGCAGATCTGCCGAGATCTCAAAATGGAAATTCGTAATTCCATTATCATGCTCTTGAATATATTTCCAGATTTCCATCGCGTGCTGATGATTACAGTTGAAGGTTCTGTCAATAAATTTCACCTGCGGAACCTTTTGATCAAGGAAAAACTGCAGCTCCTCCTTCACCAGTGCCAGATCTCTCAGACGTACCCGTTTGTCGATCGAGGACAGACAGTAACCGCACCGAAACGGACATCCGCGGCTGGATTCATAATAAACGATCCGATTGGCAAAATCCTTCATATCCTTATAAAAAAACGGGATCTCACTGATATTGGTCAGGGAACGTTCCTTTGTCCGCACAAGCTCCCCGGTGATCGGATCTCGATAAACAATACCTGCAATACTGTCCAGTCCGGCCTGTTTGATTGCGCCCGGCCAGAATGCCACAATCTGCAGCTGCTGCTGTTCCGAATACCGTCCGCTGCTCTTTTTTTCGTAAAAGGTCAAAAGCTCTGAAAACGTCACCTCGCCCTCGCCGACCATGATGCCGGTCAAAAACGGGAATTGCTCCAGAACCTCCTCCGCATGATAGGATACCTCCGGACCGCCCAGCCAGATGGGCAGCTCAGGACGCACCTGATGCAGCTCGGAAATGACCTCCTGCATCATTTTCCAATTCCAGATATAACAGGAAAAAGCCACTGCCTCCGGCTTTCTCTCATAAAGATCGGCGAGGATTTCCTCCACCGTCTGATTGATCGTATACTCGGCAAGCTCCACCTGTGCCGCTGCCTCCGGATGGTATTTTTCCGCATAAGCCCGCAGACTGTAAAGCGCCGGATTAGAATGAATATATTTTGCGTTCAGTGCCGCCAATAAAAACTTCATCTATAAAACCTTCTTTCGTCAAATACCTGTTTGATTTCGGTAAACATAATACCACAAATCCGTTTGCTGTGCATCAACATCCACAACAAAATGCACGCGCTGCAAGCATTCCGTTCCCATGAAAAAAGGGCTTGCCGCACGTTAGTACGACAGCCCTTTCCTTTCGCTTGTGTTTATTATACCTGCTGCAGGTCTTTCTATATAGTGCACAGCAATATATCGTGAGCATAGCTCACTCAATAGCTTCGCCGTTCGCGATGAGCAGGCTTCGCCTGTTCCCGCTCTCTTGCGCTCATTATATCACGAGCCCGCGCTGACGCGCTTTATCGCCTGCTACGCAGGCTGCTCGTTCTCTAATGGCACAAGAAAAACAAATGCCGCCTTCGGCGTCGCTTGTTTTTCTTTTGTGCTCATTATATCACATTTGCAGACTTGTGCACAAAGTCATGCATTTAAGCGGTCAATAAACCGTTCGAATCCTTTTCTTCCGTCCTCCGTGCATTTATAAACGCCTGCGTCCTCCAGAACCTGCATGAACACCAGTCCAATCTCCTGCTGCACAATTTCATGGATATTTTCGGCATTTACCTCGCTGTGTCTGGTCAAAAATTCCTCCGCCCAGTCCGCGTGAGCTGCAAGCACCTCGTTTTGCCGAAGATCAGCCCCGCAAAGGATCGCTTCTTCCAGCTCTGCCATTTCTTTTTTCAGACGGGCAGGAAGCACTGCAAGTCCCATTACTTCGATCAAACCGATGTTTTCCTTTTTGATGTGGTGCAGGTTTGCATGGGGATGGAACACACCAAGGGGATGCTCTTTCGTGGTGATATTATTGCGCAGAACCAGATCCAGCTCATAATGATCGCCACGTTTTCTAGCGATAGGAGTGATCGTGTTGTGCTTCTCCCCCTCTGTCTCTGCAAAGATAAAGGAGGCCTCATCACTGTAGCTGCGCCATGCATCCAAGATCACATCCGCCAGGGCGATCAGCCGTTCCGTATCCGGACCGGAAATTCGGATTACGGACATCGGCCAGTTTACGATTCCTGCCTGTACATCTTCAAAGCCTTTGACGGTAAAGCTTTTTTCGACCGGTGCTTTTGCCATCGGGAACTCATATCTGCCGCCCTGAAAATGATCATGGCTCAAAATCGAACCGCCGACGATCGGCAGATCCGCATTGGAGCCGAGCATATAATGAGGAAACTGTTTTACAAAGTCAAACAGCTTCACAAAGGTATTGTGCTCGATTTTCATCGGCGTGTGCTGGCCGTTAAACACGATGCAGTGCTCATTATAATACACATAGGGAGAATACTGAAATCCCCATCTGCTGCCGTTAATCGTCAACGGAATGATCCGGTGATTCTGACGTGCCGGATGGTTGATACGACCTGCATAACCCTCGTTTTCCACACAAAGCAGACATTTCGGATAACCGCCCTGCTTTGCCAGCCTTGCCGCCGCAATCGCTTTGGGGTCTTTTTCCGGCTTGGACAGATTGATCGTAATATCCAGATCGCCGTATTTCGTTGGCGTTACCCACTTTTCATCCCGGCAAACACGGTATCTTCGAATATAGTCCGTGTCCTGACTGAATTTATAAAAGAAATTCGTCGCTGCTTCCGGGGACTTTTCATATTCCTCATGAAACCGACGGATGATCTCACTGGGGCGTCCTACCAGACAGCTCATGATCTTTGTATCAAACAGATCCCGGTAAACGATACCATCCTCCTGCAGGATCCCGTTTTCCACCGCATAATCCATCATTTCCGTCAGAAGATCCGGCAGTCTTTTGACCGACTCTTCTTCTGTCTGTTCTATCTTTTCCCCGAATCCATAGGGATAATCTTCTATCTGGAACAGCTCCAGCAGCCGGTTTGTCGTATAAATTTCATCCTCTGCAGACACCAGACCTGTCAAAAGTCCATACTGCACCAGTTCACGGATTTTATCCTGAATCATTGCCCTGATTGCCTGCCTTTCTTATAATACTACCGGACCGTCACCGATCTCTACCACATAGAAATCTGCCGCGTAACCGATTTTTTCCAGATAAGCCTTTCCAACCTGCTCCTGAAAAGCCTCGATTGCTTCATCCTTTACGATGCTGACCGTACAGCCGCCAAAACCAGCACCAGTCATTCTGGAACCGATGACGCCGTCTACCTTCCAGGCTTCCTCTACCAGCGTATCCAGCTCGACGCCGGTTACTTCATAATCGTCCCGCAGGGAAACATGGGACGCATTCATCAGCTTGCCAAACTCTGTGATATCGTTTGCTTTCAGCGCTGCAACTGCCTTGATCGTGCGCTGATTCTCATAAACCGCATGACGCGCGCGCTTTACTCTGACGGGATCTTTGATGGCGGACTTGTAGGTTTCAAACTGCTCCTCTGACAGATCCCCCAGCGACTCGATGCCGATCACCTGCTGCAGCTCTGCCAGAGCCGCTTCGCACTCGCTTCTTCTTTCATTATATTTAGAATCGCCCAGACCGCGCTTTTTGTTGCTGCAGGAAATCACAAGCTTCGCGCCTTCCAGTTGAATCGGCGCATACTCAAATTCCATCGTCGCAGTATCCAGGAAAATCGCATGATCCTTTTTGCCCATCGCGATTGCGAACTGATCCATAATGCCGCAGTTTACACCGTTAAACTTGTTCTCGGAAAACTGACCGATCAGCGCCAGATCCTGATTGGAAACCTCGAAACCATACTGATCTCGCAGGATATAGCCTGTCAGAACCTCGACCGACGCGGAAGAAGACAGTCCGGAGCCGTTCGGAATATTGCCAAACAACAGCAAATCCATACCGTTTGTCACTTCCATCCCCTTCTCGCCAAATGCCCACATCACGCCCTTGGGATAATTCGTCCAGTCCGCTTCCTTCTCCGGCTTCAAGCCCTCAACGCTCGACTCGATCACACCCAGCTGCTCGAAATTCATCGAATAAAACCGCAGCTTCTTATCCTCACGCCTGCGTGCCACACCATAAGTACCGATCGTCAGTGCACACGGAAAAACATGACCGCCGTTATAGTCGGTATGTTCTCCGATCAGATTCACTCTGCCCGGCGCAAAATAAACCTTCGCACCGTCTGTTCCTCCAAAAAGTTCCCCAAATTTTGCTAAAAGCTGATCTTTCATCATAACCTCCCATTCCGCAGGCGCTTCGCGCCGGAGGAACCGCGAGCAGAACATCCGGTTCTGCTCTGCGATCATGGCTGCTTTGTGACGCCTGCGGCACAAACAGCCGTTTGAAGAATAAGCAACCACGCTTATTCTTCAAACTGACCTCCCATAAAATAATCTCAAACACAGGGCTCTCGCCCCTCCTGTAATTATCATACCATACCCCCTCCGTCCTGCCACCCCAAATTGTTAACAAGAACAGTCAAATTGTTGCATAACAATGAGCAGTGCCACTGGAAGGAAACCGACGGATGCGGGAAGCTTGCTCACCGGCAGACGCCGGATTTCTCCCGGTGATGCGGCGAATGCCGCCAATCCGGTGAATGCGCAGCATTTACCGGATTGCAGCGCTGCGGACTTCCCCGCTCCCCAAGCCCTCTCAACACCCTTCCTGCCTACACTGCCCCGTCAGGCAACGCCTGAAAAAGTACAAATTAAATACAATCATTTTTCTCTCTTTATGTAATTGTTAACTTGCTAAGCTTGTTACAGCTGTTTCCAGCTTTTTTAGATATTATTCTTCATATTCATTTGAAGATAAATATCCACAATGACTATGAATACGGACTGTGTTGTAGAACGTCTCGATATATTCAAAAATCAATTTATATGCAAGAACCTTGCATTCTTCCAGACAATCACTAACATTCTTACAGGAATAACTTTCACCATTTACAAGTTCCATCAGATACCAGTAAATATCAGATTCCACATTCAGATATTGCTCAAACAAATCTATCGCTTCTTCGTACTGGCGCTGCCCCATAGAATAATACCCATATCTCAAAGCAGCAAATCTTCGCTACTCCCAGTCATCTGCAAAGAAATTTCCAACCATTAACGCACACATAATCCAATCATCATTTTATTCCGCATTGACATCTGATTTTTTGCTACAGTACTATCTATCTTCAAGTTTCCACTTCATCATCTCACCTATACCTTTTCAGTGTTATTGCAACGCACTTCCACAATATATCCAAAACGTATTGAAAATCAGATTCGCTTAACTGCGTATGTGCTTTCATACAAATTTCTGACACTTTATATATAGGGAGAAAGGCTATATAATCCTGAAGCATTTTTATGTACAGTCTCCTGTCTGTTGTCCGAGATAAAGAATCCGATATAATAATATAATTGGATATTGGAATCGGAAGCTTTAGCATAGTTATCTCTCCTCATCTCCCATTCACTGATGTGATTTGCTTCTATCACGTTACTTAATCATTGTATATGCGTATTGATTTTTCTTTCTTTTCACATCTAAAAAAAAGTCATCATTCTTCTTCATCATCTACCGAGCCAAAGAGCTCATCAAACTTTTGCTCCAAAATTTCCTGCAGAGAACGACTATCCTCATCAAGGTTATCATCTCTCCTCTGATTGTTTTCCTTACGATTTTTCTCATCATTACGCATTATATTTCTCATTGATTCTGCAAACTCCTTATGCTTATTAACCACTAATCCCAACTCCTTCCGTATTCTGAATAATATGCATTAAATCTATTAGTTCATTGCGATACTTGTTAATATCCGGCCTCTTTGTCGCATTCTTTCCAGATATAACTACCTTCATATCTTTCACAGCCGTTTCAAGATTTTTATTTTCAACAAGACAATCGTATTCATCTGCTATATTGATTTCTTCAACCGCTGTTTTCAATCTCTGCACTATATTTTTCATCGGTTCCCCTCTCACCATCAATCGTCTATATACCGTCGCTGGTGGAACTGTTATGAAAATACTAATTGGAGAAAAATAGTTCTGATCTGCACTACTCTCAATTTGTCGCTTTCCATTAACATCTATCTCAAGAACAGGAATCCTGTCCATCGCAACAATGCGCTCGACTTCCCGCCTAAGCGTTCCATATAGTTTCTTGCTACCCTGATACAGATTTGTTTCTAAGAATGTCCCTTCTTCTCGTGATACGAATGTATAATACTCATTTTCTGTTCTAGCCTTCCTTATTGTTACCGACCTCGCTAATTCGTATTTCTCAGAGTTCTCCCCAATAAACCTCTTTACGATAATGCTTTTCCCTACTCCTGATATTCCAGATACAATGATTAAATTCATGCCAAATATTCTCCTCTCGTCCTTATTATATGAACCTTTCCTGTATAGTCATGCGCCAGGAAAACAAGTTCATTCATCGTATATTCTTCTCCAATATAATCAAACTCGATTTTCTGATACTTTGCCTACACAATAACATCTCCCTTATAATCAACAACTCCCCTTGAACCCTCTTCTGTCCAGACAAAAGCAAAATTACCACTGTACACATAAGAAATTTTCACAAAAGAATCAAAGAAGCAATAATTTTGATCTCTTCATCTTCCTCAAAAGGAAGTAATTCAAACAAAACTGCTCTTCCATCCACAATTGCACTACCCAAACAAGTTACCATTTGCAAGTCTTCTATCATCTCTGCATCAGAAAAAATCTTCTCATCTTCTCGGTTAATAATCCCCCACGTACCATCCCCTTCTTGAACTCTGCAATATAATCCCAGCATTTCAAAAGTTAATGATCCGTCCTGATAGTCTATGGTAATTCTTTTGACTTCTTCATTAATATAGTAGACCTTGCCCGTCTCCTCTCGGGCTCTTGCAGTTCCATCTTCGAACTCAGCTGTTTCTATAAAAATAGGTTCTGTCAGCAAGTTACCATCTTTATTTAAGCAGCCATATTTGCCGTTATCTCCGATATATCTTGCAACCGTCTCCCATGAAAAATAGAATTCATCTGTATACAGATACTTGAATGAGCCAGCATCAACCCTCGCAATTGATCTATGACATATCTGTTCATCATCAGGACAAAAGCAGACAAAATATATATTCTTTTCATTGCTCACAGCCACAAGCTTTCTAATCTGCTTCATGGAAGCATCACACACAGCCTTGAATATCATTTAAAAATCTTGGAACATAGCAGTCTTCAAAAACTTGTTTATTCCACTGGCCAGAATGAACCATGCTTCTATACTCTTTGAACAGGTCTTCTTTTGGAGCCAGCTCCGGAACACAAAAAACGTTATCAAAGACCTCAAACAGACTTCTCACCTCATCAAATGCAAAGCATATAACCCAGACCTCGTCAAACTCTGCAGGATTTGTTTTAAGAACATTACCAATGCAAATCATTCCTAACCTCCTTCTAAACGACCTCCCAGAAGCAGCTTTTGCTTTCCGGAAGGGCATACCAGTTCTGCGTATTGTCATCTGCCAAAGCATAGATAGACACCAAAGAACGCTTCATATTCAGCAGGTCCTCTGTGAAGAGAATGGTGTCTTCCTGACTCCACATCCCATTTGCTCTTAAATACTCTGCAATCTTGATGTTGTGATCACGAGATTCACCGCAGATAATCATCTGAGGATATGAAGCATCCCCATGATAATTTGAACCGAGATAAGCCTCATTGTGGATCAGCTTGTAGTAGCGTTCGAGTTTGCTCATGAGCTTCTCATAGGAATCCGGAGTGTCACGAACCACTTCATAAGCCAGCACAGAGGTATTATCGATTTTTACATTTGCCGCGGTTCTGATCATACAACTGCTTCCTGCCTGCTCAAGATCCGTGGCACGCATGGTCTCCATGATACCGAAGCGCTGCATCTGCGTATTACTCATCAGAAGGTTGAGAATGATCTGATTACCAACAAGAATTCTCTTTACATCACAAGCAGTATCATCAGGCATACCCTTCTCTCTTCTCTTTGAGAAAGACACGTAACGATTTCCCATATGAAAGATCACACCGCGTTCCAGTGCAAGCTGATATCCAAAATAGTCAAGCTCATAATACTTGAGTCCATGTTCTGCACCAGTTGACACCATCTCGTTCTCCTGGATCACACGGTACTTCATCAGTTTAAGAATGCGCTTTCTCAGCTTAGGGCGATCTGTATCATAACCTCTCAAAGTAATATACTCAAAAATCTGAAGAGAATTGAGATACTTAGAGACCGCAACCGCCTCCACAATCGCATGATCAACGATGTCAAGAAGCTCATGCAGTTCATCTACGCTTGTCATGCAGTACTGCACACGTGAATGCTCAATATGCTCATCGCCTCTTGCTGCGAAAATCGGGTTCTCAGGTACGGTATACGCAGTCAGTTCTGCTGTCATTCTTCCGTAGGTTTTAGGATCATTCCACTTTGTATAATTCATCATATCTACTCCTTTCTTACAGGTCATTCTCAATCATGGTCATCAGCTTCTGTTCCAGGTTGTCCTGCTCCAGATTTGCACAATAGTATTCGCAGAAGTACTCGATGGTCTCCATCTGTTCTGTCGTCAGATAGTTCTGAACAAGCAGCAATCTGTTAGGCACAATTCCATACTCACGGCCAATGCGAGCGAGCTTATCAAAGTCACGGAAGTTCTTTCCAGACTTGATTTCGATCACATATACGAGAGCATCTGTGACATTTTCGATAATCAGATCAAACTCATTCTTCAGTTTGCCATCTCCGGTTGCCACTTTGGTATTCGCATAGAGCTTGAACTGCTTACCATGCTTCTTCTCAAGCTTTGTGAGCACGTCACCCACTACCTTGCGGATGGCGATCTCCATGTACTGGCCATTGATAAACATCAGGGCCTTAGGGCTTAACACAAGCCGACCATGAAGTATCTCACAATCCTCACAATAGCGGACCTCAGCGATAACACCGTATAGATTCTGGCAAAGATCGACAATGCCTGCTTTTCCTTCATTGGAAACGCCTCTCAGACTGAAGTGAAAATCTTCTCTTTTAGCACCAAACAAAATACGCAGTTCATTGAGAAAGCCTCTGATTTCTGCGTCCAGCTTGAGCATTCTGAGTGCAAGATTCTCTACCGCACGCGGAACAAGATCAGCCTGCTTGGAATACTCAATTTTGATGTTCTGACTACTCTTAGTCAGTACGTTAGATACATTGGATACAACATTCATGTTTTCGGCAGATACCGGTCTTAATGCAGTTGCGTTGATCATACTTAAACCTCCTTGTATTCCAGAATCATCTGTCTGGTTTCCTTTTTCTTCTGGTTACGGTTGTACACAGTCTTCAAACCCATGTAAGTGATGGGACGAACCCAGGTGTCACCCTTTTCTAAGGCCATCTTACGTTCCACGCCACGGTTTGCTTTAAGCTGTGCAACCTTGTTTTTATGAATCGGATTCTTCATCTTGGTTACCTCCCTCACTTTCTAAATAGATTCTAAAACAACTGCATTTTCTCCTCATTTTCACATCGGAAAGAAAAGGTAAATAAAATCAAAAAATCCAGAATACAGGCTTTTACTCTGTACTCTGGATTGATTTCTATTCCCCCGGCAACATTCTCTGCTCGTCAATGCTATTTAACTGTTGGATCCTAAGCGCTGAACTCGGATGTGTATCATATAATACGGATAAAAAGGTCTGGCCTGATGCTCCTGTGTCTGGTGCAAAGCGTTCCAGAAATCTTCTAAGATAGAATGCATACCCCATGTCCGCTGCAAAACGATCAGCCATAAATTCGCTTCTACGCCCAAGTGCAGAAATCACCAACCTGCTCACCTGGAGAACGATAGTCTTTGCTGCTTCCATGACAAACCGAATCATGCCGGAGATCTTGCTGGTAATAAAGTAGGATGCAAATGAAAATCGAAACAGACCCACCATACAACAGATTACCATAATGATATAAACACAGGCGATCAGCGCAAACTGATAGAAGGCAAGAACAGCTAAGATTCCCAAACAATTTACTATAAGGACCATGTTTAGTACGCTATCCCCATTCGTAAGGTGACCAAGTTCATGGGCGATAATGGCCTCCACCGTTCTATTGTCCAGGTTCAATGCGCCTTCTGTCACACCAATACTTCTGGCTCCAAAACAGTAAGCGCTCATTTCATCTCCCGGAATCAGGCACACTTTTATAGTATTAGGCAGGTTATGACCCTCAGCTGTGACTTTCTCCCTAACTCTCTGATAACAATTATCCAGCTTCGCATGCTTAACTCCCAAGGATGGATCGCATGGAATCGCTCTGTATTTTACCCGGGCGATATACTCACCAATTCCCAAAGCATAGATTACTGCAGCCAGAGCAATAAATGCACCTCCGAAAGCGAAACATAACAGATCAATCACCAGCAATACTGCTGATATAATGTATCCTCTTCGCTTCATCTTAATCACCTCACATTCAAAATTTATCTCTTATGATTGCGGAAGAAAAATGGAGAATAGCCAGCTAATGAAACAATACAGTCACCCGGTAATGCAATCTTGTAAAAGTCCGCATCCTGGATCACGCTGCGTTCCCTTAACTCTGGTTTTCCACCGCCATAGCCTATTACTGACACCAGATTTTTTCCGTATCGGTTACTCAACAACTGTCTACTCTTGTAGTCACTGGTAAAGAAACAAAAAACATTCGGGAAGAGTCCAAGCATACAGCTGGCTTCACTCTCTGAATAATTTTTTTCCAGTAACTGTACTGACTGAACCGCTGCAATCAGCCTGAATCCGTTGCTCCTTCCGTATGCTAAGGCTGACTGAAGATATTGCAAATGGCCAAGAAGGCTAAATTCATCCAGGAAGAACCAGACCTTCTGATCATTTTCCGCAAGACTCTGCTTAATCATCTGATCGAGGATCATGTCAAAGAATACGATGCTGGACTCTGTGCTCTCTGCGTAATTAAAAAGCAGAAATACCTTCTTACCATCTCTTAAAGCTTGTCTCACGGAGAATGTTCCCGGCTTCACAAAAGCACCTCCCTGAAAGGTTTCCTTTAACACAGTTCGCAACTCACCGAGCACACCAAGAGCCTGCGCTGTCCCACCTTCTCCAAGGTAATCCGATAAATGATGCAATCTAGGTACTTCTTTAATCAGGGTTAACAAACCTTTTCTGGTTTTACCATTAACCGCTGAATCCTTAAGTGTGACTGTATTAAAAAAACCGATCAAAGTACTGTTAGTAGGCTTCTTTCCGGTTTGCAGCTCATAGGTTTCATACAGATACATCGTCAAAGACTTAAACATATCCTTTGGTGCATTGGTAAAGAACGGCTGGACCGTATTTTTATGTTTGGAAAACATGACATCACAAAGTTCAACCAGTGTCTTCTCTGGATCATTTGAAGCTTCCATCTCTGCAAAAACATTCCAGATACACTCTGGTTTACATGCATTATATTCAAGAAGAAGATCTCCGTTCTCCGGATGATAGAATCCATCAATCATCTCTCTTTTGGTCGCAAAAATCACCGCTGCATCCTGTGCCCTCATGCTGCTAAAAATACGTGGCATGATTGCATTGCGAAGCAAATAGGATTTACCACTTGATACCTGTCCAATCAACAGTGTCGGTTTCTCAAGAATAGAATCATCGATTGTAAAGCCCGACGCTAACCGAATCACCGGTGCTTTATTATTTTTCTCCACATTAGGTCTTTCCTGTAAGATAATTTCACTATTTTGCATCTGTAACATATCGTACCCTCCATTAATCCATCTTCATTATCATAAGTATTTTCTCAGCCATCTCCGACGCGGAATCCGTGGCATATATTCTATGTCCATCCCATGATCCACGCCTGTCATTGCAGTTCGTACAGAATTTAATGCCTATGCCCTTCCAGTGAACAAGGTTCCTGGTATAGTCATCCAGCAGATAACCTACCTTCTCGCTGTTCACAGGCTTCTTGACACTCCCATAGGAAATGAAATGACAATTGCACTGAGGCAACCAAGGAAGCCAAAGTCTTAACCAATCTTTCTTCTCTCTAAGAGCAAATTCGTTATTCAGCACTGAACTTAAAATATGGATATCCACATCCGATTCAAAGATAATTCGGACTGCTTCAATCAGGTTTAACTCCGGCTTTCTGGAAAGGAAGAAGCCTTCGGAGGACACATCACGATAAGCTGCATCCTCCCACTTAGCCAAGACCCCATCCATGTCAACGTACAGAATCTTATTCCCCAAGTCCGTCATCGTCCCCTCCACCACCTCCTGTGCCAGAATTCTCGTCTCCTGCACTATCACTCTCTCCTTCTGATTCGCTGGAAGAAACTTCAACACTTCCTGCAGCTTCACTCTCAGTAGTTCCATCATCTAAAAAGGAAGTATCGAAATCAGTATGCTCCCATCCGCTGCCAAGTCTGTCTTCCACAGCATCTTCTGCACCACATAAGTCGTTGGCAATATCTCTTTGCACATCAGTCATACCGGTATTCTGTAAAGGATCAATCGTCTGATCCACCTGATTGGCGCTATCACTCCAAGACTGCTGCATTTCATGACTGGCATTCTGAAAAGAAATATGCTGCTCATCAATGACACTGGTAGTGTTATCCTGAACCCCCACATTGATCATTGTTGCATCCGGTCGCTCACCGACACTGTTAAAATTGGAAACATTCATGGAAACTGTATTGTTCGGATTTGCTGCAAGATTGGCAACATTTCTCTCCACGTTCGCTTGATCCTTCTGATTGACATTCGCAGCCTGAGCATCAAGATTTGTTAGGTCGTTTCGACCACCAAAGCGATCAGCAATAAGGTGGCCACCCTGATCTCCTGCCTGACGATCTGCGCCTCCCGCACTTCTCTGCGCACCAAGATTCCTTTCACTGGTAGAGCCATTTGCTATGATTCCTGAAGCACTCTTTCCATTTACATTCTGTAAGTAAGTGTATTCTCCAGGAGTTCCACTGTAGTCCATACTCATTTTCTGTCTTCCTCCTTATCTGCGTAAGTCAACATATCCTTCAAAAGTATCCGCCTGAACTAAACAGATTCCTTTCTGCATATCATGTATTTCCTCTTTACGATACTGAGCTTCCCATACTGGAACATGCTGCACGTAGTGGTCCACTCGATTAGTGTCCAGAAGTCGGTCCAGCACTCGGTTATTTGAAATCCTTCTGTCTCGATCACACGCATACGAATTTCGCACTACTGGAATCTGTCCAAATCTCTTCGACGAAATCTCCTCGCAGCTTTCCATCCTTGAATGAGCTGTGTATATGTATCTTCGGAAATATTCATCTATCTGTTCACTCCAGTCAGCTGTATGTCCCGAGAAATAATCCTTCGCAAAGAAGTTAAAATTAATATCGGCCGAGGAAACATTCAAAAGCCGAAGAAGCTCATTACCATATTTCTTGCATCCCTCCAGCACCATCAGACTTACCTGCTTGCCGCTACGTTTTGCTTCCAGGATGTCCCATCCAATCATCTCAAACAAAAGTTCTTTCATCTCTTCACTCATATCAGATTTGATGATGAAGCAGAGCCGATCCCCCTGTCCCAGCGTAGAAATAGCTTTACTGCGATCCTTCTTCACAGAAAAACTACGATCAAGACGATTCAGAATCCTCTTCAAATGAATACGTCCACTGGAACAATCTGAATAATCTTCAAACCAATCTCTGCATTCATCCTGCGTAATCTCGCCGTTAGCAACTGCTGTATTCAGTACTCTCTCAACAGCAGAGGCACGCAAGTACTTCTGCAGAAGTGCCTCATCTCTGACATGATGATCCTCCCCAAGTTCACTTTCAAGTTCTGTCAGAAAATCAATATACGCCATCACATCATCAGCTTTTTCCTGATCAACACGACACCTTTTCAGGATCTCAACCATTCTTTCCTTCATATCGACATCACTGCCAGAAAAAGCAGGGAAATACCGATGTGCATAGGAAGGCAGATAGCCTCTATTTCTTGAATCGGATTCAACAATCTGAGAAACAGCAGGAAGCATATCTTCGGATGCAATTACCACCTGCACAAAATGCTGCTCCGCAGCCTTATACAGAAGGTTCTTAAAGACGATAGCCGTTACTGCTTCGTCATCTCCCGAGCACATCCAACCACTGATACCACGATTCATCAAACTCATAATTTCATTCATCCGTTCTCACCCTTTCTTTAAACTTGTCATCTGACTGCATAATCACTATATCGAATTCAAAGAAGTCATTCCTTCCCGCATCGAAAAAAACAGTTAGCAGTATTTCCGACACGTCATTTTTCTTACAAATTCCGGAGTGCAATTACAGGAAAGTACCTCAGAACCACTTTCACAGATTGTTCGATCCAGAAGATGAACCATCCCCCAATGATAGAGGGGATCTTTTCTGCAGATTGCGTCAGTAACATCTATATAAAACCAACCTCCACGGAGAAATACCATATTCCAGGCATGTCCTTCTCCATTCCGGGTTCCACGTACATACCTGCAGGGAATTCCTAACTCTTTAAAGATGGAACAGATAGCCAGAGATATGCCCATGCAAACTGCGGTGTTATTCACGATTGCACTATAGGCTGTATACTCCAGTTTCGGAAAGTCTTCTACTCGCCCATAATGCCAGTTATTTACGCAATACTGGACAACCGCATAGGCTTTTCTCCAATCCTCGATACCACTTAACTTAACCTGGCGAATAATCTCATTAATCTTTTCTGTTATCTTTGCTTTTCGGTCTGCCCATTCCCTGTAGCTACAGGAATATTGAAAACGAATGACCTGTGCCATATACCTGCATTCTTCCATTCGCTTTGTTTCGGACGATAGTCCTGATACATAACAATTCAACAGCTGATAGGATTCCAGCAGGCTGCTTTTCTCTCCCCGGATTTGCTCATACATGTGGACCGGATACACAATACGAAAATCTCTTCTATGTAAGCTAGCCGCGTAGATTGTCGCCTCTCGCAGTTCAGAAATAGATTCAACCTTCACTACCGACGAAGAAAGAATGTCCGTATATTCGACATGAAGTATCAGTTTTGCCCACATGCCATAATCTTCGACTTGAAGCTGCAGTGTTTTGATACATAAAATCAGGCGAGGGTCTGCCTCACATACCTCGTGAAGAACAGATCCCTCTTTGATAATCTCCGGCATCACATCAACGGAAATACTCTGACAACGTTTCGTTGCCATATTCTCAGCCAAGACAATAGCTGCATCTTTGAGTGTATTACAAACCATATCCCCCCCCTTATACAAGGAAGTAATCGAGCAGAGCAAACACCAGCATGAAAATCATATTGTTGAACAGAAGCTTTCGGATCTCCGCCACATCAAATTTACCATTCTTGATAAAGGCGTTGGCAACCACTGCAACAACGAATAAGATCAGGCTGATCAGTGCGAACAGATAGGAATATGCTGCCAGAGCAATAAAACCGCGTTCAAGAATCTTGTTAATCATTTTCTCTTCCTCCATGTGTGAAAACATTTGTCATTTGGCCTGCAATTGCTTCCAGTTTATCTGATAACCTTTCAAGATCATGAAAAGCAAAATGCATATCTGTGTTAAATTGTGCATGAAGCTGAGGCATACTCAGCTCTGTCCGTAGGGAAGGGCGTTCTTTCAGTCCGAAGGCAGTCACCCAAATTAAAGCTGCCAGTATCGTAGCAATCCTTGCTGTTTTAGCTGTCTTTTTTGTCCAGCGAATCAGATACCTTAGCAATGGATTAATCGGCTGATATCTTTGCTTGTTGTCTTTTACGATATAGCTTTCTGCGTCAAAATCTCCTACAGAGCATTTTTCACGGAACTTATCATCATAACAGCTCTCACAAACAAACAACATGCTGTCAACATTGCCATTCTGGTACTGAATGTAATAACCATTCTGTGTAAAACACCCACATCCCGGTTGTTTGCATTCCTTCATTGTGCTAAGTACTACCTTCTTGGCAATGTATCTGCTCATGTAAGAATCACTCCAATCTCATCAATCTGACTGTGCTTGTCCTTAACTGCGATCTGGATTTCGCTGTTGCCACCGACAATCATGTAAATGATGTCCATCAGCATGTCATCCAGTGTTTTGTTATCCAGGAGATTAAAATCCGGAGAACCACTTGGGCTTGTTCTGTAAAGACCTACAATAGCAATTCCTTCTGCCCTGGAAATCTTTCTCAGATTCATGACGTCATCCTTAGTGAAGAAATTTGCTGTTCCTTTGCCCGCCTGAACGTTGTCAATCATTTTTTCCACTACAATCTTATAACCCGTGTCGGTGTTCTCCTTTTTTCCCATAAGGTATCCTGCATGAAACCCCGGCTTCTTGCCTTCTGGAGCAATCTGTTCAATAGCATCCGTACTTACCTCAACTACCTTTGCTGCAAGCGGGTAATCTCTGCTGCCGGTTGTTTCATAGCACTCCTCCAATGTCCTCATTTACTTCACACTCCTTGCTTTTCATAAGTCAATCATACTAAACTCTCTGATTTCACTCAGTTCAGTATCGGAAAGAATAGTTATCGATTTATACCAACCAACGATCTTCCTTTGATCGCTGATCGGATTTTTTCTTTTCCTGAGCCTGCGTTATCTTCTGATAGAATTCATCATTGAAAGTGTCAAACCTCGTAGAGAATACAGGCCTCTGTCCACGGCGAAATACTACAATCTGTCCGACTGGAAGATATAAAATTTCATCTAACGGCACATTGAGCTTCAGGCTAAGTGATCTCGCTGTCTCATAGTTATTCCCACCGAAAAACACATAACTATCGCAGTTGTCTATTATTTCGATTGATTCGGCTTCACTGTACATCCTTTTAAGCTGAGATTCTGACTGTAAAAGAATTCCAAGAAAAGCAATTCCTTTCGCTCTACAGATACTTAATTTCTCCGGCATTTCACTCACCTTTGCGCCAGTGGCAAAGTCATCAAAGATGATATCCACAGGAATAGGCAAAGTTCCCGTTTCCGTCTCGTCTGCAATTGCGAACAGTTCAGAAATCGCCTGAGATACAAAGATATTCGCCAATCCATGAAGAGCCTTTTTCACTGGACTGGTTGTAATGAACAGAATTGATTTTTCACTGGCAAACTTGTTAAAGTCTACAGAGGGCCTAGTTTTCATGTTGTTTCTGATACTGGTTGTATACGCTCTAAGAGTAGGATTCATAGATACATAAATTGACTTCGCTGTTTTGGGAGCTGCCTCTTTGAAAGTTCTCCAACATGTGATTGCATAGCAATCTGGAGCAGCTTTCTCAATCTTTCTGAACAATGAATCTAATGTAGTCGTAATACCGCATCCGGATTCCTCGATTTTCAGACTAAAATGAAGGTCTAAAACATCAGCAAAGGTTGGCTTATCCTTTGTCATCAGAGTTGCCGCAATTTCAGCTGCTAATAACTGTTCTGAACTATCATCCCAAAAAGGATCGGCTGTACTGTGTTCTTTACGTTCGTTAGCCATAATGATTGAATGAGCCAAATCAGAGATATCTTCTTCAAATCTGATATAAGCTAATGGATCATCACAGCAATTTCCTCTCTCTGGATTAGAATAATCAAGATCATATGTATTGAAACCGGCGGCTTTATATAATTGAATATACTTATCTGGGATATCTCTCTTCGTGAGAATAACAATTTTATTATTTGGTTTCTTTACCTTCAAAGGTTCCATAAGAGCCGGCTCAACAAAAGAGACCGTCTTGCCGCTGCCTGAACCTCCAACTATAAGCACGTTTCGGTTCAATCCTGTCAACTTAGGATCACCGTTGTAGATACAATTGTTACCAAGAATCATTCTTTCTGTGATCATTAACTCTCCTCCATTAACTTAGCAAAATCGACAATTTCATCTACCAGTCCGAACTTCCGGCTTTCCTCAGGGTCAAAGTAATGATCGAAACTTGTAGATTCCTCCACTGTCTGTTCGCTCTGTCCTGTATGTTTTGCCAAAATTTGATTCATTTTTCGCTTAGTTTCCAATAAGGACTCCGAGATAGACTTAATCGAAGAACTGTTTCCACCAACTCGGTTGCCTAACAATGGCTCATGAATCATAACCTCTCCATGCGGCAAGATATATCTTCCGTGGTTACTACAGCAGAGCAAAATCGCACCCATGGAATAGGCACGGCCTATACACCAAGTACGAATCGGTGCTTTGCTCGCCTGAATCACATCATACATAAGCATTCCCGAATTAATACAACCGCCCGGACTATTAATGAGGACATCGATTGGCTTGTTAGAATCCTCTGCATTCAAGAGCATAATCTTCTTAACAAATTCACAGGCTGTCTCTGCATTGATCTCTCCCTCAACAAAAACTTTACGCTGTGACAGAAGTTTCGAATCAGCAGACACCTGGGTAATACCATTGGAACTCTTTACAAGAATGTTCATTAGGCAGCACCTCCTTCCTTTTTGTCATCAAACAGATTGACACGGATTTCATCAGAAGAACCCTCATCATCCAAACCTTCTTCGGACTCATCCTCGCCATCCTCAGTAATACCGAGTCTTGCTGCAAGGCGTTCGATCATGTCAGCAATATCAGTGCCTTCCATGTCTTCGCCAACAGCCTCAGAGATCATAGAACGGGGGTCATCTTCCGGAGACTTCTCACACTGTGCCATCATGTTGGCATCCGTATGATCTGCACCAATCGGACACATACCATAGACAACAATCTCGTCCTCATGAACATCTACAATGTAATTGATTTTCTGGATCTTACTCCTTACTCTGAGTCCAAAGTCGAATACGCCAGTGTTCTCATCAAAAGAGAAGTGCCAGTCATCATCTACGAGAAACTGCTTAACAATATTTACGAGGTCTTTTGAATATTCATATTTACGCATGGAATTTTCTCCTTTCATTCCTTACAACAATTATTATCACTAATATCTTCTATCGCGTTGGTACTTCAATCCCCGCAAACCTTTAGTCGTTTTACGGTCGCTGTCAGCTGAACTCTACGCCCCAACCACCAGGCGGTACATTCATCTCTGAAGTACAGGTATAGAATACAAAATTCTCAAGATAGCCTCAGTTTCGTATCGGAAAAAAAGGTACAAAAAAAGAAGTCTACGATTTTTTCGTAAACTTCCTTTTTTATGCAAATTTCGCTCGACCTGAGCACTGATTCCGCTTGGAACTGATCATGCCTTCCGGTCATATCTGAACGGCTTTCCGGTCTAACTGAGCATCCGGTTTTAAATGTGTTATAGTTCCTTCGTAATCATTTATACGATTGCAGAAGGAGGCATATTTTATGCAAAACTACAACACGATTATCGGCGTTATACAGATGCGCCAGAACAACTGCTCGAGCAGATCTATCATAGATCGTTACAGAATCGGCTCCGGAACCGTGAGCCTGATCGTAAACCGCTATGTATCAAGTGGTCTGTCTCTTCACCAGCTCCAACAGATGTCACCCAAAGACGTGGAAAACACCTTTTATCCACAAAAAAATCTACAGCGTAAAGAGGTTCCACAGCCGGATTTTCAGGCTTATTATGACCGGATCCATGCACCGAACAGCCGGGTAAACATTTCTTTCTGTTGGTTGGAATACAAAGAGGCTCATCCAGACGGTTATGAGAAAACGCAGTTCTATGAGCTCTACAGCCGCTTTGTGAAGGAAAACTACGGTGGAAACCAGATCTCTATGGCTGTGAACCGAAAACCGGACGAAAAAATGTACATTGACTGGGTCGGTGACCAGCCGGAGCTGCTCACGGATGTAGAGACCGGAGAAATACAGAAAGTTCATGTTTTTACTACCACTCTCGGAATCAGCAGCCCGATCTATGCCGAGGCATTTCCGAATGAGAAACTTTCGTGTTTCATTGAAGGCTGTACCCATGCAGTCTCCTTTTACGGAGCAGTTGCAAAACATTTCGTGCCGGATAACCTAAAGACAGCAGTAACCAAACATACAAAAGACGAGCTTATTTTACAGTCCACGTTCTCTGATCTGGAGGATTTTTACGGCACGGTCGTTCTTCCGCCTCCTGCCAGAAAACCAAAAGGCAAACCAACGGTAGAAAACCATGTACGGTATCTTGAGACGCATCTGATTGAAAAGTTGAAGGAGAAGATCTTTACCTCTTACGAAGAACTGAATGCCGAGATCAAAAAGATAGTAGCGGCACTCAATACCCGACTTTTTCAGAACCGTCCCTTTTCAAGACAGGATGCCTTTGAGAAATATGATAAGCCGTGCATGAAACCACTGCCAGGCGGATGTTACACGGTCTGCGATTACAGGGCTGTCCTGAAGATCCCGAATAATTATCACATCTAATGTAAAGCTTTACATTAAACGTGATAGTTAAACTGGACGGTGGCTTGTTTCCACTCAGCCAGTTCAAAAGGTGTAGCAGGCAACGGCGCCAGTAATGGCATTTCTTCCCCAAGAAATAAACTGAGTCTGCTACATTCCTTTTTCTGGAATTTACGGGCATTGTAGGCATCCAGTTTTTCACGGATTGAAGCATTCAATTCTGCAAGAGAGAAAAACTGCTCATTGCGAAGGTCTGCTGTTATCCATGTGGATATCTTTCCTACTGATCCCTCTACATTCGGTTTATCCTTAGGTTTCCGGACTCTGGCCGGAAGGATGGCAAGATTATAATGTTCTGCCATCTCATGATAAGTTGTGTTTAAGGCAGTGTTGTACCAGTCACTCTTTTTATGATTCACTGCGGTTGTACAGTTATCAGAAACGAGCATAGGTGTGACACCGCCAAAGAAATCAAACATCTGGACATGAGCTTTGATCCAGCTGTCGGTTTTCTCATTCATATATGCTTTTACAAAAGCATACTGACTGTAAGTTAATACACCTACAAATATCCATGCATCCGTGATTTCCCCGGTGTCCGGATCAATGATGTGGGCAGGATCACCGGCCCAGTCAACTTCAATCTGCTCACCTGGTTTTCTGGGGATATGCATGGTAGCCCTGCGTTTTTCTTCATCCTTCTGGATATAGTAGCAGAACTGAGAATACATTAGAGGCTCTTCGCTGCTCATGCGGCACTCCTCGCAGTATTCTACCCAGAGAAGCTTTTTGTTTACGCCGTTCCGCAGAAGTTCTTTGCAGATGTAGTCAAAGTTTGGCATGCGTTTATTCGTTGCCGACTTATCCTTAGGAAACATCAGCTCCTCTAGTGCGCTGTCGGTCATGTCGAAATCCAGCAGCCATGAAAGATTGATTTCCGCTGCCTTTTTCAAAACTTTAGCGACTGTGTTTCTGGATACACCGCAACTCTGTGCGATGTTCCTCTCACTGAATCCTAAGCTTTTCAAGCATAGGATTTCACGATACTTGGTCATAACTTACGACCTCCTTTATCTGTATTCACACCAAAGGTGTGTATTTACAGTATAAAGGAAATATTGAATATTCCGGTCTTGGTGTCCATGCTGTCCGATGGTTAGGAAACCGATTGGCAATTATCCAGAATACAAGAAATCTCACCAATATAAAACCGGCTAACGCCCCGCAAAGCGGCTTTGGGCTTGACATTGGCTCAATTTCTTATGAATGGTAGTTAAGCCAATCAAAGACGGTTTCCGTATCCGGAATGTAGGTTTCCACTGCACCGGAATCACGTTTTTTTGACGCAAGAATATTCAAATATATGTAATAGAGCCCAATAAGGCGGCTCTGAATTACCGGAATATATGGCGCTCATTCTCCGGAATGGTGGCTCTCAAAGTCCGGACAGGTGGCTCAGAGATCCCCGGAATAATCATCCTATCAACGGAATGGAGTAAAAATCTATTTCCTATCATCATTATGGACTACAAAATAGCCAGTGAAAAGTTACCCAGAAATTAAGCGCTTACGAAAAAGGTACTTGCTATGGTGCGTTTACTTTACATTGATAGTTTATGAAACTTATTTTGAAACACAAAAATAAACCAGCAGAAGAGCTATTTGTTCTCTAATGCTGGTTTTAGTTTTCACTATATCGGGCTGTATTCACAGCAGTGTGAGTATCTGAAAAAGAGTTATTGCCCTCTATATCGGGCTGTATTCACATGGTGCTTGGACTCCCGTAGGGTACTACAAAGTTACACGGTAAATGTTATTGCCCTCTATATCGGGCTGTATTCACATAGGCAACCGGATTTTACGCTACCTTCTCTATGGTTATTGCCCTCTATATCGGGCTGTATTCACGATGAAAAATAAGACAAGAAAACAGCGGACAGCTATTTTGTTATTGCCCTCTATATCGGGCTGTATTCACAATAATAAATATAATGATTCTATAAATACAATATCATCATTCTAGTTATATATCAACACTATTCTTTCAAAAAGTGGGTCAACCATTTTTAGTAATTCATCTTAACCGTTTGCAAATATGTCATTTGTAAATATTAAAATATTATTCTCTAGGTTGCCCCACTTTTACGTATACTTAAATGACCTATACTTTTCACCTTCTTGAATGAATTTAACTATCTTATAAATCTCGTTCTTTATTATATGCTCATATGATATTTTTTGCCCATCAATTGAAATTTTAGATCCTAATTTCTTTTCTAACTCCTTTATGAAAATACGCTTGCCATTATTATTTAAATACACCCCACCATTATCTTTTACTTCAAAATGTAATTTCTTATTAATCTGCAAATTATGTATAACAGTAAATATCGCTCTATCCACTATTATAGGTTTAAAAATCTCTGCAATATCCAAATTCAGTGATTCGCTTCTTGAATTTGCCGAGTGTACTAAACCAATTCTAATATCTAATGCAGTCTTATATATCTCATTAGCTATTCTTCTATATAAGAATGTGTTACCAAAACTTATAAGTGCATTTACCTCATTCATCGGCGGTCGCCTGGTTCTTTTTTCAAAAATAAACTCCTCATTTTCTATCATATCATCAAATGATTGTAAATATTTTTGTTTTGCCCGTGCTTCTATTGTCAATAATTGATTGATGCTTACGCTTTTCTTCATCTCATTGATGCTATCAGACATATATTCTATAGCTTTCTTTAGACTTTCTTTTTTATTATGCTTATAGAAATAGCGTAAATTTTCTCTCTGATTATGTAAAGATGCGGTTTCTATCTTAATACAAATCTCATGCCGCTTTTTTGCTTCATTATATACAGATGCTTGTTTTAACAATGTTGATGATCTTTTGTAATGATGTTCTGAATGAAAACTCCCGGTAAAATTACCATATTTGTCAAATATATTTACATTTAACCCTTTTGAATTGATATAGTCAAGAAATGAACTCCCAAATATGACATTAGAATATATATTTATGGAACCACATGTTTCGATTGGAATATACATTTTCTTTTCTTCATTCTCAAACAAAATAGTAAAATCTTTTCTGTTTAAAACCCCATTATTGATTATATGATAGTTCTGATCTATCTTTTGTATAACAGAACAATGCCACTTTCCATAAAAATGAATCTTTTCATAACTATGCTTATATATAGAAATAACATTTGACACCTTATCTTTTTGAAAATCATATCCCAAATACTTTCTAGACATAGCTGGAAAAACGCCACTCTTATTACGATTGTAATTTAATCCTAATTTACATTTCAAATAATTTGTTACGTCTTTAAATACTAGTCTTGCTTTTTCTTCTGTATCACAATAAATATTAATATTATCAGAGAATCTGCAATATAAGAATTTATCTTCCAGATATTTATCAAATTCCATCATATATATATTGCTGAACAAAGGACTTAATGGACTACCCTGTATTATTCCGATTGTTTTACGTTGTCTTCTTCCATCAACAACTGTATATACGTACAAATATTCATGGATTAATCTTATAACAGAAGTATCATTTACACTTTTTGCAATGAAACTCTCTAAGCGTTGTAAATTAATATTTTCAAAAAAATCTTTAACATCAATCTCAACTACAAATTTATTTCCTTTTTCAATCAAAGAAGCTGCATACTTTGCCGCTTCATATGTTCCCTTGTTCTCTCTATAAGCAAATGAATACTCTGAAAACTTATCTTCAAATATTGGAACCAACTTTCTTTTTAGAATATCCAATACAACCCTATCTGTACAGGTATATTTTGAAATAAGCCTCTTTTTTCCGGATTTTACAACTATTTCCTTTAGCCTAACATCCGATGGTTTATACTTATCATTATTTATCAAAGAAATAATATTATCACCATTCAATTTCCAATATTCATAAAATATTATCGTTTAACCGATTGACCCCTATCATTTCCTTGCGAGTATATTTCAAATTATTAAGTTCATATATGAAAATGCTATCTTCCTTGTAAACTATGCAGGCATTAAGTTCTCTTTTCAGAGAACTCAACCTGCCTTCCGTAATCATCCCTTCAAATACTGAGTTTTGTATATGATGAAGATATTTTCTGCATATTTTCATAACCTTATTTACTCTTTTTTGCGATATATCATACGTCAGAATAACAAACACTCCTTACAACTCACTTCCTTTCGATTCTTTTTTATACTCTAATAACTTTTTTAATTGCTCTAGGAACTCTGAATTTCTTACTTCAATATCAACTGTATCATTATCTTCCACTTTATATGTATATTTATCAGAATATAAGCCGACTTCATCCTTTATTCGAATTAAATTGTTTGTATCTTCATTATCTCCTTTATGGCAGAATTCAATATTTACGTCTACAGCGTACCTCATCAATATGTTTTTAAATATAAAAGATACACTTTTCTTGAGCTTTGTATCATATATAAAGAATCCATTATATATTTCACTGACAATATCCATAATACTTTTATCTCTTGCAGACATATATCTCATATGTGCAAAATCGTTCCGAAGCTTACTAAGATTGTCATGTTGGTTTACGTCTTCAAAAAATTCAAGTCCATTTTCGTATGTATACGCCTTTTTCATTTCTTCTTTACAATACTCTGTAACAAAACTCTTTATCGAAGCTCCTGAACTTCCCTGCTTTTCTGCCAAAATAGCTATATCACTTTCATCAACTTTATAAATCGGAAGCTCATGACTATACATTGCGACTATTTGATAGAGCAATGCTCCTTTTTCAATATTGATATTTTCTCCATGTAACTTATTGTATTTTTCTTCTAATTCATATGTACCATAAAACATTCTTATATAGTTCAATCCCAATTGAAAATACATTAAATCTCTTTCTCTTAAGTATGCCCAAGAAATAAACTGTGCCATAAAATCATTAAGAATATCTGTGTATATAGAGACCTCTGTCAATTCAATATGATTTTTCATCTTTTGGAAATCACATAATGCATTCTGCTGCTGTACATCTTGACATTTTCCATCGGCAAACACTTTTTCCAAATTATCCTGTGATACATAATATTTTTCTATATCCTTTTTTGTAACTTTGTTGTATATGTATGATAAAATCTCATCATTGCCATACATTTTTGCGTATGCAATATTTCGATTCATAATAGGATTTGCTCCATCGCAATATAAGCCAATAGTATGCTTTCCATTTGCTGTTCTACTCTGACAAAATGCCTTCATGCTTACAGTATCATTTCCAGAGAACTCGACATATTTTGATAAAAATGCAGCATATTCATCCTCATCTACAAAATAATCTGTAACATCGTTACTCACTCTTCCTATATACTGTAATGAAAAATCCAATATCCTAACAATTTCACTATATTGTCTTATTTTAACTTCTGTGCTTGCACACTTATTATTTTTTACACTTCCAGCTCTCTTATCAATATTACTTAAATACTGAATATAATTTTTTATGTCTCCAATTAAATGATTCAACTGCTTCGGCATCAAAAAATGTGCAAGTGTGTACCAATCCAACAACGATTTATTTTCGGCTACCATCACTTTTAACGAATTGTATATATCAACTGTTTGTATCTGAGCTTCAAATTGCTCCAGAGTCTTATCATATTCTGTAATTCTCGGTTCGCGTATAAAGGCTAATTTCTCATCAGTTTTGATAAATTTAAGGAATGATACTTTTATCAGATGATGCAATAATAGTGGAAAATGCTTGTACGAATTATCAATTCCATTTTTCCTATCTTTATCTTGTCGTTCCTTTGATTTTATACTTTTATTTTCTTGATTCTGCATATTATAATCAGTCATTATTACTTGGCAGAGTTCACCAAATGACATTGTCTGGCTATCTACATCATGTATTCTTTTCTTAAGATTATCTACAGCTCTGCTATTATCACCTATAAGCTCAGTATTTGAATCAATAATCTGTATAACTTGATCTTTCAAATCGTCCTGCTTTATGAATCTGTTATAATATATTTCCTTCAACATAAAATACAGACATGATCTGTATTTTTCTCTTTGATACGGTTCTTTTATAGTTTTGTATGAATTTTTCTTTATAATCTTTTCTATGACTTCCGCCATATCTTTTCTTTTTATCACACTATTAAATGCTGGAATCTGAGCATCTCGTATATTTGAATCATCCTGATAGAGATATTCCATCATTTTGCTTATTTTGTCTGTGTTATAAAATATCCATACATTATTACTATAATATTTTGATGCATAAACATCTTTTATATCATCAAAATCCTTTTTAATAAGCATACCAACTATACTATCATCATCATTTCCTTTCAGAGTCGATGTTGATGTGTAATGAACTCCACTATTTCTTATCTTTGATAAACGATTTTTTATATCTATACAAAGCTCCGCCACATTCAATTCTTCCAACTCAGACTTCCATCTACTCTGCCCTCCCCAATATTGTAAAACTCTTTTCAACGCATCTGGATTCATAGCTTTTCGATTATAGTAAGTCTCATCATCATATTGTAGTGCATCACTATTGCCAGCCTTTTTCTGTATATACGAATCTTTAATTACAGATTTTGCAAAGATATTCGTAGCAAATGTTGTATAAGTCGATATATTCCTGTCAATTGTTTCCTCTGCCTTAATTCTCTCATAATCAAATGATGATATTCCCTTATTAAATCTAGAATCAACCTCTCCAAACTTTATACCATTTTCATTTGTATTCTTATTCATTAATGATAATTTATCCGACATCGTAAAATGATATACGCCTTTACCTAAATCAACATATTTTAAAGCAACATACGAGCAAAAATTCTTCCACAAATATTCACACAAATACGCTGTTTTAATTCTTTCAATTTTTCTTTTTGACTTTTTCGAGAATAAAGCTTCGATAGTATTTTCATAATGTTGAAACCAAAATTTACTTCTCTCATCATCCAATACTCCTATGGCTTTCATATAGTGGTCCAAATTCACATTACGTATCTCATTTAAAGCAATATCTTCATCTTTTGTCGTATAACAATTTTCAATCTTTACAAATAACTGGCTCTCTTGAATACCATATTCTTCCCATTTCCATATATCAAGATTATCATTATTTTCTATATTCCTATAAACATCTACACCACATACAAACAAGACAATACTTTTTCTTATATTTCGTAGTATTGTATACTGACCATTCTTATCTGAATTTGCATAATCTACAATAAAATCCCATAGTGGCTTCTTTTTTGTATCTGCAATAGATAATTTTATCAACCTGCTTTCATCATCACAAACTTTAACCTTAGTTGCCTGATTTGAAATAGAGTTTGCAATTAAAACCTTTTGCCTATCCTTATACTTATCCTCATACATGTATGAAAATAAAACATACATCTCTTGTTCTTCTCTATCATTAAGCTTTCTTTTTTCATCTGTACAATATATCTTTATAGATTTCTTTACTAGGTCTGGTAGATTAAAAGTAATTTTTTCCCCATAATTTGTCTCAAATCGATATGTTCTTTTCAAACTCTTCCTTAATGAACTATCAACTATCGAATTAATCAAGCTTTCTTTATCAATACCTGATGGCGCACAAAAATGTACTCTACTATCTGTCATATATGTATTATTGGGATTAAATCTCATTTGTTGCTCATTTAATGAACCATTACTTAAATAGTATTTCACAAAATTGACGTAGCATTGTTTTAACCTGTCAGCAATCCTAATTTTTTCTCTATCAATCACTATTCTTTTACTACTAAATGGAGAATATAACCGGCTACTATTTTTCACCACATTATCAATTACATATTTCGAACTTACATATGCAGACATATTACCTGTTTTTACATTCTTTTTAACTGGAGCATCGTATAATATACCATTAACTGTAACACTTTTTTTATTTACAGCTACTGCTGCTCTCCTATGATTGACTTTAGAAACTTTCATATAACGCCCTCCATATCACAATTATTCCTATTTGAGTTTCTCTCGTAAACGTCAAATCCTGCGCCTACCCTTAAATTTAACGCCGCTTTTATGAGCAACGTGGTTTCCGGCATTCCTCGGGAAGCTCATCTGCCCAGGGCATCAGCTGGTCCAGTTTTGCCGGATCTATATTTCCTTTTTCGTCACAATACTTCGGCAGCTCCGTGAGGATATGCCTAAAGTAATAGTACGGGCGCAGATTGTTCAGCTTTGCCGTTTCCGAAATACTGTAAACAAGAGCACTGGACCTGGCTCCTTTTGCTGTGTTATGGAACATCCAGTTTTTCTTACCAAGACAAAACGTCCGGATAGATCCCTCTGAAGCCGAATTATCAATTGGGACATCCGGATGATCAAGAAATACTTTCAGGTATTTTTCCTGATTCAGACTGTATTTCAGCCCGTCAGCTGTTTTTCCTTTCGGAAGCACAGCTGTATCGGAAAGTATTTCTTTTACCCACGCAAAGTAATCCTCAACAAGCGGTTTGATGACTAGTTGTCGCTTTTGAAGACGTTCCTGAGATGGTAAATCCTTTAATTTACCATCTTCTTCATAGAACTTTGCAATCCGCTCCAGAGCCTGATGTGCAATAGAATTTTTCAGCGTGGCCGGATTACTTTTATCAGCTGCCTTGATTGCATCGGCATAATCGCGTCTTGCATGCACCTTATTCCAGTTCTCGAATAAGGTGCACGGACGCCGGAAGTTTGAGGAGGTTCTTGCCGCCATACCGGCAGAAGGGAAAAAGGAATCCGTTGCCTATCTGGTAATGAAACAGATCCAGGCGATCTACCGGGAAGAAGGGAAACTCAAAGATCTTTCTTCTAAAGAACGACTTGCGCAGCGTCAGGTGGTTATCCGTCCACTGGTAGATGCTTTGTTTGTGTACCTGAAGCTGAAAAAAGAACAAATCGTGGTAAAAGGCAAGCTGGAAGCTGCCTTTACTTACCTTCTGAACCAGGAAAAATATCTCCGGGTGTTTCTGGAAGATGGAGATGTCCCGATGGATAACAATGCCTCAGAACGTGCCATCCGCGGATTCTGCATTGGAAAGAAGAACTGGCAGGTCATTGATACTATAAACGGGGCTAAGACCTCCGCTGTGATCTACAGTATTACAGAAACAGCAAAGTCCAACAACCTGAAGCCATACGAATACTTTAAGTATTTGCTGACCGTGATCCCGGAACTCCTCACCGCTCAGAAACGAGAGTTAATTTTTCAGGAAGTTCACACTCACATCAGGCAATTTTTGAGTGCCTTTATCTTACTAAGCTTATGTTCTTTTGTGTCTATAATTGTTCCATTCTGAATAACCACATCCGCCTGTGCTGATGCATCAGCATAACAAAGCTCCAAAAGATTTTCCCAGCTTTGTTTGTTCGGTTGGAAGTCCTCAACATCAATCTTTTTCAGAACCTTTTCTATATGCTTCTGCATATTTTCTTTAGTAATCGGTACTAAGTATTTATTCTCATAATTGTATTCTTCTTCCGGAAGAACCCAAGAAATGAAGTCGTCATGGTGCTTGATATAAAAACATATTTCTCTTACTTCAGCATCAGAGTACCCCATTTCTTTTAAAATAGGCGAGGCGATTTCAGCTGACTTTTGAGCATGACCATAGAATACCAATCTGTCCTGCTTTTCCATAGCAACAAATGGTTTTCCAATATCATGAAAGAAAGCTGCTACCCGCAATAATGCGGGTGCAGTTTCTTTAATCCCTGCAACTGTATGCAGGGTGTGGGTAAACAAATCGTAAGAGTGATGAGGGTTTCGTTGATCATATCCCACCATTCTTTTCACATCGGGACCAAGAAAATATGCAATATCTTCAGCCACCAGAAACAATGATTCTTCATTACTAATAACGATTTTCTCAAATTCTCTTTTATTCAAACCTTGCTCTTGCTCCACTTTATTTTATATACGTCCATTTTCATATTCTGATACATACATATCTCTTTCAATACTTCTGAACCTATCTTGCTGTTTGCTAATTCTTGCCGCGTATATGTTATATATCTCCTGTTCCTTGTTTTTGAACTGAATAGAATCACCATATCCTAGTAATCGTACAACCAGCTCAACTTCATCTCCCTGTTGATAAAAAATCTGCAATGTATATTGTTTTAATTCCGCATTATATCTGCAGCGTTTCTTCCAAGGTGCGAACTCACTTAATATACGGTCTACCACATTCCGGCCCTCACCGAACACAAGCTCAACAGACTTCTCGTTATCATCCAAGTAATTCTTATAAGCCTTTGATACCTTCTCAAAATCATAAGTTTGTCTTGTCTTTGCAATCCTACTAATATTTGAAAGATTGAAAATATAAATCAAATCGTTTTCTTCGTCGAGAAAATATCCTTGGAAAGCATCATTTCGTTTGGAATATGTGATATTTATCGGACAATAAATCCCCTGTTTCACATTTCCGCCCATTGTATGATAAGTAATGGACACCTTATTCTTATCCCTAATCCCATCTAATAGAACACGGATTATCTGTCTCTTAACAACACCAAATGTCTCATTTGGCTTATAACGATCATAAAAACAAATAGACTGAGTTGGAAAGGCTTTATAGTGACCAGCCTTATCAATGGCAGACTGAATATATTGTTTTTCTCCTTCATCTAAGAACATATTTATCTTATTGTCTTGGAGCATGGTCTTTATCCACCTGAGTTCAATATTAGAAAAAGGAACAACACTGTTATAAAAAGAAATATCACCCAGACAATAATACTTAGGAATACAATTCAAAACTTTTGTCTGTGAAGATTTCTGTTCATCATTTTCCACATCTTCGTCCAAAAGCTGAATGGTACCTTCGGTTAGAAATCCCTGTTCAATAATCATTTTTAAAATTTCTTCTGGTAATAAAGTAGATGTTTTTAAACCAATAATATGTTTGTATTTTTTTAGCGTTGTTTTTATTATGTATAAAATATCATCCTCTAACCATTGACTGATATTAATATTCGAGTACAAAACAGAAATGACTTCAGATGCTATAAAGTAATATACACTGAACAACTCGTTGAATAGTCCTTTATGTTCTGTCGCACTCTCACCGGTATCAATATCACTTGATAGCTTCCATTCAGTGCTAGCAGTTTTTTCACTATTGAAAATCACTTCATTCGCTTGATTTTGGGCCATCTTCTCAATATCATCTCTGATGATTTGAGCTGCTTCTTTATCACTGCTTTGACAGTCTATGACTCTTGAATACAAACTTCTTACCCATGGCATAATTTCATGATAATCATTAACTTTTATCATGAACTGAATATATTCTTGTTCAGGGAAATACTTGATTTTTCCTATTCTAGACTCTCTTTGCAAACGATTAAGAATATAGAATTCATCTTTTTTGCATTCTATCTGTAAATCGAAAATTTGAGGTTTAGGGGGATTTACAGCATTATTCTTTTGAATGACAGAAGTAGATACTCCCCAACAATAATCCAATCCACTTATTGCATTTTGAATGTCAGAATCAAATGCTATATTCTTATTCTTTAATTCTGAAATCCCGCGCACATAATCATCATCAAGATATTTAATATCCTCAATGAATTCAATTCGCATACTGCTATAGCTTCTTTCAAAAGGGTTATAGAACATAAGATATTCTCTTCCATTTGAATAGCTGATTCTGATTTGTAATGGATAACATAACAACTGTGTAGAAAAAGAAGTTGTTCCATGCGCATAGGAAATCAGACACCATTTTTTTTCTTCAATAGCATGCAACAAATCAATTAGGGCATAGTCATTAGCAGCATGCATAAAATATTCATGCTTGAACCTAAATGGACTTTCATGCACATTCAAAAGTTTATCTAATACGTAACTTCCTATTTCTCCTAAATATAAATATCTAGAAAAGAAGTCTACTGCCTCAGCAAAATGTTTACCGAAATCAGGATTAATATCTTCGCCCTCTTCCAGTAATAATTCCGCATTCAGGGAAGCTAATTCCCACCTGGAATTATTCTTTTCTCCTCCTCTCAAATTTTGTAGTAATCCCATCTGAGTCAACAGATTTAACCTGTCATTTACAGTCTTGCTCACAGGCGCCTTAGCAGATCCACTAGTCTTGCCATATTCCTGAATGGTTAACAAATCAGATGTCACTAATTGTATTCTGTTCTTGTCAATGGTGTCTTTTATTTGTCTAATCTGATCAGTTGACAAATGACACTGACGGGCACTCTTAATTAAATCCGTTCTATTGTCTAATGAATGAAACAGAATAGCTTCGTTTTCTTTTGGCAAATGAAACCCCTCAATTAATCTTGTCATTTTCTTTTCTAAGGGATGCATTTTATCTTCAAAACGCTTATAATTTCTGTATGTAAATGTTTCGATAACATCAATCAGATGATATAATTCTTCATCCGAAAGCTCACAGCATTGTAAATTCGTATATACATTTTCCCGATCACATATAGCTTTAATTATCTGCTCCTTCATTGCAGAATTCTTCTCGAACAGAAAAACCGTTTTTGTAATTTCCTTTTTAAATACAGAATTATCAATAATGCTAACTTTCTCCAATGAATCAAACAGCTCTTTTGCTGCTAAATGAATGAGAGATTTTAACGCCCCTACTTCTCGCTCTGATAAACCATATTTTCTAGCAGCCTTTAACAACGATGTCAATCTTGATTCTTGATTAGGATTTAAATACTCTAATAACTCTTTTTTTGTATCATCGCTGGTAGTTAAGGTACTGATATATTCTCTTATCTGTAAACGTTTATATTGAATTGCTTCATTGATTTTTTTGATCTCATCGTCTGATAAATTGTATTCTTTCGCCAGTACTATAAGACGCTTTAACTGCTGTGGCTTATCTGCGCACTTAAGCAGATCCTCTTTAATTGCTTCACTTATCTCTAATCCACGAATGCATTCTTTTACAGATTTTGAAACACCAAAATGGAGTGCTTCATTTAATTTCTTTAAGTCATCTTCCGATAGCCTTGTTTCCTGTGCGAACTTTATTAAGCTTTTTAACTGCTGTGGCTTATCTGCAAGTTTCAACAACTCCTGTTTGATGGTATTATCAATCACAAGTTCACGAATACAAGTTTTCACTCGTTTACGCACATCCGCATCAAACAGCACTATCTCTTCTAGCTTTTCTATTTCACGACTTAATAAATTGCACCTTTTAGCAGATTTCAACAATGCCATCAATCGAGGTTCCTGACTAGGATTGATATATTCTAATAACTCTTTCTTTGCATTTTCATCACCCGGCAACTGATGAACGAACTCTCTTATTCTTGAAGAAACATTATCAATTTTTAAATTCCAGTAATATTCATCATCTAAAATAAAATGCGAATCCAATGCCATAAGAGTATGAAAAAACATCCCCATATTGTATGAAGAAGAGCTACTACAAAATCTATATAGACGATGAACTGGATTGGTAGACATAGACTGTGAGTCTTCACTCATGAATATGATTTCATTCATGTCTTTGTTCGGAGACCATTCAAAATAATCTGCCATTATATTTTGAAGTCTATTGAAGTCTTTCGCAATAGTACCTTTTCCTTTAATATAGTCATTCAAATTCTTAAATCCGTAATTGTAATAATCGCGAAATGGATTTTTAAATTTTTCGGCAAATGACCCAACACTTATAAGTTCCTCATGTGTCGCCATCTTTATCAACTCCCTCTTTGTTCTGGCAATAGCATTAAATTTTTACTTCACCTTAAATTCAATCAACACCATCTCTATATAGATCAGGCAATATTCATCTCAACTGCACTTTACCAGTTACTGTTCACATTCCGCATTGAACTTCTTACCATTCTCATCCCATCGAACCAATTTGACCTTTATCGTTTTTCCCAGATACTGTCTTGGGTAGATGCCCATTTCCTGTAAGTATTTTTTTGACAAAGCTGCACCTACTGAAGAGCCAACGATTGTACCTCTAAGAACTCCTTTACTGGTAACCTCAAGTTCTCCTAGTTCAACAATCTGACCTACAGAATACTGTCCCGAATCCATCACTCTTTTCTCTTTCTTGATAGCATTAGAAGCACAATATCTCTTTTCGTGAAGCTTTAGGTTAAGTTTGCTCCCATCTATTTTGCTGAACAGTTCCAAGATAATTCCTGCAATCTCTGCATTATAGATATAAGTATCAGGTTTGGTAATAATACTCTGATAACACAATGAAGCATCTTCTCCTGTCATAACATTTACATGTGCTGCTTTATTCCTGTAATTTCTACGAACCTGTTCGCATTTCCATACGAAACATCCTGCCTGACTGGAACTGCGCTCTCCCATTGTTGTTCCAATATAAAATGCTTCAAACGGGATTTCCTTGTAGTAATCCAGAACTATTGTAGCAAGGTATTCTGTCATGCATTTTTTCATTAACTCAGATTGTTCCAACTGATTCTTACGAATTGTCGCTTTATCAGAAAGCTTTCCCGTTTCTCCAAAGAGAAATGGTAGTTTTCCCATAGTAAAGTGTTCAACCGTAGTCAATGTCATATTAGATCCGTTTACGAACTGATATTTTGGTACAGATAGTAATGCCTCAGGCCATTTATTATAAATCTCGTCTACATTCTCGTTACAAGGTTGTCCATAAGTAGATACCATGTAATCGAGCAAACCATCGAAAAATACTCTTTTCAGCTCTGCCTCTAACGCAGCTGTAGCACAAATACACACGCCGGACCAATCAAAATCCGGTACTGTAATATTAGAGCACTGCTTTAACAAAACTCCTGCAGAGATTAGGGATGACTGCGAAGATGCCATAACATACTTCCATTTATCTCCAAAGAGCATTGATAATTTATTTCGTTCCACTTCAATGGCATCATTTCCGGAAGAAATAATTTTCTTATCGATATGTTCAGAAACATCTCGAACAAACGAACCTATTGAATCATCACTATTCTTATTGTTCGACTGATTGAAGATTTTTTTTCTCGTGCAAGAAAATTCTTTAATTCAGTATTTACAAAATCCACGAGTAAGCTTACTCCTTGAGAGATTTCAACCAGTATTTCTCCTTGTTTGGCGGATTGCCTTTGTTGTTCTTCTGCTGTTTTTCGAAGTTTTTCGAGTTCTTTTTTTTGTTCTTCTGCCACTTCCTGAAGCCGTTCAAGATCTTTCTTATCCAGTTTCTTAAGAAGTAACTCTCGTTCTTCTTTTAATTGCCAGCCGGCATTCCAGATGCATTGTTTGAACAATTCTCTGATATTATCTTCATCTGAAAGATACATTGGTGCATCAAGTAAATACCAAAGATCGTAGGCTGTTCTCCGGTTATTGAGAAGTAAAAGTCTGATAGATATCAGAAAAGCATAAATCGTGGTATAGTTTTCTGTCGCAGATTTAACTAGACCGTTTCCAATGTTCGTAAGAAACTCAATGTTTTCTTCTCCACATATACCTATATCTCCATAAATACATACTGTTTTGTCTCCCACGAATCTGGAAATATAATCTTCTCTTCCGTCATACACTTTGGACTTATCAATGCACTTTATACTTGGTCTCTGAGATAGTGATTGAATAGAGTCAAAAAACATCTCCTTATTCTCAGTATCACAAGATCCAATCAGAGAAATCTGCATATACGGAGTTATTCTTCCCTCATATATATTAATCGGAATATAGTTTTGTATATCCACAATACGGTCTATGATTTCTTTGAGAGATATCTTCACCTCTTCGATTTCTTCTCTGGAACGCTTTATCTGATATAACATTTTCGGTTGATTACTGGTCACTTTACTAAACGCATAGCCCAGTTTTCTAACAGAATCTTCATCAATATCAGACGCAAAAATTTCAATATGAATAAAACCAATCCTGTTATTAGTAAACAACATCCGAACTTTACCAATTGAAACAGAAATACCGTTTTTATCAATGATATATGTCGTGTTTTCACGTTTCGAAATGCCAACCATATCTCGAACCACTGAATTCAACTCGATTCGGGTCATTTTATACGTTTCGTCCTGCAATAATGGCGAATTAATTATTTGATAATTCTTTTCAAAAGCCTTTTCTTTGAAGCAGTACTGAAACCATAGTTTCGAGTTAAATTTCCTATTCGTTTTACAGTTCTCCACTTCTGTTTTATCGATTCCTATCCGTTCTTCAGATAATTTATATGTATCATTCAAATCATATTGAAAGGGAATCAGCAAATTATATTTCACAATCTGAAACATGATACTCCTCCTCAAGCATTGTTACCCTAAGATTTCTCCTGACCTGCTATAGCCGCGTCCTCTAAGCTTAGCTTCGTGCCAGATCTGTCTTATTCCGTCTTCGTCAAGTGCTTTTAAATCATCCGGAAATGGTGCAGATTTCAGCACCTCCAGACTAAATGCGCCATCTATCTTTCCAAACGCATCCTTATACTCTGGAAAATAAATCTTCATTTCCATGTGCATACGGTTGATTGTCCGGATTCTGTCCTCATTCAGCTGGTCTCTGAACATGGATAACCTGCGAAGCTCCGCATAAAGCTTCTCCGGAAGGTACGGCATACTGAAGTTACCGTCCTTGACAAGGTTAGCAATCAGTTTTGGATCCGTTGTGTCATCCTTTAGCTGGCTGTTATCTTCAACCTCTTTTGTCTGCTTCACAGCATATGGATTCACCTGAACAACGCTGATTCCGTTAGAGATCATCCATGTGGCAAGGCAGAACCAGTAGTGACCGGTCGGCTCTAAGCCAAGCACTATCTGTTTCTTGTCATGTTCCGCAGCTATTCTTACTGCCCATTCCTTTGCACTCTGAAATCCCGCTGAATCATTGCTGAACGGAAATGCGGACTTACTGAGTTCTCTGCCTCTGGTATCAATCGCCCTCAGATAGTGTGTTTCGCTGCCTACATCGTATCCTAGGATAAGCATGTCATCACTGATAAAGGAGAGTTTTTCATTTTTATCGAACTTACCATTGGTTTCCAACTCACGCCAGGTTGAAGCTGTGAGATTTTCCTTGATCACCTCTGTTTTTTTCAAAAGCTCCTGCTGCTCAAAAATATTTGCTGTTACTACTTGATTTTTCTTCTTTGTGCCTTTAACATTCATTTTAGATACCTCTTGTATTCTTTAGATTTTACCAACTTGCCGGTCAGTAATAATCTAAATTTACTTGAGGTATTTTTTTGTGTCAATCTCCTGACCTATTTAAAGTATACAGGAAGCTTTCTTAGATAACACTATTTTACCACACATTATCCTCAAAATATATAATAGTTATTTAATTTACGTTATAGTAGACCATTCCCAAACGAAAACAACCCTTTTAATCGTTCAATATGCCAACCTTCTGGAATTACATCTATCCATTCCACGCTTGAATCTATCATCTGTCGAGGCATCTTATTCACCTCCGAGCAGTGCATCCAGACTGCTCTGGATATCCAATTCCAGTTCATGTAGACGAGCTGCAATCTCTTCAACCAGTTCCGGAGCCTAATACTCATAGAAGTATCTCGTCATAGGAATTTCATAGCCGATCTTTGTTTTCTTGGTATCAACCCATGCATCTGGGGCATATGGAAAAACCTCACATTCACAGTATGTATTGATATCCTCTGTCAGAGGAACATTTTCCGTATCACGCTGTGAAGCATCTGCAACCGGTTTGCCCTTCTTTTTAATCACATTGCCATCTTCATCCTTCCTCGGACGTTCAACGACAATCTTGTGATAGCCAAACTCTGTGCTTTCAAAGATCTTACTCTCACAGTAAATGCCGCTCTTATCACCATATACCACCTCTTTGAAATCACCATATGCTTCAACAATCAGTTGCACTTTTCCTGTTCTCCATGCAGGTTTATTCTTATTCAGAACCCAAATATAGGTGCTGATGCTGGCATCAAAGAGTATCGGTGCTCATCTGAATGATAGGAAGAATAATCAGACCACTCTCATGAGGTTTGAACAGACCACGCAGCATATCTGCTACGTTCCAGATCATCGTTGCCTTTTCTGCTATATTCATACCGACTACGGTAAATTTATCGTTTACCCCTCTTTTTCTCTGAAAATATATTAAAATTCGGGAGGCCTACCAATATTCTTGGATAGCACTCCCGTTCATTAGTTATCTCGCGATTCTTGCAACCCAAGTATGTGCTGCTTTGGCATTATAGATCAGCATCATATTGTTGTCCTGCATCCGTGTAAGATCATCCTGTGTGAAAGTACACTTGGTCTCTGTAGTTCTTGCCTGCCCAAATCTAAACCCGCCCCCGTTTCTGTGATGATTATTCCCCAGATCACGGTTTGGTGAATCGCGGTGAAGGGTAAAATCCGTAGTGTTTGTAATCTTCTCACATTCGTACGATGGTAATACCGCCATCAGACTTTTTGCGGATGTTCCAATAGAAGAAACTATAATGTAATCCATTGAAGCCAGTAATTCTTCTGCTGTCATCTTGCACCCTTCACTTCCTCTGATAGACCTACTCAAGGCTTCCGACATAATAATATAACTGCCCAAACTATTCAGTATATTGATGAGTTCCTGATCTACCTGGATTCCATTCCCCAAGCACAGAATCACCATTCGATCATACCAGTTGACCATGGCATCTTTCATCATATAAGCGGTCTCTGCTCCCGGACGAACCGTTATCATACCATTGCCCTCAGGCAAATCCCTCGACATTTTGCAGTCTCTCCAGTCTGTTGGAATCGTACCAAGGAAGGTCGCTTCAAAGTCTTTTTGTGTGCCAACCAAAACGTATGGGATTTCCAACATTCGAAGCATCTGCTTAAGAACTGGATACAACTTGTTATATTTGCCACACATTAGCATCGGAGAATTCGCTTTTACTCCCGTCAGACTGATCATATTGGCAGATGTTGTCATCTCTAGATCTGCAATATTCTTTCTTGCCGTATTAACAGAATCATTTTTCCCGATTGGCAGGCTTAAAAGACCCAATCCCTGTGAGCTAAACAACTTTCGCTTACTCATAATATATCTCCTTCTTTACATTCCGAACGCAACATCTACAATCTTTTCAGCCGCTGCCGCATCCTGACATGAAGCATTGAAGTAGGTTCCATATTTATCCTGTTTCAGCTTTACAGCTGGTCTATCGCCCTGAATGATATAAATCTTAAAACGATTCTTCGCTTTCTGTAGGATATAGCAGATTGAATTAGCATTGACGTAATACTCATACCCCTCACCAGGTGGAGGGATAAAACCTTCTCGCCATGGTCTGTCACCACCTGGTTCTCTCTCTGTGCCAAGGAAATTCTTGACCTCCATAACAATCCACACAATACCAAGCAGTGTATATGCCATATATGGCAGGATATCAAGTGTTCTGGAAATATGATAAAACATGCTTTTTCTCCTTTAATGAATACCAACAGCCCATCTGAACAAGACAACAACTGGCAGAATCATAATTACAACAGCTATGATAATCACGAATGTCACCCCCATAGCCGCTATCAATGTCTCAAGTGTTGAACCAATAAGCAGATAGGTCATCACACCAATCTGCTCATTGAAATACACAAGAAGTGCTGCGAAAGCAACTGCAAGTCTTCTCATGATATTATTATCGTCTGCTCTTATCATAAGTACGATCGCCACCAAAATCGCCATAATACAAACTGCAAAACGTACAATCTCAATAATGTGCTGTTCCATATGCGTCCTCCTTATTCAATAAGACTCTGAACAATCTCTGCCGCAATAGCACTGTTGTAATCTACCAGCTTCACAGAGCGGTTCAGAGGTGCCTTCTTATTAAGGTTACCTGCCGCATCACGATCATCGATATATAAGCAGGAACTCCAACCGCATCCCATAGTCACAATTCGCTTCTCGTCAATACCAGCCTTGTCCACCAGAAGAGAACGGATGGCCTGCGTACGTTTCTCTGAAAAAGCGATGCAACTATCCTGTTCACCGGCAGATGTAGTAGTGCCACATACCATCAGAGTAAAGTCAGGATGATCCTCCATGTAAGAAATGACATATCTAAGTGCCTCCATGGCATCATCAGGAGCCAAAAGTTCCGTGGAATCAGGCAGGAAAGCAACGCTCTTGTCATCGAAAGAAAGGATATCACCATCTGCAAATACCTCTTCGATCACTTCTTCCTTCTCACTTTCCTCAACGTCCTCCATTGGAATAACTTTAGCTGATAATCCGAATTGTGCTCCTTCTGTCTCCATTACAGATACCTGGTGATCAAAAGAGTAACATCCATCCAGAGGAACATCGTCCATGAAAATCACCTCATCAGCCCCCATATTGGTCAGCCAGGTGCGATAAAAATCCTTTTCAATTCGCTTTTCATTGTCGCTGAGGGGAAGCTGATCACCTGCTACATCTCCGCAACAGTAAAAGATAACTTTGATTCCACCAAGATTAAGATCCATTACTTCTGCGAGTTCCCTCGCTGAGGTTTCCACATCCAGTTCACAGATAGGAACAGTTCTCATATCAATCAAACCGGAAGTAGATACACCGGATCCATAGTAAACTAAGATGTTATCTCTTCCTTCCACCCGCTCCGAGCGAAGCTTTCTGACTGCGATAGACGTTGCTGCTGCAATATCTACCTCATCATTATCCGGTGCTGCTGCATCCAGCTGTCCAATGATATCCGCCGCTACAGATGCCTGTGCTCTGCTGATCATATCTTTGGAAAATCCTCTGTCACCAAAATCTGGAACCGTTCCTTCGCAGATTACGTTCGGAGAAGCATCTGCAAGGATACAGCTGTATGTAGTTCCTGCTGCTTCAGAAATCTCGGACAGTTCCTTAATTCCCGTATCCAGCACCGGATTATTATTTGCGATTACCGTTACAAGAGATACATTATATGGCTGATTTAACTCGACAGGTTCCTCACCATTTCCACATCCGGTACACATGCATGCAATAACTCCAAGTGCCAGTACCATACTCATCATCTTCTTTATCATATTACACCGTCTCCTTAAGCTTTCTTTCCTCGCGGAATACAGTAGTTGTCTTTGTTTTCTGAACTTCATTGATGTCGATTGCTTCATCTACTTCGGCAGGAACACTCTCCTGATTTTCAAGAAGCTTCTTGGCGGATACTGTCATTGCGTCCGCATAAGATGCATCCTGCTGATGAAGTGCTAAAAGCTTTCTGCAGTGAATCATTAAACCGACTCTGAGAGCTTCTAAGTTTGCCTCTGCTGCCCTTCTGCGTTCTCTGTCGCAGATCATCGGATCCACAGCCATCTCAAGGGAAGTTAGTTCTATCTCTAACTGATTGCAAAGTTTTTCATCCCGCTTCTGTTCCGCTCTGAGCTTGATACACTCTTTCTCAAGATAGTATTCCTTGTCATAGGAGAAGAAGAAGGACAGCACACCTGTCACAGCAGTTGCCAGTGAAGAAATCATTGCCAGAGCATATTCCGCAACTGTAAAGGTATCCTTTGAAACAAAAACTCCCTGCGCATTATAGGATCCATACTGCAGCGGCATACTGCCAACACGGATGGCAACACTTCCCAGCACACTGACCAAAAAGAGAGTGACAAACACTGCAAGGAAGACGTTGTACAATCCTTTAGATGTTGAATCATTTTTCTTTGAAACCAATGTTCCTAAAGCGTACATTGTTCCATCAGACATCAAACCAAGGCAGACAACCAAGATCATCAGCATTTTTACATTTGCATATAAGATACTCTGCACAAATCCTGTGTTTACAAAGCAGTCTGCAGCAAACGCAAGTGCTGTAATAGGAAGACCTAACTGTAGCATGAAGCTTCCGATGCGAATGGCATACTTGGCACGCTTATCTGACAATGCTTCAATTTTCGACTGACGCTTAGGAATCGTATCCTTCAGCTTTGGAATACGTTCTTTCAACTCTTGGATGCGAACCTTTCTCGCCTTCAGAATGTTCTTACCCGACAGCTCGTGCATGGCAACTTCTTCATCATGCTTATTCTTTGCACATTCCCAAATCACTGATGCATTAGGATCACACAGCCCGCCACTGGTGTATTCATCACTGATCTGAACCATCGGTTTAACCTCACCTTCAAGCTTGTGATACTGCTCTTCAATAAATGCATCGTTTAACAGAGAATAGTCTCCTACGATAAAGGTTGAAAGGTCTGTATGACCATCTTCCACATTTTTAGGGAGATATGCCGGTGTGTAATCTTCCATATTCTTAGAACCAAAGCTCTCCTGTTTCTTCTTCCCGAACATATTAAACATTCTCATTGCCCTCCTTACTTACAACCTCAGAGATTCTTCTCTTGATCTCTTCATGATTCTTGTTATATAAATCAAATGCCCACTCATATTCCAGCTGCGGAATGTATCTGTGCAATACCGGTTTCAGGAGTACTCCATGGCCGTATACGCACAGACGTTCCTTGAGTGCAAATGAGGTAGCACTTAACTCATTACGGCAGTTTGTTTCCTTATTAAGGATGCGATCTCTAATCATCACAAGCTGCTGCAGGATCTCAATCTTTCTCGTTTCCATCTGATTCTTATTTGCTTTTGACTGTTCAGCATCCGCCTTGGCCTTTGCTGCTTTTCTTGCATCTGCTCTGGCAAGCTGAGCCTCTTCCATAGAATCCGGCAGCTTCTTAGGAAGCTTTACAGGTTCTTCTTCTGTGACCCTGATCTTACGAATCTTTTCCGGCATATCCTTCAGTTCAAGGAGAAGCTTCTCTGCATCTGTGCATACGGCTGCGATGTCTGTCTCCAGACGATCGACTCTTTCACTGCAATACTTGTAGAACAGATCTGTTTTGCCATTCACATATGCTGAATTCAGAAGACCGCTATCCTGGTCAAGACCTGCAGCTCTGAATCTTCCATCAAAGAAGCCATGCATAAATACCATAATGGTTGGAGTAGCAAGACCCTTCATCTTTACTTTCTTATTCTTCATGTTCATCCTCCTTGGATTCTTTCCTCTTGTTTTCTTAGGAACAATTACGTTGTATCACATCCGAAATTTACAAAATATCTCATATCGGAAAAAATGATCGTTAAGAAACCTCTTTATCCAAAATTTTTTTTGCAAAATCGGTATAACGTCTGTAGTTCAACATTTTCCGGTTACATTCCATAAACATAGTAGCGACCTGACGAGCCACCTTTACCTGATCTTTCCTATAGGAAGTGCTATTGCGAAGTGCTGGAAGAACAATTGGCAGCGTTTTTCGCAGCTTGATGAAATGATCTTCATTTTCAGCCGCACTCGTCATCATTCTTCGCTCAAAAGCAGGATCGGATAAACAGGTTAAAAATAATAATCGCTGTCTACCTGTCAGCAGCAGAATATCAATCTTCCCCTCTTCAAACATACGTCTGAAATCCTGATAGGAGACTGTATTGGTCGACCAATGGGGCTTTTTAGCATGCATACACACCTCGAAAGTTGCCATAAGCTCTTCTGTCGGTGTATCGCAAAAATTAGTTACCGCAATTGTCTGGAAATACTCTCTAGGAAGTACATCCTTACGCTTTTCAGCATCAATAAAACAAATAAGATCATTCAATGTAATGTTCATTTTCATCCTCCTTAGGCAATTGCCACATTTTCAATAGAATCAATGCTGACAAGCACTTTCCACTTCTCAGTAGCCTTCTTTAATACAGTACACAGCACAGTCGTTCCAGGATTTAATCCGCCAAATCGAGTGAAAGCTTCCTGTCCATCCTCTAAGGTGAGGAATATACCTTTACTGCATCCTCCAATCACTGTTCCTCGAACACCATCTCGAATATTAGTGCCCTCTTCTTCATAATCCCAAATCCACATATCATTCCCCTCCATTGAATGAAGTTTCCTTGTAACTACTGAGGTAATCATATCACTATCTATTTTCAGCTACCTTTTCATATCGGAGATAAAAGTTACCAATTAATCGCAATTCGGTGTGCAGAGTCCTATTAATACCAGTTCATCTTGTTCGTTTGTTACTTCTTCTCTAACCCCTGAAAGAACGGATATACTATCCCTAGGCTGTACATCCGTTTCGAACTCTTTTCTGTTCCCGTATTCACAAGGATCTTTTTCGAATTTCATATACATATACAGACAAAAAAGAACGGCATGGAGAAATGTCTATCATAGCCAGATCTCCACACCGTATTTTATTTCTTTCTCCTAATCTAATTCTGTTACATCTTTGTTATTCTTTCAATCATTCAACAATGGGGAGCCTATCACAATCATGTGACAGGCTCCCCATTGGTATCCATGTCCTTATTCCTATCCCTTCCCTGTTTTCACTCAACCCGAATGATCGCCGCTGTCTCCGCATTTACCAACCTGCAGGCCCTATGGTGCTTCATTACAGGCCATTTTCCCAGATAAATTCCTGCGCTCTCCTTCAGCGGATGAATTACAACGATCAGATCTGCCTCCTGCTGATGAGCAAGCTCCTTTAGCCCGATTTCCCAGGACTGACCGGTATAAAAGCTGTCAGCCACCAGCCTTCCATCCTGATAGAGCTCGGCAGACTCTCCCTCATAGTTCAGAATCAACAATGCCTCCTCCAGCTCTTTTCTAATTCCCTCAACGTGAATCGAAAGGACCAGATCTGTTCCGTCATCTGTTTCCATCCTTCCCGTCAATCTGCAGCGAACCGGATTCGAAACACTCTCACAGCTCCGAAAGGTATTCGCATCCACCTGCTCCATTTTAAAAATCGCATGCTCTGGTAAAGGATAGACTCTGACTTCCGGCATTGCCGTTTTTTTCGTCCGAAGAAGACCTGCAATTGTCCCATTCTCCCTCTGATACAGATCCATCTCCGAAATCACAAGAAGCTCTCTTCCATCCCGGATGATTTTCTGTGCATGAAGCGCTTCCTCTTCAGAAAGTGTGAGTATCGTAATAGGAGAAGCATCTCCGCTCACACAAAAGTCCGGATCTACACCATTTCTAGTATAGAAAACATAGGTATCCGGCTCTCCCTTTTCATTCCGGAGCATGCACAATGGAATTGCCCTGGCCTTTTCCAGAACAGCACGCTCACCCAGCGGCATCCGGAAGGGATAAAAGAAGTAATCTCCATCCCGGATATCCTGTTTACCGAAATCAGCATACACCTCTCTTCCGTCTTTTCCAAAAGCCTGCAGCGCGGTTTCTAGATGTTCTGACATAGGGTAGTGCCGAACATAATTATTCACAAACAGAAAGCCTGTCCCCGTTTTCGTATTATATCGGACGGCTGTGCGAAGCGCAGAAAAATTTTCCGGCTTTCCGGGGTTCCTCGGCTGCGGAATATAGGGCATCTGAGCCAGATCACTTCCAAAATCATGAAGAAACAATGATAATCTCCGTATTCTCCGATAGCTGTCCGACAGCTGTCCATACTCGCGGATTGGTGCATTGAAGTCGTAGTTTTTCACAGGAAGATCATTCGGATATCCTGTCTCCCGGGATTCCTGCAGCGTTGTCCGCTTTCCCTCTGGATTGGTTCCTCCGTGATACATGTAATATCCGAGAAGATTGCAGCCGCTTCCCAGCTTGACAAATGTCATTGCCTCGGTATCTCTGCCACTTACTACAGGTCTCCGGTGTTTTGTCACCTGCAGCCCACCTCCCAGCTCCGCAGTGAGGTACGGAACCTGTTCCATATCAAAGGTAATTCCAACCCCTATTCCATGGTCGGAGCCGATGTTGTGATCATTTCTTTCTTCCGTGAACAGATAGTTCCCCGAGGGCTCGATTTCTGTCAACCGCTGATCCCAGGGAGCCTCACAGTAGCCACCCATAACAGGAAGCATTCCGCCTGTCACAGCTCCTCCCCAGCCGGTTGCCGTGTAAATCGGGACCTTCAGTCCGACCTCTTTGGCAACCTGCCTCAGCATGCGCATGTGTGCTTCCCCTTCTTCTCCGGTTCTTCCACCCACATGACCATACTCATTCTCAATCTGTATCATCGCAACCGGACCGTCGTCAGACAAAAGAAGTCCTCTGGCCTGCTCTGCAATTTTTCCGTAAAATTCCCTGACATAGCGAAGATATTTCGGATCATTGGTTCTTGTTACTAGCTGCCCTTCTTTTTCCTTCTGCATCAGCCAGTCCGGAAATCCGCCGTTTCGAACCTCTCCGTGTGCCCACGGTCCGATTCTCAGAATGCAATGAAGACCGCAATTCTTTATTGTCTGAAGAAACTTCCGCAGGTCACGATCCCCCGAAAAATCCCATTCTCCCTCCACTTCTTCATGATGAATCCAGATAGTATATGCCGACACCAGTTCTATTCCCCCGGCTTTCATCTTATACAGCTCTTCCTCCCATCGTCCGTTGGAAACCCTACTGTAATGAATCTCGCCCATCAGGGGAAACCATGGAGTATTGTCCAGCGTCAAGAACTGCGGTGTATAAGACAGTTTAGAATTTCTGTTCCATTGTACTCTCACGTTCTCTCTACCTCGTATGCCCCTGCCGATCGCAGAGTTTGTTCTATATATTATGGTTTTCAATAAAAAGTTTTCTGCACATTTTTCTTTTATGACAAAAAGTGCTGCATCCCAGTATTTTACGGAGTACAGCACTTTCATTCCTCAAAAAGAATCTACTATAAGGCTTGCTTACAGATGGGTCTAACATGTTAATAATATGGAAATTGAGAAATCCTCAATGCGGTAGCACCGTAGGGGATCAAGGTAATCTGTTCTTCTTTTTCTGTGGAAGAAACAGGGCTGTCCGGAACCGGACCAGCGCTATTGCAGACCATTTCCCATTCTTTTACTCGTTTTGCCTTTATCCGGATCTGTGAAGATGGCATTTCATGGGAAAATGGATTCTTTCTCTTCCCGTAAATCTCTGTCTTTGGAATATCCTGAAGATTGAGGGCATAATTCCATGGTTCTGTGCTACTGATATGATAATCAGCAATTCCACAGCATTCCCGCTCTTTTTCCCAGTTTTCTTCCATTTTCAAAGCATAAACCAGACTTCCTCTTTCCACTGCAACGCTATCGTGATACCACTTACTAAAGCGCACATCCATCGGATACCGAATTGTAATTCTACTTCCCGATACCAGATGTTCCACAATCCAGAAATTCTTTCCTTTCCTGCGTGCCTTTGCCCCTTCTGTCAGGAGTTCTGGATTCGCACACCATCCCGGTATTCTGATTTTCAGTTTGACGTCCGTTTCAGCTTCCCTGACCAGATAAGAAACGGTGTCTCCAAAGGGATAGTCCGTTTCCACGTCAATCACAATTCGCTTGCCTTCTGATTTCGTCTCAAGATGGTTCGGCACCGGAATTGCAGACACCAGGCAATCGTCTTCCCAAAACCATAGGTGTTGTACAAATTTCGGCCATCCCTGATGCATGTTTGCCGTACAACATCCAAAGTTAGGTTCCAGTCCAAACAGGTTAGAATCGTCCCCATTATTAAACCAGTTACGTTTTGCATTGGAAACGAGAATCTGATTCGCCTGCTGCAAATACTGATGCGCCATGTAATCTTCACTGATCGATGCCGGGTAGGCATTAAATGCAACTCTTTCCAGCCGGTCTGCCAGTTCGGGTTCCCCGAATACTTCCATCATCGTTTCCAGGCTAAACATCTGTTCCACAACGCCGCACAGCTCCGCTCCTTGAGACGGTGATCCGCCGCTCAAATGTTCATCCCCGTTTATCGCTCCACTGGCTATCCCATGGTATTTCTCCACGATTCCCGGTGCCTCGATTCCCAGCTTCTTTTTTTCATCATCTCCATCGAAAAAGTATTCCATTGCAGCATATTTCAGACCCATAGACACATTTACTACATGCGTCTGATGATATTGCATCAGCTGCACCACTTCCTCATTTTGAAAGCGTTTCAAAGCATTCCAGTCATAGTAATGGGCAGTTGGTCTGGGATAAGGAAAATCAGCAAACAGGGAGGTCCAGTCGATTGCCTGTCTGCGGATTTCCCTCTGTAGGTCCATCATCCATTCCGCCGGGAAGCGTTCATACAACCATTTGATCACATATAGCACGTCTCCTGTCCGTGCCTGGGTCCATCCTGTTAAATGTCTGTCTTCTATGGCTGTTTTTAAATACTTCAGATAGTTTTCAATAAATTCAATAATCTCTTCCTTTTTCGTTATTTCATAATATTGAATCATCACTTTCAACATTATGAAACGAGACCAATAATCTTCCTTGGTCTGTTCCGGTCCGAAATTTCCTTCGTTATCCTGACTCTTTAACGTCCAGTCCAGAAACTTTTTGCAAATTTCAAAGTGTTTCTCATCCTTCAGATAATAGGATAGTGGCAGTAGCCCATCCAGATAATAGGGACCACGTTCCCAGCTTTCTCCAGTACCTCCCAACCAGCCGGAATAGGTACCGACACTATCCCATTTTTCATGCAGACAACCGGTAAGCCCGTTCATCTGCATTTGCATCTGCTCATTCAACCACCCGGACGGACTGACTTCGGTCAGAACAAGCTTTTTCCACTTTTTCTTCACAATTTTCTCCTGTCAGTCATTCCAGTCCTCAAACATGTTGTCGCCGTCGTGAATATACAGTCCTACCTGTTCTACTGCAGCTCTTCTTCCATTTGCCCACAACAACCACTGACCATCCATGTGCATAACCCATGGCTTATAAACAGCTTCCACATCCCAGCTTCCTTCCGGACCGCCAGACAGAATCGGATTATGCGGATACCGTTCCCATCCTTCGATTCCATCTTTTGATCTTGCAACGTTGATCGTCGCTTTATACATGTCTTCAAATCCGATATAAAACATGTAGTAATATCCATCCATCGGAAAGATTTGGCAGGCAGAAACAATTTCTTTCTCCCAGAAATGTGTAGGCTCAGGTCTGAAAATGGGATTTTGCGGGTGTTTCTTCCAGTGGATCCCGTCTTCACTCTCTGCGTATCCAATCTGATCCGGCTCCCAGAAACCTCCTGCCGAATACCACATTCTAAAAATTTTCCGTTCTTCATCCCACAATACATGAGGGCACATCAGGTTGGTTTTTTCCCAGGCTTCTTCCGGTTCCATTACCGGATCTTTTCTCCTGGTAAAATGGATTCCGTCATCACTCTCTGCATATCCGATGCAGGATCTACCGCTGCTCATTCGCTCTCCTGCGCCTAAGAATTTCATGCCGGTATACCACATCAGATATTTCCCGTCTTTTTCCAGTACGATCTGACGGTTGATATCATCTTCCCATCCTGTGGTAAAATCCGGAGACAAAACAATAACCGGTTCACTCCAGTGTACCCCGTCTACACCTTCTACGAATGCAATGCTATTCGTACTTCTCCAAGACAGATACATCCTGAGCTTTTCCCCTACCTGGATTACGGTGACATCAAAAGTCTCTCCCCAATCGTCCTTCAGTATCGGATTATTTTTATATCGACGCCAATTTCCATGACAACCGATTTTTGTCAGATCCTGTTCTATCATTTTGGTCCTCCGCAAAATCCCAGATCGTCTCCTTCATGGATCAATGCACCAATTCTGTGATTTTTTCTGGCACAGCCGGTATAATAACAGATCCACTTGTTCTCCAGATGCACTGCTGCCGGACGGCACACCGCTTCCACATCCCATGCACCAAACTGACCTCCTGTAATGATTGGATTGTTTGGATGTCTTTCCCAACAAATTCCATCTTCAGACCTGGCCAGACAGATTCTGGACTTAAAGGCATCCTGCCAGGCAGTGTAGAACATCACATACTGTTCTCCGTCCCGAAGCACATGGCACGCGCCCACTCTCTCTTTTTCCAATACACTGTTGTCCTTTTTCAGAACGGGCTCTGAATAGGGTTTTTCCCAGTGTTCACCGTCACGACTGACTGAATAGCCAATTGCCAGCGGTTTCTCTATATCTCCTGCAGAATACCACATTTTGAAGAGATCTTCCTTTTCATCCCAGATGACACAGGGATAGCAGACCGCATTTCTCTCCCACAAAAGATCCGGCTCCAAAACGGGCTGTCTGGAGGCCATCCAGTTCATTGCATTATTTCCTGTCGCATGTCCGATCACGGACCGGTCGTATCCATCTGTCACCGGATCATATCGTTTTCCTGTATAAAACAGGTGGTACTTGCCTTTTGCAAACAAAACAAATGGCTGGCAAACAGCTGCTTCCCATTTCAGCTCTGGACGCCTTATCAGGGAATAGCCAAAATCTCCTCCGTCAGAGTAAAATGTGTCACCGATCACATAGGCTTTGGATTCTGTTTTTTCCTCCGTTACCCCGTCTTCTGCGAAAGGTCGGAAATCCAATCCGTTTTCTCCTACCGCCACCAGGATTTTTTTCAGAAACCGATGACTGTAGTACAGATGAAATCTATCTTTTATTGGAAGGACCATTGGATCGGAAACTTCCCCGATTTGTTCACCGATTATCGGGTTCTTTTCGTACCTTCTCCATCCGGCATAACATCCGATCTTTCCCGGATCATATGCTCTCATAAGCGTTTCTCCTTTAAAAAACTCTCTTTACTGTCTTTGTGCAACAAATTCCTCTATCTGCCGGTTCATTTCATCAATTACCTTTTGAACTCCGGCATCTTCCATTTTCTCTGAAAATTCTGCCAGAGTGGCATCTACGTCCTTCGCCATGCCGAGATTCAGCGGTTTATAATACTTGTCCATCAGCGTACTGATGATGGCAATTTCCGTATTCACAGGCGTCGGATCAAATACAAACGCATCCAAGGTATGATGCTTGATTTTATCCGCATAACCTTCAATGATTCCTGTGTAGGTCTCGTCCAGCAGAGTAGGATTTTCCACATATTCTGTTCGGTTGATCGCTTCGTTTGTCCATCCCCAGTTACAGTTTGCGTCTACACCATAATCCGAATTCTTATCCAGCAGCTTATACTGATCCTCGCCAACTGCTTCCCAATGTACGCCTTCGATACCCAGCTTGGTCAGATCATAAATTTCCGGGTTGGTATAAAACTCGTTCAGAACCATCATCGCTCTTTCTTTATTACGACTGTTCCTGTTAATTGCCATACCGTTATTGGTATATGGATAGACTTTCTGTGCAAGGTCAGGAGCAAAATCAATGATTCTGCTGTTCCAGTCCGGATGTTCCGAATTTGCGATTCGTCCATACGATAGCTGATTGCTCAGGTTCCACGTCATTACAGCTGACTTTCCATTCAAAAAATTGTCCTGCTTTTCATCCTGTGAATTCAGCGAGTCTGCTGACCAGTAGCCCTTCTCGTACATCTCCTGCATTTTATGACAATAATCGGAAAACTCATCCCAGTCCAGAATATAGCGTACTTCCAGATCCGAAGGATCCGCATAATGATACATGAACAGCTTGTTATCATCTCCGTTGATAGCGGAATATCCAAGAGTCAGCCATTCGTACAGATCCTGAAATTCTCCGCCGCCCGTTCCTAATGCAGATACGGAAGCTTCTCCTGTACATACATCATCAAGGAATGCCTCCAACTCTTCCCTGCTGGTAATATCTTCATAGCCGTACTTTTCCATCAAGTCGCCTCTTACCAAGAGGTTGCCGCCGCTCGCGTACTCATTTTTATAACAGGGCACCATATAAATTTTTCCGTCGATTTGGGCCTGTTCCCAGGCATCTTCCGGTGCCACTGCCTGGATGTCCGGAGCGTAAGTAGAAATGAATTCCGGTGTAAGCTCATAAAATCCGCCCATATTAGCCGTTTCACTATAATGAGCCCACCCTGTAGCTGTAAAAATCAGGTCGAAATCTTCTCCGGAAGAAAACAGAAGAGAATATTTGGTATCGTGCTCCGCCCAGGATAAAAATTCCACTTCTACCGTAGCGTTTACGGTTTCCTCCAGTTTCTTATTTACTTCATCGTACACAAGATCGAAATCCGGGGTGCGATCCCCAATGAGGTACATCTTAATCGTTACCGGTTCTGAAACGTCATTTCCCCGATAGGTTTTCCCCTCGCTCTCCGAAACAGCAGTGCTCGCTGCACCTTCTGTGCTATTCTGGGTTTGTGTCTCCCCCGATCCACACCCCCCAAGGAAAAGCGTACCCAATAATACGCCTGACAGCAATACAGACAACAGTCTCTTTTTCATAAAGAACCTCCTTTTCTATGCCCTATGTTTTTTCCCCTTTATGAAGCAGCATTTTCTTCATAAGAAAATAGTAGCTTATTTCATTTTTTTCATCAATTCGCATAAAACCCAAATATTTTTTCCAACTTCCTGCAATATCAACCAGTTTTTGCAGGAAACCGTGCGCAACGTTGCGCTTCTTGATTTCATCATCCTTTTACAGCACCGATGGTGATTCCCTGAACGAAATATTTCTGTACAAACGGATAGGCAAAAACGATAGGTCCGGTCGCCACTACCGTAAGTGCCATCTTGAGGGACTGGGTTGGCAAGTTGAATGCCGCTGCTACTGCGCCACTGGCAGCACTGGACAAAATCTTTCGGTATGCCTGAATATTGTTGATTTGTTCATAAAGGAAATACTGCAGCGGAAACATTTCGCTGTCCGATATATAAAGCATTGCATTATACCAGTCATTCCAATAAGCCAGTGCAATGAAAAGACCTACCGTAGCCAGAGCAGGACGAACCAGTGGCATAACCACCTGGAAAAGCATCATAAAGTCCCCGCAGCCGTCGATTTTCGCAGCGTCGATTAAAGACTCCGGAACAGACAACATGTAACTTTTCATAATCAGCAGATTATAAACGTTAAAAAGCAACGGAAGCAACAGCGCCAGGTAGGAATTTTTCAATCCCAGATATCTTGTCATCAGGATGTATATGGAAACCAATCCTCCGTTGAACAAAGTCGTAAAATAAAAGAAGAAAGAGAAACCGCTTCGCCATTCAAAATCTCGTCTGGAAAGGACATATGCGGTCATAGTCTGCAGCAACAAGCCTATCGCCGTACCTGCTAAAGTCAGCGTGATCGTGACAAGATAGGCTTTCGCGACTACCGCCGGCGACTTGAAAACCGCCTTATATGCTTCCAAGGAAAACTCTTTCGGCCACAGACTGAATCCATATAGGGAAATCGCTTCTTCCGAAGTAAATGATGCTGCCAGCACCATGATAAAAGGAATCAGGCAAACAAGCGCTATCAGCCCGCAAAATAGGTATCCGACCACATTTACACCACTGATCTTTTTTCGTCCTGACTTCTTTAAACTTTTTTTCTTCATCGCATTCTCTCCTAAAATAATGCATAATCCTTATCGTAGCTCGAAACCAAACGGTTTGCGAAAACAACGGTTACAAAGCATAAAACGGACTGGAAAAAGCCGGATGCTGCAGCCATTCCAATATCATTGTTGTTGATGAGTGCACGGAAGGTAAACGTATCGATCACATCCGTCACATCATACAACGTGCCATTGGTTCCGATTAAATTGTAAAACAGATCAAAATTTCCTCTGAAAATTCCGCCTACTGCCAGCAGCACCAAAATGATCATGGTAGGACGCACCATCGGAATGGTAATTTTAAAAATGCGCTGCAATTTCCCCGCTCCATCAATCTCGGCTGCCTCGTAGATGGATGTGTCAATTCCCATAATGGAAGCCAGGTAAAGAATGGAGCCATAGCCCACACTTTTCCAGGCATTGAATACAATAATAATTAGAGGCCATATTTTCGGCATGCTATACAGGTTTACTTTTTCTCCGCCGAACGCAACAATCACCTTATTCACGATTCCATAGTCGTAACTCAGGATATTGAAGGCAATTACGGATACCACGACCCATGAAATAAAATAGGGCAAGAACATAAAGGACTGAGAAACTTTCCGAAATCTCTTGTTTTTGATTTCCACCAGAAAAATTGCCACCGCCAGCTGCAAAATGTTATTGACGATAATAAAGGCCGCATTATACAAGAATGTGTTCCTGGTCACTTTCCATGCCTGACCGGATTTAAAAAAGAACCTAAAATTATCCACCCCATTCCATGGACTCCCAAAGATACCGTCTACATAGTTATATTTCTTAAATGCCAGAATGATCCCGGCCATTGGAATATAGTTGAATAGGATTACATACAGTACGGCCGGAAGGAGCATTAACAATAAAACCCGATATCGTTTCAGCTTACCGAGAAAATTATTTTTTTGTTTCATATCAGTTTCTCCTTCTTTCTTTTTGTCGATTGTCTCAGGCGGATTTCGTAATTAGCACAACTCTTAATCGGCATCTTTTTCCCTTCCAGCATTCCGATCAGAACCTTTGCTGCTATTGATCCCAATTGATGACCATCCACCCGGATGGCCGTAATTGGAGGATTGTTCATTTCCATATGGATACTGTCGTGCATGGACGCGACCCTGATCTCCTCTGGTATCCGGCATCCATATTCCTGAAGCTTGCGAACAAGCTTTTTGCACAGGGCGTCATCCGTACACACTGCACAATCCGCCTTATTGTCCACGATTTTTAAAACAGCCCGGTCCAGTTCCATAGGCCCATCCACATTCTGAAAAAACAGTTCCTGGTTATTACTGCTTCCTTTTTGACAGATCACACCCAGAAATCCTTCACATCTGTACCGATTGACCATATTATTGCTGTCAGCCGAAAGCAGCGCTATGTTCTTCTCCCCGTTTCTCAATAACATGGATGCCAGTTCAATTCCTGCCGCTTTATGATCACTGTCCACCTGGATCACTGAATCATCGTCAATGGAGCCGATAAGGACAAACGGTACCTTCTTCATCTGCAGGTATTGAATCAGGTTGTTCCCCAGCTGATAGTGGGTCAGAATAAAACCGTCTACCTTCTTCCTATCCAACAGTTGTTTTAATTTTGAAAGATCGTCATTCTTTTCCGATACATAGAAAAGATCATACCCTTTCTGACTGCAATAGGCATAAACACCGTCCAGACAGTTTTGGAAGAAAGGGGTTTCTGCAACGATTGCATGGGAAGGAAAAAGGATTGCAATATTTTTGCTCTTCTCCATGCCACTTCTGGTTTTTACCACTGCGTTTTGTTCCTCAAGGAAACGCGCAATACGATCCTGTGTCTCTTTCCCGATCCTTCCTTTTCCGGAAAGTGCGCGGGATATGGTTGTCTTGGACAATTGCAGCTCCTGCGCAGCTTCCGCCAGACTGATCTCTTTCTTCATGGCTTTTCCTCACAGAATATAAATTTTTTATTCAATTGTTGTCATTTGATGTAGGGATCTGTAAACAGCTGCTACCTGTTGCGCACAGCAACAGGTATAGCAGCTTGAATTGCCTTTGAAAAAGGCAGACCACTGCCTTTTATAATTGAAAAAAATGCTGATTAGAAAATTGAAATGCTTTCTGCTAAAGGGTAGTTTCATTATAAAAGCATAGAATTTATTTGTCAATAATACCAGAATTTGTAAATTTTACCAAATTTCCATTTCGGGCGCCTTTTCTGCGCACAGGCGCAATATTGCGCACTATTTCCCGTCAAATCCGTAAACTATTGCCCAAAGTTGGGATTAAATTTCTCTGCATCATCCTGAGATGCACCGATTTCCATTCCGCTGCTGCTCTGCGATTTTGACTGCATTCCTTTATTCTTTTACTCTTCTGTAGTTTGCAGCCATTTTTTCACTGTTTCCACGTTAAAATCAATCAACTCCGCGATTTCTTCCGGTGAACGCCCTTTTTTGCCCATTCTGACAGCAGTTATTTTTGCCTGTTCTTCGCGTCCTTCCGCGTAGCTCTCATTTCTCAAATCTTCCATAACCTTGCACATTTCATTCACTGCCACTCAAAATGTGTTTAAATATGCTCAAACACATCGAGAAATTGAAGTCCTTGCGGATACTTCTTACTGCTTCATTGT